>Ga0315280_10002719_pt1 | contig 28258 bp, 28 predicted proteins | sample YL17G06_40_MG_FD_203697 | JGI IMG/M metagenome (GOLD analysis project Ga0315280, IMG submission 203697) | Sediment microbial communities from Yellowstone Lake, YNP, Wyoming, USA - YL17G06_40 | ecosystem: Environmental > Aquatic > Freshwater > Lake > Sediment | place: USA: Wyoming | collected... | reverse complement strand
CCGGAAATGTCTTTTCGCATCTCCGGCTCGTTGGCCGGCCGCCGTCGCCCCACCGCATTGCTTTTGACGTCCTGATTCAGATACTCGTCCGGATTCAAGTCCGGCCGATAGCCCGGAAGATAAAACAATCGCACCCGCCGTTCTTTCTTGTTCAACCAGGTTTTCACCGTCACCGACCGATGCGCCGGAAGACGGTCCACGATCAGGAAGATTCTCCGCGGCACTTGCCGTTCCAGCCGACGCATAAAATCGATGAACAGCTCGGCCTTCAACCGGTGACGCAGGACCATAATGTACAATCGTCCGCGGTTGGTGATTGCCGAGATTACACCGCAGCCGAATCTCTGGCCCGTTCCTGGAATCACGGGCGTCCGTCCTTTCAGCCCCCAGCTTGTCCCCGTCACATGGTCCGACCGCAATCCCATCTCGTCGCCCCAGTAGATTTCGGCCTTTTCCCTCTGGGCCAGGGCTTTGATGGCCGGATATTCCACCTCCAGCCAGCGGCGAACCGCCTCCGGGTCCGCCTCGAACGCCCGCCGAATCGGCTTTTGCGGCGTGAATCCCCACGTCCGCAAGTACCGCCCCGCCGTCCAGACCGAGACACCCACGCCATACTTCCGTTCGATCAGTCGGACGACCGCTTCCCGCGTCCAAAGATAAAACGGCAATCTCAGCTGATCGGGCGGTTTGTTGGCAATCGCCCGGGCGACCCAATCCATCTGTCTTGGCGGCAGAGTCTTGCCGAACGGACGTCCTTTCCGCTTCGCCGCCAGGACGTCGAGACTGCGGTTCCGGGACTTCTTGATCCAGACGCCCACCGTCTGGCGCGTGATGCCGAAGATCCGGGCGGCTTCCAGTTGAGTCATGCCGTCGCGGACGGCCTGAACCGCGCGCCGTCGGAGTTCTTCCTGAGTGACCGAAGGCAACGATCTCGCATCTTTGTTGTCCATAACCGAAGTCTATCATATCAAAAATCAATTTGCAAGCTATTTATTGCTCTGATTAATAATATATGTTTTAATTTAAAGAATATTGTACTTATGTATATATTTTATCTTATTATAAGCATATCAAATCCATTTATATTAGATTCTTCAGGTATGCTAATAATATCTGTTTTAATTGCAAATATTTTTATTTATGATTTTGAATACCTAAGGTTAAAGTATATTGTGACCGCATCCTGGTTTTTAATGGGTAGCCCCAACATGTTTCGCACATGTGGTTTTAAAACTAAGCATTGGTTAAAAGTAGGTCGATGAAAACATACTCGGTAATTGTCTGTCATAATCCGGACGGTCATGATTTAAATCTACTTTGTCAAGCACTTTTACTTAAGGGACTAAACAATGAAAAATTTTTTGCGAAGATTGTTTAAACCACCTTTATTTCGAGCAATCATGGATAGGGGTAACTTTATCTTTCGTTTTCATCATCGTCCCAAAGACCTTGCTCCGGTCAAGGCGTGGACTAGTGGAACCAGCGATGATGACAAGTTAATTGTCGATAGAGTAATTACTGCCTATCAACTTGCGTCTAAGCAGTTCAGGAGTAATGGTGATTCGATATGGCAAACATTTTTCTTGAGTTTTAATAAAGATATTCACCAGATGTTAATTGATAACCAGAGGGAAAGGGTCGCGTCAGTACTCCGCAATCCAGCTACATCGGATCTATTCTACGGGTTCGATAACATTTCAAAGTCACTACTGAGTTTAAGCGGCAGAAGACTTGAAGACCTGTACCAACCCAACTCAAACACTCGATAACTTGCTTCGTCTTGCTGAGGCTATCGGAGCTTGCAGACTCGTTAACCCTGAGGCTTATTCATTCCCAAAAAAGCCTTTGCGTATTAAAGCAGATGAAGTGATCGACCTCTTGGAGGCTACTTTTGGATTTAAAATTGACGTACCGAATCCATATCTAAAAGAATACGGAGTCTTATCAAAGCGAGGGGTAATTTCATACCGTGTCCCACAAGTAATTTATCAGGCGTGGCGAATTTCACAGCTCGTTGCGCACATTCCTAATCCTCGGGTTCTCGAAATTGGCGGTGGTCTTGGTCGAACAGCGTTTTATACACGTCAATTCGGAATTAAGGATTACACGATTATTGATATTCCCATCACATCCCTGTCTCAAGGATATTTTCTTGGTCGTGTACTTGGTAATGATAGCGTTTTGTTATTTAATGAAAATGCACAGGACGCTGCTGCGCTTATCAAAATATTACCCCCTTCATGCTTTCTGAATGGGTCTGATCACTACCACTTAGTTGTAAATGTCAATTCACTGACCGAGATGGACCAAACAGTTGCGCGTACTTATTGGTCACAGATTGAAGCCAGAACGGATATATTTCTGTCCAATAACCATGAACACAATGCTTTCACAGTTAGGGAATTGATTTCCGGAAGCAAACGGATAATTAGTTATGATCGTGTGCCTTATTGGATGCGCAGGGGGCATGTTGAAGAAACAGTTCGTTTCACACCCAAAAACTTTGTATGAGGAAGTGGACTATGCATGGGAGCAGATGATGGATACGATTGTGGTGCCGGGCAACATAATTTATGTCACGGACACCAAGCTTTTGGACCAATGGTGAGGCTATGAGAGTCGTAATTCTTGCGGGTGGTTTGGGAACCCGGCTGAGCGAAGAGACGGATACTCGCCCTAAACCCATGATAGAAATCGGAGGGAAGCCCATCCTTTGGCATATTATGAAGATATATGCCCATTATGGGTTCAATGAGTTTATCGTCTGCCTGGGGTATAAGGGATATGCGATCAAGGAGTATTTTTCGAATTATTTTCTCCACCAGTCAAATGTAACAATAGACCTTAAAAATAATAGTATGGAAATTCACGATTCAAAGGTGGAGCCTTGGAAGATCACTTTGGTCGATACTGGACTAAACACCCAGACAGGCGGGAGAATCAAAAGGGTTCAAAAGTATATTGAAGATGAGACATTTATGCTCACCTATGGCGATGGTGTCGCGGACATTGATATAAAAAAGCTTGTAGAATTTCATAAATCTCATGGCAAACTGGCTACCATTACGGCCGTGCAGCCATCGGGGAGGTTTGGGGCACTAGATCTGGACTCCAATGACAATGTTCTCGATTTTAAAGAAAAACCTAAAGGTGATAAAGCATGGATTAATGGTGGTTTTTTTGTTTTAGAAACAGAAATTTTTGATTATATAAAGGGTGATGAAACTTACTGGGAACGAGAACCTTTAGAAAACCTTGCAAGAGATGGAGAACTAGTGGCTTTTAAGCATATTGGGTTTTGGCAACCAATGGATACACTTCGAGATAAAAAACAGTTAGAAGAATTTTGGATATCAGGCAAACCGCCATGGAAAATATGGGATTGAATTTTGGGTTTTGGAAGGGCAAAAATGTCTTTATTACCGGTCACACGGGGTTCAAAGGGGGATGGCTTTCGACATGGCTTAAGAAGCATGGGGCCAATGTTTTAGGTTATTCGCTACAACCACCAACAAATCCTAATTTGTTTGAAGCAGCAAATATTAAAGAAGGGATTGATTCGATTATCGCTGATGTGAGAGATTTAGAGAATTTAAAATCTGTTATATTGAGCCGTAAGCCTGAAATAATAATCCATATGGCTGCCCAAGCTATTGTTAGGTATTCATACAATAATCCCGTTGAAACCCTTACGACAAATATTGTTGGAACCTTGAATGTTCTTGAATCTGTACGCGATAATGATTTTGTCAGAGCAATTGTGATCGTTACAAGCGATAAATGCTATGAAAATAAAGAATGGGTATGGGGTTATCGAGAGACAGATAGTCTTGGGGGATATGATCCGTATAGTGCAAGTAAAAGCTGCTCAGAGCTCATTGCATTCTGTTATTATAATTCATTCTTTAATCCTAGTGATTATGGAAAAGACCATCATATTGCGATAGCCACTGCCAGGGCTGGCAATGTTATTGGTGGCGGGGATTGGGCGATAGATAGGTTGATACCTGACTGTATAAAGGCATTATCAAAAAATGATGTGATTGTTATGAGGCACCCGAATGCAAGTCGTCCATGGCAATTTGTGTTGGAACCATTATATGGATATCTTGAACTTGCACAAAAACTTTATAACGATGGCCCTATTTATGGGGGGGCTTGGAATTTTGGGCCGGATGATAGTAACATCAAACCAGTAAAATGGATTGTTGAGCAGATAATCAAACTATGGGGGACTCCAGCATCATGGAAGACTTTCGGAAACAATCAACCACATGAAACAAGTTATCTTAAATTAGATTGTTCAAAGGCAAAATCTCAACTTAATTGGTACCCTCGTTGGAACCTTAAGGAATCATTAGAGAAGACAATAGAATGGTATAAAGCTTATTACAACGGAGAAGATGTTTTGAAAATAATGATGGAACAAATAGAAAAATATGAGAAGAACAATTCAAAAGAGGGAGGATAATGAATTGCAGATTCTGTAATAACAAACTCAATTATTTATTTGTATCTCTCGGTACATCACCACTATCTAACTCATATCTAACTCAAGAGCAGCTAAATAAAATGGAACCTAATTATCCATTAGATGTGTATGTATGTGACAAATGTTATTTGGTTCAACTGGATGAATTTGAATCTCCCCAAAATATATTTTCTTCTGATTATTCCTATTTTTCTTCATATTCAATAAGTTGGCTGGAACATTGCAAAAAATACGTGGAAATGATGGTTAATCGTTTTGGCTTTAGCTCCAATTCTTCTATTATTGAAATAGCCAGTAATGATGGATATTTACTGCAATATTTTAAAGATCGTAACATACCTGTTTTAGGGATTGAACCTGCATCCAATATTGCGAAAGTGGCAATTGAAAAAGGCATACCAACAGATGTTATATTTTTTGATACTAATTATGCCAGAGAAATGCAAAAAAACAACAAATTGGCCGACTTAATCATTGGCAACAATGTCCTTGCTCATAACCCCAATCTCAATGATTTTGTCGAGGGATTAAGGATCGCTTCTAAACCGGATGGTGTAATTGCCATGGAGTTTCCTCATCTCATGAAGCTGGTTGAAGAAGTACAATTTGATACTATCTATCATGAACATTTTTCCTATTTTTCATTTATATCAGTTGAGAAGATTTTTACAGCGCATGGGTTGACACTCTTTGATGTTGAAGAACTGCCCACACATGGAGGGTCTTTAAGAATATACGGAAAGCATTCCGAAGACAATTCAAAGAATGTCACACAGCGAGTTAACGAATTGAGACAGAGAGAAATTGACGCTGGGTATACAGATATTAATTTCTATTCATCTTTTGGAGAAAAGGTCGAGACAATTAAACGTAATGTACTCAAGTTCTTAATTGAAAAGAAAGAAAAGGGGAAGACGATTGTATGTTATGGTGCACCCGCTAAAGGAAATACTTTCCTGAACTACTGTGGCATCAGAACAGATTTCATTGATTATACGGTTGATAGAAGCCCGTACAAGCAGGGACACTATTTACCAGGAACTCATATACCCATTGAATCACCTGAAAAAATAAGGGAAACAAAGCCTGATTATGTGTTCATCCTCCCTTGGAACATCAAAAATGAAATTATGGATCAGATGAGTTTTATAAGGGAATGGGGTGGAAAATTTGTAATTGCTATTCCTGAAATAAGGATTTACTAATGAGGTTTATAGAAACCAGACTAAAGGGTGTATATATCATAGAACTCGATAAGATTGAAGACGAGAGAGGGTTTTTTGCGCGTAGCTTCTGTCAGAAGGAGTTTGTGCAAAATAGGTTGGAATCGAATATAGCCCAGTGCAATATCTCGTTTAATAAAAGAAGGGGCACAATAAGAGGAATGCATTTTCAAAATAATCCAAAGGCCGAGCCGAAACTGGTGCGCTGTACACAAGGCGCGATTTTTGATGTAATTATTGATTTGAGAACTGATTCGATTACATATTGCGATTGGGAGGCGGTAGAATTGACGGCAGATAACCGTAGAGCCCTTTATGTGCCAAAAAGTTTTGCTCATGGTTTTCAGACATTGGAAGACAATACAGAAGTTTTTTATATAATGTATGAGTTCTACTACCCTGAATATTCAAGCGGTATAAGGTGGAACGATCCGGCGTTTTCCATAAAATGGCCGTTGCCGCCCGCAACAATATCTGAAAAGGATTCAGTTTATCCCGATTTTAAAAGGTAATATGAAAAAAGTATTGGTTACTGGTGCAAACGGTTTTATTGGAAGACACACAATACCTTTATTAATCAAGAAAGGATTCGAAGTTCATTGTGTCGATATCAAACTTCCTGAATTAAGGGAATCATATACCTGCTGGCATCAAATTGATTTAATGGATTCAGAAAAAATGATGAAATTGATGTCAGATATACAGCCAACGCATCTTTTACATTTTGCATGGTTTGCTGTCCCCGGAGAATATTGGACTTCAACGGAAAACATTCGTTGGGTTCAGGCAAGTCTATCATTACTTCAAGCATTTGCAAATAATGGCGGCAAGAGAGTGGTAATGGCAGGAACTTGTGCTGAATATGATTGGGATTATGGATATTGTTCGGAAAAAGTAACTCCATTAAGACCCGCAACTCTTTATGGGGTCTGCAAACATTCTTTGCAGATGATCTTGAGTGCGTTCTCAAAACAAACTGGATTAAGTTCAGCCTGGGGGCGTATTTTTTCCCTCTACGGACCTTATGAGTATCCTAAGCGACTAGTCTCATCGGTCATATTAAACTTGCTCCAGAATAAAACGGCACCATGCTCACACGGGAATCAAATCCGAGATTTTCTATACGTTGAAGATGTGGCAGATGCCTTTGTTGGCTTATTGGAAAGCAATGTAACAGGGCCGGTGAATATCGCTTCGGGAGTGCCAGTTACATTAAAAGAACTTGTTTATAAAATAGCCAATTGTTTGGATGGATATAAGTCGCTAAAATTAGGTGCTATCCCTATTCCCGAAAGTGAACCACCTGTTCTATTAGCGGACACAAGAATATTATTTCAAGAAGTGGGCTGGCGGCCCAAACATAATTTAGAAGAAGGGATGGAAGAAACTATTGCTTGGTGGAAGTCACAGCTCAAGGCCAGCCCGGTGAAATAGCCTGATGAAACTCATCATCGACACCATATCCAAAAAGCTCATTCAAGAGATTGACGGCAAAAAGCGTCGCGTGAACCTCTATTCTCCCGGGGCCTTTGAACTGATTTGCGACCTCTGGGTCAAAGTGGGCTGGGACCAAAAGTACGTTTACACTATCACGTTCTATCGCCGTCTCAAGACGTTCTTCACGTCCTTTCTCAGATGGACCTGGCAGAGAGTGCCTTAAGAGACCATGGCCCTAATTCGCTTCAGCATCCTCCTGCCGGTTCGCAATGGCGGTCCTTATATGAAAGTCTGTGTCCAAAGCATTCTCGAGCAGACCTACCCTCATTTTGAGCTCCATATCTTAGACAACGCCAGCACAGATGACACGGTTCCCTGGCTCACAAGCCTGAAGGATTCCCGCCTTCGTCTCTGGAGAGCCCCTCACGCACTCTCCATTGAGGCTAACTGGGCGCGAATCAAGGATGTCCCAAGACAAGAATTCATGACCACTCTCGGCCATGACGATCTCTTCGATCCCCATTTTTTGGAGATCACCAAGGCCCTCATCGAGCGACATCCCGCCGCCTCTCTCTATCAGACCGGATCCCGGCTCATCAACGCCCAAGGAAAGACCATCCGTCGCTGCCGGTCGGTGCCAGAGCGTGAGACGGCCGCGCAATATCTGGCGGCGCGACTTACTTACCAGCGGGATGCATTGGGCACCGGTTTTGTCATGCGTTCCGAAGACTACGATCGGTTGGGAGGAATCCCCGCATTCGAGAAACTCCTGTTCGCAGACGATGCTCTTTGGCTCTTGCTGGCGAAAATGTCTTGGAAGGCCGCAGACCCTCGCGAAGCCTTAGCTGTGCGGATCCATACTCAGAGCGAATCTGCCTCCTTACCTGCCGCCTGGCCATCAATACTTTTGGGGTTGGATCAGTTTGCCGATTTTTTGGAACGTTTCATCAAGGATGATGAGGCCTCCCAAGAAGTGTTTCGTAGTTTTGGGCCTTCCTTTTTGTTGCGCTATCATCGTAATGTCTACATTTATGCTCTCCTGGAGGCTTGTCAAAAGGGGGAAAGAATCGATAGTGCGATTCTCCAGCAGATCGAATCGTCTTTGGCGAAAAGGGCGCCCAGAAGCGTGAGCCATCTCTCGCGTTCATTTAAGGTCAAAGCCTTGGAGGTTCTGAATGCATCATTCTTGAGACCTCAGGTTGATCGTCTTTGGAAACTTTACTATCTTCTTAGAACAAAATCCCTATGAGCAACCTCAAAAAAAACGTTCTCGCTAATATTGCCGGGAGGGGATGGTCCCTCCTCATGAACGTGGCCTTTGGCCCCTGCTACATCCGATTCCTAGGGATGGAATCGTACGGACTGATTGGTCTTTTCACTTCGATGATGGCCCTTCTCTTGGTCTTGGATGCGGGACAAGGAATCAGCTTTTTGCCAGATACGTGTGAACGTATAGTGTGGCTTTAAGGGATCAGGAACTGGGCGTTGAAAATATATTCGATCATAGTTTGTTATAATCCAAATGTTTCGAATTTAATTCTAATTTGTCAGAAACTTTTATATAATAATACTTCTGTTATAGTCGTTGATAATACTGAGAAAAGTTATATTTCAGGATATGTGGATTTCCCTGATTGCACAGTAATTGCCCTGGGGGAAAATACCGGGATTGCACATGCTCAAAATATTGGAATCAACCATGCTATTAAAGGTGGTGCTGATGTGATTGTATTTTTTGATCAGGATTCTAAAATAGAAAATGATTTTTTGCCATTCTTGTTAGCACCTTTAAAAGTTGGAGAGCCTAGAGTCGTTGCTCCGGTTTTCTTTGATAGTGACAAGGGTTTTGAATTCCCAGCACTGCGATTGAATAAATATGGCGTTTTGGTCAAGCTTTACAAGGGAAGTAGGCAAAGCCCTTATGATGTCGATGTGATAACATCATCGGGCACTGCGGCAACAGCAGTGACATTTGACATTGCCGGGTTGATGGATGAAGATTTTTTCATAGACTTTGTAGAAACAGAATGGTGCCTCCGTTGTCGTAAGAAAAACATTCCCATTCAGGTTGTGCCAACTGCTGTTATGAAACACTCTATCGGTGAGACATCAATAAATTTTGGGTTTATGAGGGGATTTGTTCACAGCCCTGTAAGATGTTACTATAAAATTCGTAATTGTTTTCTACTGTTTAAAAAAGAAAACGTTCCATTTTTACTGGCGTGTAAAGAACTTTTATCAGTATTCATTCATCAGCTAATTTTATTTGTTTTTGTTAAAAATAAAGCGGATTATGTAAAAAATTTTTTTTTAGCGATTTCCCATGGTATTAGAGGAGTTACTGGCAAAAAACCGGCTTAGCATTTTACTATTTAAATAGGGCTTATTATGAAGAAGGTGCATAATAACAACGCCACTAATACACAGCGGGGATTGCTACCAAAATTATGGTCCAGATTTATTTTTGGAATATCAATTGCGGTTCTTTTATTTAGGGCAAGAAGGTTTTTAGTAAATTATCCCGCCCACAGGGCGGAGTAATTCACTCGTTTAATGTTTGGACAGAAGTGAGGTATATTCTATTTATAACTAAATAGGGAGGAAGAAAATATGAGGCATGTGAACTATCAGATATGTTCTAACTGTATCATGGATACTTCTGATCCCAACATCACTTTTGATGAACGGGGTTGGTGCGACTTTTGCCGCAATTTCTATAAAAATATCCAGCCGAACTGGCATCCCAACAAAAAGGGTGAAAAGATGATTGCCCCTCTAATTGACAAGATTAAGAAGAAGGGAAAACGACGTGATCACGATTGTTTGATCGGCATAAGCGGAGGGATTGATAGTTCGTACGTAGCATATGTTGCCAAGGAAAAATTTGGTTTAAGACCCTTATTGTTCCATTGCGATGCCGGTTGGAATTCGCAGGCGAGCGTTGATAATATTGAAAGGATAAGAAATGGACTCGGCCTTGACTTGCAAACAGAGGTTGTTGATTGGCAAGAGATGAAAGATTTGCAAGTTGCATTTTTCAAATCACAAGTACCGTTTGTGGACGTGCCGCAGGATCTCGCTATTTTTGCATCTCTTTATAACTTTGCTGCAAAAAATAATTTTAGATATATCATAACAGGGGGAAACTATTCAGCTGAATGTGTACGAGAGTCAATAGACTGGACTTACTATTCAACAGATATGCGTCATGTCAAAGATATTCATCGTCGTTTTGGGAAGCGTCCTTTAAAAACATTTCCGACTGCAGATATTTTTACGTATAAGCTATACTATCGGTACATTAAGGGGATTAGGGTTATAAAACTGTTAGATTATATACCATATATAAAAGAGGAGGCTATACGAGAATTGATTGATCGCTTTGGTTGGCAGAGATATGGCCAAAAGCATCATGAATCCCGTTTTACAAGATTCTATGAGACTTATTGGACTCCTAAGAAGTTTGGTTATGATAAGCGCAGAGCTTACTTTTCAAGTTTAATTTTGACCAATCAGATGACTCGTGAAGAAGCGCTTGAGCGCATAGCAAAACCAGAATTAGACGAACAAACAATGGCCAAAGAATTCGAGTATATTGCTAAAAAGTTGGATTTAACTTGTTCTGAGTTGTGGAAGCTATTTGAAGGTGAAAACAAGTCTTTTCGTGATTACAAAAATAATATGGCATTGATAACCCTGGCAACCAAGGTATTGCAAATGTTAGGAATAGAAAAAAGGGTATTCAGATGATGAAACTATGTGGCACAGGTGAGGGAGTCGTGTAGTGCGAAGATACATCTGACCAGCTGAAATATATGATAGTAATAATTGATTACGATGTGGGCAACGTAGGCTCTATTGTGAATATGCTGAAGAGAATCGACGTTCCGGCCATTATGACTTCAAAGCCCGAAGTCATACTCCAGGCTGATAAACTCATTCTGCCTGGCGTTGGGGCTTTTGACAATGGAATGAGAAATCTTCGCCGGTTGGGGCTTTTAGATGCGCTTGAGCAAAAGGTGCTTGGAGAAAAAACATGCATTCTGGGGATTTGTCTTGGCGCTCAGTTGATGACGCAATCCAGCGAGGAGGGGCAAGAGTCGGGCTTGGGTTGGGTCAAGGCGCGGACTATTCATTTCTTTTCGCGGCAAGAGATAGCAGGGTATCGCGTGCCCCATATGGGCTGGAGCGAAGTGATTCCAAGAAAGAAAAGCCAGTTGTTCCACTGGGTGCCTGAAGAAGCAAGATTCTATTTTGTGCATTCCTACCATTTCGTTTGTGAGAATGCCGAAGATGTACTGGCTGAGACCAAATATGGGTACTGGTTCACTTCTGTCTTTGCGTCCGGCAATTGTTTTGGCGTACAATTTCACCCAGAAAAGAGCCACAGGTATGGCATGGCTCTTCTCCAATCCTTCGCGGAGCTAGTTGCACGGCCATGTATTAAAGAGGGCGGTGGCATCGTATGACTCGATACCGTGTGATACCTGTGCTGTTGCTGCGTAATGCAGGCCTGTACAAGACTGTAAAGTTCAAGGATGCCAAATACGTCGGTGACCCAATTAATGCGGTGAAAATTTTCAATGAAAAGGAGGTAGACGAACTGGTCTTCTTGGACATTGAAGCGACCATCACAAATCGCGAACCAGATTACAAAACGCTAAAGGACATCGCGAGCGAGTGCTTTATGCCGCTTTGTTACGGCGGAGGCATTCATGACTTGGGACAGATCGAACGAGTTTTAAAAACTGGTGTCGAGAAGGTGGCCATAAATACCGGTCTTGTTCGTAACCCAGACCAGGTGCGAAAGGCAGCAAAGACATTTGGATGTTCAACGATCGTGGCCTCCATTGATTTCCGACGAAATGTATTAGGTAAGCCGATCGCTCACATCTGTTCGGGCAGTATCAACACTGGGCTAAGTGTGGTGGAATTGGCCAAACAGGCGGAGGATCTAGGGGTTGGTGAGGTGCTTTTGAACTCGATTGATCGTGACGGAACAATGATGGGGTATGACTTGGGTGCCATCAAGGAGACTTCCGCAGCGCTTTCAATACCTCTCATTGCCTGCGGTGGTGGCGGCAGTTTGCTGGATTTTCGCGCTGCCATTCACGAGGCCGGGGCATCCGCCGTTGCGGCGGGCGCTTTCTTTGTGTTTGTCGGACGCCGCCGGGCGGTGCTCATAACTTACCCCTCCCAAAAAGAATTAGAGTCATCTGTTTTTCAACGAGGAGTTGTTTGTTGAATAAACTTTTAAGAATTGTGCTGATATTGTTGATAACAGTCTGTATATTTGATCCAGCAGATAAATTTTTAGGATTAAAGATGCCTTTATTTGCTTTGGGATGGATTCTGTTCATATTTGACATAACAGCAAATCGTAAAAGTGTGTATGTTCCCAAAAATATGATAATGTATCTGCTACTATTCATATTAATACCCTTGGTTTCTATCGCTTATTACTCCTTTACAGGATGCGATTTCGTACATTATGATGGTTATCAATATTTTAAGGCTTACTTATTTATTACCATAGTGCCGATTCTTTATATCTCAAAAATTGATTTAATTAAACCGACAGTTGCAATTATATCAGCACTCTCTATATTAGCAATTATAATTTTGATAATTAGTTATTTTAATATTTCTTTAATTATGAATATATTTGGAGAAGTTGGTCAACGATATGGAATACTCAGTATAGGTAGTAGAATTTATGGTGGATTTGTCTTGCCAAATTTACCAGCGGTGTATTTTCATACATCAGAATTGATAGTTTTTCCAATAGGATACTTTACTATGAAATTTATTCATTCAAAAAGAGTTTCGAGAACGCTTTACGGATTTTTATTAGTAATAAATATAGTTGCCATGTTTTTTAGTGCGACAAGAAATAATATTATGGCTTGTATATTAGTGCCGATATTTATCGCATCCTGGTATTCTAAAAGGAAAATATTAGTTTTATGTATCTTTATTTTATTATCTGTTTTATGTATACAAAATCTGGATGTGATCAAAAATAGTGTGCTTAGAGCTGACTCGCGGTCAGAGCAATATAAAATATCTTTTTTTAAAGATTATTTGAGTTTGTTTGCTGACGAAAAGGTCTTATTGTTTGGTCAGGGGTTAGGTTCTTATTTTAATACTACGATGAGAGGATATGTATCATTAACAGAGCTTACATACTTTGAATTTATCAGAAGATTCGGATTAATTCTATCTTTATCATCATTTGCCCTATTCTTATATCCACTGAGTAAGCTAAGACTAAAAAAATACCATAGTATGCAGTATCTTTTTATAGTCTATTTATACTTTTTGATAATGTCCTTTTTTAACCCATTGCTTATGAGTTCAAGTGGTATGTTGCTATTGTCAATTGTGTTATCTAAAACATTTTCACCCGTATCTCCTTCATACATACGTCAATCATATGTAAGTACGTAAGCAGAGATTACTGATTAATTGTGGAGTATTGATGAAAACAAAGATTTTAATTTTGGGCGGCACGGGTATGTTGGGGCATTGTTTGTTCCGTGCATATTCTGAGAGAAATGAATTGGATGTCTATGCAACGGTTCGAGCAACTGAGGGTGTTGAAAAGTGGTTTGCGCCTGAATGTATGAAAAGGTTACAAAAAGGTGCTGATGCTAATAATTTTGATACTATTGTTCATGCTGTTTCGGCTGTAAAGCCTGATGTAGTCATTAATTGCATCGCACTAATTAAACAGTCGTCTATTACCAATGATCCTCTGTCGGCGATTTCGATCAATTCCCTGCTACCCCATCGAATTTCCCTTCTCTGTAAAGCGGCAGGCATTAGAATGATTCATATCAGCACGGATGGTGTGTTTGACGGCAAGAAAGGTGGCTATACGGAGAAGGATGAGGTAAATATTTCTGATATTTATGGAATGACGAAGTTTTTGGGAGAAGTGAGTTATCCGCACTGCCTGACATTACGAACTTCGATTATAGGTCATGAATTAAAAAAGAAAACCGGCCTAGTTGAATGGCTTCTATCTCAAAAGGAAAAAGTTAGGGGATATACAAAAGCCATATATTCCGGATTGCCAACCATAGAGCTTTCTGAAATTATTAGCGACTATATTCTGCCGAATGATAGTCTTTCTGGGATTCATCATGTTTCATCTGAACCTATTTCAAAATATGATCTATTAAAATTGATTGCTGATAGGTATGGTAAACAGATAGAAATTGAACCTTATGATGAACCAGTTATAGATCGTTCTCTAGACTCTTCAATCTTTTGTTCCTTAACGGGCTACAACCCACCATCTTGGATAGAGTTGGTAAACAAAATGTTTCTCGATTATAATAAATACATGGAGAGAAAAAATGTTCAGTCTTGATAACAAAAGAATACTTGTGATCGGCGGAACGGGTTCGATGGGAAGAGCTTTTGTACATAGAATCTTGAACGGTGAACTTGGTACACCAAAAAAAATAATTGTTTTTTCTAGGGATGAGGCGAAACAGTATGAAATGCGGATGGCTTATTTGCATAAGTTAGTAGCGACTGAAGAAGTAATATACCGTAACTTTATGAATATCCTGGAATTTCGTATAGGCGATGTAAGAAATTACGCTGACATCTGTTCGGCTATCAAGGATGTTGATATTATTGTGAACGCAGCGGCAATGAAACAAGTCCCGACTTGTGAATATTTCCCTTTGCAGGCAGTTTTAACGAACTGTATTGGGGCGTCAAATATCGTGCATGCAATTCATGAAAACAGCTACCCTGTTGATACGGTTATTGCAATAAGCACCGATAAAGCATGCAAGCCGATCAATGTTATGGGAATGACCAAATCGATTCAGGAACGTATTTTTATCGCAGCGAATATTCTTATCCCGAAAACCCGCTTTATATGTGTACGTTATGGTAATGTTCTTGCGTCAAGAGGATCTGTGATTCCGTTGTTTCATGAACAGATCAGAAATAAAGGCCCGGTAACCATTACAGTTCCGGAAATGACCCGGTTCCTGTTGAGTCTGAACGATGCGGTTGATACGGTATTTGCTGCGCTGCGTGATGCAAGACCTGGCGAAACCTTTGTCCCAAATGCTCCTTCTGCTACTGCCTTGAATATTGCCAAAGCATTGATTAATAGTCGTGAAATAGAAATAAAAATTATTGGCATCCGTCCGGGTGAGAAAATGCATGAAATTATAGTTTCTGAAGAAGAAATCAATCATTGTGTGAAGCGGGGGGACTATTATGTGATTCGACCGATGCTGCCTGAATTGCGTGATCCGGGTGATTCAGAACCGAATGCTCTGACAAAGGAATTTAGTTCAGCGGACAGAGTTCTCGATCTTGAAGGTACCGTCGTACTTCTAAAAAAGCACCGTCTCATGATAGAAGATGTGGACTTGAGACAAGAGAAGGAATTGCTTCGTTAATTTTCATGTTGCGATCGGGAAAGCTGGTTTACTCCTGTGATAAGAAAGAACTAGTTAAGGCATAGGGCAGTTATCGCGTTACTTGAAGCGATACCCTGATATCCATCTTCTTTATCTGCCAGCATATTTGCCCGAACATAATGCGTTCGAATTTTTCTGGAAATGGATAAAACGAAGATATATGGATTTTAAGCATTTGAATTTACTCAAGAGATTCTTAGTCGGTTCAGAAGGTTTATAAAAAAGGCTGTTTGGTAAACCCTATCCAATTTAAACTGGAAGCCTATCAAAATGAGGTTTTATTGAATACCATAGATAGACCGACGGGAAAATTTACACGGCGTACTGCCTGCCGGTTTTGTCAGGGGTCTAATTTGGCTAAGATACTCGATTTCGGGAATGTCCCTTTAGCGGGAGGGTTTCTCAGAGAACAAGATTTCCCCCATGAAAAATATTACCCACTGACCCTCAACTTTTGTCGGGACTGTTACCTGGTACAAGTGAGTGAAGTCGTTTCAGCTGATGTTTTATTTAAAGAAAACTATTTCTTTTTTTCTTCGGCAATAAGAACGTTGGTTGATCATTTTAAAGAGTTTGCCCAGGAAACTTATGAACGTTTTCTGAAAAAGATATCTCAACCTTCAATATTAGAGATTGGATGCAATGACGGCGTCTTGCTCAAGCCCTTATCAGAACTCGGAGTCCGAAGCATCGGTGTAGATCCGGCAACAAATGTGGTAAAAATGATTAATTTAAAAGACTTCACTGTTATCAATGATTTTTTTACCGAAAAACTTGCGCTTAAGATAAGAGAAAAGTACGGACGCCTCGAAGCCATTTTATCAAGCTATTCATTTGCTCACATTGACGATATGATAGATGTGATGAAAGGAATAAAGTGCTTGCTTAAAGATGATGGGATATTCATATTTGAAATTTACTACTTGGGAACCCTCATTGGTGGTATGCAGTACGACATGATTTATCACGAACATATGAGTTATTATTCCATTATTACATTAATATCTTTTTTAAAACAGCATGATATGGAGATTTTTGATGTAAAGTATATTCCTGGTGTCAGGTCCGGGGCTGTAAGATTTTATGCAAGAAATATCGGACAGAGGACTGAAGAAATTTCATCTGCTGTTAAAAATATGATACAATACGAACAAAATAAGGGATTTGATAAGATTGAGATTTACGCAGAGTATGCCGAAAAGGTTAATGCTACAAGAGATCAGCTTGTAAGCCTGCTTGACCGATTAAAAAGAGAAGGCAAGATGATTGTAGGATATGGTGCATCCGGGAGAGGAACAACCATTATGAATCATTGTGGAATTGATAGAAGATATATAGATTATGTGGTCGATGATGCGCCTGCCAAACAAGGATTCTTTACACCTGGAACCCATTTGCCTATTAAGCCTTGGGAATATACAGCTAAATCTCGATTCCCAGATTATATTGTTCTATTTGCTTGGGCTTTTACTGATGAAGTTATCAAAAAAAGACAGGATTATCTGAAGCAGGGTGGGAAATTTATCATTCCGCTGCCTGAGGTAAAAATTGTATCTGGATGAAATTTGATAAATTTTTATAAAGTTTTTGGAGAAATCAAATGAAAGTAATGACAATAATGGGTACACGACCTGAGATGATTAAAATGTGGTCTGTATTAAAAAAATTAGATACGCTTAACTTTGATCATATTATGGTTCATACGAGCCAAAATTTCACAAAAGAACTGAAAGATTTCTTTTTTCAAGATCTGGAATTAAGACCGCCTGATTATAATCTTCAAATCGATACAAGTTCGTATGGCAAAGAAGTTGCTGATGTAATACGAAAAAGCGCGGATTTATTTGAAAAGGTAAAACCAGACACATTAATTGTTCTGGGGGATACCTATAGCGGACTATCGGTTTTACCAGCTTCTAATCAAGGAATAAAAATATTTCATATGGAAGCAGGTTTAAGGGCATGGGATAAGCGAATGCCGGAACAAAGAAATCGTATTTTAATTGATCACATATCAGATATTTTGCTGCCTTTTAATCAGTATCACAGGGAAAATTTAATCAGAGAAAATATCCATCCATCAAAAATATTTGTTACTGGTAATCCTACATTTGAAGTGATGCGAGCTTTTCAGGACAAGATCAAAAAGAGTGAAATTCTCGAAACTCTAAACATAAAGCCCAAAGAATATATAGCTGTTACGGCACATAGAAAAGAGAATGTAGACGAATCAGAATCCCTTCAATCCATAATGAAGGGGCTTTCTCTGGTTTATGAAAAATTTAAAAAAGAAGTTATTTATCCCATGCATCCCCGAACAAAAAGCAAAATGGGAGGGATATCCCTATCTAAAGGCATAAGAATTATCGATCCGTTAGGATTTTATGATTTTAACTGTCTGAGCATGAATGCATTTTGTCTTCTCGCAGATTCCGGAACAACTCCTGAGGAAGGTCTGTTTTATAAAGTTCCGTGTGTTAGCATACGTAAAAGTACCGAACGACCTGAGACAGTAGAAGCAGGTGCCCATATCGTTGCCGGAATTGACCCCGTTAATATCGTTAATTCTGTTGAGACGGCTGTGAGCATGAAATGGGATGCAAGATATGATCTTTGTGAGAATTTAAGTCCTTCATCGGTTGTAATCAATGTGCTAAGAAGTAACATAACGAATTATTTTTAACCTAAAACGATTGCAGAATGGTGCCAGTTTTTAAGATCCGTCTCTGTTTTGTTTGTATAGCCAATAAACACTTGCCGATAATGGACCCATAGAAATTCCGATGTTCGTATAAGCCGGGTAAGAAAAGGAACCTTAACCAAATTTTGAAAAATTCAAATCTTTCATGTTTTTATTGCTAATGCGTATATTACTGCTGGTCGTTTATTATATGCCCAGTACCATCTCGAGTGCAAAGCTTATTCATGATCTTGCAGTTGAATTCCATCGATTGGGACATGAACCTATAGTGGTTGCGCCCGATGAGAACATTTTGAAGGAGACTCAGGTTTCCTATGAGAATGGCGTAAAGGTCTTGCGCATACGGACTGGTAAAATAAAATCCACAAGCAAATTAATACGTGCTTTCAACGAAATCAGACTTTCAAAGATTATTTGGAAAAGGGGGAAAGAATTTTTTAATGAAAATCCTTGCGATTTAATTGTCTATTACTCTCCGTCCATTTTTTTTGGATTACTTGTAAAAAAGTTGAAAAAGAAATTTGCCTGTTCATCCTATTTGATTCTAAGGGATATTTTCCCACAATGGGCAGTGGATTCTGGGATCTTACGAAGAGGCTTAGTTTATAGCTATTTCAAATTTAAGGAACGACAGAATTACGAAGCCGCAGATATTATCGGGGTTCAGTCTCCAGCTAACCTGCGGTATTTCGAAGAAAATGGACTTGATAAGAGATATCATTTAGAGGTACTTTACAATTGGACATCTTTAGCTGAAGAATATGTTCCGCGTAGTACGTATCGTATTCATTTAGGGTTACAAAACAAAGTGATCTTTTTTTATGGTGGTAATATCGGTGTCGCCCAGGATATCGATAACATTATACGTCTTGCGGAAAATTTGCGGAATGAATCATCCGCGTATATATTACTTGTTGGCGAGGGAAGCGAAGTAAATCGTTTAAAATCAAAAATAAAATTAAAAGGATTGACCAACATTGCCATACACGACCCGGTGGATCAGCATGAATATCTATCTATGCTTTCCGAATTTGATGTGGGACTAATCTCGCTTGACCGTCGCTTAAGAACCCAGAATTTTCCAGGGAAGATCCTGGGTTATATGTATCATGCTAAGCCGATTCTCGCTAGTATAAACCGTGGTAATGACTTAAAAGAAATCCTGGAAGATAAGCAAGCTGGTTTGGTTTGTTTCAATGGAGAAGATGAAATATTTGCTACTCATGCCAGAAGTTTGATTGCAGATGCAAACTTACGTCGTCGGTTAGGAAGCAACGCCCGTGCCCTCTTGGAAAACACCTTTTCTGTTTCGAAGGCCGCTGGTCAGATTTTAGCTCATTTTAATACTCTGAATTTAACATGAATCATTCATCATTTATCCTTGTTACAGGTGCTACAGGCGCTGTGGGGCCTCAGGTGGTGGCATCGCTTTTTAATGCAGGCTATCAAATCCGTACCCTTTCATTGGATTCGCCCCCCGCAGGAATGTGGCCGGATGGTATTGAAACGCGAGTCGGTGACGTAACAGACCCTATTGCAGTTCAATCAGCAATGCAGGGTGTTGATTCGGTTATACATTTGGCCGCTTTATTACATATTGTTAATCCTACACCTATATTACGGCAAAAATACGAAAAGATCAATATCGGCGGCACGGCTACTGTGACTGAAATCGCTGTACGTGAAAATGTCAAGAGAATCTTGTTTTTTAGTACCATCGCTGTATATGGAAATTTTGACGGCCAGGTTTTACAAGAAGGCGTGGCACCTAAACCGAGCACGTTCTATGAACAAAGCAAGTTGGCTGCAGAAAACATTGTTTTAGCTGCAAAAAATCAATCTGGTCAGCCTGTTGGCACGGTTTTGCGACTTGCAGCCGTTTATGGTGCAAGAATCAAGGGGAACTATCGGCAGCTACTGATGACATTAGCTAAAGGACGATTCATTCCGGTAGGACATGGGCAGAATCGACGCACACTGATCTATGATAAGGATGTAGCCAATGCGGCAGTTTTAGCATTACAGCATCCAGCAGCTGCCGGAAAAATCTTCAATGTTTCAGACGGTGGATTTCACACTATGAATGATATCATTTTAGCCATCTGCCAAGCCCTTGGTAGGAAACCACCTTGTCTGTCCCTACCGATTGGTCTAATGCGCTTTGTAGCCGGTATCGTTGAAGATATAGTGCGGTTAGTTGGCCGTCAGCCGCCGATCATGCGAGCCACGATAGATAAATACACTGAAGATATCGCAGTGGACAGTCAGCGCATCCAGGCTGAATTAGGATTTAAACCCCAATTTGATCTATTAACAGGCTGGCGAGAAACCGTCCAGGAAATGCGAAAAATGGGTGAATTGTAAAATAATTTGAAGTTTCCTGACTCCAGCAAGTTCGAGACGGCATTTAATTTTAGGCTTTGTCCCAAGGTTGCTTGGTGATGCTTGACACATATACAAAAGAAGGGCTACCACCTTTAAAAATGTTAACCAGCAAAAAAGAGGTCGTAGCCCGATGGACGAACTTGAAATCAAGATCATCCTTAGTTATAAAGTACCAGAAACCGGTCTCACACTCAATGGGATTTTGAGAGCGTTTGAACAAGATAAAAATATCCTGATGCGATCTATCATAAAGGCCGTTCTTCATGCCTTGGAAGAGAAAGCCATAGAGGAACAGAAAATCAGAGAACCGGGAAGATATCTCCGTTATGGCAGACGGCAGATAGGGAGGATGTTTCGAACTTCCTGAACTGGTCCCCAAAAACTTATATGGTATCTCATATAGTTAATATTGCATTAGAGTCAGAATATGAAAGTTGATGTTTGGTACAAAAGCCATATAATTTTCTTGGGTGGTTTGGAGTGTATCTTCCAACAAAAAGTGAGAAGTCAAATATGACTGTCTATTTGTCCAGAATGTTAGCTCAAACTACACGAGAAAAGCGCCTGTTAAGGAAATTGATGGTCCCCAAAATCGGGAGTCTCTCATGAATAGTAAGTATGGCATCTCGTGTAAAAAAGCATCACTCCAAAATCTCCCTAAAAAAAAGGAGGTGCTATGGCAGTGCTAAACGTAGGGATTGATCTTGGGGTGACTGCAAAGCATCATGCTGAGGTCATCAATAGCGAGGGGATTAGAGTTTGCTCATCGGTCACATTTCCCGGGACAAAAGAGGGATTTGACATGGTGAGCAAACATGCACTTAAACATGTAGCTGAGGGTACAAAGCTAAGATTTATTTGTGAGCCCACGTCTATGTCCTGGTTTCCGCTGGCCGTATATGCGAAGCGGTATGGGTATGAAATGATGAGAGTAAAGGCACAAAAGTCCCATGCTTTACGAAAATATTATTCCAAGCACAGTAAAAGCGATAAGTTGGATGCCAGGACCCTTGCCATGATGCCTATTGTAGACAGGGAGTCACTTGAAGAAGTCTATTTGCCAGATAAAGTGACAAATGCATTAGACAGGCGATGTCGACAGAGGGAAAAGATTGCAAAGGAGATCGCTTCAATAAAGACCCGAGTAAAATCTTTGTATCAATGGGTAATGCCCGGGCTTACCGATTGTTTTGAAGATCCATATGGAGAGAGAGCAAAAGCATTTTATAAAAAATATTCCAATCCTTTTAGAGTCAAGCGGTTAGGAATTTCCAGGTTGCGCAAAGTTTTAGATAAGGCAGGCCGACAGCAACCCTCAGATGGATTAGCTAAACGGGTTTATGAGGCAGCAATCCGTGGGAGTGCGTTGTATGATCATTCTGATGAATACATAGATTTTGATGAGCTGCAAAAAGAGATTGAGTGTGAGTTACATCTGCTGGAAAGCCATGAAAAGGTCCAGAAAAGAGTTGATGAAGCCATAAACCGACTTTATGTATGTGTCCATCCGAATAAGAATATAGAAACGATACCTGGGATTGGAGAAACACTTGGTCCTGTGTTTTTAGGGATAATTGGGAATTCTGACAGGTTTTCTTCCCAATCTAAAGCAAGAAGTTATTCAGGAATGATACCTAAACAGAATGACTCTGGTGAAAGTTCCAAAAAGGGATTAAATATCACCAAAGAGGGTCCTTCAAGGTATCGTCGTGCCTTATTCTTGGCATCTGATACAGGGAGACAATGGGATCCCCAGCTAGCAAAGGTGTATTATGACCAGATGGTTAATAAGGGGAATTGTCACACCCAGGCAGTTTGTGCTGTGTCTACCCATATGGTTGGAAGAATTGTCAGAGTATTAAAAGAAAAAAGACCATATGAACTCAGAGATCTTGAAGGAAGGCCCATAACAAAAAAGGAAGCTAATATTTTAATAACGAGGGAATTCACTGTTCCTGAAGAGGTAAGAAAACGGACTCGCAGCCGAAGAATAAAGAAGGGATACAAACGCGATCAAATACAAGGCATTGCCCAGATGCAATCCTCAAGATCTTCGCAGTATCCCTCCTAAAAAATGAAAGTTAGGTTAGATATGTTAATCAAGTCAATAAGCGGATTTCGGAGGATGAATTCAATCTCAAAATTTCTCTTGACATGGCTTAGGAAATCTGGACAGAGCAATAAGGTGCATTTTGACCTGCCATAACTCATAAGGAGGTATGGTATTATGGTCAGTATGAGAAAGCAGTATGACGCAGCTTTTAAGGCGAAAGTCGCTCTGGAAGCAGTCAAAGGGGAGAAGACGATCGCGCAGATCGCGGGCGAGTTCGGCATCCACCCTAATCAGATTCAGCGGTGGCGGAAACAGCTTCTGGAGATGCTGCCCGATCTTTTTTCCGACCGCAGAAAACGCGTGGACAAGGACAGAGACGATCTGGAGTCGGAACTCTTCCGGCAGATCCGCCAACTCAAGGTCGAGCTGGATTGGCTTAAAAAAAATCTGAGGAGCTCCTGTAGAAAAGAAGCGAGCGAAGGTTGAACCGGAGTATTCGATGATCCCCATCTTCCGACAATGTGAAGTTCTGGAGCTCGGTCGCTCATCGTTTTATGACCATCCGCAACAAGAGGAAAACCTGAATCTGGCGCTCATGCAGATGATCGACGAGCAGTTCACGAAGAGGCCGTTCTACGGGGCGCGGAAGATGACGGCTTATCTTCGGGCGTCCGGTCATCCGGTGAACAGAAAGAGAGTCCGACGCCTGATGCGGGTCATGGGAATAATGGCGATTTATCCGAAGCCGCGGCTGTCGGTGGGCGGCCCTGATCATAAAATCTATCCCTATCTTCTCAAAGGAGTTACGATTGACCGGCCCGACCAAGCGTGGTGCGCCGATGTGACTTATATTCGACTCGCTCATGGGTTCGTCTATCTCGTGGTCGTCATGGACTGGCACAGCCGCTATATCCTTTCCTGGGAGCTCTCGATCACATTGGAGAAGGAGTTTTGTTTGGACGCGCTCAATCGTGCTCTTCTAATCGGGAAGCCGGAGATCTTCAATACGGACCAGGGGCCGCAGTTTACGAGCGAGGAGTTCACCGCGCTTTTGGAAGGAGAAGGGATCCAGGTCAGTATGGATGGCCGGGGCCGAGTCTACGACAACATCTTCGTCGAGCGGCTCTGGCGGACGGTGAAGTACGAAGAGGTTTATCTGCATGAATACCGGACGGTCTCCGAAGCCCGAACTCACTTGAAAGATTATTTTTGGTTCTATAACGAGGAGCGGCTGCATGAGGCGCTCGGTTATCGGACGCCGCATGAGGTCTACTTTGGGACTCCGGCGCCGCTGACGTCAGCGCGGGAGGCCATAGTTTAACATGGACCGGATCGAGATCGTCGTTTGTAGGTCAAATGGTGAAGCGGTTTTTTCGGGGCCACGGAAAAAAATGGCTTTGGGGTTTAATAATGGTTAAAATAGCAATGCCACGGACAAAACAAGCAGGCTCTCAATGCACCTTATCCAAGCCTCTTTCTTGTCCAAAGAATGGGGTCCACCTCATCCTTTGGGGCGGTTCGTTATCGGTTGGCCCAGATTTACGACAAGACGGGCATAGTATTTTGCCCCTTGTTGAGAAAGCTGGCGGTTACACTCTATAAACAGTATCAGGAAGAATCTCTGTAAGCTACGGTCGGACAGGCGATTCATGTCTCTTATCGATTGACCAGTAAGGAAGTTGGGAGGATCAAAGGCTCGGCTCCGGGAAAAAGCACGCTGTATAGAAGAGTGCAGGAACTTGCAGAGACATGCGGGCAGTGGCCAGATTCACTGGAATGTACAGCCGAGGATGTGTAAGACACACGCCGGTTTGAAAGTGCCTACGGGTTTTGTGCAGAGGTCAGCCTGGCGGAAGGAGTGCAACGTGAAGTATGCTGGTATCGAGAAAGTCAACATCGGCGAGCCGTTAGATAAGAGAAGGTTCTTGTTGGAAATACCTTGGTGTTATCAGGGCAACAAGTCATAAAACAAACGATGTAGTTGAACTTCAATGATATATAATATGTACAGCTAAATCTTCAAGGTCGCGCCTCTCCTTTCCTTGTATCTCGCCCACACTATTTGAAAGATGGCAATATTTATTGATGTAGGATAAAGCCCTATTATGATTTTATGGCTCGTATTATCCTTTGTTATAGGTTTAGTTGGAGCCTTCTTGGTTTCTCGTCGTGGGTTTTACTTGGGTTTTGTTGATGCCCCAAACGCCAGGAGTTCACATCGGATTCCAGTTCCGAAAGGGGGTGGAATAGGAATTCTGGTTGTTTTCATTGTCGGCGCGCTCTGGTGGCAAATTCCGTGGACTCTATGGATCCCAGCCTGTATCGTATCATTGGTCAGTTTGCTGGGGGATTATCGAGATGTGTCATTTAAAATTAGGCTTTCTGTTCAGGTTTGTTCGGCTGCGGTATTCAGCGGATCAATATTTTTCGGAAGGTCGATGTCGGAAGTGTCAGTAGGGATATCCGGCCTACTGTTTTTATTTGGAGTACTATATATAACGACTACGGCCAACTACTATAATTTTATGGATGGAATCAACGGGATTGCCGGCTTGACAGGGACGATTGCTTTTTCTTGTTTGGGATTCTTCGGGTTGTTCGAGGGCAAAGATTTTTTTTGGGTGGCAACGGCTTTCGGTATTGCAGCGGCATGCTTGGGGTTTCTCCCTCTGAACTTCCCCCGTGCGAAAGTCTTTATGGGAGATGTAGGAAGTATTCTACTGGGTTTCCTTTTTGCCTCTTGGGTTTTATGGTTTTCTCAATCCCTACATGAGTTCATTGTCTTCACCTCTTTCCTATTCCCGTTCTATGTTGATGAACTTAGTACCGTATTGGTTCGCATTAAGGAAAGAGAAAGGTTGACCAAAGCACATCGTCGTCATATTTACCAGATTCTTGTCAACCAGGCCGGCTTTCCTCATGCTATCGTTACGGTCTTTTATGGATTTATTCAGATCATGGTGGCCATTTTGGCCTGGATGGCGATGAGAGAGGGCTTGCTTATGTTGGTAGGCCTTTTAATATTTCTTTCTGGCCTTTTTTTCTTTGGGGGGATGTATGTCAGGCGGCGCTGGGAGGTAAAAAAACATGGGCGGTTTAACGAGGTGGGAGCAATCTGAGAACTGAAGAATTGAATTATATCGTCGATGTCATTATTAAGGTCAGGAACATAATCGGGTTTGTATATGGGGTTGATACCATGAAAGAACGGGCAATGCAGTTCTTAAGAGATCTTTTAAAAACGACGATGTTCAAGAGGCGGGCGTTTTTTCTGGTTGCGGATATCCTGCTCATCGCCTTTTCCATGTATGCGTCCTTCTGGATCAGGTTCGACGGGAAGATACCTTATGAATTCTCGCGCTTTATGAGGGAGTACATCATTCTGGCCCTGGCAGTAAAACTAGGCTTCCTGATTTATTCCGGAATGTATGGCATTTCCTGGCGGTTTTTCAGCCTCGGTGATCTGCTAAAGCTCTTCAGGGCGGTCACTCTGTCCTCGGTTTCGCTGGGACTTCTCCTGTTTTTTCTCAAGACCTATGCGCCCTTCATAGTGTTCCCTCGCTCGATAATCCTGCTGGATTATATTTTTACGATGGGATTCATCGGAACCCTCAGGATTTCGAAGAGGGCACTTCGGGAATTCTGGATAAGGACGGAAAAGCAGGCTAAGGGTAAATCGAGAGTCCTGATCATCGGAGCGGGTTCGGCCGGTGAGCAAATCGGGAGAGAGATGCTGAACAATAAAAAGTCCAGGTATTACCCCGTGGGATACATCGACGACGACCCGGCCAAAAGAGGCATCAGCATCCACAGCATTAAGGTTCTGGGGACAAGGGAGGATATTCCACGGGTGTTGGAGACGAACAGAGTAGAAGAGGTCCTCGTGGCCATACCCTCGGTGAGTTCGAAGGAGATAAGGAAAATCGTCGAGATCATCAGGAAATCGAACCATGTGGACAAAATCAAGATCCTGCCCGGCATTGCGGACCTCATGGACGGGAACGTGACCCTTTCCGACATCCAGGAGGTCAAGATCGAGGACCTGCTCGGGAGGGAGCCCGTGGAGATCGATTTCCGGGCGATCAGAGACTTTTTGTCCGGGAAAAGGGTGCTCATTACCGGGGCGGGTGGGTCCATCGGATCGGAGCTTTCAAGGACGGTCCGCCAGTTCGAGCCGAAGTCCCTGGTGTTGCTCGACATAGACGAGACAGAGCTTTTCCTTCTTTTGCACCGGCTGAGATCAGAGTCTTTGGAGGTCGTTCCCGTGATCGGCGATATCAATGACGAGGCGAAGATGGGGGCCGTCTTCGAGAAATACCGGCCGGAAATAGTCGTCCATTCGGCGGCCTACAAGCACGTTCCCATGCTCGAGTACTACCCCGAAGACGCGGTCAAGACCAATGTCAATGGGACAAAAATCCTGGCCGGGCTGGCCATGGCGCACGGGGTGGATAAGTTCGTCTACATCTCCACGGACAAGGCCATCAACCCTACGAGCATCATGGGTTCGACCAAACGAGTCGGCGAGGAGATGCTGCGGATTCTGAACAGGAGAAATAGGACGCGATTCATCTGCGTGAGGTTCGGGAATGTCCTGGGAAGCCGGGGGAGCGTCACTGAAATCTTCAAAGACCAGATAAAGCGGGGCGGGCCGGTGACTGTGACCCATCCGGAGATGAAGAGGTACTTCATAGTGCCCTCGGAAGCTGTGCTCCTCGTGCTTGAGGCTGCGGCTGTAGGGGAGGGTGGAGAGGCTTACATCCTGGACATGGGCGAGCCGGTAAAAATTGTGGATCTGGCGCGGGAAATGATCAGGCTCAGCGGCCATGAGCCGGATGTGGATATCCCGATTGTTTATTCGGGGCTGAGACCCGGGGAGAAACTCTTCGAGGAGTTTTTAGGCGCGGAAGAGGGTTCGGAGCCGACCGAGCACGCAAAAATCTTCAAGGTGAGAGATTCAAGGATGAGAGACGAGGGCGAATTGTTGGTCAAGATCGACCGATTGATCAGTTTATGCCATGGAAGTGGCCGGCGTGAGGAAATCATTGATTGTCTCAAGGAGATCGTGCCCACGTACAAGCCGGATGGGGCGGAGGCGCCGTTAAGCCGCTGGTAAGGAGGGTGGTTGGATGCGATGCCGGAGGAAATCAGGCTTCATTTAGAGGCGCAGCCAGGATACAATACGATAGAAGCGGAAAGGGCAGAGGGTTATTCTTGCTTTTTTTTTAAGAGGTCAGGATTGAAGCTGGAGAAAGATACGGAGAAGGCGGCGGTAGAGGGGAGAACGGCAAGAGCCGGGCGTTTCACACGATCTCTGGACTGGCTTGAGGTCGCGCTCCTGGCAGCGATGGCGCCCATTTTCGTCTTTTCGAAGAGAGAAAGGGTATGGCTGTTTTTGGTCTTTCCGTTAATCTGGACCCTTAGGTGGGCTACCGGGAGAGAGGGAATTGAAGGCCGGGGAGCGAGGACGGCGATTGATGCAGCCATGCTCATCATCTGCATCCAGCTTCT
>Ga0315280_10002718_pt1 | contig 28267 bp, 40 predicted proteins | sample YL17G06_40_MG_FD_203697 | JGI IMG/M metagenome (GOLD analysis project Ga0315280, IMG submission 203697) | Sediment microbial communities from Yellowstone Lake, YNP, Wyoming, USA - YL17G06_40 | ecosystem: Environmental > Aquatic > Freshwater > Lake > Sediment | place: USA: Wyoming | collected... | reverse complement strand
CTTCGGGTTGGGGATCTCTTTAGTACCTATCGTCATCGGCCTTGCACTGGGGATTACGATATCAAGTCCACTGGTTCTTGCCGCAGCGATTATCCTGGCGGCATTCGGTTTTGCTGCCCTGGGCAATATATTCTCCATTCCACCTACGGATATGCCCGCCACGGCGAGCATGATCGCTTCCGTAGTGAAGTTCCCGCTTGTCTTCATCAGCGGCATCTTCATCCCGCTGAACGAGTTGCCAGCGTGGGGCCGGGCCATATCTTATGTCTCTCCAGTAACCTATTTCACCGACATCGCCCGCCACTGCATCCAGGGCCAAGGATATCTGCCTGTAGCCGTTGATCTCCTGGCTCTGCTGGCCTTCGCTATCCTACTGCTGGCAGTCGCGGTGCGGTTTCATCGCCAGACCATGCCCAAGAGAATATGAGGTGGACTATCAAGCCATGGAAGAGTGTCTGGCTGCACTACCTCTAGATCATCGTTGACTGGTTTGGCATCTTCCGCGAGTGCATCACAAGACTCATGCAGCTATTGCGGCAAGATAAGAGACAGCGTTAGGCCGCGTCCGAGCAAAAATGTCATCTAATCCGCGACCGTCAACAACGCAATTGTTCACTTCCTTTCTGCGCTTGGGCGCTACTGCATTTGGTGGGCCATCCATGGTGGCTTACATCCGCAAGATGGCAGTGGAGAAGAAACATTGGCTTGATGCCGAAGTCTTTAGCGATGGTGTCGCTCTTTGCCAAATGATACCTGGCGCAACCGCCATGCAAACAGCGGCTTATGTTGGGTTGAAAACGCGGGGTGTCATCGGTGCGGCTGCAAGTTTCATTGGGTTCGGTCTCCCTGCCTTTCTGCTGATGATGACGTTTGCGGCTCTGTATACCCACACCCACAATCTAGCCATCGTCGTCTCAGCATTCAGCGGGCTTCAAGCAGTCATTGTGGCTATCATAGCCAACGCCACTCTATCTTTTGGCAAAACCACCACGAAGGATTGGAGAGCCCTAGCCATTGCGGGCATCGCAGCGGCACTCTTCGGTCTCAACGTGAACCCAATTCTTGTCATTCTGCTAGCCGCCCTGGGGGGATTCGTGGTCATGAAGCCTAAGCAACCCAATCTAGTCCGTTCTACCTCTCCCGCACAAACCCCGCCATATACAAAGCCGCTCCTACTCATTTTGTCAGTCTCCCTTATCGGTTTCCTTCTGCTTTTCTTTTTCAGCCAGACTCTCTTCAAGTTGGCTATTCTCTTGTTCAGGATCGACTTGCTCGCTTTTGGCGGCGGATTTTCTGCTTTGCCACTTATGCTTCACGAGATTGTACACGTCCATAATTGGATAGACAGCCAGACTTTTATGAATGGGGTTGTTCTTGGGCAAGTCACTCCGGGGCCAATCGTAATTACTGCTACCTTCGTAGGTTATCTGTTGGGCGGCCCGGTTGGGGGAGTAGTTGCTACTATAAGCATGTTCCTGGCTTCCTTTATGTTGGTGGTGGCTATCTCACCCTGGTTTGATCGCTTACGGGCTTCTGCCGCCTTCAGCAAAGTCATTGCGGGTGTGTTGTGTTCCTTTGTAGGGTTACTGTTGACTGTCACTATTCGTTTCGCCTTGAACGTAAATTGGGACCTACCTCATACTCTGCTTGCCAGCAGCGCACTTGTCGCTTTGCTCCTGAAAGTGGATATTCTCTGGGTAATTGTGATTGGAACAATCGTTTCAGTGATAGTGTTCACCTGATTCTCACACTAAGAGCGTGACCCAACAGAACACTGCAACCTTGCCTGTTCCTTCATGTTCAATGTCAGTCCTTTCATCGACTGACATTTTCCCTGACCTGTTAATTACTGACGTAATCGTAGATCAACGACAGGGTGACGCTCAGGGGGTGCTCACGTGCAAGACACTGCCCTTTTGGAGAACCTTCTAAAGGTAGTCCCGGTAACCGCATGGCAGAATAGGGTCAAGACTTGTCTGTGTGGCAGAACACCGACAATGGCAGCCGGAATAGCCAATCATATCAGGACTATTGAGGAGGTCGTGAGATTAGCTATAGAATAGTTCATATGTTTTGGAAAGAATTCCCTAGTCGGGCAAAGGTAAAGCCTGAGATAGTCAAGGGCTAAAACGGATAGACGTTCACTATGCATGAGAACTGGCTGCAAAAATACATTAAAGAGCATTATCGCGAGATTGGTTTTACTAGACTGCACGGACCATACAAGTATGGTGTGGACTTCAAAGGGATTTATGCTAGGAAATGGACTAAGATCGAAGTGGAATGGGAGTATTCGGACTATATTACTCACCAACACTCACTTGAATTTGCAGACGTTCTTATCGTAGCAACGCTCAGACCTGTTCCCCAGTCATTAAAAGCAAGCCTACCAGCAACAATAGTCAATATTGATCGTAAAAAGGTTATTGAATGGGCACAACCTCAGATTGAGGAGAAAGAGAAAGAGGATTTCAAATCATATCCTTGGAGACGTCTTTCCAGAAATCTACTCGACCTTTATGCTTATTATCAGAAGCAACACCAGAGACCACTCAATTTTGTTGGCTCCAACCTTGCTCTTTCAATGTACCAAGTGCAGAAACCAATGGGTTTTGAATTTGGTACGGATGGAAAGGAGCGATTCGAAGGTCTACCAGAGGATAAGGTTTCTTGGGACTATTGGCTTAATATCGCCCATGTCGTAGCTAAGCATTTTAGATTGAAGCCAGCATTTGGTCGTCCCACTTGGATCGATAGGTTGGGCTATGACTTCAACTGCACTGGAAGCATTTCTGATGCTGAATCTAGACGATTCAAGGAAGTTGCCCTCTTCATAGACGCTTCACTTCTGCATGCAACTACGTAGCTCTTTGAATTCCGTTCCTCCCATGCTAAGCCCATGAATCTGATGGGCAAATTCATTCCGAATCTCCCTTATGACTTGAAGATCGTGATGAACGTCTGGATCAAGCCACCCGATGCAGAAGGCAGCATCTATCTTCGACGCAAGGGTGGCGAATGCTCCACCTGCTTCAAAGAGCTTGGTGCGTTCCTTTCGATTACCTTTGCAGAATAGCAAAGTCAACCTCTTCTCCAATAGGTGATCGATCCAGGCAGCCGAGAGAATTGCCGCAGCCCTGTCAGATTCGCAGGACAACTCCTGGAAGAACTCCAACCATTGATTGAGGTCAATCAAGAATTCAGGTTTGAACTTGCTCATGATCTTATGCAGTTATGACACCACCAAGGGGTGGCACACATCGTTTGAGTTGAGGGGCTGGCCGCCTGTGCAGCCAGTCCCAGTGAGCAAAGCGAACGACTCGAACGAGGTGTTAGCCATAGCTCATGTGACCCTTTTTCTTGAACCAATCATGGTTGGCTTCAGAAAACGCTATGAAGTCAAGTGTCTTCCTATAGTACGGCGAAGACCGCTCATCCGTGTCCATAGCCGTGACCAGCGTGCGGATATCCATTTCGCGCGTTTCGCGCCACAGCCGAGGCCAATCGATCGTGATCCCAGTAGCTAAAGGACTATCCTTGTCCTTGTAATGACTTCTGTAGGGCAGGACCGTATGAAGGTAGAAGCCACTATTGAAATCGGGAGCCAAAAAAGAAGGCCCGAAAGAGACGCCTACCCATTCTTGTGCCGTCTCGGTACGGGCGGCCTCGATAATTGGATGACCAAGATATGTGCCGCTGTCGACGTCGAGAATTGCTTGACCGACGGTCATGGTTCCGCGGAGGGGCAGCCCATGCTCAAGACCCCAACAAATGCTCTCTGCAATCAAGCGCGTAAAACTGGGAAGTGAGATTTTAGAGTACTTGGTCCAGAAGAGAAGTGTGTCGCTAAAATATGCACTTCCAATTACCAGGCATCCGACGGCCACGTGTCCATCGGGCGTAGGGATAATGTCGACACCGCCTGTCTGTTGTTTCACGTACTCCGTCAGCTTGTCATATCGCTCTTTCATTCTTGCCAGTCCGATTGATTGGAATATGCTTTCAAACCCGAGAACGTCCAAGAGACATAGCACTACCAAGTCATTGGTCATCATCTTCCTTCTTCATGGCTAACGTATGCCTCACCGGCGGCAATGGAGCGCAGCGGAATTGCCGTCCGAGTGCAGTGCCTTGTTGGACGTTTCCCATGTTCCACCTCGATATCCCTATCCGTATTCAGCATCCTGACGCGACACAAGTTTCAACAAGGCATTCGCTGGAATCTCATGCGGACGTAAGTGCCAATCATGCTTTCTTAAGGAATACTCAGCGAACGCGATGGTGTTGATCCACTTCGAGGCGTACTTTGGTTTCGTGTTCAATTCCCGCAATTTCACCGAAGGACACTCCCCACCATTCCGGTCGCGCCAACGCCGTGGCCAGTCAACGACTATTGGAGAAGAAGAGTCTTTTTCCTTCTCTTTCATTGGCGGAGGATACTCAATAATCGTTGTGCCATGAAGTTGTGCCAGAAACGGGGACCAAACAGCCGATCTGCCAAATGTCAAGCCGATCCATTCCTGTCCGCTTTCAACATGATGTGCTTCAACGATGGGCTTCCCGATAAAGAATCCGGTCTTATTGTCAAGAACAGCATCACCGAGCGTAATGGCACCGCGGAGGGGGATATTCATTGAAAGTGCTTCACACACAACATCGCTACTACGTTCGACGAAATCAGCGACTGCCGGTGGAACAAGCGGACACCAGAGTAGAATTGTGTCGCTGAAGTATGCATAGTGTGGTGGGCCACCCACGGCAAAGAGTGCCCCTTCTGGAGTCTGAACGGTGCTGAGACTGCCCTTCCCATTCGGTCTCAACACAGCACGTTCGATCAACGTGTGGTAGGTATCCAGAATCGTCTGTAGCTCAGTGGATTCCACCCAGGCGGAGAAGCCAAGGACATCAAACATTGCGAAAGCATACCGGCTGATCTCTGGCTTCTCAATCATGTTGTCCTCCTTGGCCGCTATTTGTTGTTCGCCCAACGTATGCCTCACCGGCGCGGCATAGCCGCGTCCGCGTGCAGGCAATGGTCAGATCACTTCCTAGAGAGGTTATATTGACCGACCACCTCTCGCAATCTTGTCTCGAACTTGGCCCGAGGAACCTGAGAACAATAATGGAAGATGAAGTCGTGTCGGAAATGACCATCAAGATACTCAATTACATGACGCAAGAAGCAATCATAGGTTCTCTTGCCAATCACGATAATCATGCTTGGACATAGAATAGCCAGTTCCTTCTTTAGGAAAGGTAACCACTGCTTGACTTCATGTTCTGACGGTCTACGGGGAATATCCCTACGCTTTACGATGTCGGTGACATAAACACCAGAAAGTCCATAATCGACTAACATATCCTGGAAGAAGCGATCCCTTGCGGTGACCCCAAAATTGCATGGGCTTTGGACTGATCCCTTTGGCTCATTCATGGATGGCATTTCAGCCAGAAGAAGGACGTCATCTCTTTGCGCAGCACCAGGAGGTAGGAATAGGCCGCAAAGTTCTTCTGGAGGAGATAGTTGCCTGTTGAGTCTTGACAGAGCCTCGATCTTGGCCTGCATCATGCCTCTTTCTCTTTTGCTAATATTGTGATCTAACATTCCCTTTTATCTTGCTGCAATAGTTGCCTGAATCCTATCGAGCAGTCGCAGAAGGTGTCAAGTCTGCGAACCATTGTCTTTCCGACAAGGACGGACGGGATGCAGTAACAGAGTAACAGGATGAGAATTCGACTATTATGTTGCATGGAGACAAATGCACCTGCCGTGTTGTGTCAAAAGCAAATCGTTTTGACGCAGGCAATTCTACGCTGAACAAAGGGCCAGACGCTCCATAAGGAAGTCGTTTTGGACTAGGCAACTCTACGCTGTGAGTGGCTATCGTGCAAGAGATGCACATTCTGGAGCCGTATTGAGCGTCATCTTTATGTTGGGCCACGTTCAAGCGTGCGAGAGCGAAATCGACTTTCATGTTGCGAGTGTGAGGCAGTCACGAACAAAGGGGGCAACTCCGCAGACCCAACTTCGTCCACATGCAAATCGGCCTGCCTCAACGGTCATATTCAAGGCCAGCACGACTTCGCATCACGAGGAAAACCACTTCTATACGTTGGGCTGACGTTCGATCGTGAATGCGACAGCGAAATTGACGCTCAAACTGTGAGGGAGTCACGAACAGGGTGGACAAGTCCGCAAACCCGGGTTCGTCAACACTGCCATCAGGCCGACCAAGGGGGCATATCCAACGTGAGTACAGCTTCATGTCGTGAAGAGAAACACTTCCACGTTGGGCTGACGTTCGATCATGAACGTGAAGGAGGATTTGACGCTCATAGCGTGAGGGAGTCACGAATAACACAGTGAAGTCGCTCGCTGGACGCCTTCAGGGGGAGTGAGTTGCTAGCGAGGGCAGAATGCGCATTTCACGCTGACGCTTAGATACTCCTGACGCTGGACCGAATCTTCAAGCGTGCTGGCCAATTGGTGCTGTTCTTGGAGAATGGCCTTCTTCATGTTGACCATCTCTAGAACCCTTTTGTCCTTGGAATAGCGTTCAACAAGGTCCAGATGCTTTCCTCGCACTTGCCTATGGATTGCAGCGCTGCCTTGGGCAATGCCTGTTCTCTGCGGTCCCTGGTCGATTTGTAGCCATTTCTTGTCCACATAGTAGCTGGGACCGGGGTTTCCCTCGGTCATGGACAGGGCAAAGAACACCACCGTCCTGGCAAAGCCTTCAATAGCTTCGCGCGGAGAGAGTGAGCATATCTCGGACTCCAACTCCGTCCATCTTTCCTCATAAATGTGACAGCGCTTCGCCAGTTCATCATAAGTGGTCCGAATTGAAGGGCAATGTTCCAGAACACATGGGAATAGGCGTTTTGCTTCCACCTTTGCAGGCGATGTGTCCCTCAAGCCCGCCTCTACAAATCTTGATTGCTGTGTGAGTTCGTCTTGCCAATCGAGAAGCAGTCGCCGGATTTCCGCGAGATGGCGCTTCTGGGCTTCGAGTGTCGGCCGCCAAGTCTCTTGAGGAGGGGAGAGCAAGGCTTGTGAGCGGGGCGTTTTTTCAAGTGGCTTACCCTCCTGTCGCCATATGCGTCCCACGGTGCTCTTGTCGATCTCCTCCCCGCATTCGGACTCCACTTTGTCGGCTATCTCTCCGTAGGTCAGGCTCGGAGCATTCCTCTTCGTGTTGACAATGAATTCCCTAGTCTGTAGCCGAGTGCGTTTGCCCTGCTTCATTCAATTACCCCGACGGTGCAACCTGGTGCAAGTCTGGCAGTTTTTCGTATCTGTGCGAAGCATCTTTGGTGGTGCAACTACACTCATCAGGCCGAAGTATACAGAATTTAGGCTGATAAATCTTGATAGCGAGGGTCTAGGTGAGACAGATGACTTTGTATCTAGCGGGTCTCAAAGGGAGCGAAGCATGACCAGCGCCGCAAGTGTGAAGGTCAGCACGGCCTCCGTCCAGGGGGCAGGAGCGGGTTCGAGTCCCAGCGCGGCGCTCCAGTCTATCGAGGTCACGCCTCTTCCTTGGGCCGCAGCCAAGGCCGTTGTGAAACAGAACCATTATCTCCATTCCATGCCCGGCGGGACCTGCCTGGCCTTTGGGGCCTTTGTGGGTGTGAGACTCTTGGGTGCCTTGACTCTGGGAGCGGGACCCCGCAACGCACCCTCTCTGGTGGCGGGAGCGGAAGCCGGGGACTGTCTCACTCTGACACGCCTGTGGCTCTCCGACGATCTGCCTCGAAACAGCGAGTCCAGGGTGATCGCCGTGGTCCTGCGCTCGCTACGGCAGCATACTTCCATCAGGTTCTTGCTGTCATACGCTGATCCGTCTCAGGGGCACGTGGGCACCATCTACCAGGCTACCGGCTGGCTGTACACGGGGCTTTCCGCAGTTATGCCTCTGTACGATCTGGGCGATGGAGTAGCCCGGCACTCTCGCTCGGTGGGGCACAGCTTTGGCTCGCACAGCGTGGCTCATTTCCAACGCCACGGCGTGCCCGTCAAGCTGATTCCGCAAGCCGCCAAGCACCGATACATCCACTTCGTGGACCCTGACTGGCGGGAGAGGCTTCTGGTGCCGGTGCTGCCCTATCCCAAGAAAGGAGCCAACCCGTGAAGGTGGTTGACATAGCCATTGAGAAGCTGAAGGAAGCGCCGTGGAATCCGAACCGGATGGACGAGGGCATGCTGAGAAAGCTCAGAGCGTCGGTGGAAAAGTACGGCATAGTCCACAACTTAGTGGTCCGCCCGCTGGGCGAGGATGACTACGAAGTCCTATCCGGCAATCAGCGCCTGAAGGTGCTACAGGAAGCTGGGTTCTCCCAAGTGCCCTGCGTGATTGTGGAAGCCGACGATGCCCGAGCCAGGGTTCTGTCCCAGGCCTTGAACCGGATTCGCGGCGAGGATGATCTGGGGATGCGGGCGGAGCTGCTGCGGGATGTCCTGGCAGCTATGCCAGCGGATGAGGTGGTCAAGATTCTGCCGGAAACACCCGAATCCCTAGCTGCGGCCACGTCCTTGGGACAGGAGAGCCTGGTCGATAGTCTTCGGGCGTGGGAGAACACCAAGGGGGCCAGACTCCACCACTGCACCTTTCAGCTCACGTCTTCCCAGATTGAGGTGGTGGAGAAAGCCCTGACACGGGTCCTGCCGCAGGCCAGGCAGGCCAAAGGCGATAGCCCTAACGACAGAGGCACCGCTCTCTATATTCTCTGCCAGTCGTATCTGAAGAAAGGGGGTTCAAGGTGACTCAAGATAGAACTACTACTATAGAGCAGTATAGTGGACTGCCCTCATGCCCCATCTGCGGACAGCCTCTGATGGCCCGGCTGGCACGGGGCCGGAAGTCCGGCCAGCCCTTTGTCATGCTGAAGTGCCGCCGTGAGGCTCGCCATTATCGGGCCTTCATCAACGACAAGGCATACGTCGCTCAGGTGCTGGAGCGCCTGGAAGCTGGCGGGCAAAGCCGGAAAGGAGACCAGCCTTGACGACGAGCCCTGATGCGGCCCCAAGACGCCGCAGTGGCAGACCTAGGGTAACGGAGCGGCGAGGCTTCCAAACACGTTTTGGAGCTGTTTTGGAGCGCCTTAGCAAGGGCGAAATCTCCAGACGCCGGGCGGCCAAGGAGTTGGGCATCGGCTATGCCACCCTGAAACGCCTGCTGGAAGCTGACTACCATGATCGGGAGGAGGCATCCTAAGTGGACTCCGTCCGGCCTGAAGGTCAGCAACCTCAATCTTCTGACAAACCAACGTCAGAAGGGTTGACAATTGAGCGTGCGGCGTATACAGTGTCCACCCCACACGAGGCGAACACCAATGAGGTTGATGACCTGATGGTAAGACGTTTTCTCCACACCCTAGCTGAGGTGTCGCTGGCCATAGCCTCACGAAAGGTAAGACCATGAAGGCCGTCGGCTATCTCCGGGTATCTGACGTGTCCCAGATAGACGGGCACTCCTTGGATGCGCAAGAACGCCTCTTCCGTGAGCTATGTAAGAACAGAGGCTGGGAAGCTGTCAGGGTCTATCGGGAAGAGGGCCGGTCCGCTCATGTGGAAGCCATCGCCCGCCGTCCGGTATTCCGGCAACTCCTGGAGGATGCAGGCCGGAATGTATTTGACGTAGTTGTGGTTCACACCCTGGACAGATGGTCTAGAAACCAGCGGGTTATGCTGGAGTCGCTGGCCATACTGGCCAAGCATAACGCATCGCTGGTCTCCATAACTGAGAACATCGACTACTCCACCCCACAGGGCAAGCTCTTCACCCAGATGCTGGGTTCCTTTGCCGAGTACTTCTCCGCCGCCCTGGCGACCCATGTGAGCAAGGGGTTGGAACAGCGGGCTATCGAAGGAAAGCACACTGGTGGCATTCCCTTTGGCTATCAGTCCTGCTGGGCTGATGGAGAGAAGGGCGAGAAGAGGCTGGCCTGCGACCCGGAGCACCCCGGAGGGGTTCATATCGACGCCAAAGAAGGCCCGATGGTGACAGAAATGTTCCACCGTTACTCTTCCGGAATGACCACCTTGAGTCAATTGGCCGCCTGGCTCAACGGAGAGGGTTTTCGCACTCGCAACACCAAGAAACTCCCCGATCAGGACGGCCATCTCACAGCCGGGCCTCGCCTCTTCACGACAGCCTCGGTGAGGGGGATACTGCACAACCCCTTCTACACCGGCCAAGTGTCATACAAAGGGGAACTCCTTCCTGGAGCACATGAGCCTCTGGTGACCCAGGAGCTTTTCGAGGTAGTCCAGGCGATGCTGAAGAAGAACAGTGGACGCTCTGAGACTCTGCAATCCAGACCCCAAAGAGACTATCTGCTGAAGGGGATCATCCGTTGTGCCTACTGCGGTATGCCTATGTGGTCCCAGACCTACAACAACGGGCAGCGGTACTATCGAGAGCACCAGGGATCACGGAGCCATGGTGTCTGTGAAGCTGCGGGAGGCTCCATTCCCTGCCACATGGCCGATGAACAGATAGGCCGAGTAGTAGAGTCCATAGAACTCGGCCCGAAGTGGCTAGAAGAGGCTCTGGCCATCGTCAGTCTTCAAGATGAAGTGCAAAGGGTGAGGGAAGAGAGAGGCAAGGCCGAAGAGAAGCTCAGAAGGATGGCCAAGGCCTATGTGGACAATCTCTTTCCTGATGAAGAATACCATCGTCAGAAGAGGCTGCTGGAGATGGAGCTGGAATCGCTGGTAGTGCCGCAGGCCAATGCGGCGGAAGAGGCGGGTAGACTGATTCAGGACCTGCCGAAGCTCTGGACTGGAGCGAACCTGGAAGAGCGCCGGAAGCTCCTGCTGACCATGCTGGATGCGGTCTACGTGGATGCGAAGGAAGAGAAACGAATCGTGGCCATCAAGCCGAAGCCGCCTTTCCGGCCTGTCTTCCAGGTGGCAACCACGAAAGAAGGTTCGGGAGTCATGCTGCTAAACGAGCCTCCGGAGAACTCCCCGGAGGCTCGTGCGTGTTTCTGGTGGAGACGGGGGAGAGTCGGACTCCCCCTGAAACACGCACTTCAGCTCTGCGTAGTGTCCGACCTTGGGATGGGCAGATCAGTCGGTAAGGTCTTGGAGGTGGTGTAGGCAGTTGGCCCTCCAATCCCTGGTTGCTTTCGTGACGCCTTCCAGGCGTCCAGGGTGCCTATCATCAGACCTTGCCGAAGAAGATGATCACCTCATCGCCATCTTTCAGGGGCTTGGTGAACTGATCTGGCTTCAACTTCTCCCTCATCTCGGGGTCATTGACGAAGAACCATACGATGGGCAGGAGCTTTCCTTCCTTGTCATAAACCCACTTTCTCATAGAGTGGTACCGCTTCAGCATGATCTGCAGGCAGTCTAGAGCATTCGCCGCTCTTACTTCCCACACTTCCGGTTCATCACCAAGCTGGCTCAGATGGCGAAGCATGGGAGAAATGGTGACCATCACCCTCGCCTTACCCTTTGACTTCATCTTCCTTCTCATAAGGCTTCTTAGACGGCTGGACTTTCCCTTCCATATTCATCACATAGTAGCGCTTCACGGGACGAAAACCCTGCTCTGCACAACTGAGGACCGCCAGCAGTCGCTGATGGTCTTCGAGCAACCGGGGGTGCAGGACCGCTTTCCTGTCAACAAGCTGCTGCATAGACTCCACTGGGAAGACCACTCTATCCCATTCAAGGCAACGCTCTCCGCAGGCATCGAGGGCTTTCGAGAGAAGAAGACCTGCATAAGCTAGGGGTGGCCCTCCACTGCCGTTTTCCGAGTTCCATTGTCTATCCATATCGATAGCGCTCTTGACGTCTTGCGCTGCCATGGCAGAGACATCTGAAGGCTTGGTACAGAGGAACCTGTTGATGACACTCAATATGCTGGAGGCGATGCTTTCATACTCAAGCCTTCTGTCATCTCCGGTCATCCCCAGTTGCTGATCGATGCCTCCCAGCCAGACCGAGATCATGTGGGCAGTGCATACCTTGATCAACGAGAGAGTCTTCTGTTCATCACCCTTACCCCACGCACTCTTGACCAGGTCGACTTCCCTGATCAGTGCCTGCGCCGCCGAGCTGGCCCCACTCAGCCGTGCCATGTGAGCCATGTATTCGTAATGATCGGCTATATACCCCCTTATTTTGTACTTCTGGCGCAGCGACTCTGCGATTTCATCTGAAGCATAGAGGAAGAGACGTTTGGTATAACGCTGTGGGGCCTCGTCGAATAGTGGCGGACACCATGACGACATCACTGCCTCCTTGAAGCAACCGACATTCCTTGCGAGAGGAACAAGACTCCGATGTTCAGAAGAGAGTCAGGGCATTTAACACTAAGCAATCTATGGTCGCGCAGGCTTGAGGCCGACAGATCATTGAGTTTGTGCCTCGGCCATCTCCATGAAAAGTTTGAGCGTTTCCTGTGCTTCCTCTTCATCGATGACATTGATAGCATACCCGGCGTGAAGCAACACATAACTTCCCACCTTTGCCTCCGGCGTGAGCACAATGCTAGCCCTGCGTCCCACGCCACCAATCTCCACCTCAGCCTCATATCCTTCTACGGACATCACCCTTGCCGGAATTGCCAAGCACATACGTCAGACCTCCTGCAGACTCTGATAACCCCTGTAGCCTTCGTCTACTATCTCATCGATGGCATTCATGGCATACGTAAGGTGAAGCAGCACATACTTACCACCTCCTTCTAAGGAGATTCATCCCGTGCCTGAACCTGCAACGGTCTTCCATGACAACTTACGCTGGAAATAGAGCCCCACGTTTACCAACGCAAGAAGGGCAGGCACTTCGACTAATGGTCCAATGACAGCCGTAAACGCTTGCCCTGAGTTAAGGCCAAACACACTCACAGCCACCGCGATTGCCAGTTCGAAGTTGTTGCCGGAGGCGTGGAAAGCGATGGTTACGGTCTTGGCATATTCCCCACTCAGCTTCCTTCCCATATAGAAGGAAACGAACCACATGATCACAAAGTAGATGAGCAAGGGAACGGCCACCTTCAACACGTCCAGTGGCAACTGAACAATAATCTCGCCCTTCAGCGAGAACATGACTATGATCGTGAAGAGAAGCGCGATCAACGTTATGGGGCTGATCTTCGGAATGAACTTGGTCTCGTACCATTCCTTGCTTCTCACTCTCATGAGGATAAACCGGCTGAGCATGCCCCCGAAGAAGGGTATCCCCAAATAAATGAGAACACTCTGAGCTACCTCCCATAGAGAAACTTTCACTGTCATCCCCTCCAGACCGAACAACGGAGGCAAGATGGTGATGAAGATATAGGCGAATATCGAGTAAAAGACCATCTGAAAGATTGCATTAAAAGCTACCAGGCCTGCGGAATACTCATTGTCTCCCCGAGCTAGTTCGCACCACACGATAACCATGGCAATGCATCGTGCCAGACCTATCAAAATGAGGCCAACCATGTAGTCAGGCATAGGCCAAAGGTAGCCAAGGAAGAGAATCGCCAGCACAAACATAATTATTGGGCCAATAACCCAGTTCTGGACTAGAGACAGTGCTAGGACGCGCCAATTACGAAAGAACTTGGGCATCTCCTCGTACTTCACCTTGGCCAGCGGCGGATACATCATCAGGATCAGACCAATAGCGATAGGGATGGACGTTGTTCCCACCGAGAGACGACTGATTACGTCTGCGGTAGCTGGGACAAAGTACCCCAGACCAACTCCGAATACCATTGCCAGAATAATCCATAAGGACAAAAAACGGTCAACAAAGGAAAGCCTTGGTCCACACGATGCAGGTATCTGATTACTCATCAATGCTTCTCCTACTGGGTTGTCAACTTGACCAAGGCTGCTCGATCAGCGGCAAACTCAGGCTGCTCTAAAATGGGACAACCTTCAAGCGCTACCTTCTTCCTGGCGAGGTCAACAGCAAAAGCCAGGCAGGTAGGTTTGCCGCACTTCTTGCAGTTGGTTTTGGGCAAGAACCGGTTCAGAACAAACCCCATGTTCAAATTCGTCTTGCCCGGTTGGGCTACTGATGGTGGCTGGGTCAATTTCGACGCGATCTGGTGAAATATGGGCGGTTCCGGATAGGCCCCTACATCGTGGAGCGTGTAGCCCATAAAGGGGACAGGTTCCTCCTGATAGCAGCTCCAGACTGCTTTCTCAATGGTTTTCGGATCAAGCCCCGGTTGACTCCTATCCCTTTCCCCTGGCTGACATAGGAGGTTAATGATGGCTACGATCTGGGACCTGAACCTGTCTATCACCTCCAGGGGGATATTGTGCAGATACGGAGTGGGTGCTTCGGAGCCTATGATTTGCTTCTTGTCATCCACCCCATTTTGCTTCAGTGCCAGCAACGACTCACCTGGAAGATGTCCGGGCGACTCCCTGCCGCACAGCACTAGGTAGCGTATGTTGGGGTTGGCCACGACATTGCAGATAATCTTCTCTAGCCCTATGTTCTCGGTTTGAAGCATACCTGATATGGCAGCTCCGGCATCGACGCCAGCGACGACCATTTCATTCAGCTCCGGTGGAATCGCCGAGTCGAAGGTGGCCAGAATGACACAGACGGCGACTGGGGAGTAATCGTTGCCCCGCAAGTACCGGCCTTCTTCGGGTGGGTATCCGTCGGCTGGTTTCACTTTCAACACAGCCTTGTCCTACACTCTCTCCGTCAGGCCTCTGTAGACTGTCTTCCCTCTCACTCTGGGGATCGCTTTCTCGTTCAGCTTCGTGAGGGAGGCCACAATCGCATCCAGGTCCTTGATAGGAAAACCCAGCACGCACTCGCTCTCACCCAGATCCGTGGCCTCCCGGCAGCCATAACATCCCAGGGAGGCATTCATCCTTTGCTGCAAGAATGGCATGATAGTGACATCGACGCAGGTGGCTTGCAGGATAGCAGTACTGAAATTCAGCCGACCACCGGTCTCGTGGACGTTGGCCAGAGCTACCCACATCAGGTGTTCGGGAGCCGACTCTATGACTACCACATCCGGCTCAAAGGGTGACACGGCCAGCGGACAACAGGCTACCATCTTGTACCGGCCCATTTCCAGCCGGGGCATGGTGCTGAGCGTATGGCTCGCGGCCGCAGGGCTCCCGAAGATTCCCATGGCCGCCGGCATCTCTCCGGAAGATAGCTTGACCGGCGGTTCCTTGAATCCCAGGGCCCAGGCTGCTGCTGGGCAGGCAATGTTGTCTGCTGTTAGCAGAAGCCTCTTCCCGTCCCTGGCACCCATGAGCACCTGACAGTAGCGCTGCTTGCCGGGCATCTCGAAGCCATCCAGGGCAACCGCTTCTTGAAAGAACTTCACGGCTATCGGCTCATGGGTTAGCCCTAGAATGGTCTTTAGATTCGATGCTGATGCTTCCAGGTCCATTTCTCCTCCACAGCGGCTGGCGCCAGGTCACCAGAAGAGAGTAACGATCAGATACACACCGGCGCCTATCAGGAACACTCCCCCGACTTTCTTTGAATAGTTCGAGAAGTTGGCGATGCCTTTGGAAGCCAGCACTCTCTGGGCAAAGCCCGCTGATATGCCGGCGCCCAACACCAGGATCCAGTGCCCCAGGGCGTAGCACAGCAGCAGACCACCACTGTAGGCGATCTTCTTCTGGGTGGCGGCAAAGGTCAGTATTACCGCCAGCACCGGCGTGGCACACGGAGAGGCGACGATGCCAAAGAACAGCCCCATGAGGAACGCTCCCAGCAAAGCCTTGCGCTTCGGCATGAAACGCTGCGATATGCCAACGTTGAACTTGAACACGCCGAGCAGAAACAGCCCCAAGATGATAGCCACCGGCGGAAGGACATACTTCCAAAAGCCGCCGACATCCCCGAATAGTCTGCCCAGGGCTCCGGCGATGACACCGAGGATGGTGAAGGTTATGGTGAGGCCCAGGGTGAAGACCAGGGAATACTGAATGGCCTTCTTCGGCGAACCTTCCGAGTAGCCGCTGACAAAGCCAATGACCAGCGGAATCATGGCCAGGACACATGGACTGGCTGATGAGACGACTCCAGCCAGGAAGCAGGCCGGGAAGGCCACCCAGCCATGATTCTGGATTACGTTGGAGAGAGACTCCAGCCAGGCGTTCACCTACAGAAACCCCAATTCTTCCAGATGGGCCAGAACGTCCTCTTTCGGCCAGTATCCGACATGCCTGGTCACCTCCTGCCCCGCGCTGTCAAAGAATATCTGCGTCGGCATAAGAGTGATGTGGTATTTCGTGGCGACGTTAGTGTGAATGCGAACATCAGTGAAAGAGAGGTTCACCTTGTCGCCGTACTCCGCTACTATTTCCTCCAGGATGGGTTTCATAGCTTTGCATGGAACGCAGGTGGCTGCCCCGAACTCGGCGATGGTCGGTTTCCCGTTGGCCAGCGCTTCCTCCAACGGAGTCGCGCCCACCCACTCGCTGCTGTCACCCCTGGAGCAGGCAACAGACAATCCCAGCGACGCCATAAGGCAAACCAGAAGAACAAGACTTATGCCCGCTTTTGTTCTAGTCATCGCACGCTACACTCCCATTCCGGCCAACCGCTCGACCATCTCATCTTTGGTGGAGCGACCCACAATTCGTTCCACCTCTGCTCCAGTGCTGTCAAAGTACACCTGCGTTGGTGTCAGCGTGATTTCATATTGATTGAAGAGATCCTTATGTTCACCAGTCTCAATGATCAGGACGTTGTATGTGCCGTCGTAATCGACGGCCAGTTCCTCGAGCGTGGGCGTGATAGTCTGACAGCAGTCATCGCCGACGAATCCGGCCAGCGTCGGCTTGCCACTGGCCAGAGCCTCCTCCAGTTCATTTGGAGTGGAATTGTCCGAATTGGCACTGTCCTTAGAGCAGGCTGTCGATAGCATTACCAGCGCCAGAAGGGCAAGTAGAATAGGAAGCAGCCTTATGAATGCCCCAAGCTGCACTCTGTTGGCTGTGTTGCTCATCCCTCGCCCAGCTACAGTCCTCATGATCTTGCCTCCTCTGGTGACTTCTGTTCTTGAATATCCTGTGCCCAACAGCCCTGCCATCTAGACACATGGCGCGGCTCGCTCTGCAAACGACGCATCAAAACAGGGGATGCAGACATTCTATGTGCCCTTCATAGATATCCCAGGAGCTTCGCCACGATCTGAGCCGCGAGCACCCACATTATGAGGCCAAGCCCCGCCTTCAGCCATCTGGCCTTGAACCTCATGCTTATTCGCGCCCCGAGATTCCCTCCGATGAGGACGGCGACGCCGGTCACCGCAATCAATGGAACATCGATTCTATGAGATGTCGCATGGCCTATTATTCCCGAAAGTGCTGAAAAGGAGATAATGAAATGCGAGGACCCTGCTGCCCACTTCGTTGGCCACTTACAAACGTAGACCATGAAGGGAACGATCAGTACGCCACCGCCCACTCCCAGTAAGCCGGAGATAATTCCAATGGCAAAACTGACAGACACTATGAGCGCGTACATGGCAACGGACAGGTTTCGCGGAGGCTTCTCCTCGTCCTTCGCCTTCCCCTTTTCCCAGTAGGTATAGATCATCCTCGCTCCCAGAACGACCAGGAAGACCACGAACAACCATAGTAAGACGGTGGTGTTGACAGACTTGGACAGAGATCCTCCGGCAAAGGCGCCGATGCAGATACCCGGCACGAATGCCAGGGACGCTCTGAAGTCGATCATCTTGTTACGGTAGAAGATGTAACCGGCAGACACCGATGTTATCAGGTTCAGCACCAGGGAAGTGGAGGTGGCCAGTATTGCTGCGTATCCGAAGAGGATCAGCATCGGGGAGTATACCGACCCTCCCCCCTGGCCAAACATCGAGAATATCATGGCTATGATGAAGGCCAGGATGACGATTAAGACCAGCGTGACGTCAAGGTCCATGGTGTTGATCGCCTGCCACTTACCACTCAGGCATCGGGACTTGATTTCGTGTACCCGGAGCACGGGATGCACACAGGCTTCCCATCCCTGGCTCGTAAATACCTTTCAAAGACATATTCACCGCACGTGCTGCACTTGGCTTTGTTGAACGAGCCCTTGACCGGAGTGAACTTGAAGTCAGGTTTGGATTCAACCTTGAGCATGAAGTCATCTGATTGCCCATATACCCAGCTAATGACCTCTTCCGTAACTGGTTGCGGGATCTGAGATGGCTCGGTACCACGCTTGCGATAGGCGAAGAACTCGAACTTGGCCATCTCGTCCATGAAATCAGGTTTCAGAGAGTAACGGACAGCTCCCTTCTCTGGATGATGGAAAGTACACGCGAGTTTGCCGTAGAAGGTCTTGGCAATGAGGACCTTGCCATAGGTGGCGCCGGTGGCTATCTGTATCCCGTCCACCATGCAGGTCTGCGGGTGTCCCTCGCCGATTTCAGGAAAGGCAAAGAACCCGTGGTCCTTCTCACGTTCCACGCCGAGATATTCCATTGCCAGCTTGCCCATCCGATAACCAATGGGCATAAATGGGCAGCGGTGACCGTGAAACTCGAATGCCCATTCTGCGGGAGTGTGTTGACTAGTCATTTCCTTTATCCTCCTTTGTTCAATTGGTCCCTCGGCTTGCCCTGGAGCGAAGTACTAGCACAATCGAGTCAAGTCGTCGGCCGTAGCATGGCTCATTGCCGCTATCACGAGCGGCTTCGCTCTACGACCCTCAGCCACAGCCACACTGGCTTCCTGAAGTCGCCTCAGGCTTGCCGCCTTCCGCCGTCGCGTTCTTTGTGTTCGATGGGACTCCTTTTGTCGGCAGAGTGGGACGCGTCTGGTAGTCCTTGATCTTCGAGATGATCTCGTCGTTCTTCGGCAGGCGGCCACACTCTCTGCGATTGGAGTAGACAACCCACTCGTCGATGTACACATCGAAGATGCCGACGGGTCCCTTCTTGAGCTTCGCTTCAATGCTGAATTCCTTCTTGATGGCGGCCACCAGACCGGTGGCCGTACGAAGGAAGCCTCACTCGTGGCAATAGACGATCTCAACGCTCTTTGGCTGACGTATCTTGCGACTCTTGCTCATGGTATCCCCCCTTCTTAGATTGCATTCACTCTTCCAGAACAGCCTTCACAATAAAGTCTTTGGCCTTCTTCACTTCATCGTCGGAAATGTATTCCATGACACCCTTGATTCCCTTACCGATGTCCTCGCTGAGACTCTTCTTCTTCATGCCTATGTCTCTGGTGAGCACAATGCTGCTCGTCGGCTTGAATCCGGCCTGCTCCACAATCTTTCGACTGCACTCAAAGGGACAGCCATCTACAGTGATGACCTTTTTCGCCGCTCGGGTCTTGCCCAAGACGGGCTTCACATTGGTTGGCAGTCCCCCCAAACACATAATGGCCGCCTTCTCCAATCCTAGTTCTTTGACTGCCTCCAAACAGGCCAGTCCACTGGTTATTCCGGTGTTGGACGCTCCACCGAAACAAGAGAAAACGGCGTTCTCATGGGTATTAACTCCGGCTTCCCACTGTTGCTGCTCTGACATCACACCTCCGATTCATCGACTCGTTTGCCTGAAGCTGAAAACAAGGTGTCTGCTACTTCTTCTGGCTGTGCTCCTCTTTCTCCAGGCCGTTGATGATGAACTGGGTGACCTCAGCCTTGCTGGGCACTTTGCCGGAGCAAACCACTTCCTCGTTGATGACCAGCCCCGGCGTGGTGAGGACGTGATAGTTCATGATCTTCTTGATGTCCTTCACTTCTTCAATAGTGGCGTCAATGGCCAATTCCTTCACTACATCTCTTGTCACCTGCTCCAGTTGGTGACACTTAGCACAACCAGTTCCCAGGATTTTGATGTTCATGTGAACACCTCCTCTTGGCTACAAGATGGCGTTGAACAGGAAGCCGATGATTATTATGCCTATGGCTACCACGCCGATGAAGACGGTGATGAGCTGCCACTTCAGTACCCGGCGCAAGATCAGCGTCTCCGGAAGCGAAAGCCCGATGACGGCCATCATGAAGGCGAGTGCTGTGCCCAGTGCAGCACCTTTCTCTATGAGAGCCTGGACCACCGGGACAATACCGGCTGCATTCGAATACATAGGCACGCCGATCAGTACCGCTGCCGGGACGCTCCACCAGGCGTCTTTCCCCATGAACCTGGCCAGCACGCCTTCCGGCACGTATCCGTGGATAGCAGCGCCAACGCCGATTCCAATCAGAACGTATGGCCAGACCTTGCTGACAATGTCACGCACGGCGTTCAGGCCGTAGCGTATCCTGTCCTCAAGTGTCATGTTTGGTGCTATGGCGTTGGCCTGAGCCATCTGGATTTCGGAAACCCAGCCCTCGATGTACTTCTCCATCTTGAGTTTGCCTATCACCCATCCGGCGATGATAGCTATGGCCAGCCCCGTGGCCACGTAGATCAGACCGATGCGGAAGCCGAACAACCCGATGAGAAGCACCAGGGCCACCTCATTGATCATCGGAGAGGCGATCAGGAAGGTGAACGTAACGCCCAGAGGGACTCCAGCCTCCACAAAGCCGATGAAGAGCGGGACAGCCGAGCAGGAACAGAACGGTGTCACCACGCCTAGCCCACCGGCAAGCACGTTGCCCACAATCTGACGTTTTCCGGCTAGAATCTGGCGTGTTCGTTCCGGGGTAAAGAAGGATCTGATGATACCCACCACGAAGACGACCATGACCAGAAGGAGGATCACCTTCGGCGCATCATACAGAAAGAAGGCGACACTGCTGCCGAGATGGCTTGAAGGTTCCAGCCCGAATACGTCGTACGTAACGAAGTTGGCCACTCTCTGCAGCACGAGGTACAGGAACAGCCATACGGCGAACCCCACAGCGAGAGCAATGAACAGCTTCCGCCTGTTCGGCCTATTGACTGTGGCGATCCCGGAGGAGCCGCTGCTGCAATCGCATGCTTTGTCTTGCTTCATATACGGCCCGCTAATCCTTGCTTATATGCGCATTACTGCATGTGTCCGACGAAAAAAAGGGTGCTCATCGAGCGCACTTCTTCACACACCTCGGGCCGACCCGTTGCGCTGTCTTGAGACGCTTCCGGTCCAGAGCGGCTCCCTCGTCGTTCTCCAGCGATTTGCTCACCGCCTCAACGAGCGACGGGTAGTATTCATTCATCCCATCCCGGTCTATCGAGTAGAGAGCCCATAGGCCCTCTTTCCTCATCTTGAGGAAGCCAGCGTCGTGCAGAATGCCGAGGTTGCGGGAAGCCCTGGTTTGGGAGATATCCAGCGCCTGCATCACCTCGCACACGCAGCATTCCCTCTCCAGCAGGATATTGAGTATCCTAAGCCGGGTCTCGTCCGAGAGTGCCTTCATCGCTTTCGCCAATTCACGCATGTTGGAGCCTGTGTAGTCAAGATGCTATATGCGCATGTCCGCCTACATTTTACCAGATGATCGCCATTTGTCAAAACCAAGTCGTTTCGACATGGTAAGTCTACGCTGGGTATTCAGCATCGTGTTTACGGCGGGCTGACGTTCAATCGCGCGACAGCGAAATCGGCCCGACCAAAGGGGCATATTCAACGTGAGCACAGCTTCATGTCATGAGGGAAAATGACTTCTACGTTGGGCTGACGTTCAATCATGCATGGGACAGCGAAATCGACGCTCATGGTGTGAGGGAAGTTATGAACAATATGAAGCACTGCGCAAACCGAACTCCGTCAACAACCATGTGTCACTACTCAAAGGGCATATTCAACGTGAGCACAGCTTCATGTCATGAAGGAAACCACTTTCACGTTGGGCTGGCGTTCGATCATGAATGAGAGGGAACATTCCACGCTCATGATGTGAGGGAGTCACGAACAGACACGGGGACTTCGCCTGCTGGACACGGTCGGGTGAAAGGACCTATTCCCTAGCGCGGACAGAACCCGCATTTCACGCTGGCAGTGAGATACTCTTGACGCTCGATAGAGTCATCAAGAGTGTTCGCCAGTTGGTGTTGTTGTTCCAGAATGGCGTTCTTCATGTTGACCATCTCTAGGACCCTTCGGTCCTTGGAATAGCGCTCAACAAGTTCCAGATGTTGTCCTCGCACTTGTTTACGGATTTTCGCGCTGCCTTGAGCAATGCCTGTTCTCTGCGGTCCCTGGTCGATTTGTAGCCATTTCTTGTCCACATAGTAGCTGGGACCAGGATTCCCCTCGGCCACAGATACGGCGTAGAACACTACCGTCTTCGCAAAGGCTTCAACAGCTTCGGGCGGGGCTAGCGGACGTATCTCGGACTCCAACTCGGTCCATCCTTCCTCATACATGTGACGGCGCTTCGCCAGTTCATCATAAGTGTTCCGAATTGAAGGGCAATGTTCCAAGACACGCGGGAATAAGCGTTTTGCTTCCACCTTTGCAGGCGATGTGTCCCTCAAGCCCGCCTCTACAAATCTTGATTGCTGTGTGAGTTCGTCTTGCCAATCGAGAAGCATATTCTCGATTCTCTGCTGGTGCTTCCTTTGGACTTCGCTTGCTGGCTGCGAAGCCTCTTGAGCAGAAGAAGGTGGGGTTTCTGTGCGCGTCGTCTCTTCAAGTGGCTTGTTCGGGTCTAAGCTGTCTTCAAAGCGTCTGATTTCCTCATCGGAGATTCTCCATTGGCGACCCATTTTCCGTCCATGAAGCTCCCCTGTGCTGAGAAAGTGCCTAATGGTGCGTTCATCGAATCCCAGCCGGATCGCTGCTTCGTTTACTGACAACATTGCTCACCGTCAGAGATTTGCCGCTATTGCCGCAATCAGTGCCGCTACTGCCGCTATTTCTCTGTACGGGAGTATAGCACAGGGGATAAGGTGAGTGTCATGCAGCGAATCCGAAAAGGTCAGAGACATGGACTTGATCAGGGAGCCAGACGCATGAGCGCCGCAGGTGTAAAGGCCAGCACGGCCTCCGTCCAGGGGGCAAGGCCCGGTTCGAGTCCGAGGGCGGCGCTCCAATCTATCCAGGTCAAGCCGGTGCCCTTCGGCGCGGCCAAGGCCATCATCGAACAGAACCACTATCTCCATTCCATGCCGGGCGGCACTTGTCTGGCCTTCGGGGCCTTCGTGGGTTCGAGCCTCTTGGGTGGCTTGACTCTGGGAAGAGGCCCCCGCAACGCAGCTACTCTGGTGGCCGGAGCGGAAGCCGGGGACTGCCTGACTTTGACGCGCCTGTGGCTCTCCGACGATCTGCCTCGAAACAGCGAGTCCAGAGTGATCGCCGTGGTCCTGCGCTCACTGCGCCAGCATACTTCGATCAAGTTCTTGCTGTCATACGCCGATCCTTCTCAGGGTCACGTAGGCACGATCTATCAGGCTACCGGCTGGCTGTACACGGGGCTTTCTGCCGTCATGCCTTTGTACGATCTGGGCGACGGGGTAAGGCGTCATTCCCGCTCGGTGGGGCACAGCTTCGGCTCGCACAGCGTAGCGCATTTCCAGCGGCACGGCGTGGCCGTCAAGCTGATCCCCCAAGCCGCCAAGCACCGATATGTCTGCTTCGTGGACCCGGCCTGGCGGGAGAGGCTTCTGGTTCCAGTGCTGCCTTATCCCAAGAAAGGAGCCACCCCGTGAAGATCATTGAAGTCCCCATTGAGAAGCTGAAGGAAGCGCCGTGGAATCCTAACAAGATGGATGAAGACATGCTGAGAAAACTCAAAGCCTCGGTGGAGAAGTACGGCGTAGTCCATAACCTAGTGATTCGCCCGCTGAACAAGGATGCCTACGAAGTCCTGTCGGGCAACCAGCGCCTGAAGGTTCTTCAGGAAGCTGGATTGTCCGAGGTGCCCTGCGTGGTGGTAAGCGCCGATGACACCCAGGCCAGGTTGCTGGCGCAGGCGTTGAACCGGATTCACGGTGGAGACGATCTAGGGATGCGGGCGGAGTTGCTGCGGGAGGTACTGGCCGTCATGCCAGCGGAAGAAGTGGTCAAGATTCTGCCGGAAACACCTCAATCCCTGGCGGCGGCAGCATCCTTGGGACAGGACAACATAGTCGATTGTCTTAAGGCGTGGGAGAGCACCAAGGGTGTCAGGCTGCACCACTGCACCTTCCAGCTCACGTCTTCTCAGAACGAGGTGGTTGAGAAAGCGCTGGCCCGGGTCCTGCCGGAGGCCAGGCAGTCCAAGGGCGATAGCCCCAATGACCGAGGTACCGCTCTCTACCTGCTCTGCCGGGCATATCTGGAGAAAGGGGGACCAAGGTGACGAAGGTGACGAAAGACAAGACTCCCACTATACACCAGTATAGTGGACCGCCTTCCTGCCCCATCTGTGGAGAGCCTCTCGTGGCGCGGCTGGCGCGGGCAAGGAAGTCCGGCCAGTCCTTTGTCATGCTGAAGTGCCGCCGTGAGCCTCGCCACTATCGGGCCTTCATCAATGACAAGGCATACGTCGCGGAAGTGCTGGAGCGCCTGGAAGCTGGTGGTCAAAGCCAGAAAGGAGACCAGGCGTGAGGGCGAGCCCTGATGCGGCCCCAAGCCGCCGCAGCGGCAGGCCGCGAGTAACGGAGAGGCGCGGCTTCCAAGCACGTTTTGGAGCTATTTTGGAGCGCCTCAGAGAGGGTGAAATCTCCAGACGCCGGGCCGCCAGGGAGTTGGGCATCGGCTATGCCACACTCAAGCGCCTGCTGGAAGCTGCCGACCATGACCGCCGGGAGGGGGCATCCTAGATGGACTCCGATCAGTCAGCGTCAGAAGGGTTGACATTTGAGCGTGCGGCGTATACAGTGTCCGCCCCACACGAGTCAGGCCCGGATGAGGCTGATGATCTGATGGTAAAGCACTTTCTGAACACCCTAGCTCAGATATCCCTGGCCATCGCTTCACGGAAGGTGACACCGTGAAGGCTGTCGGCTATCTCCGGGTATCCGATGTCTCCCAAGTAGAGGGACATTCGCTGGATGCCCAGGAGCGCCTCTTCCGAGAGCTATGCAAGAACAGGGACTGGCAGGCGGTTAAGGTCTACCGCGAAGAAGGCCGTTCGGCTCATGTGGAAGCCATCGCCCGCCGTCCCGTATTCCGGCAACTGCTGGACGATGCCAGCCGGAATCAATTTGACGTAATCGTGGTCCACACTCTCGACAGATGGTCCAGAAACCAGCGAGTCATGCTGGAATCGCTGGCTACCTTGGCCAAACACAACGTGTCGCTGGTCTCCATTACTGAGAACATCGACTACTCCACTCCGCAAGGGAAGCTCTTCACGCAAATGTTGGGTTCCTTTGCCGAATACTTCTCTGCCGCTCTGGCCACCCACGTGAGCAAAGGGCTGGAACAGCGGGCGATTGAAGGGAAGCACACTGGTGGGATACCCTTCGGCTATCAGTCCTGCTGGGCTGATGTAGAAAGGGGCGAGAGAAGTAAGCAATGCGAGCCGGAGCATCCGGGGGGCGTACATGTCGATGCCAAAGAAGGCCCGGTGGTCACCGAGCTATTCCGCCGATATGCCTCCGGCATGACCACCCTTAGTCAACTAGCCGCCTGGCTCAACGGAGAGGGTCTCCGAACTCGAAATACGAAGAAACTCCCCGACCAGGACGGCCATCTTGTAGCCGGGCCTCGCCTGTTTACCACGGCCTCGGTGAGAGGGATACTTCACAATCCCTTCTACACCGGACAAGTCTCGTATAAAGGCAAGCTCTTGCCCGGAGCGCATAAGCCTCTGGTCAGCCATGAGCTTTTCGACACGGTCCAGGCAATGCTGAAGAAGAACAGCGGTCGCTCTGAGACCCTGCAATCCAGGCCGGAAAGAGACTACTTGCTGAAGGGGATTGTCCGCTGCGCCTACTGCGGGATGCCCATGTGGTCCCAGACGTACCAGAATGGCCAGCGCTACTATCGAGAGCACAAGGGATCACGAAGCCACGCGGACTGTGAAGGCGCTGGAGGCTCTATTCCCTGCCGTGTAGCTGATGAGCAGGTAGGCCGGATAGTCGGGGCCATAGAACTCAGGCCGAAGTGGTTAGAAGAGGTCCTGGCCATCGTCAGTCTTCAGGATGAAGTACAAAGGGTGAAAGAAGAGAGAAGCAAGGCGGAAGAGAAGCTGAGAAGGATGGCCAAAGCCTATGTGGACAACCTCTTTCCTGACGAAGAGTACCATCGTCAGAAGAGGCTGCTGGAGATGGAACTGGAGTCGCTGACAGTGCCGCAGGCCAATGCCGCAGAAGAGGCGGGGAAGCTGATCCAGGACTTGCCCAAGCTGTGGACAGAAGCCAACCAGGCGGAACGCCGGAAGCTACTGTTGACCATGCTGGATGCGGTCTATGTGGATGCGAAGCAGGAGAAACGCATCGTCGCCATCAAGCCCAAACCGCCTTTCCGGCCTGTCTTCCAGGTGGCGGCTACCAAAGAAGGCTCAGGGGTCATGCTGCTAAACGAGCCTCCAGAGAACTCCCCGGAGGCTCGTGCGTGTTTCTGGTGGAGACGGGGGAGAGTCGAACTCCCCGTCCAAAGGAACTTGCCCAAGACCTGCTACAGGCTTAGTTGATTTCTGTGTCTCGCCCGGCCGCCTTCAATCAACAGAGTCTCAGCTAGGCCAGTCGATTTTCCTTAGGCTATCCTGATCGACATCGGATAGCCGCACCCCGACATTGCGTCGCCCATCCCTGACCCATCGAGGAGAGATCAGAGAGGACGGTAGCCGTTGTTAGGCAGCTACGAGAACAGGCTCTTTTTCGCCAGTTACTTGTTTGCCACTGGATTTGTGAGGGTAGTGGCACCTCAGCCTGCAATCTTGTCGCGCCTTCCCCTGTCGAACCCACGCGTCCCCACTATCAGTTCAACCGGCGCATTTTTAAAGAGCGCTCGATCTCCCGATCGGTCTGGCGCGCGGCCAAGGCCTCGCGCTTGTCGTACATCCTCTTGCCTCTGCCCAAACCCAGTTCCACCTTGGCCAGGCTCTTCCGTAGATATAGTCGGAGAGGAACCAGGGTAAACCTCTTCTGGCTGGCCTTCAAGGCCAGCTCTCTAATCTCATTTCGATGCGCCAGCAGTTTGCGCGGCCGTGTTGGCTCGTGGTTGTACCGGTTGCCAGCGTCATACTGGGCGATGTGGGCGTTGAACAGCCACAGCTCACCCTCCTGGATGGCGGCATAGGACTGGGCAATGTTCGCCTTACCTGCCCGGAGAGACTTGATCTCAGTGCCCGTGAGCACTATGCCAGTCTCCAGCGTCTCGTCGATGTCATAATCATGGCGAGCCTTGCGATTTACGGCCAACGTTTTCTCTGCGACCATTACAGCCTGATTATAACACAGGGCATGAAGGGCCGGACGTGATATGCGCCTGGAATCCGCGCCTGTGTGTCGAAGCGGCAGACCGATGGGAAACGTTCACTTGTGCCACGTCAGACGGCTGGCCTATAATCAGCCTGTAGGGGAGATTTCGGTGTCAGCATTCCGCATCGCTTACATTTCCGCATTGCTCGTTCTTCTGGTGCTGTTCGCCGGCCTTACAGCGACGGTCAGTGGCCAGAGCAATGCGCCCGTGGTGGACGTACTGAGGGTGGATGGCACAGTGAATCCGTCGCTAGTGCGCTATCTCGACCGCGGCATCACCAAGGCGGAGAAGGATGGGGCAGTGGCCTGTCTTATTGAACTGGACACGCCGGGTGGCCTGCTGTCCTCCACCGAGGACATTGTCAGGCGCATCTCGGAGGCCACGGTCCCGGTTGTCGTGTATGTCCCAAGCGGCGCGTATGCGGCTTCGGCGGGCGCTTTCATAACGCTGGCGGCGGACGTTGCTGCCATGGCCCCCGGGAGTGCGATTGGGGCGTCCAAACCGGTTGCAGGTGGAGGTGGCGAATTGTCAGACGATGAGAAAGCCAAGGCCATCAACCTGGCCAGCGCCTGGATAGGGGCCATCGCCACGGATCATGGGCGGAACGAGCCAGCGGCCAGAGCTGCGGTCGAGCAGGCTGCGGCATTTACACCTGAAGAAGCGCGCGGTTTGGTACCCCTCTCTGCTGACAGCCAGGAGTACCTGGGTGTGGAGCGGCTCGATCCGCCGCTTATTGATGACGCCGGTGCCGAAGACATTGACGAACTGCTGGACAGGCTGCAGTCCGGCATCGTGTTGGCGAATGGCGAGACGTTCAGTATCCCGCCGGAGGCCCGGCTTCAGCATGTCGGAATGACCAGCATAGAGAAATTCCTGCTGCAGATCAGCGACCCGACGATTGCCTACATACTGCTGAGCATCGGCATGCTTGGCCTTCTGATTGAGCTGCTGCACCCTGGGGTGATCCTCCCGGGCGTGCTCGGTGGCGTGTGTCTCCTTCTAGGCGTATACT
>Ga0315280_10002717_pt1 | contig 28271 bp, 37 predicted proteins | sample YL17G06_40_MG_FD_203697 | JGI IMG/M metagenome (GOLD analysis project Ga0315280, IMG submission 203697) | Sediment microbial communities from Yellowstone Lake, YNP, Wyoming, USA - YL17G06_40 | ecosystem: Environmental > Aquatic > Freshwater > Lake > Sediment | place: USA: Wyoming | collected... | reverse complement strand
GCCCAGTCATAGTAAGAAGAGGAAGAAAAGCAACAATCGTAGAACTCACAGGGCCAGCGCGAGATTTCGCATTCTACCGCAAACCCTTAGTCCTGGAAAACTTTGTGATAAAAATACTGAACGAAAAAATCGCAGCCAAACAAAAAACAATCACCGCAGAAGAAGTCCTCCACGAACTGGCCAAGCAGGGAATCAACGGGCCACGCGTCAACTACAACAAAATAGGCAGAATACTAGGCCGCTACACAGTTCGAGTCCACACCAGAAAAGGAAACCTGTACCACCTATTTTCAGCTCCGATACCCCTACACTCAAAAACCAAGAAAACCAAGAAAAACTGGAAAAGACATCCCCGATACATTGAAACCGGTGTAGGCGTCATCCGAGTCGGGTGAAAGATTGATGTTTATTCTTCTATCTTCCCGAACCTCTCACGCTTTTCTCCCTAGACGATACAGACTCCTAGTGACACACCTAAATTCAGATGAAGGGTTGATGTTCATTCTTCTATCCTGGAAAAAGCTTCCCCCAGACCCCCTAAACCTTAGAACTAGAACTCCCCCCTCAACACCTCCCCCTATACAAATATGTATATATATATAATATAGAAGAATAAACATCAATCCTTCACCTTTTCAGTTCAATTTTGCTCTTTTTTGACTAATATCCGCGCATTTGCCAGTTTGCGCGGGGAATTGCCTTTTTTCAACGGCCTTGCTTAGAACAGTAGCGCATAAACCCAGAATAGCTCGTTTTTGTTTGGGAAGTACATGTTGTCGCCTATTTTTCTATAATTGGGGGGCATTACTAGTTGGGGGGGATAAAGCAGAGAATACGCAGCAGCTGGTTCTTAGTGTCCTAGTGTAGTCACTTGTCGTCGAGTTCGTCGGTGTGTTGTCTCTTGTTTATTTTTATGCTGTCGGGGAGTTTGTATTGGTCGCACCAGTCCAGTCTTTTTAGAACCCATTTCTTTCCAAAGTGTGCGGCTAGGACGGGGTGTTTGAATCCAGGTGGCATTGCAATGATCTCGTCTAAGAAGCGGTATAGTTTTTCGATTTGGTGTTTTTCGAAGGTTAGGTAATATCTGGCTTTTTTGACTTCGAAGGCGTAGGTGTGTAGTCCGCGTCGGGCTATGACGTCTGGAAGTGGAGTGAAGATTTTGTTTCCCTTTGATGGAGCGCTCATCGGGATTCTGACAACTTTGAATCCTTTTTTGTAGAGAAGTTTCGCCAAGGCTGTTTCGCTGTAGGTTCCGCGGCGTTTCCAATTCCTGAGTCGTTTTCTGTCTTCTTGAGTGAATATTTTGGGCGCGCTAGTTGCCAACAGCGACCACCTCTGTTTTATAGCCTCTTTTTTCGAGTTCGATGACGGCCCAGTGGCTTATGTATATGTGGTTTGCGAAGATGCCCTCTTTTATGATGCGGATGTCTCCTAGTTTTTTGAGCTGTTCATAGTCGCTGTAAAGGATGGGGCGTTCTGAGGCGTTGACTAGGAGGTAGCCCCAGTTGAACAGTTTTAGTTTGACTTTTTTGGTTTGGCTCATAGCTTTATCCTTCCATCGGCAGTTTCGAACTCGTTTTGGCGTGTCTTATGGTTGAATCCGTGAATGTTGTCGAGCTGGCAGCTTGCTATACTGTCCTTGAGTTCCCAGAACAGCAGGTGATTCAAAACGGCGTGCAGCATTTCGTGATCGAGCAGGTCAGCGATGTGTTCTTCCAGATCGTATCGGTTACCGTGTGCGTATGAATATCTTGATTGAGTGTAGAGGTGAATCTCGTCCAAGAACGGGTCATAATGGATGAAAGTCAGTGGATAGAATACGTGTCGGAGGCGGTGTAGGACGTCGTTCCCATCAATTATTACTTCAGTCATTGTTCCGTCTCCCTTTCAGTTTGTAAAGCGAGCCGCATCCAAAGTCGCATCTTTCTTATGCTCAAATTGATTGCTCTAAGATGTATGATGGGAATATCGTGGAGTAGTGATAGAACCAACACTTTCAGCATTCTATATTCCATTTTGACGAGATTCATTGTTCCGTCTCCTTTTTGTACTTGCTTATAACGCGTCCTAGACAAAGATAATTCCAAGCGATTTTTCCGCTGTAGAGTAAAGCGGCGATGTTTCGTGTAATTTTTTCGACAGTGATTGTTGATTCTTTCGTGTTTGTCGCGATGATTAAATATGGGTCTGCTCCCGCCGACGCCTCAAAAATATGGCATAAACCTTCATTTTCTATAAGAACTATGACTCCGCCAAACTTAAGCGTTTCTGGCAGCCATGACGTAAACTTCTTTTTGATTTTGATTTTTAGTGCTTCTCCCATTTTTTTCTCTCCTTTTTCTTCTTTAAGTCTCTCGTCATTCCCGCCACGAAACGTCTGAACTCTTCTTCTTCTCTAGTCATTTTTCTGTCTCCGCTTTTTTTGTTTCGAGCAGACTAGCGACTTTAAAAATTCCCCAACACACGTAGATTATTCCTGCAGCTGCGAGTCCAACGTGAAGTGCGGCGCTGTAGACAGGGTCGTATTTTGGCGCAATCTCTTCAATTTCAATGTTGCATCCGGCAGCGAGGACTAGCAATGCCCCGAACAGAATGATTAACAAGGCTGTGAGAAGCTCGTTTCTCATTGTTCATCCTCCTTTTCCTCTTTTTTATACGACGCTTTGGGATGGAAGTAGTGTGAGTTTGCGTGTGTTATGATGATGGCAATCAGGTTCCATAATCGTTTGTTGTGGCGTGAGCTGCCGTTGAGTTGGTGGTCTAGCAGGTGTGCGAGTTCGTGGCAGATTAAGTGTAGGCTGGGCTGGTGGCAGAGGTTTATGCGGTGTTCTTGGTGGAAGATGCGGCCGTAGTCTGCGTTAGGATGTTTGGGGTGGTTGATAAATTTGATTTTGTCGAGTTGGATTTGGAAGTCTTGGGCTAGGCGGCGGGTAAGCCATTCCGCATCTGCGTCTTCTAGGATGATTTTCATTTCTTCGGGGTAGGCGAGGCTTTCTTGGGCGTAGAACTTCTTAGTATACCACTCTCCGTTTAGGTAGTACTTGTGCGATCCGGTTTGTATGCGGTGAATTTCGTTTGGAGGGAATAGGGTGCGCCATTGTGGAGTTTTCATTGTTTTTCCTCCTTTTTGGGAGAGGCGGTCAATTGGCTATGAAGTGTGTTTTCCGCCTCTCCGTTTTGATTATTCTTGTATTGCCAGGGTTCGGGTCTGAAGACTGGGGCGATGTCTTGGTAAACCTGCCAGTCGGTGGTGACGAGGATGAGTTTGGCTATGAATTTGCGTGCTTCTATCAATAGCGCGCGTAGGTTGTGGTCGTCTGAGAATCTGTGGGCTTCTTCTACGATTATGATGGCTTCTTTGAGTTGGCCGCTCGTTTTTAGGAAGTTGAGGTGTCCGAAAACCATTGCCGCCTGGGCTTTACTCAGTTCTAGCCTTGAGTCTGGGATAAAACGAACAGCGAATGGTTTTGAGAAGTTTAAAGAGAAGAATTGGCCTAAATCTATTTTGTCGACGCCTTCGTATTCGTTTGAGACGTCGAGGATGAAAACTTTGGCGTTTTTTACGGTTGGATTGATTCTTTCCAGTTCTGCGAGTAGGTTTTGGATTGCCGTGGTTTTTCCTGAGCCTGATGGACCTGTGATGATGACAGGGCGGTTTCCTGTTCTGATGAAGACATTTTTATACGACGCTATTGCGAGGATCTTCTTTTCTTTGGCGAACAAAACGAGGTAGCGGACGAGCTCCTGCATTGTTTTGAATCCGAGTTCTTTCTTGAAGGTTTTGAGTTCGTCTTTCAGCTCTCGAGCGAGTTTGAGGACGACGTATGCATTCTTAAGTTGGCTTAGTTGTGTCATCTGAGGTTTCCCCTAAGGTACGTTCGTATGTCTTTATAAAGTTTTGCAGAAAGTATCCATAAAATAGCTACTTTTTCGTAATTAGCCTTTGAAAAACAATGAAAAAGACAAAGCAAACAGGGATAAAAGCGTAAAGCAGAAACGGAGTCTGCTGCCTCGCTGGACTCGTGACATACGCTGCTTTACCGTAAAAAATTGGTCTGGTAACGTTGGACGAGTTTGAAATGCCCATAACAAAATCTGAAGAATCCAAACTGAGAAGCAAGAAAGAGACTAGAGAAAAGAGTAGGGCATTTAGGATTGGCCTCACCGTTCGCCTTTTACGTTTTTTGTGGCACGGCATCTTCATTCGTCTCCTTGAATATGATTTCTTTTTGTCCGTAGAGTTCTGCGCAGATTTGTCGCAGAAGGTTCGCGTTTTTTCCGTTTGTTCCTATTGCCCGTTCAAGGTCTCTTTCTGGCATTCGGACTTGGATGTTTTCGCCGCTTTCAATAGTGCATTTTAGTCCCCATAGCCAGTGTCGTATAAAGTCCTCTGCATTTTTGGAGGCTCGCACAACCTTCACTTTTTTCTCGAAGAGTCCTGCCATCACGCCTATTTTACATCCGTGCGGGCCGATGACTTTTGACACGTCACCGCTCACGACAAAAACTACGACATCGTCCAGGTTGAAACAGTGTTCGACGTAAGCATGTATCCTAGTTTTCTGTGGGTCACCTATGCATCCTTTCACGAACAAAGCAATGATTTCTCTTGTTGCGTTATTTATTGCCATCACCGCTTCGCCTTCTTCACAAACTGGATCATGAGGTAGACGGCCATTCCAACCAGTAGTGCAGCGCATACACCGTCTTCAGGAGCGCTGTAGCTTGCGAGGTATTGGATTGCCACGAAGAAATATACGAAGATTCCAAGAAAAGCTGCGAAAGGCTGACGAGAAAGGAGTAGGCCTAAAACAAACAAGACCAAAATGAAGATCCACCTGAGATAACCGAAAAACAGGGCGTGAACCCATTCGCCCGGCGTGATTGGAGCTTCAGACCACGTGTAATAAGCCCAAACCTGCCCATCTTCAGTTACCGTAATGTTTCCTGACCGCAGAGTGCTTAATCCAGAAGTGTGATTCCACAGGTATTGTTCGCCTGTTCCAGCTGAAATGGGACTGTAGAAGTGGAAGCTGTGCGTGGTCGCGTTTTCCCAATTGAACGTCACTGGCAAGTCTGCAATGGTATAGTTTGCGTTGTCGACCGTGAGTATTGTGCCTACAGCGTTGTCGCCGATGTTTGCTCCGAAAGTTACAGTTGGGTCTACAGCACTAACAGGGAGAACTGAGAAAACGAGCAGCAGAACAGCCAAAACTAAAATTTTCCTGTTCATCCTAACAACGCCCCCGCTAACAGTCCGAAACCTATGACCCAAATGACTAGTCCGTTGATTATTTCCTCGCTTTTTCTTCGTTTTATCCCGCGAACCATCATAGTCGGCCCCACAATGAACATTCCAACGCCGACGATCCACAAGAAAAAGGCGAATGGGAAGAATATTTGAGGAGGTGGAACATAACCTGGCACGTAAGGTTGATAAATCATTGCGATTCGATAGTCCGTGCCGACGCGGTATGTGATTGCTATTCCAAATTTGCCTGTGTATTCTCGGGTGAAACTGTTGATGCTGTCGCAGTATGTTTCGTCAGCGTTTAAAATCTTCACGTAGAAAGGCTCTGACCACACATCTTCGTCTAGTCTGCTTCCATAAATTGTGTCGTTGTATGCCCAATATATTTCCACGTAGTCTCTAAACGCAACTGCCGGAAAACTTGTTGTTGAAGTATAGTCGGTGACGGTTTGAACTCCGCTCCATCCGACGCCCAACGTATATTCAAACGCGTAGATTTCAGACGCGTCTGGGTTCAAATAGGTCAAGTAAACGGTCTGGTTCAAGTCAGATGCGGCGGCCATTGCTCTGTCATCATAAACTAGTTTACTGCCGCTTTGGGGAAGAATGTTGACTGCACTACCCCACGCCGATCCGCTCCACAACCTGCTTTTCAAATAATATGTTGGACCAGTATAGATGTAATAGTACACTGCGAGAACTTTTCCTTCAGTCAACGGAACCAAGACTATGTTTATAGGATAGTTTATAGGCCAGCCTGTACTGGTAGCAGCAAAATATGTTGCCGTCGGTGAAGTGAAAGTTCCGTTGTTTGACGATGCTTTAACCACAAAGATACCGTCTCCTCCTGCGGGAATTCTATAGCCGTAGAACCCTAGAAAAGGTACTCCATTCGAATCAGTGCACAGGCTGACCCGATACAAGTGGCCCAAATTTGTGAAGTCGCCGGCCACGTTGTTAATTTGTTGCCAGTCAGTCGTCCACTCTATGCTTCCATCTGCTTTTGGCTGTCCTCTTCGATACCAGAAATAACCATACCCAGTAGGGTCTCCAGTTTGGTCGCTTTTGATGAACGCGCAGTGAACAAAGTTTCTGGCTTCCTCATAGTAGGTCACGAAGTCGTATGTTAGAACCGTGACGCCTGGAGGCCCAAAGTCCGTTGCGCTAGTCCAACTTCTTATTTGGCCATCGGAATAAGGCGCGCTTTGGAAGTAGAGTCGTGTGCCGTTCGAATACATTATCCAGAATCTGCCCTGCGCAAAAAAGTCTTTCCATTCTTTCGCGTATCTTGTTGCCACTCCTATTTCTGAACTTGAAGCTACTGTTGATTCGCCCCAGAAGGTTGCGTTGGTGTTGTATATTCCAGTCACAAATCCAGGCCCAGTCATAGTAAAGGTCTTAACGCGTTCGCGGTAGAGTCCTATGCACGTGTCCCAGTAATAAGTGACTCCAGTATAGTTGATGTTTTCAATGAATTCGTAGGTGTGGTTGCTGCCTGTCGCGAACACGATGCTGTATGGCAGTTCACCCTTTGTGATTATTGTACTGTCTACTTGTAATATCCATCCAGGTATGTTTGCCGGAAGGCCTTGAACGTCGAATATGATTGTGTTGGTGCTGAGAGCGTATATGCCTACGACTTCTCCACCGTCTTCTGGCACAGTTATAACGTCTGTTTTTTTGCTGCTTAATCCGCTTGTCGCGACCCAATAGTATGTTTCTTCTCCAATTTGTTGAGGGCTGATCCAGGCGAAAGTGTGGTTTGTTCCTGTTTGCCAGAAGAAAGTGAGTGGCAGGTCTGAAAAGTAGTAATAAAACGAGTCGACGGTTAATACGACTGTTGTTGGAGCGCTTGGGAGTCCCTCTACCTTGAATGTTACTCCGCCCAGAACCACATAATTTCCTATGATGGTGGTTACATTGGTCACTGTTACCGGAGTTTCTGGACCAGTCACGCTTGCCAATCTAAATTTCTTGAAAGCAGTGAAGCTTTGCACGTAATATTCAAACAGGTATGTTAGTGTGTCTCCGTGGTTTACCCACTTTGAGAACGGCAAGTCATTATATGTTTTTTGTGACCCGTCGACAGTTACGACAAGGCCTTTTGCAGAGCTATCTAATCCAGTATGAGTCACAGTGACGTACCATTGAACAACGTAGTTGCCGGTCACGGTTGTTTTGGCGTTCACTGTTATCGGAGAGGCTGGACCTGTGTTGCTTGTCCAGTCGAATCGTTTGCCTGTTGTTGAACTTGAAACTGGGTCTGTATATGAGTAAGTCACCGTGTCTCCATTGTTGACCCAGAAGGAGTATGGTAGGTCGCCGTAGTTTTTGGCTGTGCCGTTCACCGTTACAACTGTTGAATTAGCTGAAGAATCTAATCCTGTATGCGAGAATGTTACTTGCCATTGAACTTGGTAGTTTCCCGTTATTGTTTCCGAAGCAGTCACGTTTATTGGCGAGGCTGAACCCGAAATGCTTGTCAAGTCAAATCTTTTTCCATCCGTTGAGCTGGAAACCGGGTCTGTGTAGCTGTAGGTGATGGTGTCGCCGTAGTTCACCCAAAGAATATATGGCAGCTGAGCGTATGTTTTAGCTGTTCCGTTGACTGTGACTACTGTGCCTGTTGCTGAACTGTCTAATCCGTCGTGGGTAAAGGTGAGCTGTCTCTGGTCGCCATAGTTTCCGGTAACCGTTATTTTTGAAGTTACGGTTATTGGTGACGCTGGACCTATCACTTCCGTCAAGTTAAATTGTTTTCCAGGAGTTGAGCTCGTGACGGGGTTCGTGTATGCATAAGTTATCACGTTGCCTGCGTCTGTCCAGAACACGTATGGAAGGTCATCGTATTCTTTTGCCGTGCCATTCACCGTTACAACTGTTGAATTAGCTGAAGAGTCAAGTCCCATATGCGTAAAGGTTACCTGCCACTGAACAACATAGTTTCCAGTAATAGTTTCTGAAGATGTTACTGTGATTGGCGATGTTGGACCTGTGACTCCTGTTAGATTGAAGCGTTTACCGTCAGTTGAGCTTGAAACGTTCGAGTATGAATAGGTGATTGTGTCGCTCGCGTTATACCAATCAGTGAAAGGCAGGTCAGCATATGATTTTGCAGTTCCATTGACGGTTACGACTGTTGAGTTAGCTGAACCGTCCAAGCCCGTGTGAGTAAATGTTACTTGCCATTGAGTATGATAGTTGCCCGTTATTGTCACATCTTCCGTCACATTGAATGGAGAAGATGGGCCTGTCACGTTGATTAAGCTGAAGCGTTTGCCGTCAGTGCTGCTTGAAACAGGATCAGCATATGCGTAAGTGTGTTCTGTACCGTTTTCCCAGTTGAAAATCTCTGGAAGGTTGGCATATGTATAGTTCGTTCCATCTATGGTTACAACGGTTCCTGTTGCCGAAGAGTCTAGGCCAGTATGAGTGAAGGTTACGGTAAAATATTCCGCACTTGCCTCTCCAAAAGCGTAGACCTTGCCATCATTAGACCCTACGTAAAGCATATTATTTGCGAGGGCAGGTGATGAGCGAATTTCATTTCCTGTGGTGTATGTCCAGACTAAAGCGCCAGTGTCTAGATTTAATGCATACACTTTGTTGTCGCTTGAACCCACGTAAAGGGTTTCACCGTTAATAGCTGGAGAAGATTTGACCGCGCCACCGACAGTGTAATTCCATATTTCTGAGCCGTCAGTTGCGTTTAAACAGAAAACTTTAGAATATACAGTTCCAACGTAAACTTTGCCGTATGCAATTGCTGGAGAACTAAATGCAACGATACCAATGTTTGTTTTCCATACTAAACTTCCGTCAGTGGTGTGTAGTGCGTAAAGGTAACCGTCAAATGAACCGAAATAGACTACTCCTTCAACAACGGCGGGCGCAGTAAAAATTAGCGATTCGCCAGTCGTGTAATTCCATATTTCTGAGCCGTCAGTTGCGTTCACAGCGTAGATAATATGCTGCCATGAAGTTGCATAAACCACACCATCTACAACCGAGGGAGAACTATCTGCGTACGTTCCAAGAGGAAAGTTCCATATTTCGCTGCCGCTTGTCTCGTTAAGCGCATACAGGTAGCCATTCTCTGAAGTTAAATAAACCACTCCGCCAACAACTACTGGAGAAGAACATACTGCACTTGAGGAGCCTATATGACGCCATATTTGAGAACCGCTTGTAGTGTTCAAACAATATACGTCGCCGCCTTCATCTCCGAAAAACACTCTTCCATCTGCAACCGCTGCGGACGACCATATCCCTGTTTCTGCTTGGTATTCCCATATTTTTTCACCTGTTGAAGAGTTTAACGCGTAAAATTTGTCGTTTCCACTTAACACTCCAACATAAACTACTCCGTCATCAACTGAAGGGGAAGCTGATATCATACCGCCAGCTACAAACGTCCAAGCGGTTTGGTTAGTTATTGGTCCCGACTCGCCTGTGTATCCTGTACGTGCGAGGCCGTGATGGAACATTGGCCAATCGTTAAAATCGAAAAGAGCGTTCAACACGTGATCCTGACTCATCGTCACGTTAATCTCCAGTTCATTGCCCATTTGAACGTCGTCGAGAACCCACTGCATCAAATCGTAGCCCTCGTCCGGAACAGCCGTCACCGTCACGTTTGTTCCGCTGTCATAGACGTGTTCGCCTGGTGAGGGGTCAGTGGTTCCGCCAGAAGACGAGCTTATGGTCAACGTGTGCGTAGGATCCGAAACCGTGTAAGAGCAGTAAATACTATGTTTTCTATCGCTGTGCGTTGGAACAAGCGGGTTGGGAAAACCGTTGTATGTTATGGTTTGATAATGTCCTTGATCTGTGTCGCCTGCGTCGTAATCTGTAAAAGCAGTGTTTGTTGCCGATTGACCCCAAGAAACTAGAATATAAGCAGTGTTTATCGTGAGACTAGGTTTTGGAACTGTAAAATTGAAGGTGAACCATGTCTTTGTGGGTGTTAATGCAACTGTTCTTTCTTCCGTTGCCTTAACAAGACTTAAATTGCTGTGCAGATAGATTGCACATTTCACTTTCCCCGTCCATGAAGTTGTGGATTTTAATTCTACGGTTATACTGTCTGCCGTGCCAGATTCGGTAATGGTGAAAACTGAACCTTTAATGGCGTCTTCGATACTACTTGCGCCACTAGTGCCTATTGTTTCATACCCAAAGTTAGGGTCAATCACCACGTTCTTTCCTTGTTGGACACCATCCTTCCTTATCCTAAACCAGAACCACGACTCATCACCCACAGGCTTGATTCCGTGAGTGATTGTAAGGTTGGGAATGGCTGAAACGTCGCTCCAGTCGAAACAGACCGTGTAATTTTGGTACGTGATGGTGTAGTTCCACGACCCTTCCTTATGAGTATAGTTTTTCACATCCAAATCTACTCCAAAAGTCAAACGATAATCAGCAGTGTGTGAAGCAGTGAAATTGAGGGTTATCTTACAGTTTGTCGCTTCGCTCTTGTCTACTGAAACCCAAGCGTCATCAATGAAAACTTGATAGTTCTTAATGATTTGAAGGTCTGACTTGGCATCTTTCCATCCAGAACCATCATTGTACTCTAAACTCCAATCGCTGTGGGCATTAAACAGTTCCCAGAATCTTGTCCAGTTTATAGTCGCTATTTCTGGCAGGGTGGGATTACCGAAAGACCCTTGACGTTTCTCCACACTCGGGTTTGCTCCAAGAGGCAATCTGGGAGCAGAAGCGAAAAGTGGAAGAATGGCTAACGCTAAGAAAACGCTGAGAAGCATCACTCTTTCTTTTCTGATGTTCATTTTTAATCTCCTAGAACGGGAACAGCTTGATTATTAGAGCGTAGGTTACTATGATGATGCTGATGATGAATGGAAGTAGGAAGAACAGGTTGAACGGGAACGGTATCGAAAGTCCTCCGCCCAACAGCATTCCTAAAATCTCGAAAATGTTCATACTTGTCTTTACAGCGTCAAGTTCGCAGCCGTAAAGCCACTTCAACGCATTTGCTTGATGTGCGGCTAATGCGCTCGTATATGCGGTTCGGTCGTAGCTTACGTAAACTTTGAGTCTTGCATCGTCACGTTTCAGCTGGAATTCGGAATAATCCTTTTTCACGTCATAGTACTTGTCTACTGCAGCTATGTCGAAATATTCTGTTCCAGTGCCCAGCTCGTTATAGCTCACTCTTATTCCTTTAGTGGTGGTCCAGATGAGGTTTTTCCAGCCCCACTCGAAAATCCACCACGTTTCATAAGTGTAGGCATATGTTCTGTTGACGGATCCAGTTGGAAACTTTACTCGAACCTTCCAGCCTCCTATCGTGAAGTCTTGGTTTGGACTCGTTGCGTTGTAGCTGTTGAACCACACATAGCCGTTTGCAGCGAACTGGTAGAAGTCTACTGCGCTGAACTCTGGCGGAATATCTTGTAGGTAAGGGTTTTCTTCTTGGTAATATTCAGACTTAGTGAAAATCGGTGAGCAGATCACTGTGAGGCTGGTGAACATTATGAGGAAGACTGCTGCAAAGAAAAAAAGTCGAAACTCGATGTCAGTTAGTTGTCTGCCCATCTTTCACTCCTCCTAATCTCCATACTGGTCGCCTCCGCCTCGAGACTTCCATATTCCCATCAGGACCTGAGCCCACATAATGCTCAAAAGCAAAATCACTATGATGAAAAGCCAAATTGGAAGCCAACCTATAACAAGCAAAAAAGCCAGTCCAAGCAGTCCCATAATGCCGTGAACCATCATATTTTTAGAAGCAAAAACTAGTCCTGGAAGAAGAAGCGTCATCATCACAATAGCACTTAACAGGATTTGTCCACCTGCTGTGCCGATGCCAAGCGCAGCGCCAATTTGTTCTGGAAGTTTCCTAAGGTCTACTCCACTACTTGCTGCCAAAATTATCGCGAAGAAACAAAAAATGGGGCTGTTTTTCATCTTCTTCATTCCTCCTACTTTGCGCCTTTCTTGAAGAGGCCTCTGAAGACGTTGATTACTATGCTTAGGCCGATGAGGGCGGGCACCAGTGTGAAGATTGCCTGCAGAGCAGTTCCAAGGCTGCCCAGTGCAGTGTAGTTTATGCCGGTGATCGCGCTTACCATTGATGGAGCTAGTGCTGAGAATATCAACACTACGACCATTAGGCCCAGCATTTCCATCGCTAATTTGCCTGCGTCCATTTCAGGTCACTCGGTAAGGTTAGATCGCATCCCTTTATAAACTTTGACGGTTTTTTGAGGTCCGTGTCGGATTTGCTGTGTTTTCTGGATTTATACGACAGAATGGTTGCTGAATGCTGGCGGAGTCCGCTTTTCCTCCCTCCTTTCTCCCGCTCTTCCGTGTCGGAGCTTAAAAATCGTATAAACTTTATAAGCACTTGCAACTTCATATGGTAGGTGTAAAAACGTGAAGAATCCTCTTGCAGGACAGAACTTTGCTGGAGAAAAAATACGTGTCGTAATCTTCTGGGAAAACGGCAGCATAGACAACACAATAGTGCCGGTTCAGAAGGGCCACGCAGTCATCAGCAAAGAATGGAAACCGACGTTCACAGTGTCAGATTTGCACCCCATCCCAGTTTACAAGCGAAAATATGTCTTCTTCTCAAGCGTAACATATGAAATGGGCATAGTAGTCCGCGAAGGCAGAGACAAGGCGGAACCAATCGACTACGGCCCAGATGCTGAAACTAAAAAGTTGATTCCACCACTCGCTCTTGGAGACTATTCTGACATCGCCAACGCTGCTTGGCTGGGACTCCTCACACGCAGAAAGCCAATCGGATGGATGCAGTGGATACCCATAATCCTTATGATCATCCTCATCGTGCTGGAAATCCTCAACCTGAGCGGAGTCAAAATACACGTTGGATAGGGAGGCTAAGCTATGGCTGAAACTGAAAAAATTGAGAGTCTTCCTGCCGAACTAACCCCTGAAGAAGAACACGACCTAGAGGTTTTCCGTCATTTTCTTCAAATAATACGCAATCCATCTCCAGACTTGCGAAAACAACTTGAAATCCTACTGAAACCAAAAGAGATTAAGTCAACCTCAATCGTGGACACTTTCGAAGAGGAATTTTCACTTTCATTCATTTACTGGATGGCAAAAAAATGGCCTAAAGTTTTCAAGGGTTGGGAAGAGTGGGCAGACATCTATATGCTCATCAAAATCTCAGAGAAAGGAATCGGACGAGAACAAGCAATACGCCAAATAGCCGCGTTGCAAGAATCACGGTTGGTTAAGAGCCTACTTCTGGGCCCCCAACGAGAGCCAGAGAAACCACACGGGATACGAAGATTTTTCCGTAAAGGACAAGGAGGAGAAGAAGAATGAACCGACACTTTTGGCTGAAGCAGGTGAACGACATAAGCGTTCTATACGTTTTCTTAGGAACGATTTTCAGTCCTTTGGTTGGCCAAACCCCATTTTTCTGGGTAACTTTTTTCGTTATCCCCGGAGTCTTAACGTACGGTGTCACATATCACTTTATGAATCCGAAAAACGACCTTTTCCACGAGTTCAAGTTGATGTCTCCGAGAAGCCAATGTTTCATACTGTTTTTTCGCTCTCTCAATTTTTCTGGCATTGACGAAAAGCGTTTGGGACCTAGTGTTTTTTCTGGTTTGCGGCGGATGCGCTTACACCTATGCAGTTTACAAGTCCGAAGTCAAGGAGGGAAAACGTAAATGCCTGAAAGAGAAGGAAACGTAGATGTTGAATACGTTGCTTATGCACGTTACCTAGCTTCAAGACTTGGCCGCGTCAACAAACTCTATCCTTACTTTCAATGTTTGGACCCGCGGATAAAAGAGATACTGGCTTACTGCAAAATTTTTCCCATCGTGTGCCCAACAGCCAAATTCAACAAGTTTTTGAAGGAGAAGGGAATTCCGTCACTCGAGATTTTGGGCATTGCACGTTGGCAACCTGACATTCTAACCGAGTTGGCCGCGAAGGTAGCTCAGAAACCGCGGAGAGTAAACGCTCGAAAAGAAATTGAGGATCTGATGAAAAATGAGTGACCCGGGTTTTTTGGATGCAATACAGCGAATGTTTCGCGGAACCGCAGTAGTCATAATCTCAGGCATCTGGCAAAGCGGCAAGACTGACATAGCCCTGTTAATCGCGCTTCTCCTCAAAAGAATGGGCGTCGTGCAGAGAATCGCAACAAACATAGAAGTAGAACATCCTGACATTGAATACATCTACTCTATTGCCGAGCTTCGAAAATGGCTCAAGTCAGACAGTAGCGAAAAAATCTATATCCTGGACGAGGCGGGAGAACACGCTTTTCTCAGAGATGCAGCCACCAAACTTAATAAGGCTCTTGGAAAATTGATGCCACAGCTTAGTAAAGGTCACGGGCGAATCGTCCTGGTCACGCAAACGCCAGAGCTGATGGACTATATTCTACAGTTGAAAACGTGGGTTCGAGGGCGAATCTATAAGCCTTCAGACGTTAACCTTGGCGAGACGAGGATAATGAGTGATCGTGTTCCAGGTGGCGTGATGGATTGTCAGGTTCCATCCGTGAGAAAAGTTTTTGGAGTGAACTTCAACAGATACGGCAGTGCACCATTGGTTTTAGAGGAGGAAAACGAGAAGCAAGTAGAATTCAAAGATGAAGACTTAAATACGCTTCAACGCTGGGCAGCAGGCGAAAGCTACAAGACTCTTGGAATGCACCCCCAGGAAATGAACCGTTTACTGCGGAAAATAGCTAAAAAATACCTTAAACTGATGAAAGAAACTAGAGAAAAACAAGAAAAAGAGGGTATTCACACTTCACAAGACACGGTGGTGGAGGAGTAATATGGTTAAGATACTAAGAAAATTGAAAGATATAATCAGACTGTCAGGCAAAATAGGGGTGAAGTCTAGACAAGTTTTCGCTGCAGACAGTTCTTGGTTCAAGTTTCGAGTTGACTTGCGACGATTGTTCTTGCAGGAAACTTTGCTGGTTTCTATTTTTTTGGTTATCAGTGTTGCCACGTGGAGTTTGCAGCTAGCTCAGTTTGTTCTGATTTTCTACGCGGTTTTCATCGTCAATCTCTACTTGAAAAGAATCATCCGCAAACTCAAACGAATGAAAAAGAAAGTCGCCAAGTCCGCCAAGAAGATTCGGAAGACGAAACGATACGTAAAGGTTCCGCTTCCATTCTAAAGACTAAAGACTTTTTAGTAGTAAACCCGTCTGGTGCCGCCACCTTTTTTTCTTTTCATATAGTAACGGCCACCTCTAGATCCACGATGCTTTTTGCAACCCATTCTTCTCACCTCACCAGATCAAGTTTGCAAGTCTTTAAAAACTTTCAATATTCTAAATGACCAAGTTGCAGTAGAACCGAACTCTCGCGCGTTCTAGTATTCGATGATGCATCTTTCTTTCTCAAACTGATGCTGCTCAGCTGATTGGTGAACTAGTTTCTCAACTAGCTCAGTGCATTCTTGCTCTGTCGCTAGATGCATATGGCTGAATGAACCCCACCAGTGCCACCTCCACCTAACGCAGAACGTTCCATCGACTTGTTGACGCACGGTTATCTTGAGCGTTTCATTCACCTCTATATTTATACGAATACGACTCCTTTTAAACTTTGAACGATTTTTTGAGGTCCGAACAGCTGCTGGGGTTTAAGGAATTGTCAAAACTTTAAATAGGGTTGCAACTATAGAGTTTAGGTGTCGTATAAGTGGACGAAATCGCAGTCAAGGAAGAAATCGAAAAAAGCGAGGAGTACCAGAAGAACGCTTCTCTTCAGGAAAGCCTCAAAATAGCAGACGAAATTTTCGACGGTAAACTACGCGAATTCTTGTTGAAACTCATTCTTGCAGCCACAAAGGGCAAAGTGAAAAACGTGCAGGACGTTCCGAAGGTAGCCCAAACTACTAAAATAGTAGACCAAATAAGCTTCCACGCTCCACACGTGAAAAAACGAATGTACAAAAAACTAGAGAAAATAATGAGAAAGGAGGGGTTCAAATGACTCAACCTGAGAAAGCCAAGAAGCCTCGAACCGTCTACTTCTACATCAAAGACAAGAAGTACGGACCATACCTTCTGGTTGACATCGTCACTGGCCACGGCGCAACCCGAAAACGGACAACCAAGTACCTGGGCAAAGCGCCATTCGTCAACCCGGCGCAGGAGGAAAAAAAGGAGGGTGATTAAATGGGCTGGGTAATAATTTTAATCTCCTTCATTTTCGGGTTTGTAGCGTTAACGGTTGCTGTTTTGATTCTTCTCGCTTTTTCACAGATGATTAAAGATGACATCTTAGCTGACGAACGTGACGAGCTTGAGGAAGTTTTATTTCCAAATAGTTTATCCCGAAAAAAGGAGGAAAATTGAATGGCTGAAATAGATTACATAATGATCTCCGTAATTTCTATGTTGAGTGGTTTTGGGGGGGCTTTAGGAGCAGAACTCGCCAGGGCCTTCATAAAATATTTAACGTCGCCTAAGAAGAAAAGAAGAAGAAAGCCTCAATCAGCCATTTCACCATCTGTCTTATCGCTCATTCTAATTTTTGGTTTCATAATTCTAGTGGGAATCCTTTTTCGAGTTCTAGTCCCTGCAGAAGTGATGAAACAGCTACTTTCTAATCCCTACCTCTAAAAAACAGGCTGAAAGTCCATAGTTTCTGGTTTCTGTACCATTAAAAAGACCTATTTTCCATCACTTTCCCATAGGTTTATCGTGGGTTTCTCTAGGAGGCCCCCATAATCCACGAATTTCAGTCTACTTCTTCATTTTTTCGACCATTTCTGAAGCCCCCCCAAATAAATATTAGACAAAACAGGGCGGTGGGAACCCGCGTCAAAACAGCAAAATCCCCCACTCGAAATGAGAAGAAAACATAAAGAAGGTCATAGACAACGTAAAGTATGAGGGCGACGATGGAAAGTTTGTTGACGCGCCAGCCTTTCAACATGAGAGGCAGGAAGGGAAGTAACAGAATTTTCGAGGAGAAAAAGCAGGGAAAAGCCACATTAAAAAAAAGGTGCAGGATAATGTCGCATCTTCCCGCCACGTAAAGTTCCGGCAACTCCCAAAACGTCGTCGCGGCTAAAACAACGGAAATTGCAAGGTAAATACTTTCGCTCCGACTCATCTTTCGTTTTGCCACAAAGAAGATAGACCAAAACAACAAACTCCACGTGACCAACGAGCTAGCACTCCATCCTAGCCAGAGAAGAGCCGCAGCTGAAAGGTTGATTACGGCGAAGAATTTGGGTGCGCTGCTTGGAAATCTCCAACCCCTCAGAAAGAGATAAATCAAAAGGTAAGGCAACAAAACAACCGCTTCATCAACAAGAAATTTAAACAGGTTTGCCTTCCAATAAAACTCTACGAAAAGGAAAAGAAAACCTAAAAGTAGTCCATAACAGAATAGCGGAAGAAAAATTGAGCTGACACGCCGACGAAATTCTTGGTTCTCCATTAATTTTCCTTCCTCGCAACGATTTTGAACCGATAGTATAAGCATTCCTTTCGCCAGATTTTGCACGCGATTAGGATTTTGACTATGGGATCGGCTTTGGTTTTGATTGGGCGGCCGACAAGATATGCTGACTCGACTTTGAATCCAGCAAGTTTCATAAGCCGCATCACATTCTTCGGGTAAAAAATCATAAAATGGTCTTCGTGGTAATTTTCGTGTCGTATTCCGCCTCTGCCCGGCACCATAACTGACCAGGAGAAATACTGCGCGTTGTCCGTTGTCAACTCGACTTTTCCTCCCTTCTTTAAAACTCGATATTGCTCTTTTAAGAAATTCAGTGGATTCGGACTATGCTCCAGAACTACCGTGCTCACAACTTTATCAAACACTTCATCTTTAAACGGCAGATAATGAGCGTCTGCAATCACGTCTGCCTCGCTATCTTTACAATAATCTATGCCAATATTTCCCCGCTTATGCTTTCCACATCCAACATCTAAAATGTTCATTTAAATTTGAGCCTCCACAACTTTTCAACCTGACGTGCCCAAACGAAATCTGCAACGTCAAATTTCTTTTCCCTCCGTAACAAAGCTGCAAAATAGCCAAAAACTGCTATTACATTTCGCGTTTGCCAGCGAAAACTCGCCAGAACGTGGAGAGGCTCGTAACCCAAACACCACATAAAGCGTCCACGGTCAAGGAAGTATCGTGGTCCGTGATAGTTTCCTGGTGGGCGCAGCATTTTTGGCTTCACTTTCCAGTCCATCACCCTGCATCCCGCCCGCATAAACGCATAACCCGTGTAACTGTCGTCGCTTTCAGAGTGAAATTTTCCCCCCATCACCCGTAAAAAAGGCTCGGTTTTGATTAGCATAGCGCATCCGGCGCTTCCACAAAGGTCGGGTTTGTCTCTCAAGTTTTCTTCAACGAAGTTTCTCGGCAGCACAGTGTCACCGTCAACCCTCAAAAGATAATCGTAACAGGCCAGTTCCACACCTGCCAATCCTAAATTCAGGTTTCTGCTGACGCGCTGTGAAACCGTTTTTCCCCTCGTTCTTCTCGAAGTAATAAGAATTTCAGTTACCGGCACGGTTTGTTTCAGAATTGATTCGATGGTTCCTTCATTCAAATCGCCGGGCAAAACCGGAATCACACATAGAATTTTCATTTAAAAAACCTCCTGCGAGACGCGTACAGCTCGCTGTGTGAGTGAAGTTTGCCTGAAAACCGTTTAATCCGCTCCAACAAGGGTTCAGTCAGCTCGTAGCAGTGAACTAGCACAGTATCGGCTTTTTCGTTGAACCCTTTGCTGTCAATGGGAATCAGATATATAGGTGATTGTAGGCGCCTGAGCCAGGTAACCGGCGAGTGAACGTAACTGCTGTCCCACAGAAAACCTTTTTCGTGTAAAATTCTTAACGTAACGTGGGAAAATGTCAGGTAGGGGCTTCTCCATCCCCAAGGCTGAAAACCAAAAAAGTTCTGGTAAACGCGTTTTGCTTGGCTAATTTCCAGATTTTGTTTTTCAGGGGTTTCGTAGGCCAAAGGAATGTGATGGTAACCGTGCAGTTGAGCATCGCATTTCCGCAGAAAATCTAGTTTATCCGCGTGTTGTTCAAGAAGTTCTCCGGTTACATAAACCGTTAGTTTTCCACGTGTTATTTTAACTAGTTTCTCCACTGCTGAGATGCCCCGCTCAGTTTCAAAATCAACGGTTAAGTGCAAAGTGTTTCCCTCCAGATTTGGCTGAGAGTCTTAGCTACCTTGCGGGCGTCGTGATGTTCCAAAACGTAAGCACGGTTTTGCCGGCTAACGTCTTTTAAAACGTCTTCGTCCATCTCTGCAATGCGGTTTATCCAGACTTCTAAAAGGCTTTTAAAACGAAAGTCAATCGTGAGTAAACCGCAGCTCATTGCTTCCAAACAGGTTTTTGAGAATGAGGCAATGGTGAATCGGTCGATAAAAACGTCGAAACTTCTCAGGAGCTTGGGCATCTTTGAGTAGGGGATGCGCCGTTCCAATACTGTTAACGAAATTCCATATTTTTGAAGCAGCTGCGGAATTTCTTCTGGAAGTTTCTCGTAGCACAATTTAAAATAGACTGCACGAAGCGGTTGATTGAAACTTTGCTTTGGCGTGAAAACCTCCGTCTTCACGGGCGTGGGAAGATAAACTGCGTCAGGTCTATATCTCTTGGTAATGGTTTCCAAGTCTGGCGTTGCATAAATAACTTTTCGCGCTTTCGCAACGTTTCGTCTAACCATCCATCCCAGAAAAGGAGAGTTTGCAGTCCATCTGATGTCCGAGCCGTGCAGGTGCAAAACATCGAGTTTCTTGAGCGCATTGACGAGGAAAGCGCCTTGCAGAGCATAGTTCACGTGGAAAAGGTCAGCCTTCACCGGCAAAAGTTTCAGAAACAGCCCGGCAGTCTTGTCCCAGACCCCACGGGAGTATCGAATAAATTCAATGTCAAAATCAAGAGACAAATAAGGCATCAAGTCAGCCAGAACAAACGCGCAATCGCCGACAACTGCAACTTTCGGTTTCACTCACTACACCAAAATTTATACGCACATCCCTTTAAAAACTTTGCAATTTCTGGACCAACCTTTAAATAGGCGGTCCAGCATGGTCCTTTACTTGAGACGAGGGCAAAGCAGACTGCAAAGCTTCAGAAAACTTTTAGAAAAGCTTAAACGACGAAAAACGCCAACAACGATAATTCAAATGCAACCGCCGCAACACCGAGTCGTAATAATGCCGCCGCCAGAAGTCTGCGAAACTCCCCGGCCACTACAAACGTTCCAGGCTCGAGACCACCACGTTGCCCACCAGTTAGCCCAGCAACTTGGCTACGTCCTTCTTTTCCGCGAGCGTGATAAATATGATATGTACGGGAGAAGCTGGGTCTACTGGTGTCTGACCATCGAATTCACTGTTCGCCTTTTAAGATGCTTTCAGGACCTGCGAGAAACCAGCGAGTTCACTGTCCAAGAAAGAATAATCATTAATGATTTGGCAAACAAAAAGTTGATCCGAAAACTGAATGAAGGCGACAAAACGTACTACTATCACCTTCATCCAGACACGGCCAATATGCTGAGCCGCCAGCTGGCCAGGCTGCTGGAAACACAGCCGGCGCAAAATCAAGTGGCTCCGCAGTAAAGAAAAATCTTTACTGGGAGAAGACGGACCGTGACGTTTCCCGACTTGACGACTACCGCCAGTTTTGGCTTGACATCTCCAGACACTGCCTGGAAAGTCATCCGGTAATCAGCCAGCGGCCTATGCGATTTCTTTCTTTTCCACATTATTCCACCTCCATTTTAACGTACGCCCCTTAAGAAGCGTCGTTTAAACTCCAGCGACACGAGGCGCAAACCCCGTGTTTCGACACTCTCCAACCGGAAAACCGGCGCCAAGGAGAGGTCATCTTCAGGCTGGTTTTTGGCTCTTAGACGTGATCCGCAAGGTTTAAATCTACGTTCTACCATCTTATATCTTGCGAGAACATACGTCCGAAAGACGTCGGCGGGGCAAGGCCTGTTCTCTATTTTACCTCCAGGCCCGCCAAGAACCCCGCCGGAATCTTCTACAAGAAACTGATGTATTGTGGCTTCTTCGCGTTGTTGATTATGGCCGCAATGGTTGCTATTGAAAGTCCTCCCTCGAGCATCTGTTTAAGTTCGGCAAAGCCTTGTTCTATTTTTTCAGGTGGCACGAGAAGAACTACAAGTCCAGTTGAGTCGCAAGCTATTACAACTCCAAATCGGCTTCGACATTTAGGACAATCTACGATGAGTTCAGCCATACTGAAATCTTCGTCTGTTATTTTCTCGTAAAGTTTCTTTAGGCAATCATCACTGATTAACAGAGTACCACATTGTAAGCAACGAATGTCCTTCATTTTTCCGCCCTCACTTTGGCCACCAGCCGATCGAGAATCCCTGAAATAGCATTCACTGACAAGCCAATATTCCGCGCTTCATCAAATGCTTTGTACACATCATCTACCCCTTCAGGCGGCACAAGACACGTAATCCATCCAGTAAGGTCACTGACAGCTATAAGCCCCCATCGAAAACCACAGTATGGACAGTCAACCTCACTTTTGCTAGCCCCAAATTTAGACCGCACTAGATTAGCAACGTCTTCTCCGTCGAAAATCATTCTGCCACACTTATGGCAATATAGCGGTTTGTACATTCTTTTTTCAAAACCTCCAGATTTTTAGGCGTGTGTTTGATGTGATGTTGGTTTTAGTCGTGTTGTTCGGGTTTTGTTGGCTAGGTTTTTCTGTTTTGTTTGGTTTTGGGGTTTGGTTGTAGTTGGGTTTGTTGGTCAAGGTGAGTAGTGTTTGTGAATTTTTTTAGATTGTTGTTTTTAGGAGTGATTGTTTTTGGTTGAGGTTTTTTAGGAGGTGTTGTTTGGGGTTGCTGAGCAAGAAATAATGAAGAAAGCAGAAAGACAGAAGATTACCTAACTAGAAAAAACCCGTTTCCCAACAAAGGGAAAGGTCGAAACCGCTTTGTCTCAATTGCAATGTTCATACACGCCAAAAATCTATGTCCGCATCTGCTTATAAACTTCTGCAGATGTCTAGGGACCCCCTACAAAAATAGCTGCCCCAAGAAAAAACTCAGTTACTTTCCTTTTTTTCCAATTGGTCCCGCAGCTCGTAAATTTCTTGCAACATATAAGAGTGGGAAATTTGGTTCATCCAGAAAAATGCTAGTCCGCCAACCAAAAGCTGGAGCACTAGCTTAGGCAATGGAATATCATCTGGCATGGCTAAGGTCAACAGGAAAAGAAAGCCACAACAAATCAACCAGAAGTAGCCAACACGACGTGCTGACTTTTCGCGGGCTATCTTCTCGGCCCAAGTTAGTTTCTTTCTCTTCTCGAATGCAGCTCTAATTCTTTGCTTTAAACTCACATTGACACCAATAGATGAAATCGCAAGCCTTTATAAACTTTTGACAACTTTCGTATAAACCAAAAATTTTCAAGGTTATCAGAGTTTAGCATACCTCCCTACTACACTACTTGGGAGAGAACAAGGACTTGGGAAGGATAAAGCGTTTGCAGTAGGGGGTACTGCGAGTTGAGGGCCCTAAGGGTTAAGCGGGAGCAGCTCCGGCTTGGACTAAATAACAAAACCAGAAAAATCAACAAAACAAAGTTAAGCCAGCTTAAACCAGAAAACAAGAGCAAAAGAAAAAAATAGCCAACAGGCGTATATTAGCGGGACTATTACGCACTTGTGGCGTTTGTGGCGACTAAACAGACACGTGAACGTCTTTTCTATCTGCGAACAGCTGAATCTTTGGTGTTCCAGCTGGGCAGATGTCGAGTCCAAACATTTGAGCGTACGAGCCTTCCCATTTGAGGAAGTGACCGCACAATAGGTAGTAGCACTTCATTTGTTTGCCATTCCATCGCTTGCCGCCTTTCACGACTGCTATCTGATGCACGTGACCCCACAGAAACACGTCCGCGAAAATGTCTTTTGTCGCCGCGATTAAAGCGCCAAGTTTAGTGTGCTTCAGTTTCGCCGAGCTGTTGCCGTGCTGCGAATAGATGAGGTACTTCTGTTTTCCGTTTTTGTTGTAGAGACGGACGATCGTGTCACAGGCTGGTCCCAAGTATGGAACGCCAAGCCCGTCTGCAATTATTTTTACGATGTTGATGCCTGTTACCTCAGCTATCCATTGCTCGTGGTTGCCGTCGTGCAGACCGAGAAGTTTTTTCGCTTTAGCCAACGGCGTCAGAAGTTCTATCGCAGTTTCCATTTGTGTCTGAGGGTCAAGGCTTTGCAGAAAAACTGATGGACCTCTTCTTCCAGGCATTTTCTGGGCGCAATCACAATAGTCGCCCAAGCCGATTGCATAAGTGTTTGGTGTTCTCAATATGTAGTTTATTTCAGCCTTGATTTTTTTGAGGTCACACTGGTTTTCCGGTGCACCCAAATGCCAGTCATTCAAAGGCACAAGTCGAATGCGGTCTTCAGTAGTTTTTATCTCGTATGCTTGCTTAGTTACTCCTTGTCTTGTTGCCGCGAGAACTTTGTGGCCAATGATGCCTGATTTAAGCTTACTTGACTTAGCCATCCTTTTTACCAACATCTGAAATTCGCTGAGTTTATAAAGTTTGATCGCTTTTTGATGGACTTTTCGGCTCCGGAAACGAAAAAATGAATTGAAAAGCTGAATTCGGAATGAACAAGACATAACATTTTGTGCGTCTCTTTTTCTTATGCAATGAAGTGTCCAAGCTGCGGCTCCCAGAAAATCTTCAGAAACGGCAATCGCTATATGAAAAATGGAGAGAAAACCCAGCGGTGGCTATGTAGCAGCTGCGGATACCGTTTTTCGGAACATACAAATAATCCGCCTCCCATGTTCTACTCAAGCCAAATCGAGGCGAAAAATTTGGCCATCATAGAGAAAGGAGAAGAAAAAACTGCGGGTGCAAACGTCAAAAGCAAAATCATCGAATTCGTCTGGTGGCTCAAAAAAGAAGGGTACGCTGAAAGCACAATCCTAACACGAGGCCGACTCATCAAAATCCTAGCCAACCGCGGAGCAGACCTGTACAATCCGGACAGTGTAAAAACCGTCATCGCCAACCAGCCGTGGAGCGCGGGCAGAAAAAGTAACGCCATCAAAAGCTACACAAACTTCCTCAAAATGACTGGCGGAACCTGGACCCCACCCATCTGCCGCAACGTGGAAAAGCTGCCGTTCATACCGACCGAAGCAGAAATCGACAGCCTAGTTTCAGCCTGCACACGAAAAATCTCCGTCTTCCTCCAGATAATGAAGGAGACTGGAATGAGATGCGGCGAGGCTTGGCAGCTCAAATGGACCGATGTAGATACGGAAGGCGGAACAATCCGGGCAACACCTGAAAAAGGAAGCAGACCAAGACAATTCAAAGCATCCACGAGACTCTTAACAATGCTTGACCGCCTACCAAAAAACAACATTCAAATCTTCGGCGAATGGAAACTCAAAAATATGCGCCGAACCTACGAACGCCAACGCAACAGGCTAGCCGACAAATTCTGCAACCCCCGCCTTCGACAAATCACGTTCCACACTTTCAGACATTGGAAAGCCACTATGGAGTACCACAGAACCAAAGACATCCTCCACGTGATGCAGATGCTTGGACACAAAAACATCAAGAACACTCTCAAATACACGCAGCTCATCAGCCTCAAAGACGACGACTATTCCTGCAAAACAGCCACTACCGTCAAGGAAGCAAGCGAGCTAATTGAAGGCGGCTTCGAATACGTCACCGAGCTTCAAGACATCAAACTATTCCGGAAAAGAAAATAGCCGTGAGTTTATGCTGTGGTGCCGAGGGCCGGGTTTGAACCCTCGACCAGTGGTCAAGTCACCCGCAGCCCCTTTTTTTTCAATTCTTTATAAACCCTTGGTAACTCACACTTCATGGGGACTGAGACGTCGGTTCCTTGGTGAGCCGGAGACCAGCAACAAACCGGCACTATTGAAGGCGGGGAGGTATCACTTCCTCTTAAAAGGGGGTGCTCTCACTTCCATCAAAAAGGAAGGACTGCGCCGTAAGGCCAGTTGCACACCTACCTTCAGTGGAATGCGCGCCATTGTCCGAAGAGAACGATGGTTAGGAATATTCAAGCGGGACGCGTCTGTGGATTCACAACAACTGCGAGTCTTCCTCGAATTGCCACCTTTTTTTTCAAAACTTTAAATAGACTTGCGATTCCTCATTATTAGTAAAATGTACACTATCGCCCGAAGAGGACGATAGTTGAAAATGTTCAATTTTTCTGTCGGACCAATTCTTATATTTATGTTCCAACAATACTTTAAACGAAAAAAATGGAAACTGCAGAGGCGGAGAAGCCAGTCATAAATGAAATTCCACAACACTTCATCAACCAGATAATTTTAGGCGACTGTTTAGAAGTGATGAAGCAGATTCCAGACAACAGCGTCGATATGACCTTCTGCGACCCGCCCTACAACTTGAAGAAAAACTACACTCACTACGCAGATGACAGAGCTCTCTTAGAATATTTGAACTGGTCGAAGAAATGGCTCCACGAAATGGTCAGAGTAACCAAGCCCGCCGGCTCAATCTTCGTCATCAACATTCCAAAACTACTCACTTATTTCTCCCAATATCTAAACGAAAAAGCCTACTTCAAACACTGGATAGCCTGGAACGAAATGGCTTCTCCACTAGGAAAAACCCTGTTGCCAAACCACTACGGAATCCTCTGGTACGCCAAATCCGGGGAACCCAAGTTCTACGACATAAGAAGACCACACCCAAGATGTCGCATCTGCAAGGAACTCCTACACGACTACGGAGGAAAAAAAGATCTTATCCATCCATTCGGCACTCTCGTAAGCGACGTTTGGACAGACATTCACAGGATTAGACACAACATCCGCCGCGATGAACACCCGTGCCAGCTGCCCATTCATCTTGTTGAGAGACTTATTCTGATGACTACAGACCCAGAAACTGACATCGTGCTGGATCCAATGATTGGAGCCGGGACGACTGCCGTGGCCGCCAAAAGACTAGGCAGAAAATATGTTGGAATAGAATTAGATCCTGAATACGTTGAAATCTCCAGAAAAAACGTTGAAGAAGCAAAGCCAACCCTAATCAGCGACTGCTACGTCTCAATCTTCCTCAACAAAATAGTCACCATCAGAGACAAAGACTACGAGAAGGTAGAAAACTTTCTCAAAACAACAAAACTCAGAATAAACAATAAGAAAATGAAGCAGTTAACTCTGCCTACTCTGGAAAAACCTGCTTAAGCTCGGCCGATAATCTTCTTTCGATAAAGTTTTGGAAACAAGCTTTTTGAATTCTTCCAGTTGCTCAGGATGAAAAGTGAACACGTAGTCAGCTGCCTCACACATTATCCTCATCGCTTCCTCGCGAACCAGCCAACCTGCACCATCCACGAATAAAACGAACAAAGCGCCTTCATAGTTCTGCCTGATGTTTTTGCCTACCGTGTCTCTTTCAGCCTTCGCCTTGTCACCCATTCCTGAACTGGTCGTTTCAACGTAGGCAACCTCAACAAACAATTTCGGATTCTCTTTTGAAGGAACAATCAAGTCAATCCTTCTGTCAACGCCTCTAATCTTCCCGCTCGTGTACAGCACTTTCATCTTGTCCAATATTTCCTTCAAAATCTGTTCTGGACCAACGCCCTTCGCAGCACTGTAACTTCCGTGAATGTTATATCGTGCCAAAGCATCCAGCAACTCGTCATCAACAAACAAAAACTTCTCCTTCTTCAGATACTTCCTTTCAAAAGGCGACACAATCTTGTTAATCAAAGCCTCCTTGCCCAAAAGGATAGCGGCAAAGTCAAGAGCAAACTGCGAATCGCCTCTCAACTTCGACAGAATCGCATCCTCTTTCCACTCGCCAGTCTCAATCTCTTCCTTCACCCACGAAGAGCTAGTCTTGTAGATGCCCCTCGTATACATCGCCCTCAGAAAAGAGAAAATCCTAAACATCTTTTCATTAGACAAGCCGCAAAGAGTCAAAGCAGCCTTCAACCCATACTCTTCCGAACTAATGAATTGCGCCAAAAGCTTCTGCAAAGCCGCCTCGTCAGGTTTAGCCTCAACAATCCCTTTCCACTTCTTCAACGCTGCAACAGTACCCTCAACCACTGCCTGATATTCCGCTTCAACTTCCGGAGACGCGCCTGTAAAATACGTGTTCTTCTCCTTTATGACACGAAGCTTCTCATCGACACTTGGGACCATAGACTAAGATAGAAAGAAGATGCCTTAAAACTTACGCAGCTGCTCCTCAAAAGAAAAGAGTTAGGGAGGGCGAAAAAGGGAGAACCCAAGCCGTCAGTCCTAGGATGGCTATGAAGGACTGCGATAACACTGAGTCGACGCGCCCTCCCAAAAACGTATAAACACAACCCTATTTAAACTTTTGACGAGTTCTCAAGATTCTTTTGTCGTATAAACCCAAAAAGCAGCTTGAAACACAAAAATAATCAAAAGTTTATAAACTCAGGAAAACTCATATTTTAGGGAAAAGGATGGCTAAGAAAGAGTCAGTTGAGGAAATTCTCCGAAAACACGACTTGGAAAAAGCAGAGCTCATTCTAAGAAAACAACTGAACGAGGAAGAAAAGGGAGAGACAGAAATCCCGACACCACCGCGACCGCCTGCAAAGAGAAAGACGACGAAATGGATAGGCGCAAAGCTTGGACAAAACCAGCAAATCATCCTGCAACTTCTCCGAGAAAGAAGAGACAAGCCCAAAAAGACGCTGCAACTCGAATTCACTACTGCATTATACCCTGATGCCGTCTCGCTGGAAAACCGGAAAAAAGCAAAAATGCTCTTCGACCAAGCCATAAGACTACTAAAACGCAGACAACTAATCAAAACAACCTGCCCAGTCATAGTAAGAAGAGGAAGAAAAGCAACAATCGTAGAACTCACAGGGCCAGCGCGAGATTTCGCATTCTACCGCAAACCCTTAGTCCTGGAAAACTTTGTGATAAAAATACTGAACG
>Ga0315280_10002716_pt1 | contig 28284 bp, 18 predicted proteins | sample YL17G06_40_MG_FD_203697 | JGI IMG/M metagenome (GOLD analysis project Ga0315280, IMG submission 203697) | Sediment microbial communities from Yellowstone Lake, YNP, Wyoming, USA - YL17G06_40 | ecosystem: Environmental > Aquatic > Freshwater > Lake > Sediment | place: USA: Wyoming | collected... | reverse complement strand
ACCGGAGGATCAGGCCTTGGCCTCCTCTTCCCCGGCCGCCTCCCTTCTGATTCCAAGCCTCCCCGTACACTCCCCACAAGGTCCCCAGCCCACTTCTATAAACCAGGGTTTTTCAGCGGAATCAAATGTGTAGGTGTGACCCCTATATTGTTGAAGTGTACGTCAAGGTCAAGACCATTATCTGGGAGGTACCCACGCCACGATACTCCGCTGACACTTCACGGTCCAGCCCATCAATGCCCGCACAAGGGCGGTTCAGTGGGGTAGACGCTACGCACGTGCCCACCGCTGGTCCGGGACCCCATCGACCTCGCGTTCACTTCCGAGGTTCTCCGGAGGCGGTTCATGGGCCGAACCCCTTTGGAAGACGGCCCCTGGGCGGATTCCTACGGAAGGAGTCTGATGGAGAGCTCCGCTTTCTTATTTCCGGCCTCCTCCGCCTGTGCCCGGTCTCTTCTCATTCCGGGCACGTGTGATCTTGCTCGCCGACGGACCGGCGCGTCCGATTCAGCGGCTCCCTGTGCCTGGAAGGGTCCGACCATTCCCGCCCCCTGAACCGCCTCTTCTCTTCGTCTTCTTCGGACTGGCCCCATCTCCGCGGGAACTAGCACCCAACGTCACGCACGCCCCTTCTGAATTGCGGGGAAGTGCGGGGACATCTTACTTATTTCGGCCCCCAATTGAGTATGGCGTGCCCCGATTCCGCCCCGATTCCGGGCCCGTTCGAGCCGGATTAACCCGCGATGCACACGGATTCTTGCCCGAGGGAAACCACAGAGGGCCGCTGCGGCGCGAGCCGGTGGGGTGTGCTCCGCACACCGCCTCTGGCCAAAGCCTCCTATGAGCGCCGCGCCTCGAAGTCCCCCACAGATTCTGAGGCCCCTTAGACACGTTAATTGCTAATTTGAGGGCTGGCCCTCGAAGCCCACGACAGCCGGCCACCGACTACCGACTACTGCCTTTTTACCTGTCACTTGTCACTTTTCCCTTGCGTGCTACGCACACATTCGCCATAATGCTCCCCAGATTAACACCCCTGATGAAGCTGCGACGAACGGTTTGGAGCCCTATGTTGGCCGGACAATTGTGGTGAGGCTGAAATGAGTGGGATGGCTTTCTGTCGTATCGGGGTTTTTTACGATGGCTCGTACTTCACTTACGCTCAGGAGTTCTTCTATCACAATCGCAAGCTCGGATGGATGGACTTCCACCCCTTCCATTCGCTCATTGAGAATACAGTGCGCACTTACGAGCAAGCCTACAGCAACTACAAAATCGTCTATGCGGCGTGGTTCCAGGGCCTGTTTCCTTCAACGAAAGCCGAACTCCCTCGGCTGCGCAGGGATCGCATGCTCTATCATGACCTGATGCACGCAGGGATTGAGCCAAAGTACTTCCCGATGTCCACGTCGCGCAGCGAGAAAGGCGCGAATGTGGCACTGGCGATTGATGCCCTCCAAGTGGGCATGGACAGGCGCATTGACATCGCTGCCTTGGTCACGGGAGATGCGGACTTGATCCCGCTCGTACGGGCTTTGTTGAAACAGGGCGTCCGAGTAATGGCTGTCTACTTCGAATACGAAGAAGCTGGATACAAGAGTTTCATCAACGAACGCTTGTTGCGGGTCTGCAACTACTCTCTCAATGTCAATCGATTAGAAGCGGACAAGAACAGCAAAGCGATATTCAAGGGATTGTTCAGGAAAGCGGGGGAGGACTTTTAGGGGGAATTCTGGTGACACCATGCTCAATTCGAAATTGAGATAAGTGTCGCGGTAGGGACCGCCCTTACGGGCGGCCCCCCGCACAGATCCGTACGTGAGGCATTACCTCATACGGCTCTTACCTCGGGTATCTGACGATCAGTCGTTGCTTCGGCTGTTCGTACGGCCTGGAGTCGGTGGCCATGCGTACCCGGCGCTGAGTCCGGCACATGCCCGGCTAACCAGTCGTTCCCCTTGGTCGGCCCCCTTCCCTCCCCAGGCTCCGCCGCCGATGCTTCGGCTTTGTTCGCCTGCTTCTTCGGTACTATGGAACCGTCCGACTCCCCGAAGGCGTGCACGCCCGACGTGTGGCGAAGGGCCTTCTCGGGCCGTTCCGCTGCGCCGTTCGCTCGACCCGCGTTCGGCGTAACGGAAGCCTTCGGGGTCTCCCGGTTTCCGTGCAGAGAGTTTCCACGCATGCCCAGGGTCTTAGACTCCGTGGCGTTCAGGGGCGGCTGGCGTGTAACGTCGTCTCTGATGTGGCCTTCCCTTTCACCTTACAAGGTCGGCACGCCAGGGGAGGTGATTTCGGAGCTCGATGGCTGGCCTGCGTGTACCCCTGTCAACGCTTCACCCACACGGTTACCCGCGTCGGCGCATGACTCGGGGTCAAGACGGTTTGCTATTCCTTTCTTGTGCGGCTCTTTCATCCGCGACTCTCTGCCGGCTTTGACCGGCGCTTTCATGATGTCCCCGGAATTCCGAGTAGCCATAGACCGTCCCCCGCGCCTGCCCCAGCATCCGGACGTACCGCCCGGATGCCGCGGAACCCAGCGTGAGGTCGTCCACGCCTGCGGTAACATTCTGCCGCTGCCACATTCTGAGAATCTGACCTCACCGACCTTGGGATGCCTTTCGTGCAAGTTCACCCCAATAGCGGTCGTTGTGCAAAGACTCGAGAAACTCCTTGACCTTGGGGCTCTTGCGGAATCTGCCCAGACCGTAGATAAGGAGACCTCTGCTATCGCCGTTCTTGGGATCCTTTATCAACTCGAAAACCTGGGGAAGTCTCTCCTCGGTGTAAAGGACCGAAAGCATCGCCGCAAGGCCGCCCTGTAATCCGAGCATATCAGGTTCCTCGAGAATCTGCCTGCGCGTTATCTTAAAGTACAAGTCAAGCCCGACAGGCCATGCATGCTCAATAGTGAACGGCTCCCGTACAGCGAGCGCACGCGCGATTCCTTCAAGAGTGGCTGGATGGTAGCTGCGCGAGAGGTGTTCCACCAAAACCGGCAATGCCGCCGGATAGGGCTCGCGCGTATTCACAAGATCCGACACCGAATTCACATTCACCCCCACCTCGCGAAGCGCCTTGACCAAGGGCTCTTGGTCGCGTCTCAACTTCTCTTCCAGCGCTTTCAACCTCTCGTCTTCCTTCCTCTTCATTTCCATGTATTTCTTGTTTCTTGCCAATTCTTCGAGGAATTCCTTTGCCTGTCGTGGATCTCTTATCAACTCAAGCACTTGGGGGAGTCTCTCCCGGGTGTAAAGCACAGAAAGCATCGCCATAAGGCCGCCCTGTAATCTGAGCATATCAGGTTCCTCAGTAATCTGCTTGGGCGTTATCTTAAGGTACAAGTCAAGCCCGACAGACCACGCATGCTCAACAGTGAATGGATCCCGCACAGCCAGCGCACGCGCAATTCCTTCAAGAGTGACGGGATGGTAGCTGCGCGAGAGGTGTTCCACCAAAACCGGCAATGCCGCCGGATGGGGCTCCCTGGTATTCACGAGGTCCCATACCGACTTCACGCTGACCCCCACCTCGCGAAGCGCCTTAACCAAGGGCTCTTGGTCGCGTCTCAACCCCTCTTCCAACGCTTCCAAACTCTCAGTTCCCTCCCTCCTCATTTCCATGTGCTTCTTGTTCCTTGCCAGTTCTTCCGAGATTTCCTTTGCCGTTTTTGCCATGTTTACATCCCAGGCACACGAATCACATTCACGAGACCTCGCGCGCGCGCTGCCTCCAAAAGAGGAGAAAGCTCAGTGCCCTCTCTTACGTACAAATCGAATCTCAGCCCATTCGTCAATGCGTAGATCGAGTAATCTCTGAGCTGCTGAGTCCACCCTTGATAGGTGACGTTCTTGACCTCCGAAATCACCTGGCCAGGTATCAACCCGTCCGCGACGAACCAGGTTTCGCCAAACGGCACTCGCGTCTTAGCGCCGATGTTGTATGCAGCCCTTACGGCGGCCTCCCCCGCAGCCCCCAGGGCCCGAACTGCTGCCATATCGGCGGCACTACGTCCAATCCTGCGGCCCGCCCAGGCCACGGCTCGGCCGACGAGCTTGGCTCCCGCCGTCTCCGCCGCCTTGACGGGAACAAGGTCGGTGACCGCCAGCGCCACATTGACCGCTCCCCAGACAGGGTGCCCGGTCCGGAAATCACTGAGCCCTCTGCGCGCAGAGCCATAGACCGGAATGAGTCCTCCCCAGAAACCGGGAGCGCCCGGCCTCGACGGTTCCGATCCTGCATCGCCGGCACCGTACGTGGGATCAGCGGCTTGGGCGGCATCTACCGACGCGTTGAAGACGGAACGGCTAAAGTTGAGGTCACAGAAATCCCCCGGCCTTGTGTATGCGCCGGTCCCGTTGACATAGTCGAAGAGATCCAACCAGTCCATGAAGTAGAAGTCGGTGCCGACGCTACCATCAGCGTTCAGACACTGGACGGCAAGGCGCGAACCACCGCCGGTATTGATCGTCTGGAACGCATAGCCCGCCCACAGACCCGAGGGATCTGTGCGACCTATCGGACTGTTGCCGCAATAACCGTACCAATTCATTCCGTCGCCGTAACCGACCGGATCGGTCTGCAGGAACCTCCCGATCTGGGGGTTGTAGTAGCGGGCGCGGTAGAAGTACAGACCGGTCTCCTTGTCGTACTCCCGGCCGGTGAACAGAAAGCGGTTTGGATGGTTCGGATCGCTGGAGCCCACTTGCCCATAGACATCGTACTCGTAGACCTGCACCGTGTTGCCACTGCTATTCGTCAGGGCCACGATGTTGCCCAGGGCATCGTAATGGTAGTAATACGTGCCCGCATAGGGGCCGGTCGCTTCGCCCATGCAGATCGGCTCATCGACGCCGGGGCCGTAGATGTACTTACGCCGCAGATTGTTGTTGCCGTCGTATTCGGCGATGCAGTGGTCGCCATCATAGACGTATTTGAGAACCGTCACCCCATCATACTGCTTCTCGATCCGCCGGCCCGCCGGATCGTAAATGTACGTCAGCGTCTTCCAGCGGTTGGCCGGCGGGTCCTGCGGCAACGGACCCGTCCACTGCACCCGATCCACCCACCCGCAGTCGCTGCCGGCGGAGGTGCCGCCGTCTTTGACGTAGCGCCACTTGAAGGTGTGCGTGCCCGTGCCCGTGAAGGTGTGCGAGACCTGGGCCCAGTCTCCACCGGTGCCATTGATATTGTCCCGCCGCGTGTCGTCGGCCCAGAACTCCAGTTGATCGTAGTCGTCCGACGAGACCTTCCACCAGAAGCTCACCGTGCCCGCCCCTTGCACCTGGGTCTGCGCCCACGACTCCTGGCTGGCGCCGATCCAACCGCTTTGGCCGCAGGTGCCGCCGAAGTAGGAGGTCTCATTCGTCACCCGCCAGTTGGCCTGGCCGCCCAGGGTGTACGTCAGGAACGAATCCCACGCCGCAGCCAGGGCCTTCTCCGGCGGATTCGGCTGCCAGGTGACCAGCCCCACCCAGCCGCAGTCCGAGCCCGTCGAGACGCCGTTGTCCTTCACGTAGCGCCAGCGGAAGGTGTGCGTGCCGCCGGTGGAGAAGGTATAGGTCTTTTGCGCCCAGTCTTCGTCGCCGCTGATGCGATCCTGGAAGGTCTCATTGACGTAGAACTCCAGCCAGTCATAGGACCATTCCGACGAGACCTTCCACGAGAACCGCAGCGTGCCGGCCCCAGTGACGGTCGTTTCCAGCCAGGACTCCTGCTCATCGACGATATCCCCGCTGCGGGCCAGGTACGAGTCCTCGACCCACGCGGCATCGCCGCCGGTGGTATAGTCGTCGAAGGAGCCCAGGTTCTGGATCGGCTCGCCGGTAGTGGTCTTCTTGACCTGCACCAGGCGGTTCTCCTCGTCATAGGTGTAGCTGTAGGTGCCGTCGGAGGCCAGGTTGCCGTTGGGGTCGTACTGGTAGCTCGCCGTCCCGGCGGCGGTGTACTGGTTGAGGTTGTTGCTGGTGTAGCTGCATGTGCCGCCCAGCCGCAGGACGCCGTGGGCCGGCAGCGCGCCGATCTTGATCTTTTGCAGGCTGTCGCCCGGGTCCCCGTCCGCGAACGCCCCGCTGAAGTCCGTCGCCGCGAATGTCAGGCGCGTATCCCGCGTCAGGGTCTTGCGGAAGTTGTACACGACCGGGATATCCCCGGTCAGCGCGTCGCCGTAGACCTCGAACTCCCACAGCGAGTACCCATACTGCGTCCCGCGCGCAATCCCCAGCATCCGGACGTACCGCCCGGATGCCGCGGAACCCAGCGTGAGGTCGTCCACGCCGCCATCGCCGCTGGTGGTGCTGTACGCGTCCGACCAATCGCTGGCATTATCGGAGACCTGGAGCTGGTAGCTGGAGCCGTAGGCGGCCTCCCAGCGCAGCACGATCCGCCGGAACGTCTGCACCGAGCCCAGATCCACATAGATCCACTGATTGTCCGAGTACTCGCTCGACCAGCGGGTCCCCGTATCGCCGTCGCTGGCGTGGGCAGCCGGAAAGCCCGTGTAGCTCGACGAGGCGGTCATGGTCTTGTTCAGCGCCAGGTTCGCCGAGTTCGCCGGCGCCTCGCCATAGATCTCGAACTCCCAGAGCGAGTAGCCATAGATCGTCGCTCGCTGGGTGCCCAGCATCCGCACGTACCGCCCGTCGGCCGAGGGAGTCAGCGTGATATCGTCGACGCCGCCGTCGCCGGTCGTCGTAACGTACACGTCCGACCAATCGCTGGCATTGTCCGAGACCTGGAGGTGGTAGCCGGAGCCGTAGGACGCCTCCCACCGCAGCACGATCCGGTCGATCCGGCAGACCGCGCCCAGGTCCACGTAGATCCATTCATCGTTCGTGTAGGCGCTCGACCAGCGGCTATTGACATTGCCATCGATGGCATTGGCGGCCGGAAAACCCGTGTAACTCGACGAGGCGGTCGCCACCCCACCCAACGGCGGGGCCGCCCCGCCCGCGCCATAGACCTCGAACTCCCAGAGACTGTAGCCAAAGGTGGTGGCCCGTTTCACCCCCAGCATCCGCACGTACCGCCCCGACACCGCCGAGGCCAGCGTGATATCGTCCACGCCCCCGTCGCCGGTGACCGTGCTGTACACGTCCGTCCAACTGCTCGCATCATTGGAGACCTGGAGCTTGTAGCTGGAGCCGTACGCCGTCTCCCAGCGCAGCACGATGCGGTGGATCGTCTGCGTCGAGCCCAGGTCCACGTAGAGCCATTGATTATCCGAGAACTGGCTGGACCAGCGGGTCCCCGTGTTGCCATCGCCGGCGTTGGCGGCCGGAAAGCCCGTGTAGCTCGACGAGGCGGTCATGGTCTTGTTCAGCGCCAGGTTCGCCCCCGCGCTGACCGCCAGATCCACGCGCGCCCGGTTGGCGGCATAGAAGCTGCCGTCGGAGCCGTTCCACTGGAAGCTGTCCGTCCCCGTGTAGCCGCTCTCGGGCGCGTACGTCAGGTTCCCGAGCAGGCTGGCGGCGATCTCCTGGTTGGCCGTCACGGGCGTGCCGCCCGTCACACTGCTGCGGTTGCCGGCGGCATCGTAGGCAAAGCTCGTGTCCGCCGCCAGATACTCGAAGCCGGGCGAGTAATCGGCCCCCGTGAGCTGGTAGATGTTGTCGTAGTTGTACACGTGCATCCTCGTCCCGCTGCCGTCCGTGACCGCCATGCTCAGGCGATTGCCCACGTTGTCGTACATGTAGCTGTACTTATGTTGCCCATTGCCCGTCTGATTGTCAACATATAACAGGCGACTGGCGGTATCGTAGCTGTAGGCCGCCGAGGCCCCGTTGACATAGGTCAGCCCGGTCCGGCGGAACCGCGCGTCGAAGCTGTACGACGCTAAGGCCGTCCCGGCGGAGTCGCGCACCGCCGTCATACGGTTGAGCTCATCGTGGGGCATTCTGGGGACGCCTTACTTATTTCTATCTCGATCATTTCGGTGATGTCCACGAAATGATCCTCGATTCGCTGGCCACTGTTGAAGCAGGCTACCCGCGCCTCCTGGACGGCCTGCGCGAAGTTGCGATAGTCCGTGTATCCGAGCACCTGTGCAAAGTCGCGACTTGACCAGTATTCTGCCGCGGCGGCGTTCGTGCACCGGATGCGTTCAAACGGAGAAATGCCTTTGGGAGTCGAGAGTCTTTCTTCCTTATCCATAATGGCCTCCTATGGGAGCCATTGTAGGAGCGAGCCGGCGGCAAGGCAAATGGAATCGAGCCGCGTCGGTCAGGGGTTGGTCAGGCGGTAGCTGACGAAGGCGAGGCGACGGCTGTCGGGGGACCAAGAGGGCACGTTGAGAGTGCCCTGGCCGCCGAAGAGGTTGGCCAGGACCCGGGTTTCGCCGCCGTCTGTGGGCTTTAGCCGCAGCATCACGTCCTTGTTCGCCGGGTGGCCCTCGACCCCTTTTTCGTACGACAGAAAGACGATCCAGCGGCCATCGGGCGAAGGGTGCGGGAACCAGTTGTTGTATTCGTCTGACGTGACCGGCTGCTGCTCGCTGCCGTCGGCCTTCATGCGCCAGATCTGCATCGTGCCCGTGCGGATGGAGTTGAAGTAGATGTACCGGCCATCGGGTGAATAATCGGGGCCATCATCCAGGCCCGGGGCGGTCGTCAGGCGCGTTTCCTCGCCGCCTTCGACCGGGATCGTGTAGACATCAAACTCGCCGCTACGCTCGGCGCAGTAGGCCAGCGTCTTGCCGTCCGGCGACCAGCCGTGCCAGTAGGACGGGCCCAGGCGCGTGACGAGCCGGGGCGTCCCACCGGCGGCCGGAATGACGTAGATAAGCGATTTGCCACCTTCCCGGGACTGATCGCTGAGCGCCAGTTGCGTGCCGTCAGGCGAGAGGCCGTGGTCGTTGTTGAGTCGCGTGGCGAATCCGGTATCGATCGGCTCCGGCGCGCCGCCTTCGACCGGCAGACGATAGAGGCGTCCGCCCCCGTTGAACAGGAGGTACTTCCCGTCCCGGGACCAGTTCGGGGCCTCGATATGGCTGCGCGTGTGGTACACGACCCGGCGATCGCCGGAGGCAATTGGCACGATCTCTAACGTGCTCTCCAGCACGGGTTCTCCGGCCGCACGGGCCCCGCCGGAAGTGACCTGGACGTTCGAGAAAACGGCCTTCTCCGACACCTTGTTGTCGTGGGCGCAGACGCCCAGCCCGATGAAGAAGGGCCCGGTGAAGCGGATCTTGAATGAGCCGCCCGCCGCATGCAGAGTCTCGTTTTCCCCTGCGATCGACATCGAGACGAAGTCGCCCTGCTTCTCGATGCGGATGCGGCGCGGCGCGGTGACATTGGCCTGAATCTCGCGCGTGATACCGCCCGGCACGGCCCGGTATTGCAGCGAGGTGAGTCCATCACCATGCACGACCGCATCGGCGTAGGCGGATTTCGGATCGAGGCTCTGCCGGATGAGCAAACACGCCTTGCGATGGGCATTACCGCCGGTGCCGATCCAGCGAATATCCGCCGCCAGCGCGACATCGCCCGACATCCGTTTCCAGACAAAGTGCAGGGCGTCTTCGGCGAACCACATGTTCTCGCCGCCGCCGGTCACGAGATAGCTCTTGGGTCCGGCGTCATACGTGACCGAGCCTGGCACGCCCACGGTGCCGACGTCACTATGACCCTCGAACAGGCCCAACGACGCCTCCTGACCCCAGACCGCGGCGCCGGCAAGGAGACAACTGACACTCAGGACAACCGCGAACTTTCGAGCACGATCACTCATGGCTATACACCCCTGCCTTCAGGTTGGACGTCTATTGCTACGAGCCTCCAACAGTCTGTGCCAGGAATGGCTCTGGAGTTGATACTATCGGAGGCCGGAACACCGAAGGCAAGGGAAATCCGGCGGCCGCACCGACGTGCGAAGTGGTTCGCCCTGCGCGGCGGACGCCGAACGAGAAGGAGAAAGGGCTGCGAACGATGGTCGCAGCCCTCTTTCATACCGCCTTACATCTGACTGCCGCAGAGGTGGCTCGGCGGCAGCCCATCATCCCGTTGATCAGGGTTTGGTCAGGTAGATATCGTCGATGAAGACCACCCCTGTGCCGCCGGCCGCCGGATGGGCCCGGTTGCCGACGCCAATCATTATCTTCTGTACGGCCGTCAGCTTCACGCCCGCGTCGGCAAAGGCGCTCAGCGGGATCTTCCACTCGATCCATTGCTGCGCCTTGGCGAACTGAGCATCCGGATGGGTGACGACGCCCACGTGCTTGGCAGAATCCTGGAGCGCGATGTACACCGGGTCCGCCCCCGGCTTGACTCCCGGCAACGCCACCAGGGCCGTACCCCAACTGGCGGGCGTCTCCCAATCCGCTTCCACCTTCGAGTGCCAAGCGACCTGCGACTCCTGCACGCCGGTATTGAGATCGTCGTCGTCGTAGAAGCAGTCGATCCCAATGAGCTTTCCGACCGGAGCGCCCGCGCCCAGCAGCGACTGCCAGGGCAGCTTGATCTCGAGGCGCCAGCCGGTGGGCGTATTCGTCTGGGCGAACTGGACGCCCGTGAGATCCGTGTTGGTGCCCTGGATGTCAGTGGCGGACCATGCGAAATTGTACTGGCGATTATTGCCATCCAGCCCCGGGCCCTTCTTCGTGTTGTCGCCGTCGACGTAGAATTCGACGCTGTCGTCGTACCAGGCTTCGGGCGAGTCATTGCGGAGTACATCGTCGTTGACGTCGACCAGGGCGTAGAGGTTGGCGGCATCGTACAGGACCCGGAACTGGGAAGATGAGCTGAGGGGCCGGGTGCTGATGATCGGCGTCAGGATCGGCTGCACGGACGCAATCTTCCAGATGTCGTCCACCTTGCCGTCAATGACCGGCGGCGTACTCACGCTGAGAATCTCAAAATCCACGTCCCGACCCCGGAGATGGACGGTCAGCATATCGGCGCCGTCGGCCGTCCAGTCCTGCGGCGTGTCGAAGGTCCGCTGGGCCTCGGAGTAGAACGGCGCGTTCACGTTGTTGTACTCCAGCGGCAGGGACTGCTTGCCGCCATAGATCATCTTCTGCTCGGCGAAGGGGGCCTGGACGTAACCGACGGTCGAGCCGGTATTGTTGGTCCAGCCATCGATCCAGGTCTCATAGATCCGGCTGCCCTCGTCGTCCGTGTAGCTCTCGAAATCATCCACCGGGACGATGGTGGTGAAGTTCCAGACGGGGCCCGCTTTGACGGTCCCATCCCCCAGCAGCTCGTCCACGCGCCAATAGTAGGCCGTGGCCGCCTCCAGGGTCCCGGGCGTGAACATCGTCACGTCCAGTGCCAGCAAGCCCTTGTCCGCCTGGGCGGTCCCCTGGCTGACAGCGTCGCGACTAGCGCTGAAATACACGTGATGCTTCGCGGCGCCCACACCCGACCACCACTTGAGAACCGGGGCAACGGAAGCGGTCCTGGCTCCGTCCGCCGGGTCCGGGTAGTAGGCGGTCAGCCCCTGCGTCATGAAGGTCCAGACATCTCCCGTAATGACGGTGGTCCCATCGTTCTCCACTTCGTCCACGCGCCAGTAATACCGGACCCCCTGTTCCAGACCCGGCACATAATAGAGCATGGCCAGGACTTGATGCGGCCCCACCAACTGCTGGGGCCCAAGCTCGGGAGTCTTGCCCAGATAGACGTCATGGAACACCGCCGTGCTGCCGGCCGTCCACCGGAACAGGGGCATCCCCACGTCCGCCGTCCCGCTGGCCGGGTTGGGATTGCTGGCCTTCTTCTGGCCCCACGCGGCGCCGCACACGCCCAGCACTGCGGCCACGAACACGAGACATGCTATGCGCTTACCCATGCTGGTCCTCCTTCAAAATAGATATGATGGCCGGAAATGATACCGCCCCGCGCCCACACCCGGGGCTACTGTCCCACACCGACTCGACCGCTGATTTGCCTCACCGCTTCGCTCACCCCTTTCCACAAGGCCTGCACCAGCCGCGAAACCCGTCGATCTCCGCTCGCTATTCTCCATATTACCAGATGTCCCCCGTCGCTTTCAACGAAATTCTGCTGTAAGAGGTGAAGATGTGACGTACTTGTAACAGGCGGGTAACAAAACGGTAAAACACCAACGGTATCTTCCGGAAGGTTCTGGTAGACATCATGCCGTATTACCCTGTGGAAAGGACAGGAAAATGAGACCGTCCACCACACTTGTGATCGCAGCGATGGCCTGGATGGGACCCATTCTGGGCCTCGGCGGGGGGATTTCCGCAGGCGCGGCGGCCCCCCAAAGCATCGCCGGAAAATGGCTGGGGATCATCAAGGCTCCCGGCGTGGAGTTGCGCATCGCGTTCGAGATCGAACGGGAAACGAAAACGCTCTACGACACGCTTACGGACGCGGAGAAGCAGGCGATCGGCTGGCCGAACCTGCGAGGGACCCTCAGCCTCTCCTGGGCGCTGACCCCGGGGGCACGGGACACCCTGACCTCCGATATCGGTCCCACGCTGCGGCAGGTACACTGTCCCGTGCTCGCCCTCAATGGCAGCAAGGATTCCCAAGTCCCACCCCGAGAGAATCTGGGCCGCATCGAGAGGGAACTGCAGGCGGGCGGAAACAAGGACTATACGCTCCGCGAGTTGCCAGGCCTGAACCATCTGTTTCAGACTTGCAGCACGGGAGCCACCTCGGAGTACATCAAAATCGAAGAGACCATGTCTCCCCTGGTTCTGCAGACCGTTTCCGACTGGATTCTCGCCCAGACCAAAACTACCGCAGAACCGAACAGGTAGAATCGGGCATACCTGGGGGCCGTGAGCGGCGGCGTGCGACGCTGGGGCAAGAAACCGAGGAGATGCGCAAACAAAGAGGGCTGCAGGACGCCATTGCCCCTGCAGCCCTGATGAGGACCTGCGGTCCTCTACCGGCGTGTCCCGCACAATTGGATATCGTCCAGGTTCCAACCGCTGTAGGCACAGGCCCGTTCTTTGACGACCTGATAACTCCAGCGCAGATACACCGTCGGTTGACCATCCACCCAGGGACCGATCCCGCACTCCCAACGGGACCAGGCCCCGTCTGCCACAGGCTCCCGGTCCGGATTGTCTGACACAAGAAGCCAAGTCTTCCCGTCCAGCGAGACCTCCAGGGAATTCCTGACGTACTGGGCCCAGTCGGTGTTCAGCCAGCTCCAGAGCCGCAGGTGCACGTTCTCGTAGCCGCGGAGGTCGAAGGGACCTGCGAGCAACGAGTAGGGGCCTCCCACCGTAGTATCGTAGTCGCCGCTGAGATTGACCCCAAACACATTCTGCCCCGTGTGACCGCCGGTGGGATCGTGGTTGCCATATGCTGTGCCTCCTTGTCCGGTGGGCTTGCCAAATTGCCACTGGCCGCCGCGGGTCCAGCCTGGGTCGGTGTCGAGGGAGAAGTCACCGACCGTTTCCTCAAACACGGCCTTGAGCGTGTAGGCGCCATCTACGGTCACCGAGATCTTGGACCCTGTCGTGTTCTGGTACTCGACGACCACTTTGTTGGCATCGACGGCGCTGCCTTCCCACCGGACGAACTCAAAGTCGGGGTCCGCCTGGGCCGTGACGGACACGACCTGGCCTTGTGGGTAACTCTGGATTCCGGCGTTCGGATCGACAATCGACCCTCGACCGATGGCAGAGATCGCCAACGTCGAGGAGTCACACGGCTCGATCGCGAACCACCAGATAGGTCCCGCGACATCCCCCGCCGGCGTGTGGGCGACGACCTGCCAATAGTAGACCTCGTTGGGGTCGAGGACCGGCATGGGCAGGTACGGGTGGGCGAGGTTTTCCGCCACCTTCTCCAGCGGCTGGCACGGACCGACGGCGAGGTAGACATCGTAGCCTGTCGCGCCGAGGACGGACCACCAGCTCAGGAGATTCCCGCCGCTCCACCGTGTGACCACCTTTCCATCCGGCAGTTTCCGGTTCTCGACCACGATGTCGGTCAGACGATAATTGGGATCGCAGTAGTCAATGGAGCTTCCCTCGACTGGCTGGGGCTCGCAAGGATAAAGGCCCCGCGGCTCCTGCGGCGGCATCACGGCCACCGCCAGCCCGTACTCGCCCGTGTCGGGGGTGGTTTCCGTATAGGTCGTCCATCCACTCCACCACGAACCCTCCGTGTCCGAGACGACGATCGTGTAGAAACCCGTCTTCTTCGCGCGGTAGTTCTCTATGGTGGTGCGCGAATAGCTGCGTCCGTCGGCTCCCTGGTCCACCACCTGAGCCCCGTTGGGCTCGTACAGTTGCACCCGGAGCTCCAAACCCGCCAAGGCAGAATTGTTGTCGGGCCCGGAGGGCCAGTCCGTCGCCTCCACGGAGATGGCCTGACCCGCTACGACATAAATGACGTAGGTGTCCGTATCTCCGGCAGGGGATATCGTCCCTCTGCGTGCGCGACCGTCCGTCATGTCTCCACCATCCGGATCCTGCAGGGAGGTGGTGGCGCCACTCGTCACCACTAAGGACAGGCCATACTCACCCGCATCGGGGAGGGTTTCCGTGTAGGTCGTCCATCCACTCCACCACGAACCATCTGCGTCTGAGACGACGATTGTATAGACTCCCGTCATCTTAAGCTGACAATTCACTACGGTGGCTCGCGCGTAGCAGTGTCCATCAGCTCCCACGTCCGCGATGCGAACTGAGTTGGGGTCCCAGAGCTGCACGCGGGGCTCCAAGCCCGCCAAAGCAGCAACGATACCGGGCGCAGAGGACAGGTCGGCCATCTCGATCACGACGCCCTGCCCGGCACGAGCCCAGAAGGAGTAGGAGTGCGGCTCCCCCCCGAATTCGATTTTGGCGAGTTTGGTCTCGCCGGAGGCGATGCACTCGTAGGCGTCGCTCGGCGCGGGACTGACAAGAATGGACATGAGCCATCCCACAACAGTAAGAATTGATTTGGTTGCAGACGTTTTCATCTTTCTACCCTTTCACGTTAGGACCTTTGTTACTTGCCGGTTCGGACCTCACAGATCGAAGCTCATGAGCGACTCTCTATCCTTGTCTACACCGTCTGGCGCAGAATCCTGCGCGGGAGGGACTTTTTCCGGCGTGGCCTGTGCGGAGTAGATCGCGGTCTGACCTGCCCAGCGAAAGATGGAGGTGCTGCCGCGGTGGCGCCGGGAGACCCGTAGACCCTAGGACGGGCTTTCAGTATTCAATCCGCAGTGTGCAGCGCGCGGAACCCATGCGGTCGAAGTTTGCCAAATGCATAGACCAGTACTTTGTCCCGGCCCGATCAATGTCCTCTTGCGTGATGTCCGTCATCATCCTCAGCGTTTCCTCGTGGTAGGCATCCTCACGCATGGCGTACGTTCCGTTTTTGCACCAGAAGTGCATCATCACATTCCGCGAACCGGTGTGCTCCAGGGTGGCGGAGAACCTCGTCGGCCGGGTGAAACGGAAGTACAGTGTCTTGTCGCAGAGTCTCTCCGTGCTGAAATCCGGGGCGAGATCGAACTTATACTGCCCCGGACGCACCGGGTCCCAAGTGGCCGTGGAGAAAGGCACACGCGGTGCCCGGGCGAACTCCTCGGCGAGGGCGGTGAGCAAGAGTCGGTAGTCCGTGGTCCACGTCGTGGGGGGCGTCCCCAAGCCAACCAGGATGTAGTTGCCCTGCCTCACCATGGGAGCATAGTTCTCGTCGTCGCAGGAGCGGGCAATCGCTTCGACAAATCGGGTCATCTCGTCCAGGCGCGGCAGATGCATCCGGAAGTTGTAGTCCCAGTATCGAGAGTCACGCTCCGCGCTCTCTCCCATCTGGAAGGCGATTAGCACGTCCTTCTCGCGCCCCGGCAGCAGGTTGGTAGGCTGCACCCGGATCTCGGGCGGCGGCCATACGCCGCTATGGGCGCAGGCGTCCGCACTGATTTCCAGCCCCAGGTCCCCGAAGAGTCGCGCCGCACCAAGCCCGAGGCCAATGATCTTCTCTTGCTGCAATTCCGGCAGCGCTTTTTGGATCTCCCAAGAAGAAGCACTGCCCCCGCGCAAGAACAACACGAGGACATTCGCGCGGGAATCCAATGCTTGCCGAGCCGTCTGGGCCACCTGGACACTTTCAGGCCGCTCTGGACACAGCGTCTGCAAAAGGACCTTGATGGAAGCAGGCTCCTCCTCCGGCGCAAAGACCGTGAACCGCGGTGGCGTCTCCTCGGCGGCGTGCGACGGCGCGGCAGAAGGCGGCGTAACGGTGCTCTCGGCCCTCTCGTCCACGACGCCGCCCGCGGCCCCACCACGGCACTCACACACTGTCCCGTCGGCAAGGTTGATCGTCAGGAACTTGGTCGGAGCCGGAGCGGTCCACTCCCAGGTCATGCTTGGCGACCAGCCCAGAAGAGTGCAGGCGACTGTCGCGACTACTACCAAAGCCGACACGACTACCGCCAGAACTGATGTGATCCTCAGCGCTTTCATCTTCGTCCCCTTTCATCGTTGGACCGCGCCATTCACAGGTTCGTACCTGAGAGACCAAGGCTCATGAGGCGCTCTCTACCCTTGTCTACACCGTCCGGCGCAGAATCCTGCGCGCGGGAGAGACCTTCTTCGATGCAGGGGCAGGAAGGACCCGGGGGAGGGAGGAATCTGCCGTGGATGCGGGGGGGGGGCGGCGCAGGCTCTCTACGTCGCTCAGTCGCTTTCGTAGGCGCCGAGGTCGACGACGCCGTTTTGAATCCGCGGTCTTCCGTCGAGGTCGAAGGGGATCGGCTCGTTGAGGTCGCCATCCTTGTCGAGGTCGGCCATATCAGGAGGGAGGGCGGAATTGTCCCCGGCGTTGCGGCAGGGAGAGCCCGGCTGGAGCCGGAAATCATCATCAAGCGTGCCGGCTTTCCGGTCGGGGCCGTTGGGATCGACAAACAAGGGGTCTTGTCCGAGATTCCCGGCCCCGCCGAGTTTGCCCGTCCAGCCCTGGACGCAGCAACGATTGATGACAGGCGGTCCGCCCTGGATCTGTACCGATTCAGCCGTCCCGCGCTTGCCCTCGGTGTTGTTCCAGATGATACAGTCGAGCAAGACCGGGCCGCAATTCGGCTCACTGTCGATTCCACCTCCGCGGGTGGGTGATCGATTTGCGACAATGGTGCAATGAGAAAGGACACGGCTGCCCGGCTCGCCGACGTACTCACGGCTGCAAAGGGCGCCACCCCCACCCACCGCGAAGTTATTATTGAACAGGCAATTGTCGAATCGGAGGCTGCAGCCAAAAGAAAACACGCCGCCCCCCAAGTCCGAACGGTTCTCTACGAATCGGCAGTTGATCAATGCCACCTTGTTGGCGGGGTACCCATTGAAGAATAACGCTCCCCCGAAGGACGATCCGCCGGGTTGGTTCAGCATCGTCGAGTTCCCGGCAAAAATACAGGCGATGAAGGTGGAACCGTCGGCGTCAACAGCAACAGCGCCTCCACCTCCCAGAGCGAAGTTCCGGGTGAAGGTGCAGCCGGTAACCGCAGCGTGGCCCTGGCGACCAAATACGGCACCTCCGTGTCTCATGGCCCTGTTGCCGACGAAGGCACAGTTCTGCAGGATCGACCCACCCCAGTGGGCGATTCCACCCCCTTCCTGCAGGACCGAATTGTACCGGAACGTGCACCGAATCAAGGTCAGGTCGCCCCCCAGCAATCCACCGCCACACCGGTCGCGGTTATAGGATGATTCGGGGCCAGGACCATTCGCATTGCCGCCGGTGATGATGAACCCATCCAAGGCCGTAGTCGAAGCGTCCGTGTGATCGGCGATGAGAACGTGGTAGCTATTGTCATCGTAGTTGGCGAAATTGGGGCCGTCGTCGCCTTTGAGATCGCCGCTCAGGATGGTTTCGTTTCGATTCGGGTCGCGCTGCGCACTGCTGGTCTCCGTCCCAGTGAACCCGCCCATCAGCCGGATGCCCTTCTTCAGACGAAAGCTCGCCTCGCGTGCGCCTGTCCCTCGATCCGGGCGGTAGGTGCCGGCGGCGACCCAGATCTCCGTGTTGGGCTGCGCCAAGCTCAAGGCATCCTGCAGGTCGTTGAAGGCGGTGTCCCAACGAGTGCCGTCGTGGGGCGGTTGGGCATCTGCCTTGACATAGATCCTTGTCATCTGTTCCCCGCCAGGAGCGTACAATCCGACCTGCCAGGGCTCGTTGACCCAGCCGAATCGTTCCTTGAAATCGGCCGGCGTCAGTGTCTCCTGGCCCCGGTCCGTCGAAACAATGTAGACGAGCCGGTCGGCAATTCCCGGCATACCGCGATAATCGCCTGCTTGGCCGATCGCCAGGCCGGCCGCCGCAGGATCGCGGAGCGGCAAGAGGACGACGTGCTCCTGGAAGTCATTCCTGGCCTCCCAGGCCCGCGCGGTGCCGTCGGCCCCGCCGCCGAGCAGCACCCGGCCCTCCGGGGACCAGGCCAGGGCGTTGATCGACTCGCACCGGGTCGGGAAGGACCGCCTCGGCTGACGGGAATTCGGGTCCCAGATCCGGACGTTGCCGGCTGAATCCCCCGAAGCCAGGAGGGCACCATCCGGGGACCAGGCGACCGCCGTGACGGTAGTCTGTTTGGCTTGGCTACTGCTTGGCTCGACTCTCAGAAGATTGACGATCAAGCGTCCCTTGACATTCCACAAACGAACCGTTCCATCCTGACCTCCGCTCGCAAGGACTTGCCCATCGGGCGACGCCGTCAAACAGGTAACCGGGCCGCCAGACGTCTCCAGGCTATCGGTCAGCTTGCCGGCACGCGGCTCCCAGAGCTTGATCTTCCCATCCTCCCCGGCGGTGATCAAGCTCTGGCTATCCCGTCTCCAGGCCACGGCGTTGACACGGCCTGTATGAGCGTCGAACGCGAGGTGCGGCTCGTTGGAATCGGAGGCCATATCCCACAAAAGGACTTTGCCGTCGTGGGCCCCGGCCGCCAGAAGCGTGCCGTCAGGCGACCAGGAGAGGGAAGCAATCTTCTGCCGGCTGCCGTGCAGGACCCGCAACACCTGTCCCGACTGCGAATCCAGAATCTCCAGCGCGTCTTGGCGAACATTCAACCGTGCGATGACCGTATCGCCCGGGCCCCAGGCGACAGCACCGGCCGCGGGTGGAAAGCCACCGGCGCTACGATCCGCCTCGAACACGCGCAGCGGTTGCCATCGCTGCGCATCCCACAGACAGACCGTTCCCGGCCCGGCACAGGTTGCCAGGACCTTGCCGTCGGACGAGAAACGCACCGCCTGAACGGGGCCGCACCCAGCCGACGCACTGGTATATCGCCAGCGCCCCGATTGAGGGTCCAGGACATGGATCGTGCCCTCGTGGTCCCCCAGGGCCAGCAGGGTGCGATCGGGAGACAGCGCCGCGGCCATCGCCGTCCGCAGCAACGGCCGCCACATCTCGGGAAAGCCAATGCCCCATGATCGGATCGCCTCATCCAGGGTGCGAGCCGGCTCACCTCCCGGCCAGGTCCAGCGGCTGCGGTCACCCTTCTGGACGAACCAGGCTGGAGCAATGCTGCCGTTGGGATCTACAACGATCTTCGTCAGGTGTCCTGACTGTGCCTCCCAGATCCGAACGATCCCGTCGTGGCTCGCGGAGGCGAGTTGGCTCCCATCCGGACTGTAAGCAAGCTTGGCGATGGGACCACGGTGGCCCTGGGGCTCCAGCGTCCACGACGTCACCTGTCCCGGGAGACAAGGTCTTCGAACCAGGGCCGGGGCCGCCAGGGCCGCGCCGGGCGTCAGATCGACGCGCCGGACCTCCACGGGAGCTTTTCCTTCCCCCAGCTTGTGGTTGAGTTGGCTGATCTGGTCCTGGGCTCCGACGTACTGATCGCGCAGGATTCGCAGGGCAGCGTGGGCCTCCTGCCGGTCGTTGCCCAACGCTTTCAGCTCCAGCTCGCGCCAGGTGAGCTGCGCAGATTTGAACTCGATCTCCTTGTCCTTCACTGCGCTGAGGGTCCGTGCGGCTACGATTCGGGTGTACGCCGCCAAGACGATTCCGAGCAACACCAGAGACACCACCAAGCTCACCGCGATCGGTACCCGATATTTGGCGGCCTTCTTGCGCAAGAAATACAGGGTCCTGTGCGCTCGGGTGTCCAGGGGCTCGCCCTCCAGGTAGTTGCCGATATCCTTCGCGAGGGCGCCCGCGGAGGCATAGCGCTCTTCCGGGTTCCGCGCCAGGGCGGTCAGGAGCAGGGCCTCCAGCTCGTGGTCGACCGACCGATCGGCCTCGCGGGGCCGCCGGATTCGGCCCTCCGTGACGCGCTGCAACACATCGAACATCGACCCCGACAAGTCATGAGGCGATTGTCCGGTCAGAAGCTCATACAGGATGACTCCCAGGCTGAACACATCGGTGCGGGTGTCGATCTGATTTTGATGTCCGGCGGCCTGTTCCGGCGACATGTAGGCGGGCGTGCCGGCGATCTGGCCCTCGATCGAGATCGCCGGCGCCTCCTCTTCCTCCAACAGGCTCTTCGCCAGCCCGAAATCCAGCACATGAGGCTGGCCATCCGCGCTCACCAGGATGTTCGAGGGCTTGAGATCGCGATGGATCACGGCGTGCAGATGGGCAAACAGGACGGCCTGGCAGACGCTCCGCATCAGAGTCAGCGTTTGCCGGCGGGATAACGCCTTGCTCTTGACATATTGGTCCAGGGGCACGCCGTCGATCAGCTCCATGGCATAGTAGCACATCCCCTGGTGCAGCCCGCTGTCATAAAGGCGGGCGATATTCGGGTGGTCGAGCCGCGCGGTCAGCTCCACCTCGCGCTGAAAACGGGCGCGGGCCCTCGGGGACTCCATCCGGGGGGAGATCGTGAGTTTCAAGGCCACCTGGCGCCGGGTGCTCACCTGCTCCGCCCGCCAGACCATTCCCATGCCGCCACGGCCCAGGGGCTCGAGGATCTTGTAGCCCGGGATGTCGGGACGCTCCTCCAGCGGACCGGCCCGCACACCGGGACTTCCCACGGACAGCGGTGGCAGGGGCGCAGCGGCGGGAACCGCTCCCGCCTGGCCGCCCGCCACCGGCGGCTCTCCCGCGCACATGCGGACTTCGAACTCGCCGAGACTCTGCGCTTGGCCGAGGGCGATCCGCACGTCCCCGGCCGAGCCGATCCGAACCCGGCATCCTTTCCGGGCCTTCTGCTCGTCGACGCGACGACGCGTGATCAATCTTCCACTTTTCCAGATTTCTACGTACGCCATAGGGACACGAGGCAATCAAGGCGACGGTGATCTCTCCCGGAGATCAAGGAGGGGACGCTTTGGCTTTTTCCCGACAGATGGCCTGCGCCCTCTCGAACAGGCGGACCAGATCCGGCGTTAACCAGCGAATACCGAGCAATTGCGAGAAATGCGCCTCGAGCTGCCCGTACGAGAACGTCGTGATCCGGTTCTCCCGAAACCACGAGTTCTCCTGGAACACCAGCGCATAGGCAATGGCCGCGTAGTAGATGGCCGTAGCGGCCTGACGCTCCAACGCACCGGTGCAGGATTCGGCTTTCGCGCGGTAGCGGTCTTTGATCTGCCCCACGACGGCGGGCTCGGTATGGGGATCGAGCAGCAGGCTCCCCACGGAACTATCTGGAAGGGGGTGGAACTCCTCCAGAACATGGCTGAGAGCTTCCGGCAGCGTAGCGCTGATCGTGGGGTCCAGCGGCAGCGCTGCGGCCAGTTGGTCGCGCAGGGCCTCCCCCTGCCTCTGGTCTTCCGTCGGCTCCGCCCGGTCTGCCGATGCATCGTCGCCGACTCCCCACAATCGCGCCAGTTTCTCATGACTCAAACCGAAAGTGGTCGGCTCTTTCTTCATGGTGTCCCCGACAGGAACCGAAAGATCTCCCGGAACTCCGCTTCGGCTTCGGCCTCGGAACGCACCAGGTCTCTCAACCGCCGCTTCAGCACGGTTTGAAAGCGTCGTTTGACCGTGATGAGCATATTGGCCGCCTGCCCCTCGGACGCCACGCCGCAGCGCTGGCAGATCTCTTTCATCGACAGATCTTCGGCGTCCCCGCGGATGGGGGCCAGGACCTTGAGTTGAAAGACGTCCCAGTGTCTGGTCATCCGTGAGCTGCAGTATTGTTCTTTGACTTCGGCCAGAACGCGGTCCAGCAGATCGGTGATCCAGGCATAGTAGAACGCGTCCTCCGGCGTGGCCCCCGCGTCCGGGAAGTCGATTCCTTCGAGTTGAGGCGACGCGAGGCTAACCATCCCTCGGGAGGGAGCCCGCTTCTGGCGCTTCCTGTCGCGTTGCGCATTCTGGGCAAACCGTCTCAGGGCCGTGAGCAGGAGTTGTCGAAAGCGACCGATGCTTCGGTCGGCGGCTTGGAGCAGTTTGGCCCGGAGGAAAAACTCACAGAAGAAATCCTGGGTCAGGTCTTCCGCTGTCTCCTTTCCACAGCCGTGCCGGGACAGATAGCAGTAGACCGGTTTCCAGTATCCGGCGATGAGGCTGTCGGTAGCCAGCCGGCGCCGCGTCTCATCCTGGGTCCGGGCATTGAGAATGGCCGACCAATGGGTGGAGGGAAACCGCCCGTCCCCTGCTCGCCTTCGCGTTTTCTCCCACGGGTTCATGGCACAACACCGCCCACCAGGTCCGATCGCCTCCTGCCACCTTCGCCAGACGCCGCGCTCACCCATGCACCAACAGCTACGTGCGTCAAGATCCGAAAGCCCAACCATTTCTATCTTATCATATTCCCAGTCCTTCCGCAATGCCGGCGGACAACGCGCAGGGCTATTGAAGCGGCCTGCCTGTTCCGCTATACTAAAGTCATGACAACGAAAGAGAAAGCTGTTCAGGCGGTACAGGCTCTGCCCGATGATGCCTCCCTGGAGGATGTCATGGAACGGTTGTTCCTCTTGGCCAAGATCGAGAGGGGTCTCCAGCAGGCTGACGCCGGCGAATTGATCCCCCACGAGAAGGTCAAGGAGCGAATGGCCAAATGGCTCCGGTGAGGTGGATTGACGGTCCATCACGGCGCACGTCTGCTCGATCCGAAGAGACTCGGAATGTAGCGGGTCCTGCTGTTCATCCGCAGATCAGACAAGTGCGAGCGCGACGCGGCGATCTCCAGATTCACTCAGCAATCGTAAATCGTCGATCCCTACCGGTCCCCATCCGTTCGTAGGGGCAACCCCCCGTGGTTGCCCTCTTCCCCTCGTGGTTGCCCGATGGGATTAGGGCAGGCACAGCGTGGGGACCCCAAACGCAATTCATCGCGTTTGGGAACCCGGCCCGCCCGACGCCGTCGCGTTCCTCCCTGACCGACAGCAGTCCCAGCCGCCCGATGAACAGCAGCAGGAAGCCACCGACCCACAGGACCAGAGAAACCCCGCGCAGCCATCCCGGCGTGCTCACGAGAGACAGGCGGACGCCCCAGCTCTGCACCACCATGGCGGCCCACAGAACCAGGATCGTATACTTGCTGACGTAGAAGATCCTCCTGTCGATCGGCGGCTCGCCATCCATATCAATGTTTCTCCGGCGTAGCAGCGTCCCGCCGCCGAACAAGAGAACCAGGAACAAGACCGGAAACGCCGTCACCACGACTGACTCAACCATCGTCGTTCTCCCCTGAACCAACATTTCCCCTTTCGCGAGGCCCGACGGCTTCGCGTAGCCTTTCGAGAATCAGGATAGTGCACCTCCGCAAGATTTCAAGCCCGAATGCCTGCCTTCTGCGACAATTGATGTTGGCTCTCCCTTGTCATTCCCGCGCAGGATTGTCACCCCCGAGAGGAGACCTCATAGCCCGGCAACCGGGGGCGGGAATCCAGATTCTTAACCACGGAGAGCCTGCCCCCGCGAGGGCGGGGAACGCAGATCAGGAGGAATCGAGCCCGAAGAGGATCTTCGCCAGGTCGGCGTCCGGCTGTTCCCACAACTGACCGGTTACCGATCATCTCATCTTCACCTTGACACAGGGACCGTCGGCCGTGTAGGTTGATAGCCATGCAGGACAACCGTGAGCTTCTGAAGCAGCTCGAACAGAGGGCCGAAGAAGCCTATGAACGAATGTATGAGGCTCTCGGAGCGAACGCTGCAGGGGCCTGTTTCCGTGAGGTCAAGGAACTGCTGTCTGGTGCGATCTCAATGGCCAGACGCCTGGACCTGGAAGACGAGGCCATCCGGTTGGAGAAACGCCTGGAGCACATCCGACAGGTGTATGAGCACCAGATGAGAGATTATTAAAGTCTTATGCCCCGATCCTACAACAGCCTGCGATGGTGGGTCCTGATCCCAGGGGCGATGCTCCTGGGGCTGGCTTTGGCCGGCGTGTCGTGGGGCGACTCTCTGGATGGAGTCGAAGTCGTCCCCCTCGGCGGCAATTGTAGCGTATGCGGCCGATGGATCCCTGCCGGCGAGTCCCGCGACTGCTGGCTCCGATCCAAGTCCGGCCCGTCCAATCCGTCGGTGCCGGCGCCGAGGAGCCCGCCAGGAAATCCCACGCGGGTGGAGGTATTTGAGCCACGGGACTGAACGCCTCAGTGATGTGTGCCTGCTATTCAAAGGGTCTCGTACCCCAGCCCGCGTTCGCCCATCACCTCATCGTGGATGAAGACGGTTATCTGAACCTCGACCTGGCCCCTGACGGCCATGAGGCCCTCTACGAGCAGTTCGATGCCTGGGTCCGGTCCGCATGCGGTCATCCGGGCATGGTGTACGCCTTCGTGTCCCTGGGCACCTGGGCGGCGTACCGATCCTTCGTGCAGGCCCTGGCGGACCTCGGGTGGCAACGATTCCCTTTTCTGAGGCAGCAACTGCCCCAGAGCAACGGCGGACTGACCCTCGCAGAGACGGTCCAGGCGATGGTCAGGGAGCTTGACCTCTTCGGCAGGCAGGCACCCTTCGGGGTCAGGTACGTGCTCGTGGACAGCGGCTCAGGCCATGTCCTCCAGGAATCCATTGCCGCCCATGAAGGCAAGTTCCTCTACGACGGCCCTGAGGGACTCGAGATGGGCCTGGATGAGGCGGGTTTCTTCATCCTCCGAAAAGACGCCCAGGGGGATCAACGCGAGACGTTCCGGAGCACGGCCTTCGAGCAGGTTCTTCTGGAACCGGATCGGACCGAGCGTCATGAGCCGGGTCGCGTCCGATACGTGGACCTGGCCTCTGGGACCCAGTTCGAGTGCCGAACGGCCCTGCCTGGCCAGACGATCCCCTGGCCGGACGGCAGGACCCAGAACGACCGGGGCCAAGCCCGGTTTGCGTACCCCAGGAGAATGGTTACCGAGCAGCGAAGCCGCCGCCCCCAGGATTACGTGGGGATCCTGGAGCCGCTGCGTACGATCTGCAACGCCTCTATCGAGACCGGCAATCCGATCCGGTGGTGCTGATCATCGACGGGGCGTAGGACGACGCCCCTTACTTGCCGCGGAGCTACACCCAATTCCCGGTGCTGCTGAGCCCGCTACTTTTGGTGGTCCTGATGCTTTGGTGCGGTGCGGTGTTTTCCGGAAAGGGGACGAGAAGACTTGACGTGGCATGTTGGTCGTCGATGTGAGAGGTCGCCCCTGGGTTGAGCGACAGGCGGGTATTTCAACCATATCAGTGACTCTGGGAACAACCACGCTCTGCCTCCACAGGGGCTTCTTCTTTGCACGCATGAACGCGGACGCTGGCGCCTGGATCAGCTCTCATCCGCTGCCCACGTCCTGCGAGCGACTATTGTGCCCGAGATTCGGGGGTCACGAGATTCGGGGGTCAGGCATTCACTTTCACATTTCTGCTGGGGGGAATCAAAGGAGCGCGGTCCATTTTCGAGGGGGGGGGGCGGGAAGAGGGAAAGGGGCGAAGGCAGGCGGCGAGGCACGTCGAAGCGGCAAGAGACCAGAGCCAAGCGACACGTGACAAGTGATAAGTGACAAGTGACAAGTGATAAGGGACAAGTGATAAGGGACAAGTGATAAGGGACAAGTGATAAGGGACAAGCCGGAGTGCGGGCGAAGGCTGGGCGGCTCCGCCACAATAGTCAATCGTAAATCGTCGATATCTTCACCATGCGCTTCGTTAACCATACGGAGGGCTCTTGTGCACCCTCGGAGGACCCGATACGATGCGCTCCGGTCAGAGTATCACGTGCTGGCCACAGCAGAGGCGCTCAGTATGGAGAACGAACGATGAAGAAGCTCGGCACCCTGTTTCTACAGGGCCTGATTGCGATCCTCCCCATCGCCTTGACCGTCTATCTGGTCTATTGGCTGGCGGCGGCCGCGGAGTCGGTGCTCGGCCAAGCCCTGCGGTTCGTCATCGGGGACGATCACTATATCACCGGGCTGGGTGTCTTGGCCGGCCTCCTGATCACCCTGGGCATCGGGGTGCTCCTGAGGATCTGGTTGTTCCGCCGGGTGTTCGCCCTGGGTGAGACCCTGGTGCAGAGAATCCCCGGCATCAAGTCTCTGTACGGTTCCATTCGCGACATGGTGGGGCTCTTCGATGCCTCCAAACAGAAGGAGTTCGACAAGACCGTCATGGTCACGCTTGCCCAGGAGAAGATGCGTTTGATGGGCCTGGTCACGCGGGAGGACTTCGGCGATCTGCCCGCAGGAATCGGCGACGAGCACACCGTGGCCGTCTATTTGCCCATGAGCTACCAATTGGGCGGCTTCACCGTCATGGTTCCCAAGACCCAGATCACGCCGGTCGATATGAGAATCGATCAGGCCATGCAGTTCGTCCTGACAGCCGGTGTTTCGGCAGAGAACAAGAAGAAGAAATAGCCGGCTCCGCGGGGGAATCCAAGGTACGCGGTCCTTTTCCGAGGGTGGGAAGGGAAGAAGGAGAGGGGCAAGAGCCGCCCGCAAGGCAGGGAAGAAGGCAGAGGCGCAAATCCGCAAACCACAAATACCCGACTCTCACACAGAGCCACAAAACCACAGAGTTCGGGGGCAATTCTGCACACTGTCCTTCGGTCGAGAATCGGCGGAAATCGGCGCCATCTGCGGATAACCATCAATGATCGGTGGCCGGTAGGCAGACAGTTCATCCATCCCAAACGACCCCATCCGAAGAAAGTACCGGACACCGTCCCGTTCCCCGTCTGGTTGTCAACATATAACAGCCGGCTGGCGGTGTCGTAGCTGTAGGCGGCCGAAGCCCCGTTGGCATAGTCCAGCGCGCTCCGGCGGGAACGGCCATCGAAGCTGTACGAGGCCAGGGCCGTGCCCGAGGAGTTGACGAGAAAGAGGTCAGAAGTGCAGTTCTGGTGTACTATTATCGCATAACAAATAGTTAATAATTAAGACGCGACCCTGCTCTTCCCGAAGTGCAGTTCTGGTGTACTATTATCGCATAACAAATAGTTAATAATTAAGACGCGACCCTCGTCTTCCCTTTTCCGGCAGAGCCGGTGGTTTACGCAACTGAATTAAAATCCCTCTTCTATAGTTGGAAGCTGTCTGCAAATGTGAATGTGAATGCCTAACCCTCTATTCCTTCGATCCTACTGCCTGCTATCGTCCTGCCATAGTCCCCGCGACTTTGAGGACGGCGCCCGTCTTCCTATCGACCACAATTGCCAAGTCGCCGCCGTCCGTCATAGCTTGTGGACGCACATACATGACCACCTGATAGTCGTGACCGTCAAGTTCGGGTACTGGTACCAGCCCGTATGTACGCATCCACAAGCTGTTCCCTTCGTCATAGATGCATAGATTTCCCGGATACCAACCGCGTTCGCGAGCTACCGTCTGCGCGACAGCGATGATTTGCTCCTTCGAAAGAGGAGTCCCTGAAATGGCGTGTTGCTGTTCCGAACCGGCTTTAGCCGCTTCCTCGCGAGTCGTCTGTCTGCCCACTGTCTTGCACGAAGTGGTCGCGAGACAGACGAGCGTGATCATCAGGAGTTTCAGTGTTGTCCTAAATAATCTCATTGCAGAGGTCCTTTCCTGAATCTGAGACAAGGTTAGTCGATGAGACGATGTCATCGAAGATCACAGCATTTCATCCACGCAATTGGACGGGCGAGAATGCCACTGCTTCCTTTGGTGCAGTCCATCAGACTGTCCATCCTGGGTCACGGTACGTCCGGATTCAAGGCCGTGATACCAACGCTTCCGAGATCCTTGAAGTCGTTCTTCTTTATATCCCAGCCCCACACATGGCCCGAAGGAAGCAAGAGATAGGCATCTATCTTCCAATCGTCAATAGTTCTGAAGTCCGTGGGGCTGAATCGAAGCTTGTCATTGTCGGCCTCCGGGTCCCCACTGACAGGATGCGAATGGGGGAATTCCGGGGGAATTCCGGGGACACCATACTTATTTCTCCTGCGGTTTCGGCTTGCGGCCGCGCTTGGCGGGTCGCACAAGTCGTCCCAGGAGGCGCTCGACCCGATCCAGAAACGCTGGCTCGCCCAACGGCC
>Ga0315280_10002715_pt1 | contig 28310 bp, 25 predicted proteins | sample YL17G06_40_MG_FD_203697 | JGI IMG/M metagenome (GOLD analysis project Ga0315280, IMG submission 203697) | Sediment microbial communities from Yellowstone Lake, YNP, Wyoming, USA - YL17G06_40 | ecosystem: Environmental > Aquatic > Freshwater > Lake > Sediment | place: USA: Wyoming | collected... | reverse complement strand
ACGCGACTCGTTCTCGCATGGCTCTTTCCTCTCAGAAATACAGCTTCAGGCCTGCATAGACGCGGCGCGCTTCGCCGCGCGTGGAGTTCACGGTTCCGAACAGGGAGTTGGTCGGAGCGGTGTTCGGCGCCGAGAACAGCGGGTGGTTCATGGCGCCTTCCCAGTTGGTGCGGAGCTGTAACCTGGCGCGCTCGTTCAGGCGAAAGTTCTTGGCCGCAGAAAGATCCCAGTAGTTATCGCCCATGGCCCGCGCTCCGGAAAGGCGCGAGGGGAAGGCGCGGATGTTCTGTGCAAGCTGGTTGCCGCTCACCTTCTCGAATCCGGCGGTGTTGAACCAGTGTTCCGGCGTGCGCTGATCGGGGGGCAGCACGATGTCGTGAATGTCGCCCCGGTAAAGGACGTTGCCGAACGAGAGGGGCGGGCCGCTTTGGCCCTGATAGATGCCCTGTACCTGCCAGCCGCCGATGGCGCGGTCCAGCAGACGGCTCATGCCGGAGCCAATGGCGCGCCCGCGGCCCACCGGCAGCTCGTAGACGACCGTAGCCACAAAACGGTGCGGGCGGTCCTGGGCTGAAATGACGTGTTCCGGGGTGGGGTCGGTGTCGTTCAAGAAGGTCATGGCCTCCATCATTTTCGAGAACGTGTAGTTCACGTTGAAGGTCGTGCCCCTGGTCAGGCGCTTGCTCAGGCGCACCTGCAGCGAGTGATACCAGCCGAAGCCCACCGCATCCGGGGCCATGATCGAGGTGAATTCCGGGTACGGCCTCAGCAACTGGCTGCGCGCCACGGTTTGGCCCGTAAGGCCCGAGGCCGCAAATGCGGCCAGGCCGTAGAAGGGATTGGTCACGTTGGCGGTGACCATGTTGATGACCGTCCGGTCGCGCTCCGGAAGGGTGCTGAGGTACTGGCGGGGGATGGGATTGAACTCCCGGTTTACGGTCGTGCGCGTGATGCGGTTGCCCATATAGGTCACGTCCAGCACCATGCGGCCGCTGAACTGCCTCTGGATGGAGAGGCTCCAGTTCTGGGCGTAGGGCGTGGGCCGGAAGGGCTTCTGGAAGGTGACGGCCTGTCCCACGTAGGTGGTCAATCCCACGGCCCCCGGCCGCAGCAGGTTGGGGAAGGGGTTGGCGAGCGTGGCGATGAAGGTCTGGCCGTTGTTCTGCGTGGCAACCAGGGTGGTGCGCTGGCTGAACCCGGTCTGGATCACGTCGATGCGGTCCACTCCCAGCAGGTCATAGAAGATGCCGTACCCGCCGCGCACCACCATCCTGGGAAGCGCCTGCCAGGCGAAGCCGAACCGCGGCGCGAAACTCCGGTGCGAGGTCGAGAACATTCGGCGCGGGTTGCCGTCCGCCGCGGCGAAGGTCAAACCGCCCAGGGTGGTGAATTGAGAGGCCGGGATTTCCGCGATGGGCGCCTTGGCGTAATTGGCCTGGGCCGCCGCCTGCACCGGATTCGGCGTCTTGAAATCGAAACCCAGCACCATGCGGTTGAAGCGTTCGGTGGGCGCGGTTTCGTACTCCCAGCGCACCCCGAGGTTCAGGGTGAGCCGGCGCGCGATCTTCCAGTCATCCTGTACGTAGAAGCTGGTGAAGGTGGACTGCGTGGCGCTGGAGGCGTTCACATCCACGTTGCCGCCCGTGGGAAAGCCGAGCAGGAGGGAAGCCAGCCCCTGCCCGATGGGAGAGCCGGCGGAGTTGTCGATGGGGCCGCGCGTCCAGTTGTTGTTGAAGACGATTCTCGGGGTGCCGTTGGCGAAGTCGTAGGAGTGTTCGCGCAGCAGCCGGAATTCGCCGCCCCACTTCAGGCTATGGCGCCCGTGCATCTGGGTCACGCCGGCGCCCCAGGTGTGGTAGTTGGTGATGTTGTCGTAGTTGGTGCTTTCGCCCAGGCCGTCGTATTGGTCGACGGCGATCTGCGGGAAGGACACCGCTTGCGGGTCCAACTGTGCGACGAAGCCGGGCGAGAATCCCAGGCCTACAAGGTCGAGACCCTTGCTGAACGGGGCATCCACTTCCCGGAAGATCGTGGCGCCGTACTTCACGTTGAGCAGGAACGAGGGCGAGAGCACGTAGACATCGTCCAGCGCCACTCCGTTCTGCAAGCGGTAGCGGTTCAGGCCGCGCGCCTCGTTGTTGAAATACTGGTTGCGGTAAAAGTTGAGCCAGGAGTGCGTGACCCTTCCGAAGACCCGGTGGCGGTCGCTGATCACGTGGTCCACGCGACCCATGTGCTGGAGAAAGTTGTTGCTGTTGTTGCCGCCCACCTGGTAGTTGTCGCGGCCGTCCACGCTGCCCGGCAGATTGGGGGCCGGGTAGTACCCCAGGAGCTTCTGCGTCATGGGATCCAGCCGCGCCGCCGGAATGATATTGCCCGCGAAGGGCTGGCGGCTGTAGCGGGTGGCCGAGGTGGGCTGGACGGTGGCCGGGTCGTAGATCTGGTAGTTGGCCCCCACCGCCAGCAGCGCCGAAAAATCGCCCTTGCGCTCCGCCAGGCTAGGCACCGTCAGATAGGTGCTGGTGGGATTGCGGCGGTTGAAGCCCTGAAATCCGTACGTCCAGAACGTGCGGTTGCGGCCGTGGTAGAGCCGCGGAATCTCCAGCGGGCCGCTCATGGTGGCCGAGTAGCGGTTCACCTTCCGCGGCGGAGACATGCGCGCTATTTTCTCCGGTGTGACCGGACCGCTGGTCAGGTCGTAAATCTGCTTGTTGGCGAAGAAGCTGTTGGCCTGCCAGGGATTGGGCGCCACCAGCCAATTCAGCGCCCCGTGGTACTGGTTGGTGCCCGCTTTGATCATTACGTTGACGTAGGCGCCCATGCCGTAGCCCAGGGAGGCGTCGTACCTGGCCACGTCCACGCGGAATTCCTGGACGATGTCGCCGGGCGGCGCGAACGAAACCTGGGTCCCGGTCATGTTCGGGATGCCATCCAGACCGAACGAATTCGAGCCGTTGCGGGTGCCTGCCGCCGTGGTGTTGGACATCACGTCTACGGCGCTCGGCAGCCAGTTGTGGTTCGGGGCCTGGCCGGTGGTGATGCCCGCGCCGAGCTGCACCAGGTACATGATGTCGTCGCCGGCAATGGGCAGGTTCTCGAGTTGATGGCGGTCCACGGTTTGGCCGACGGTGGCCGAGCTTTCATCCAGCAGCGGCGCCTCGTCGGTGATCTGCACCGACTCGGTCACGGCGCCGACTTCCATCTTCACGTCCACCGTCGCGGTCTCGCCCACGCGCACCTCGATGGGTTCGCGGCGGTAGGTCTTGAATCCCTGCGCCACGACTTCCAGGCGATACGGGCCGGGCAGCAGGAAGGGAAGCTCGTAGTTGCCCGCGGTGTTGGTGCGGGTGGGCGCGCTGGTGTTCTGCTCAAGCTGCACCGCGGTGACCGCGGCTCCGGGAATCACGGCGCCGGTCGAGTCGGTCACCATGCCCAGAATCTTGCCGCGCGCATCTTGCGCGCCGGCCGCAACGCTAAAGAGGCCCGCGATAAGCGCCACCCGTAATGTGCCACGCAGAAAAGAAGACATGCTCGCCTCCGCCTGTTGTCTTGCCGCGTTGCCGATGATAGTGCGTGAAGCGGCCGGCAGGCAAGCGGTGATCGCGGGTCGGGATCGGATCAAAGTCGTTGCGGACGGCCGGCCACCTCCATATACTGATATAGATATGGAGCTTTCTAAGAAAACCACGATCCTCTTTTCGCCGGAGCTACATCAACGCCTTTCCGAGGTCGCGGCCCGGAGGCGGACGAGTGTCGGTAAACTGGTCCGGACCGCCTGTGAAAAGGTCTATGCGCGTCCGAGCCGGGAGGACAGACTGGCCGCGGTGCGCAAGTTGACAGCCATGCGCTTGCCGGTCGCCCATCCGCGCCGCATGAAGCAACAAGCCGTGCCTCGTCCCGAGGAGATCGCCCGTTGATCCTGGCCGACTCCAACATTGTGATGTACGCAGCGGGAGCCGAGCACCCCTTCAAGCGCCGCAGCGCTCGGTTTCTGGAGGGCGTGGCCGAGGGGAGGATTGACGCCGCCATCGATGCCGAGGCGTTGCAGGAGATCTTGCACCGCTACCGCGCTCTCCGCCGGTGGTTGGAGGGCCGCCAAGTTTACGACCTGGCGCGAACCATTTTTCCCACCGTGATCCCGGTCACGGCCGAGATTTTGGACCGGGCGCGGGCCTTGCTCGACGTCCACAGCCAGGTGATGGCTCGCGACGCGCTGCACGCGGCCGTTGTCGAGTGCCACTCCCTGGACGCCATCTGCAGTTTCGACCGCGACTTCGACCGCATCCGGGGTATCCGCCGCATCGAGCCTTGATGCTTCGCAAGCGCGCTGCGGGTCGCCAGTAGGTGGCGTCGGGCAAGATGCCTGCGCTATAAGGACGCGGCTTGGGATAGCGGCGGCGGAGGCTCGCCGAGTTCCGTGAGCAGGCGCGCGGCTTCCTCCAGCGCGGGCTTGTAGCAATGCGGCGGGCCATCGCACCAGGCGCGCTCGTAGCCGATCCTGGCGTGCTCGCCGGCGGTGTTCCGGTCACCGGCATCAAGCGCCAGGCGGGCCAGGAAGTTGTGGATGTCGGCCTGCTGCAAGCGGTACTCGCAGCGGTCGGCGATGGCAAGAGCCTCGTCCGCGGTCTTGCGGGCCTGCTCGCTATTGCCCTTGGCCCGATGCCAGCGCGCCCAGGCCAGCAAGATGTCCGCCTCGAATTCGACAAGGTTGATGCGGCGGCAGCGGCTGAGCGCCTCGGTCAAATGAGCCTCGGCCTCTGCCAGCGTTTCGCCTGCTTTTCCTTTCGTTTCACCAGCTTGAGCGACGAGTGCTGCCCCCAACAGCCATTCGGCGTGGATGATGTCGCGCTCGACTGGGTAGGTTTCTTCTGCGTCTTTGCACCAGAACTCGCACGCCTGCCGGGCGGCCTTCAGGGCAGCGCCAGCATCGCCCATCAGCAAGGCGCGCAGCGCACGGTAGGCCCAGCCGATACATTGAGGCTGTAGCTCCTGCCGACGTTCGAATATCGCCAACGCCGTGTCCAGCTCTGCGGCAGCGTCGGCAAACGCTCCTTGGTAGGCCAGCAACAGACCCAGGCCATGGCGGCCGACGGCTTCTCTGGATTCATCCTTGATCTCGTGGCAGAGCTCGATCTGGCGACGAAGGTTCCGCTCCGCTGCCGCGAGTTCGCCGAGTGTCGCGTGACCGTGAGCCAGGTTTCCCAAGCCGATCGCCAGGTTCCCCTTGTCCCCTGTCTTCTCGCGAATGCCGATCTGCATTCGGCGCAGCGGCATCGCGCGGCGCGGCTGACCGGAGCGGGCATAGGATATGGCGAGCTGGTTCAGCGTCCACGCTTCGGCGGCCTCCTTCTTGAGCCGGGGCAGGCGATCCTCGCCGTCGGGGAAGAGCACCCGGAGCAACTCGATGGCAAGCCGGTTCGCGCCAAAGCGGAAATACAGCGCGTCGCTCAGCCGGTCGCCGAACAGGTCGCGCGCTTCATCGTAGCGCCCGGCGCCCACCATGTGGTGGTAAAGCTCAATGACCGGCGCCAGGTCCTCGACCGTCTGGACCTTCTTTGCGTCGGGCTTGGGCACGGCGGTGAAGTAGTCGCACAGGCGCGTGTGGACGCCGGTCTTGTCTGTCAGGCGGCCATAGGCGTACTGCCGCACGATGGGGTGCAGGTCGTACCGCTCACGCTGGCGGTCGAAGAGCAGCAGACCGCGGTCCGCCAGTTCCCGGATGGTTGCCTTCAATTCGTTTTCGCTGTCAAACACGCTCAGCGCCTTCCCTGCCGCGTATTCGAGTGGCGAGCGGAAGGCCGCCAGCCGGCTCAGAAGCTCCCGCAATGGCGGGCGCAAGGCGTCGTAGGCCAGCGCCAGGATGTGGTGCTCGCGCGGCTTCAGGTCCGTGATCGGGCTGTATCCCTCTGCGGCAGCAATATCTCCCGGCCTGGCCGGGTCGTGCACAATCATGCCGGAAAGCAGGCGCAGGGACATGGGATGATAGCCGTAAGGCGCGCAGGCCGCCTGAATCTCGGCGCGCGTCCCCTTCACGCCCTGGGCCTGGAAGAAGATCACCGCGTCTTCGGCATCGAGGGCGATTAGATCTTCATGGCGGCAGCCGGCCAAGTCATCCAGCTCGCGCGGGAAGAGGCGGCTGGTCAGCAAGACGCGGCTGCGGAGCGGGCCGGCGGCCAGCCAGCCCAGCAAGCTGCCGGCGTGTGGATCGGTGCAGGCCCGGAAGTCGCCGCGCTCATCCTCGGTCACTGCATCGCCCTGGTAGGCGGCGGAGAGGCTGGCATAGGCCCGCAGCTCTCGCTCAAAGCCGTCGAGCACCAGCAACAGCCGATGTTGCCGGAGCAGCTCGACCAACGCCGTGGCCTTGTCGTAAGCCGATGGAATTGCCGCCAGGTCCAGCTTCCCGCCGCCGGCATAGGTGAGCGCGCGATCAAGAAAGCCCTCAAAGCTGCCCTCCCGCTCGTAGAAGCTCCACCACAGCACACCCTCGGGGCGGCTGGCCTCGGGTACGCGGCAAACCGCGGCTGCCTCCGGATCGTCCGGGGCCTGGCCCGGCAACGGCAGCCCCAGCACGTCGCGCTGGAGCCACGCCCAGGTGAGTGCGGACTTGCCCATCCCGCCGATGGCGACGAGAGCGAATACCGGGCGATCATCGGATGCCAGCCATCCGGTCAGCATCTGTCGCCAGGTCACCCGGCCCGTGAAGTTCTGCTGAAGCGGGTAGGGATGGGCGAAGTACGGCTGCGGCGGCAGCGGAATGATTCCCTCGGCGCGAGCAGGAGCCGGGCGTTGGTCCGCGGCGGCCTGTTGCGGCGCCCAGTTGTGTATGGCCTGCACCACGCGGCGGGCAAGGTCCTCGGCATCGCTGAATGTGTCGCGGACCTGCTCGGCGTTGACGCGGTTGCGGAAAGCGCGCTGCTTATTGCTTCGTTCGTCCGCTTCCCTCAGGTTCGCCGGCAGCGGGAAGTCTTCCGTCGCCAGGAACATCAGGCGCGGCCTGCCGGTGGCGACGGCCGCATCGTATTCCTGCTCGGTGTAAGACTTCTCCGAGCCTTTTGGGCTGCTCCCATAGCAGTGGCCGAGGATGCCCACGAAGACATCGCATTCCTTGACTCTTGCCTGGCAGAAGTCGTCGGCCATGGCGTCGCGGGCGCCGAAGTCTTCCATGCGGATGCACTTGTAGCCCTCGAGCGCATTGATGGCGTCGCCCGCGGCTTTGCGGTACGCGGTTAGATCCTTCGCGGTCGAACTCAGGAAGACGGTCTTGACGTTCATTCGCCCCGCCTACTTGCCTCCGGATAGCCCGATTGACTCAAATATCGCTCTCGCAGTCAAGCGGCTTCGCTAACCGTCCGCACCTGTCAGCGGCCTGTCTGGAAGGGGTTGACCGCGTTGACTTGAAGCTGTTTGAAATCCCGCTCGTTCCTGGTGGCAACGATCAGGTCGGGGACACGGGCAGTTGCAGCGGTCATCACGTCCTCGATCAGGCGGGCAGGGGCCGGGTCGCCGCGGCGACGACGCCAGCAGTACAGCACCCTTGCATGAATATGAATAATGATTCATACTTCAAAGTATGAAAATCGGTGAACGGGGACAAGTGACGATTCCAAAGGGGATCCGCGAAAGATTCGGCCTTGGGCCCAAGGCGGAGATCGAGTTCCGCGTGGTCAATGGCTCGATCGTACTGAAGAAGGCCCCCAAGAAGCTGGACCTCCGAAGGTGGAAGGGGCGTTGCAAGGATAGCTTTGCGGAGATGGGATACTCATCTGTGGACCAGTTCATAGATGACTTGCGCGGGCGATGATCACGGCCATCGACACAAACATCCTCCTTGACCTTCTCGTGCCGAACGAGAGGTTCTACGATGCCTCGGTTCGGGCACTGGAAGACGCGGCCACCTCGGGCTCCCTGGTGATCTGTGACCTGGTGTATGCCGAGCTCTCGATCCAGTTTGCCACGCAGCGCGAATGCGACGCCTTTCTGGAAAGCAGCGAGATTCGTGTTGAGCCGCTACGCAGGGAGGCCCATTTTTTGGCGGGTCGCGTATGGCGGACGTACCGTCAACAAGGCGGGCGGCGAACGCGGATACTGGCGGATTTCCTGATTGGCGCCCACGCGCAAACGCAGGCCACACGCTTGCTCACGCGCGATCGCGGTTTCTACCGGAGGCTCTTTCCATCCCTGGAATTGATCGACCCGACAGACGGGAAGGCGTGAAGTCAATTGCGGGTTTCGGATTTCGAGCGGGGCGAGCTTGAAATCCGCAATCCGCAATCCGCAATTGGCGCCGCCTGCTGCTTACGGTCCCACGATTTCAAAGGGGATGGCGGGCAGCATGCCCAAGGGCTGGCGGCGTTGGGCGCCCTGCTTCTTCGCGGCTGGAACGCCCGCGGTGCGCTCCAGGAAGGCTTCCACAATCAGGTTTCCCTTCAGGCCCGGCTTGACCTTGGCGCCGTCGGCGCTCAGCAGGATGCCCAGGCCGTCCGGCCCCGTGGCTACGTTCCGGATGGCGATGCCTTCCGGCGGTTCGTTCAGCGCCAGGTGAATGTCGCCCGCGAACCGCCCCAGCGGTACGCGAACTCGCACCGGCGCTGTTCCGCCCGCGGGGAGCTTTACACCTTTCTCTTCGACCAGCTTCCAGGAGGCGCCGCCCCGCCCGGCTCCGATGACCTGAACCATCCACTCCTTGGAAGGGACTAGATGGCGGTAGGCGAAGGCCTGCATCATATCTTCGGCGGGCACGCCCGGCCGCCGTATATCCCGTCCCTGAACCGTCGCGTGTCCTTCCACGTGCAGATCCAGGGGTTTTTCCATGCGGTTCGGCGGGACCGTCAATGTCAGCCGCACTTTATCCTGGTTGGCGGGGACCGAGGCGCCGCTCAACATGAATCCCGACGGCGCGTCTTTCAAGCGCAGCGCAATATCACCGGCAAAGCCGTCTTTCCGCAAGGCATAAACGGTGATCGGCACCGTGGCGCCGGCGCGAACGTTGAGGCTGGCCGGCACCACGCGCAGCTCGAAATCGGGCTGCGGATGGTTGATGTGCAGGCGGTAGGCATACTCCGCGCCGCCCTTCTGCTGCGTGTCACCCAGGTGAAGATAGTAGGTTCCCTTGGCGGGCAGTTTGAAAGAGATTCGGGAATCGGCGTGGTGGGTGAGCAACCCGGTGCCCTTGTCCTCACAATCGTCATTGGCCGCCAGTTGCCGGCCGGTTGCGTCGGTCAGCTTGAGCACCGAATCCAGGGGGGAATCCAGCCGGCGCGCAAACACTTCCGCGACGATCTCCTCGCCGGCGCGGCCATCGAAGCGGTACACGTCCCAGTCACCCGGCTCAGCGATGCGCCCGTTCACCACGATCGGGAGCTTGAGGCGCTGCGCCTTTTTCGTGTCGTTGTTCGGTTCCTGTTCCAGGCGCTCCGGCAGCGTGTCCAGGGCAAACGGCACACGGTTGGAAGTCCATTCCCCCTTGCGCACGAAGAGCGGATACGTCCCGGCCGCTTTGCCTTTGCCATCTTGCGTGAGCTTGGCCACCGGCAGGTTCCAGCCCTTTACCTCGACCGTGGTTCGAGCGCCAGCCTTGCCCCCCAGCGGGAAGACGCCGGTCACAAACGGCAGCTCGCCCACGGCGATGCGATAGACGAAATCCTCGCGGCCGCGGTAGATCGAATCCCTGACGGTGAGCGTGTATTCGCCGTCCTCGGGAATCTCATAATAGAGAACCGGGTCGGGATGGAAGCGGAAGTGGTCGGCATACTGCAGCTCCTTTCCCTTCGCATCGTAAAGCGCCAGCGTGGCCTGAAACCAGCCGGGTACGGCGTCGGAAATGTAGGGGATCAACTCCCGCGCGCCGGCGGCCACAACCACGTGCTGGCCCTTGCCGGCCTGGAACCGATAGCGGTCCACGGAGCCGGGCGTGATCTGGCCATTCACGACGGCCGGCAGGGTGATGGTGATGGGACCCTCGGGCGCGTTGCTTTTCGCTGCGTTGGCGAACCTCGCTGCCTGGCCGAGTACCGTGTCGCCGGTGACCTTGGCGGGCTTCCTGGAGAATTCGGCCAGTTGGCCAACACAGAAAACGAGCGGATTCGTCAACCCTTGCGGCGTTTCCAGCCGTAACTCCCGCTCGCCGAGCGCCGCATCGGGCGCCAGCGTGACCCGGACCGTGACGTTTTCGGCAATCGCCGGGGCGGCCGGCCTTCTTATGAAGGTGGAGAGTTTCTGCCTGACTTCAGCAACCGCCTTCTCATCTTCGGCCGTCCAGGCAACGTTCTTGGAAGCCTGCGATTCACCTTGGGGGCCGCGTTGCTGCTTGGTCGCGGCCGTCCTTTTATCCATTAATTCCTGCAGCTTCTCTCTCAACTGGTTGAACTGTGCCTGGGTCATCGGCTTGACGTGCTGGACCACCGTGGCCTGCACGCCTGCGCCGGAGACTAGAGCCTGGGTGACGCCGTCCAGGAACTGCCCACCGACCGTAACCTCGAAGGCAGCGCCCTGCCGGCCCCCGGCGGGATAGACATAGCCGACGTGCGGCGAGACCTGCTGCGCCGGCACGGCCGGCGCGATGGCCAGCAAAGTCGCCAGGAGAAGACCTAGCCGCAGATTGCGCAGATTACGCGGATTCGGCACCATAAAACGCTCCAATGAGGTCCAAGGGTCCAGAGGTCCGAGGGTCGAGTGACTACCGACCGTTGGACCCTTGGACCTTTACATGATCTCTTTCAGCCGCCCGCCCATAGTGACGCCTTCGGCGGCGGTGGGCGTGACCCGGGCCTCCAGCCCCATGGGATGCGGCAGCTTGCCGTCGGGGTCAATGCCCAGCAGCTCATACATGCTGGCGATGAGGTCCACGGGATAGACGGGCCGCTCCTTCACCTCTTCCCCTTTGGCATCCGATGCTCCGACCACGCGGCCGCCCTTGAACCCGCCGCCGGCCACTACGGCCGAGAAGACCCTGCCATAGTGGCCGCGCCCGCCATTCCAGGGTGGCTCCCACTGCACCCTGGGCGTTCTGCCAAACTCGCCGGTCCACCAGACGATGGTAGTGTCCAGCAGGCCGTGATCCGACAAATCCTGCAGCAGGGCGGCCATGCCTCTGTCCATCTGCGGCAGTCTTTGGCGCATGATCTGGAAATGCTGCTTGTGGGTATCCCAGCCTCTGGAGTTGATGGTGATGTACGGGACGCCGCGTTCCACCAGGCGCCGCGCCACCAGGCAGGCCTGCCCGAAGGTGTTGCGGCCGTAACTCTCCTTTAGCTCGTCCTTCTCTTGCGAGAGATCGAACACCTTGCCGGCATCGCCCAGAATCAGGTCATAGGCCTGTTTCCCAGCCTCCTCGGAGGCCGCCAACTGGGCATCGCCATTCATGGCGTGCTCCAGGGTGTTCAGCTTTTCGAGATACTCGCGCCGGGCCTGCTGCCGTTGGTCGGAGATGCCCTGGGCGACAACACCTTCCACGGCGAACCGGGCCTGCCCCGGGTCACCGCCCGTGGCAAAGGGTTTGTAGCGCGACCCCAGGAACCCCGCTTCGGAAAACCGGCCCTGCGGCTCGGTCACCACAATGTAAGGCGGGATCAGCCCCTTGTATCCGGCGTTGTAGCCTTTGAACAGCGAGACCACGGCGCCGACGCTGGGATAAACATCGCGGCCGCCGGGTGCCCGCCCGGTCTGAACCATGTACGACGCCGTTTCATGGGCGTTAATGCCGTGGGTCATGCTGCGGATGATGGAATACTTGTCGGCCTGCTTGGCCAGCAGGGGCAGCAGTTCGCCGATTATGATTCCCTTCACGTTGGTGGCGATGGGGTTGTTCAGCGGACCGGTGTAGTCGTTGCCCGCTTGCGGTTTGGGATCGAAGGTGTCGAGGTGTGAGGGGCCGCCCCACATCCAAATCTGGATGACCGACTTGGCTTTGCCCTTGGCCGACTCCGCAGCGGCATATAGGGGCGACACAATGTGGTCGCCCGCCAGCAGCAGCCCCGCTGCGCCCAACAGCCCGCCTCGCACCGCCTCACGTCTGGAGATGCCGCTCTTCATGCCTTTAACCCGCCTTTCGTTTTCACGTGACCTTGGACTTTGGACCTTGGACCCTTGCCATCAATGCCGGTACAGAAACTCGGCGCTATTGATCAAAGCCCAGGCCAGGTCCACCACGGCCTCGCGTCCTCGCGCGGCGCCGGACTGGGAATACCCCCCCACGATTTTAAACTCCTCTTCCGTCGGGAAGCGCGAAAGAATCATCAGGTAAAGCCCCGTGACGGTTGCCCGCGGATCCTGGTTCCGCATCAGGTACTGCAACTTCGGGCTTTGTTCTATCTTGCGCTGGACATGGCTGGAATTCAGCAGGTGCAGCCGTTGGGCGGCCGAGGGGCGATTGTTGCGCTCCGATTCGAAACCGGTGTCGCGCGGCGGACGCCCGAACAATTCCAAAAAGGGACTGGTGATGCTGCCGTCCGGCAGGCTGATCGAGCGCTGGCCTTCGGGAATGAAGGTGTAAGGCTCGGGGATGGCGCTGGTGTATTGCTCCGTCGTCCCGGTGATCTGGCACAGGGCGTCAATCAGCACCTCGGCATCCAGCCGGCGGAGCGGATAATACGCGAAATTCGCCTCGGCCTCCGGATGCTCGCTCCTGGGAATCGAGGAAAGCTGATAGGTTTTCGAGTTCAGAATCAGGCGGTAGATGTGCTTCAGGTCGTATTGGTGCGCGACCAACTCCTGTTCCAGAAAGGCCAGCAGCTCGGGATTGCGCGGCGGATTGTCGGGCCGGATGTCGTCCGGCTCATGAATAACGCCGCGCCCCAGCAGCCAGGACCAAACGCGGTTGACGATGTTGCGCGCGAACCAGGGGTTCTTGGGGGCCATCAGCCAATCGGCGAAGACCTCCCGCGGATCGCGGTCCGGGGCCAGCCGGGCCTGGGTGCCATCCGGAAAAATCGCGACCTGAGACTTGGGACCTGGGACCTGGGACTTATTCGGCGGCATGGTCTTATCGGGATCGAAGAAAACGATCTCCTCTTTCCACTCCCCGGTTTCCTTGTAGCCAATCTGCGAGAAGAAGGCCGCCATTCCTGACAGCCGGTCTTTGGGCCATTTGTCCGCCCGCGTTCCCATCAAGGTCAAGGCCACGGCTTGGGCGATGGCCCGCGGTTCCTTGCTCTGCACGGCGCGGTAGAAGTTGACCGGGCCCACGCGGAAATTGCTGCCGCTTTCGGTGAGCATCTCCCGGACAAACCGGTCGTAGGGCTTGTTCTCCTTGATGGAGGCCCGAATCCAGTGGTGATAAGCCTGAGCCGCATTGGGCCACAGGTTGATGGGGAACTCCGCCTTGACCCGCAGCAGGTCGCTCCACTTCATCGTCCAATAATCCGCGAACTCGTCACGCTCCAGCAGGCGATCAATCAAGGCGCTGCGTTTGTTCGGGTCCCGGTCCATCAGGAACTGCGAGGCCTCCTGGGGGGTGGGCAGCGTGCCGATGACGTCGAGATAGGCCCGCCGAACAAACACCGCCTCGGAGCACAGATTGGCCGGCTGAATGTTCAACTGCTTCAAGCGGGCGAAAACCAGCTCGTCTATCTTCCCCTGTGGAGTCAGGGCGGCCCGGCTTTCAAAAAGGGGAACGAATGCTCTTTCCGCGCCGGCACCGGCCAAGGCGGCCATCAGCACCGCCGCGGTAATCGCCGAAATCAAGGGTGTCCTCATCATTGGCAGCCCAACCATCATAAGCCCATTTCAGCCCACTCATGCCGCCTGCGGACGGAAATGCCGCCTGCCGAAGGATTTAACCCCGGAACCGGTGGAGAGTTCCGCTGGAACGCGGAATCAGCGAGTTGGCGAACGCTTTCGGCCTGGAATAACGCCGGCAATTCGCGATAGGATTTGTGCCGCGAGACCATGAATCCACTTGTTGCTGAGCTTATCGGAACCGCGGTGCTGGTGATCTTCGGAAATAGCGCAGTCGCCAATGTGGTCCTGCCACGGACCAAAGGGAACAACTCCGGCTGGATCGTGATCACGGCGGGCTGGGCGGTGGGCGTGTTCGTCGGCGTTTTCTGCTCGCAGTCTTTCAGCGGGGCACATCTGAATCCCGCCGTCAGCGTCTCCCTGGCCGCGGCGGGCGCCTTTCCCTGGTCGCAGGTGGCGGGTTACATCTTGGCGCAGATGCTGGGCGGCGTCCTGGGCGGCTCCCTGGTGTTCCTTTTCTATCGCGAGCACTTCAAGGCCGGCGAGGACCCCGGCGCCAAGCTGGCCTGCTTCTGCACCGCCCCCAACATCCGCAACATCCCGCAGGCCTTTTTCTGCGAGGTCCTCGGCACCTTCATGCTGGTGCTGCCCATTTTCCTAATGACGCCGGCGAGCTTCAGAATCCCGGTCTCGTCTGGAGCGGACCACCAGGTGACGGTGGGGCTGGGCACGCTCGGCGCGCTTCCGGTGGCGCTGCTGGTCTTTGGCATCGGCCTGTCGCTGGGCGGCACCACCGGCTACGCCATCAATCCCGCGCGGGACCTGGGCCCGCGCCTGGCGCACGCCCTTCTACCGGTGCCCGGGAAAAGCAAGAGTGATTGGGCCTACGCCTGGGTGCCGGTGGCCGGCCCTGTTGCCGGCGGACTGCTGGCGGTCTTCGTCCAACGATTGATTCGCTGAGAAGGTTTCATCCTTCCTTCTCAGACGGTACCTGGTCCCCGATTCCAAGACCTGAGCAGATCTCGACCAGGGCTGGCCACAGATGCCTGAATTCGCCGCTCGAGACCGCCGGACACTCCGATGGAGTTCCCTCTCCTCTCCACAGCCTCGCCGCGAATGCCATGCACGTCAACTCGCCGCAGGCGCGGCAATTCGTCCTTGGTAACCGTTTGTAGACTTCCAGTGCGGGCGGCTTCTGCCTCATTTCGTAGCACGGGGGAATCCCGGCACGCCGCGACCATGTACGATTCACCAGACAGCGGATCTTCTCCAGCACGCGCCAGCTATCGAGCAGGTGGTCTGCCTTGCCGACTGCGATCCGCCGGGAATAGAGCGTGACCATGCGGTATTCATCGAGGAAGGTCAGGCATGGCGTGGCCCGGTTATAGCAGGCCTGGGGCATCTCTGTGTTTATGTAAGGGAACACTGCCTCCATATTGCCGGAGATGTGGGCGATAAGACGGACTTTCGTCTCGTCCGCCATGCACCGCCCAAAAAAGATGATCGCGGCTTGGCCGAATATGTCCCGCTCGAATTCACTCGGTGGGGATTGCGGAACCCGGGAATGAGCGGGCCGATACTCCGCCCATCCAGCACAAATGAACGTGGGAGCCGACTCAAGAATGGCTGCGTGTCCGCCGGGATCGGTCACCAGGGCAGGGATACCGACTTTGCTGTAGGCAGGTTCCGGAGAGATGATGCGGCAGGGTGCGGCCAGGGATGCCAGCAGCGCCCTGGCACTCTCGAATTCGCTTCGCGCGGGGAATGCGATGATGATTTCCATCGGGAAGCTCTCCTCGCTGGACGTTGACGCCTACGCGGTGAAAACACCGCCCGAGCCCTGAACCGGCGTTGGGGACAGCCCCGACAGTTACCGGCTGACATCCGGAAACGAGACATTGTGCTCGACGAGCAGGGTTCCTCCAGCTCGGGCCAGCGCCGCTCTTGCCTTGACGTAGCCAGCTTGCCCGGCAACCTCAGCCGACCGTGCCTGCGCCAGGTCGCGCTGGTATTGGATCACCAGAAACGTGGTCGATGCGCCCACGGCAAGTTTCTCCTCCTCGGCGGCGAGTGACTGCTCTTGAAATTCGCGCTCCTTTTCGGCCGCTTCGAGCGTTGCGCGCGCCTGATCAAGCGCGATCAGGGCATTCTGGATTTCCACGTGCACCTGCTTGGTGAGTTGCTGGAGGCGGACCTCCTGCTGCTGCATGGCCAGCCTGTCGCGTGCACAGTCGGCCTCGGCTGCGCGATTTCGCAGAGGAATGCTCACTTGGACACCGATGCCGTAGTCGGGGAAACTGCGCCGGAACAACTGCGACATGACGGTCCCATAGCCGCCCACAAGGATCGGATCCGGGTTGTGCGGAGCGGTGCCAGGCAACGTCAGCGGATTGATGTCGCCGGCCAGCGCGTTATTTCGCGCGCTGGCAACCAAATCCAGCGATGGCCGTAAGGCATCCTTGCTGCCCTGCAGTGCCAGGCGTGTGCTCTCAATCTGAATTCGCGCCTGGGCGATGTCCGGCCGGTCTTTCAGCGCGCGCTCTGCCAGTGTTTCCGGCGCCGAGATCTGTTCGTTACGGTTCACGGTGAGCGGATCGGTCGGAACGATCCTGACGCCGGCAAGTGTTGGATCGTCTACCGTTTTCCGGCTCAGATAATCCTTCAGGACCGTCTCCTGCTGGCGCACCAGGCTTTCCGCCGCGATCAAGTCTCGGCGGCTTCGGGCTACCTCCGCCCGAGATCGAACTACCTCGATCGGCGCCCGGGTTCCGGCATTTACCTGTTCCTGGTTGTCGCTCAACAGTTTCTCGGCTCGCTGCACTGCCTCGCGCCGCACCTTGATGTCTTCGTTCAGGCTGACCAAGTCCCAGTAGAGGCGGACCACGGCCGCAACGGTGCTGATCGTTTGCTGTTGAAAGACCAGATCGGACTGCCGGCTACTGTTTTTGGCGATCCGAATGAACCGCGAGTTCAACGTTTTCCCGAACCCCCGCAGCAGAGGTTGTGTGAAGGCAACCCCCAAAGAGGATGCGCTGAATGGGGTCACGTCGTAGCGGCGGTGGTTCAGGGCCTGGCGGCTGTTTTCAAAGCTGGCGGAGAGCGCTCCGCCCGAAAGCAAACCCTTCTGCCAACCGAAACTCCAGGTGCTTGTGTCCGTGATGAGCGCGGGTGTCCCGACGAGAAAGGAGTTGGTTTGCGGAGCCGTGGAATGGTTCCGAAGGATCTTGCCCGTCAGGACGGGATCAAGCGAGGGCGGCACGCTGCCGCTTGTCAGCGGCGTCGCGCCGGCGATGGACAGGTTGGTATCGGAACCCGGCCCCAGCAAAGGCGCGAGAATGTCGGCACCTGCGCCACTGACGCTTTTCGGGCCCTCCCGAACGGACAGCGGCACACCGCGTGGCAGCGCACCCGCCATCGTTCGCTTGACGTCCGTTTCCGCGAACCTCGAACCGAAGCGCTGCAATTCCACGTCCAAGTTGTTTTCGAGCGCGAGCGCAATCGCGTCCTGCAGAGAGAGATACAGGTTTCCGCCGCGGACCAGCGAACCGAGGCGCGGCGAGTCGCCGGGCGTCTGGCCTGGCAGCAAAGTCACCGCCAGGAGAAAACTAAGCAGCAGGAACCGCTTCATTTCGCTTTGCCTCCGTCTACGGGAGCCATCGGTGTTGTGGCGGCGACGGCTTTCACCTTGATCCCTTCCCGCACCTCGTCAGTCAGGTTGGTGACCACCATTTGTCCGGGCCGCAAACCCTCGAGCACCTCGATCTGGGCGCCGTGATCGCGTCCCAGTTTCACGGTCTGCAAGTGAACAGAGGGGCCTTCGCGCAGCACTGCCACCACGGGCCCCTGCTCCGTGTTACGGAACGCGGCCGAGGGGATCAGCAGCGGCGGCTCCGTCCGGCGAATCCGGAAGCGCACGGTGGCGTACATTCCGGGCAGCAGCTCGCCGGCCGGGTTCGGCACCTGGACCTCGGTGAGCAGCGTCCTGGAGGAGGCCTCGAGCGAGTTAGCTGTCCGCGTCACCTTCCCCGCGAACTTCCTGCCTCGAAGCTCCTCGGCTTCCAGGGTGCAAAGGATGCCCGGCCGGATGCCGGGCATCTCACTCTGCGGTACGTTCACGAATACGCGGAGGACATGAATCTGAGCCAGCCGATACAATTCCCGGACCGAAGTGCTGCTGCCGGCGCTGACCAGCGAGCCCACGTCTATATTCCGCGCTGTTATTACGCCGGCAAACGGAGCGCGAACCTGCCGGAAGGACTGCAACTCCAACAGCCGCTGCACGGTGGCCTGGTTGGCCGCGACGTTGTCTTGAGCCGCTTGTACGGCGGACTCAGCCGCCGCCACGTCGGCTCTGCGGGCATCCAGCGCCGACTGTTTTTCGTCGCCGTCTTGCTTGGACAACACGCCCTTGCTCACCAGCGTTTGCCATCGCCGTGCCGTAACCTCCGCCAATCCGAGGTTCGCTCTTGCCTGCGCGAGACCGGCTTCCGTCTGGCGCAGACTCGATTGCGCGCGTTTGAGCGTCGCCTGAGCTTCTCTGATCTGCTGGTCCAGTTCGGGAGACTCGATGTCGGCAAGCAGTTGTCCGCCCTTCACGCGATCTCCGATGTCTACCAGGCGGCGTTTTACGTAGCCATCCGCCCGTGCGAATACGACTGCTTCGGTCAGGGGCTGCACATTGCCGGGCAGATCCAGTTCAGCGTCCGGAGAGGCCTGCTTGACAGGGGCGACAGTCACGACGGGAAGCGCCCGCTGGGTGCTCCGAACGGTGTCGGCCGACTTTCGCGCCCGCTCCGCGCGGGGCCAGTAGCCGGCCGCGAAAAGTCCGCCTAGCACTGCGATGGACACCACGGTCGTGAGCAGGACGCTCTTTCGCGACCCGCGTGCCGGTCCGGGGCCGGTCGTTTCGGTCGCCTTCATCTCTTGGTCGGTGTTCATACCAGCAACTCCGAATCTTCTTCCGGTGGTTTCGCGCGGACTCTCCCGCGCAGCAGGGTGTAAGCCACGGGTACGAAGAACAGCGTCGCAGCCGTGGCGACCAGTAGTCCTCCGATGACCGCCCGGCCGATCGGAGCGTTCTGTTCTCCGCCTTCACCCAACCCGAGCGACATCGGCAGCATGCCGAGAATCATGGCGCCGGCGGTCATCAGCACCGGCCGCAGACGCGTCACTGCCGCCGACAGTGCGGCCTCTCCGGCTGCGGCCCCTTCCGCGCGCCGCTGGTTGGCAAATGTGACCAGCAGAATGCTATTCGCGGTGGCGACGCCAATGCTCATAATCGCGCCCATCAGGGAAGGAACATTGACGGTCGTCTGCGTGACGTACAGCGACCAGACGACCCCGGAAAATGCGCCCGGAAGAGCCGTCAGGATGATGAATGGGTCCAGCCAACTCTGGAAGTTGATGACCATGACCAGGTAAACCAGCGCGACCGCCAGCACCATACCGCCGGCCAGGCCACGGAAGGAGTCGCGCATCGTTTGCACCTGCCCGCGGACCTGGATGAAGGACCCCCGTGGCAGCCTGGCCCCGGCGCTCTTGACGATCTCGTCGACCCGGGCCGCGACGCTGCCCAGATCGCGGTCCTGCACGCTTCCGTAAACGTCGAGTACGGGTTGGATGTTGTAATGACTGATGGCCGTCTTTGTGGTCGCCCGTTCCATCGTCGCCACGTTGCTGAGGAGTTGCGGCGTGTTGTTTCGCCCGGAGACGAGCGGCGTGTTCCGCACGTCGTCGGCGGTGGTTACGCGATACTCCGGCGTCTGCACGGCGATCAGGTAGCTGACGCCGCTGGCCGGATGCAGCCAGTAGTTCGGAGACACCTGCCCGCTGGAACTCAATGAGACAAGCACATTGTTGGCCACATCCCTTTGCGTGAGCCCCATCTGATTAGCCCGGACCCGGTCCACGTTGATTCGCAATTCCGGCGCGTCCAGCACCTGATGCAGTCTCACGTCCACCGCGCCGGGGACCTGCGCCAAGCGCCGCTCGATCTCCTTCGCTATGCGGAAGTTGGCCTGCTGGTTGCGGCCGACAACCTGGATGTTGATGGGCGCCGGGATTCCAAAGTTCAGGATCTGACTGACCATGTCCGCCGAGCGGAAGAAAAAACTTGCGTCCGGGAAGGCCGCGGGCAGCTCCTGCCGCAATCGGCGTGCGTACTCCCAGGTCTCACCGCGCTTTCTGTTCCCCTTCAAGGAGATGAGGATCTCGCCGTCCGCCGAGCTGACGGTGGCCGAATCGGAGTACGCCATGTTGATCGGCAATACGGGCAGTCCGATGTTGTCGAGAATCGTGTCGAGCTTGTCCTCCGGAATAATCAGGCGGATTCGTTCCTCCACCTTGGCGAACACCGCTTCGGTGTTCTCCAGCCGCGAGCCGACCGGCGCCCTTACGTGCAGCCTGAGCTGGCCCGCATCGACCTGCGGAAAGAAGTCCTCGCCCAACTGGGTGGCCAGGAAACCCGATCCGGCGCAAAACGCCGCGAACAGCGCGATGACCGTCCAGTGATGCCCGAGCGCCCATGTCAAAGCTGCGCGGTATCTCAGGCGAAAACTCTGGAAGCCGCGATTGAACGCATAGTGGACCCGCCACAGAGGTCCCCTGCCGCCGACTGCGTGGCCCTCTCCACCTCGATAGAGGTGCAGCTCCGGTGTGAGGAGGTAGCGCACCATGGTCGGGATGAGGGTCCGCGACAGAATATAGGAGGCGAGCATCGCAAAGACCACGGCCATCGCCAGCGGCTGAAACAGGTACTTTGCGGCGCCCCGAAGCAATACGACAGGCACGAAAACGATCGAGATCGAGAGGGCCGAAACGAACGCCGGCACGGCGATTTCCCGCGCTCCGTCCAAGACTGCCCGGAGGATCGATTTCCCTTGCCCGAGGTTGCGGTGGATGTTCTCGATTTCCACCGTCGCTTCATCGACCAGGATGCCGACCGACAGAGCCAGTCCGCCAAGCGTCATGACGTTGACGGTTTGACCGAGCGCGTACAGCAGAGTGATCGACGTCAGGATCGACAGCGGAATCGACGTGCAAACGATCAGCGTGCTGCGCCAGCTTCCGATGAACAGTAGAATCATCAGGGCCGTCAGGCCGGCGGCGAGCAGGCCTTCCTTGAGCACCGCGTTGATCGACGCGCGAACAAAGATGGACTGATCGAGAAGGAGCCGGAGATCCAGTTCGGGCGGCAAGGTGGAAAGAATGCGAGGAAGCTCCTTTTTCACCCGCTCGACAATATCCAGTGTCGAGGCCGCGCCGGACTTGAGAATGGAAATCAGGGCGCCCCGCCGTCCGTCCTGTCGAACGACGTTGATCTGGACGGCACCGCCGTCCCGCACCTGCGCCACGTCGCGAACGTAGATGGTGGCGCCTCCCTGTTGGCGCACCGGCAGGTCGTTGAGCGTTTCCACGGCGTCGGGATTGCTGTTCAGGCGCACATTGAATTCCTGCGCGCCGATTTTCGCTGCGCCGGACGGGAGAATCGGCGTTTGCGCGTTGATCGCGGCTGAGACGTCCGCCGGAGAAATTCCGCGTGCATAGAGCGCCTTCGGGTCGAGGTCCACCATGATCTGGCGCGCCTTGCCTCCGGCCGGCATCAGCACCGATGCGCCCTGCACGGTCGCAAGCTGCGTGCGCAGGAAGTTGGCGCCGATGTCGTACAGCGCCTGCTCGGACAACCCGCGGCCACCGAGGCCGAGTTGCAGGATCGGCACGCTCGAGGCGTTGAAGCGGATGATCAGTGGAGGTGTAGTCCCGGGCGGCATCTGTCTCGTCACCGTCTGAGAAATTGCCGTCATCTGGGCAACTGCCGCTTCGACCGGCGTGCCGGGGTGGAAAAAGACCTTAATTACCCCGATGCCCGCAAGCGACTGCGATTCGATATGCTCGATATCGCTGACCGTGGTGGTGAGGGATCGCTCGGAGAGCGTGGTGATACGGTTCTCCATCTCATCCGCCGAAAGCCCCTTGTACTGCCAGATGGCGCTGACGACCGGGATGTTGATTTCCGGCAGGATGTCCGTCGGCATCCGGAAGATGGCGATCCCGCCGAGAATGGCGATCAGAATGGCCGCTGCGACAAACGTGTACGGCCGCCGAAGGGCGAGCTTAACGATCCACACAGATCTTCCCTCTTCATGCTACACTGCTCTGCCCGCCAGCACGCCGCCGGCCAAGGCGGGAGAGGGCCGGGCCCCGCGGCGGAACCGGTGGTTCACGCCGGCCTGGATTCGGCGGCCTTGGCCTCCTTCGCCTCACGGTTCGCCTCGGTAATCAGCTTCCGAAGCGTGGCTTTGAATTCTTCCATCGGCGGGAAGCTGATCGCTTCCGATGGGCAGATTTTGGCGCAGGCGTCACAGCCCACCACGCAGTTGTACGGGCGGTTGACATCGGGTACGCCCAGCGCTTCGTTCCAGTCGAAGACGTTGTTCTTGCAGAAATTGGTGCACTCCTGACAGTGGGTGCAGGCGTCGTAGTTGACGGTTGGGAACCAGGGAATCTTTTGCCGCGGCACTTTCAAGTTCGCCATGAGGGGCCTCCTGCTACTTGGATTCCACAGGCGTTTCCGAGCAGGAGCACGCTCCCATCAGGTCTTCGGGAGTGAGTTCCTTACTCACGTCTTGCTTCTTGAGAATCTCCTCGGCTTTTTCGCGGATGGCCCGCAAGACGCCGTCGTTGTCGGTCATGCGGATGTCCACCGGGATGAACCGCTCGGGCGGGAACCCGGTCTGCCGCAAGATCTTCCGGAAGAGCTTGTCCTGCGCTGCCGGCGCGCAGGCAGCGCTCAGAATGTAGGTGTCGCTGTCGGCGCTTTTCATCACATCGGCGAGGAACTGGTTGCCGCCTTGGCCGCAGGTTTGCGGATGCAGCGAAACATAGGCGACATCCAGTTCGCTCTCCACCTGGAACGGCAGCGTGTTGAAGTCGGTGCTCTTGAACGAGTCACACAGCCCCTTACAGTTACACATAAGGACTTTGATTTTCATTGCGCATCTCCTTGTGTCTGAAATCTTTCTGGGAAAATCGAGGATTCCCGCGTGTCGGAGGAGCAACATGCTGCACGCAACTCCTGGCATCTCCGGCGGTCTTCGCGATAGATCTCTTCGCGGACCAAGGCCTGCCGCAGGCAGGTTTTCAGAATCTCCAAAACCTCCAGGTCGGAAGCGAGCGAGTATTGCACCCTCATTCCCTGGCGCCTGTCCACGACCAACCCGGCACTGCGAAGGTACGCCAAGTGACGGGAGAGGAGTGGCTGGGGGAGGCCCAGCAGGGACTCGAGTTCGCAAACACAGAACGGCTCCTCTAAGAGCAGGTTCAGAATGCGGAGCCGGTTGGGTTCGGCAAGTGCTTTGAAGAGTCGGTGGAGGGGTGGCATGGGCTTCTCCGCTTATTTGGATATGCACATAAGATGCCAAGCCAGTGTCCACTCGTACCGACGCCCGGCAACTACCATAAGCATCAAGAGGATGCGGGGTTCCTGAACCACTGCGCGCCCAATCACTTGGGACCGGAGGACCGGGAGAAATGACCCACCCATTGGGGCATATTGCCCAACGCCTGGTGGCGGCCACACCCATAAGCAACTCAAAAATAAGGATAATTGGTTCATCGTGCAGATTGGCAAGTATCTTGCTGACTCGCAAGTGTGCGGGATTCCAAAACGCTGGCGAAGTTGGCACGCAGGGCACAGATCGTGAAGGCCCTGGCCCACCCTTCGCGACTGCTCATCTTGGACGAACTGCTACGTCACGGTGAGCGGTGCGTGTGTGAGCTCACGAAACTGGTTGGCGCTGACATGTCCACAGTTTCCAGGCATTTGGCCGTGCTTCGAGTGGCAGGCATCGTGGCCGATGAAAAACGGGGGCAGCAGGTCTTCTACCGTTTGCGGAGCCCCGAGGTGCAGGGCTTGGTCCGCGCGATGGAGGACATGGTGGGTGCGATCACCCAGGAGCAAGTTGGCCTATTGATGAAGACCTGCTGATCGTAATTGTGTGAACGTCAACCGAGAGGAGTGTCATGGACTTTCAGATATTAGGTCCTGGCTGCATGAACTGCAAGAAACTTGCCGAGAACACGGAGGCGGCAGCCAAAGAACTCGGCATGCAGTACGAGCTGTTCAAGGTGTCCGACATCGCCGCGATCGCTGGGTTTGGCGTCAAGAGGACGCCGGCCTTGATCGCAGATGGCAAGATTGTGGTCCAGGGACGGGTTCCCAGCGTGGATGAACTCATGTCCCTGCTGGCGCAGCAGACGGCTTGAGGAGAGTGCCGGTGACATACAAGAGTGCCGTCAAGCTCCTTCTGCTTGTGTTCGTGGCGGCCAGTGTGGTGTTCCTGGTTCTCCAAGAGAGCCGCCAGGAAGACGCGTCGGTCAGCGCGGCCGACGCACCCGCTTCCGCCGCTGCGGCTGAACCGGTCGAGTCCGCCAAGGCAGAAAGCGGCCAGAAGGTCGTCGCGTACTACTTTTACACCACCTTTCGGTGCCCCACCTGCCGTAAGATCGAGGCGTTCTCGGATGAGGCGTTGAAGCAGGGCTTCTCCGACGCACTCCGAAATGGAACCCTGGAGTGGCATCCGGTGAATGTGCAGTTGCCGGAGAACCGCCATTTCATCAACGACTACCAGCTTTTTACCAAGTCGCTGGTGATCGTGCGGTTCAAGGATGGCAAGCAGGTGGAGCGGAAGAACCTCGCGAAGGTCTGGGAACTCACCGGGAACAAGCAGGCCTTCCTGAGGTACGTTCAGGACGAGGTCCGCGCGTACTTGAGGAGAGGGTGATGGACGGGGCGATCGTAGCGGCCGGGTCTGCGTTCTGGCTGGGCGTCTTGACTTCGATCAGTCCCTGCCCGCTGGCTACGAACATCGCGGCGATTTCCTATATCAGCAAGGGCCTTGGCACGCCCCGGAGGGTCTTCGCCACCGGCGCCCTTTACACTATCGGTCGTATGTTAACCTACCTCGCCCTGGCGGCATTGCTGGTCGCAAGCGTTCTCTCGATCCCGCGGCTTTCCAACTTCCTCCAAACCTACATGAACAAGCTCCTCGGGCCGATTCTGATCCTTGTCGGGATGTTCCTTCTGGGGCTGTTGCAGTTCAACTTCTCGCTCTCGGTAACAGGGGGCGCACTGGAAGAGAGATTTCAGAGCTGGGGTGTCTGGGGCGCGGCTCTTCTCGGCATGTTATTCGCCCTGTCTTTTTGCCCTGTTTCCGCGGCGCTATTCTTCGGAAGCCTCGTCCCCCTGGCGTTACAGCACCAGTCGACCGTGGGCCTGCCCGCTCTGTACGGAGTCGGCACAGGGCTGCCGGTTTTGGTGTTTGCGGTCCTGATCGCTGCCGGCGCGCAGTCCGTCAGCAAAGCTTTCAACCGGCTGGCTCAGGTGGAGAGGTGGGCGCGGATTGTCACGGGCATGGTGTTCATTGGAGTGGGCATCTACTTCTGCTTGGCCCACATATTTCAGGTGTTCACATAGGGTGCCGTCATGGCCTGCTTTGAGTGCTTTTGACGAGGACAACGGAGCGAAGCCGTTGACGTGTTAAGGTTGTGAGCCTCCCGAAGCCTGCGCAGGAGTTGTTGTGCAACGTCTGTCGGGCGGCGTTGGGGCAGCCGCGGATGGAAAGTTCGGCTTTGAATGGTTTCCGGGCGATCGCCGCGGCGACCATGAGGAGCTGCGTAGTGGTCTTGGCGGAAAATGTTCATGAGTGAGATCCAGACAAAGAAGTACGCCTTTCTGGGTGGTGGCATCATCGCCGGGGTGTTCGTCGAGAGGCTTTTGAGGGGCGGAGGCGTCCCGGCGGGGAACCTGCTCGCGACCGACATTCGTCCGGAGCGGCTCGAGCAGTTGAAAGGCCGATTTGGCGTCCGGGTCAGCCCGGACAATGGGGAGGGTGCTGAGTTCGGAGACGTTGTCTTCCTCGCCGTGCCACCGAATGCTGTGAAACCTGTGCTCACTGAGGTTCGGGAAAAACTGCGGCCGCGCGTGCTGGTCGTCTCTTTGGCGGCTGCCATCCCGACCTCACTCATGGAGGAGGCGGTCGGACAACCCGTGGGCGTGGTTCGGGTGATACCGAACACACCGTCCCTGATCGGCCGGGGCATGAATCCGCACTGCTTGGGGAAGCATGTGCGGCGCGACGACCTGCCGTTCATCGACGGGCTCCTGGCCTTGTTTGGCGAGACCATCCGCCTGGAAGAGCGGCTCATGAATGTGGCGACGGCACTCACGGCGGTCGGCCCCACATATGTTTTCCCCGTCATCAAGTCGCTAAAAGACACCGCAGTCCGTCTCGGCCTGCCGGAACAGGTAGCCCAGTGGGCGGCTGCGCATACAGTCCTGGGGAGCGCCCAGCTTGTCCTCGAAACCGGAAAGGATCCCGACGAACTGAAACTAATGATTGGCACGCGGACCTTGAAGGAGGACGAAGCCCAAGCGCTCTTCTCAGGCGCCTTGGAAACGGCGTTTGAAAAGATATCAGGCACCCAGAGGAAACTGGCTCAGGCGCAATAGCTTGGCAGAGCTGAAAAGGACAAAGCGACGAGCAACCATTTCACGGCGCTCTTGACCGGCATATGCGAACCTCGCCGTTTCTACGCGAGAAACGCCTTGATCTCCTGAGGCGTGAGAATTCGCCCGGAGGCCTTCAGCACACCGTCAACCACCAATCCTGGCGTGGACATCACACCGAACGACGCCATCGCCCGGATGTCGCTGACTTTTTCAATCTCGTAGGGAATCCCAAGTTCCCGCGCGGCAGCTTCCGCGTTCTCGCTGAGTTTCTTGCACCTTCCGCAGCCGAAACCAAGTATCTGAATCTTCCGCATGGTTTCTCCTCCCATGGATGGCGGCCCGCCATGGGGCCGCCGATTTCCAACGTCGTGGCGGTCGGCATGCCGGAGCCACGCGCGTTTAGCGGTTCAGGGACGACTCCAGCAACATCGTCTCCGTGGACAAGCGATAGCACGGATCGAACTCAGAGCACACAACGCAGTGTGCCCAGGGGTCGCGGCCCACGGTGACGGTACGGCTGGTTACGGCCATGCCGGGCCAGTCGATCCGGTAGTTAAACACCTGTCCTCTGATTTCCCGGTTATTCTCTCGTTGCAGGACTGACGGAAACACCTTTCCGTAGCAATGGAGTTCCTTGCTCATCAGCAATCCCCTGTGACGGACAGCCTGCTGGCCAATCCCTGAAGCTTGGCGGCCGCCTCATCCCTACGACCCGCAGCAACCGCGCCCAGAGCCGGGACCGCAACCGCCTCGGGGGTCACGTGTCCCCGGCCGGTTCGTCAGCACCGTGAAAGCCGTGAACGTCTGGACGGCTTTCCGTGAACCGCAGGCCGGACACGCGGGTTTCAGGCCCTTCGTGTGTTCAGCCATTGACGCGCGAATCTCGAAAGACTTGCCGCACTCCTGACAGAGAAAATCGTACGCTGGCATATTATTTTCCCTCCCTACCGAGTCGCCTCGGCTGCTCGAAACCAATGACGAGTGCGATTGCAGACCGAGCAAACGGATAGCATGACGGGCACTTCGATCAGCACGCCCACGACCGTAGCCAGGGCAGCTCCCGATCCCGGCCCGAACAGAGCGATGGCCGTAGCGACCGCCAGTTCAAAGAAGTTGCTGGCGCCAATCAATGCTCCGGGGGCGGCCACCGCGTACTCCACCTTGAACAGGCGCATCAGCCCGTAGGTCAACGACGAGTTGAAGTAGACCTGGATGAGAATCGGGACGGCGATTAACACGACATGCAGGAACTTTCCGGTGATGTTGTCGGCCTGAAAACCGAAGATCAGAATCAGTGTGGCGAGCAGCGCGGTCATACTCACCGGGGCGAACCGGGGCAATAACTCCTGCTCGAACCACTGCTTACCGCGGCGGGCAATGAACAGCCGCCGGAGCGCGATGCCGGCCGACAGGGGGATCACGATGAACACGATCACCGAGTACAGCAGCACTTTGAACGGCACGTGCAGGCTGGAGGCCCCGCTGACCAGGAACCGGACAATGGGCGCAAACAATACCAGCATGATGAGGTCGTTCACCGAGACCTGCACCAGGGTGTAAGCCGGGTCGCCGTCGGTCAGATAGCTCCAGACGAACACCATCGCCGTGCACGGCGCTGCCGCCAGGATGATGGCGCCCGCGATGTACTGATCGGCCTCGGCTGGCGCGATCCATGCGGAGAAGACAAGGCGGAAGAAAATCCAGGCAAACAGCGCCATGGAGAAGGGCTTCACCAGCCAGTTGACGAACAGCGTCACCAGCAGCCCGCGCGGGCGCTTGCCCACGTCGCGGATGGCGGCGAAGTCCACCTTCATCATCATGGGCGTGATCATCAGCCAGATGAGAACGGCGATGGGCACGTTGATGTGGCTGCCCTGGCCGAACTCCAGCCGGCGAAGCGCATCGATCATGCTCGGCAAAGCCTTGCCGAGCAGCACCCCGACAACCATACAGGCGGCCACCCACAGGCTCAGGTAACGCTCAAAGTAGTTCAGCCGTTTGTCGCTGGCAACTTCTTGTGGCTTGCTTGCTTGTCTCATGTCTTGACTCTCTCAACCCTGCGATTGGCCCTCGAGAAGCTCTCGTAGCAACGCCGGGCCGACCGGTGGCTCGCTTTTCCATCGCACTA
>Ga0315280_10002714_pt1 | contig 28322 bp, 20 predicted proteins | sample YL17G06_40_MG_FD_203697 | JGI IMG/M metagenome (GOLD analysis project Ga0315280, IMG submission 203697) | Sediment microbial communities from Yellowstone Lake, YNP, Wyoming, USA - YL17G06_40 | ecosystem: Environmental > Aquatic > Freshwater > Lake > Sediment | place: USA: Wyoming | collected... | reverse complement strand
CGGCCAGTGGTGATCAGAATAGATCGATCAAAAATAGAAAGGACCCTCGGCCGACAAACAGAATAGCCTGGCCTAAATTGACAATCTCGGGGTCTTTCTGTTAACATTTTAGCTCCAAAGTGGCAACAGAACTGCCCTGTTCTTTGATTTTTGATTTAAAAACGGGGAGTGGCGCAGCCTGGTTAGCGCGCCTGCCTTGGGAGCAGGAGGTCGTCGGTTCAAATCCGATCTCCCCGATTTTCTGATCTGAAAGAGTGGTGCGCCTGTAGCTCAGTAGGATAGAGCAGCTGCCTTCTAAGCAGCGGGTCGGGGGTTCGAATCCCTCCAGGCGCGTTTTTTATCCTGAGAAATTGTTAAGATACTTTCAGGCTGTTTCTGCGAATGGACAAAATCTGGGATGCGGCTCTCTATATTTTGACCTTCTGGCTAACTCGTTAAATAGAACGAAAAAAAAGGGGGAATTTTTGCTCAGGTCTGACTAAACTTTGGCCAGCTGATATCTCTCTTTGAGTATATCAACGCAAACCTCGACTGCTTCAGGATCAAAAGTTATACCTTTGTTAACTAAAATTTCTTGAATGACTTCCTGTGGAGCAAAAGCTGAACGATAAGGGCGATGAGAGAGCATAGCCTCAACCACATCAGCCACAGACAGAATTCTGGCCATGGGGTGAATCTGGCCATCTTTTAATCCCTGAGGATAACCGGAGCCGTCAATTCTTTCATGATGCTGGTAAACAATGTCAGCCACCGGCCAGGGAAAATCGATGGTTTTCAGGATTTCATAGCCGACTCTTGGATGGTCTTTAATCAGATCGAATTCTTGAGGATTGAGGCGGCCGGGTTTGTTCAGGATTTCAGCCGGGACTGAGATTTTCCCCAGGTCATGAACCAGAGCCGCTAACCTGATCTCATCGATTTGCTCTGCAGGGAGAGACAGCCGGGTGGCAATTGACCGGGCTAAATCAGAAACTCTTCTCTGATGGCCAGCAGTGTAAGGGTCTCTTGATTCAATGGTCAGGGAAATTGCCTGAATGGTAGCTGACATCGCCTTTCTTAATTTATCGAGGGTCTGAGTTAATTCTTCTTCGGTGTTTTTCCTTAAAGTGATGTCTCTGAGAATAATCAGGGTCTGGTCGCCATTTTCTTTCAAAGAAGAAGTACTGGCTTCAACGTATTTTACTTCTCCTTTTCTGGTGATCAGTCGGAATTCGACCAGGCGAGAGGAGGAGGGGAGATTGGGTTTAGAAATGATTGATTTTTTTGAAGAAAAAAGATGCCTGTCTTCAGGATGGACGAGCTGGAGAAAATTGAAAGAAGAAGAAAATATTTCCTTTTCGCTGTAACCGGTCAGTTTTTCAAAGGCGGGGTTAACGAATTCGAAGCCGCGGGGAGAAACAACATAAATACTCTCCTTGGTATTCTCAATGATCGCTTTAAGAATTTCTTTTCCGTTATTTTTTATGTCATCAGCAGTCATCTACAGAAGCCTCTCTTCACCGCTGCCATCTGTTTAGTCGGCTGGGCCTTTACTAAATTGACAGAAATCAAAAAAACTTGAAAATTATCCTCTTTTAGATTATTAAATAGTCGAAAGGGAAGTTTATAATAGCTGGTAAAGAAGGGCAGGTTTGTCTTCTGAGTAGAGACAACAGAAAACGGGCAATGGATATTTGGGGTTACCTGGAAAGGTGAGACAAAAAATGTTAATTTCACCCCCGGAATAATCTGAATTGAGGATTGACTGATGATGGGAGCAAGCCGAAACTTTAGTTATGTTAGTTTTGGGTAAAAAAATCCTTTTGACAAATTCTGTCTTTGATGGTAGAAAGGTTATAAAATATGGCTTCTAAACTTGGAGAAATTCTTTTAAGAGAAAAAATCATCGAGGCTGACCAGCTCAAACAGTCTCTGGACTATCATAAAAAAAACAATTTACCCATAAGCTCTGCCTTGGTGGCCCTGGGCTTTGTCACCGAAGAAGAAATTGCCCAGGCTCTGAGCCGACAGCTCGGCTATCCATATATTGACTTGGACCAGTTTGAAGTCTTTCCTGAAGTTATCAGCCTTATCCCGGCGGAAGTGGCTAAAAAATATATGGTTATGCCGATCCATAAAATCAAATCTTTTCTGACCTTGGCTATGGTTGACCCCACTGACTTAGAAGTCATTGAAGATATCAGGTTCAGAACAGGATTGAGCATTCAGCCGGTAATTTCCACTGAAACCGGAGTGATGAATGCCATCAATAAATATTATGGTGTGAGTGATGCTCTCAAGGTTAAGAAGTTAATCGAAGATATCGAGCTGGCAGATGAAGGCCGGGTCAACGTCATTGATGAAAAAGAGCTCAAGGAAGATTATGATGTAACCGAGCTGGAGCAGGCCAGCAATGAAGCTCCCATTATCACCTTAGTCAATCAGACTTTTATCGAGGCCATCAAGCGGGGAGCCAGTGACGTCCATTTTGAACCTTACGAACAGCAATTCCGTATTCGCTACCGCATAGACGGTGACCTTTATGAAATTGCTGATCTGCCAATGAAATTTAAAAATCCAGTGCTGTCTCGAGTAAAAATCCTGGCCAATATGGATATTGCTGAAAAACGACTGCCTCAGGATGGTCGTATCAAGATGCGGATAAAATTGGAAAACGGCAAGAAAAAAGAAGTCGATATGCGGGTGTCTTCGCTGCCGACGATGTTCGGCGAAAAAATCGTTACCCGTATCTTAGACAAAGAGATGCTTAAGCTGGACCTCACCCAGCTGGGTTTCGAGCCCGAATCCTTAGAGATTTTCCAGGAAGCCATCCATAGACCATGGGGTATTATTCTGGTTACTGGACCCACCGGAAGTGGTAAGACCAACACCCTGTATTCAGCTATTTCCAACTTGAACACGTCAGATGTCAACATTATGACTGCCGAAGACCCGGTGGAGTTTTACATACCCGGAATCAACCAGGTTCAGATAAAAGAAGAAATCGGACTGACCTTTGCCAACGCTTTGCGTTCATTTCTTCGGCAGGACCCTGATATCATGCTGGTTGGTGAAATCCGTGACTATGACACCATTGACGTAGCTATCAAAGCTGCCCTGACTGGTCACTTAGTCTTCTCCACTGTTCATACCAACGATGCTCCGAGCACTATCAGCCGTTTGATCAATATGAATGTGGAGCCATTTTTGATCGCTGACTCAGTCGTGCTTATTGTGGCTCAGAGGCTGATCCGAAGGTTGTGCAAGAAATGTTGCGAGCCCCAAGAGCTACCCAAAAGAGCCCTCCTGGATATGGGCTTTAAAGAAGAAGAGGTAGATGACCTCCACATCTTTAAAGCCAGAGGTTGTGAAGCCTGCAACAACACAGGCTACAAAGGAAGGATTGCTCTTTTTGAAGCTATGAAGATAACGGATGAAATAAAAGAAATGATCCTCAACCGGTCAACCACCCGGGAAATCAAGAGAAAAGCTATAGAGAATGGAATGATTACGCTGAGGCAGAGCGGTTTGTTCAAAATCAAGAACGGCATCACCTCGGTTGAGGAAGTTTTGAGAGAAACTGTCAGGGACTGGGAGTAGGAGGCATAAATGGCAAAGCCAATCTATGAACTTTTAAAAATCGCGGTAGAAGAAGATGCCAGCGACCTTCACATCACTGCCTATGTTCCGCCGCGCATCAGAGTCCATGGCCGCTTAAAAAACATCGACCATCCGCCGCTTCAGCCGAATGAAACCCAGGAGCTCATCTATAGCATTCTCAACGATAAACAGAAAAAAATCTTTGAGGAAAAACTGGAACTTGATCTATCTTTTGGCATCAAAGAGCTGGGCAGATTCAGAGTCAATGTTTTCAGGCAGAAAGGTTCAGTAGCTGCAGCTTTCCGGCGTTTTCTGCCCCAGATGTGGAGTTTTGCCCAGTTAGGGATTCCGCAGAGAGTGGCTCAGCTCTGCTATCTGCCACGCGGGCTGGTTCTGGTAACCGGCCCTACCGGCTGCGGTAAGTCCACCAGCATCGCCTGTATGCTCGATCACATCAACCACGAAAGAGATGTCCATATTGTCACAGTTGAAGACCCGATTGAATACTATTTCACCCCGAAAAGAGCCATCATCAACCAGAGGGAGCTTTTTACTGACACCCTTTCTTACGCCAACGCTTTAAGGTCGGTCCTTCGTGAGGACCCGGATGTGGTCTTTGTTGGTGAAATGCGAGACTTAGAGACAGTGGAAGCAACTTTACGGGTGGCTGAGACCGGGCATTTAACTTTTTCCACGTTGCATACCAATTCAGCCTGCGAGTCCATCTCCAGAATAATCGATATTTTCCCCAGCCAGTATCAGGCCCAGGTCAGGGTGACGCTGTCGATGATTCTGGAAGCAGTAATGACCCAGGCACTGCTGCCACGGGCTGATGGCAAAGGTCGGGCTCTGGCCATGGAAATACTCATCCCCAACCCGGCCATCAGGAATTTAATCCGGGAAAACAAAGTTCACCAGATTTATTCATCTATGCAGATGGGCCAGGAGAAGTTTGGTATGCAGACGATGAACCAGAGCTTAGCCAGCCTTTATTTCCGCAGGCTCATTACTTTGGATACAGCTATGGCTGTTACTTCCAACCCGGAAGAGCTGATAGATATAATTCAGCGGCATGAAGGCAGCATGGGCAAGAAGAGAGCGACGAGCTCTTCGGGGAAATAGATGAAACAGATAAGTCTTAATAAATTAAGGAGAAGGTAAAATGCCGGTATATGTCTGGAACGGGAAAAACCGCTACGGCGATCTGGTCGGTGGCGAAAGGGTAGCTGAGTCTATCGAAGATCTAACTCGAACCCTGCAGAAAGATCAGATTGCCATCATCAGTATAAAACCAAAAAGAACTCTGCCTGCCATCCCTTTTCTGAAAAGGGAAAAAGTTAAGCTCAAAGAGCTGTCGATGTTCAGCCGACAGCTTTCAGTTTTAATCGATGCTGAGCTGCCGCTGATCCAGAGCTTGAGCTTGTTGGCTGAACAGCAGAAAAATAAATATTTCACCCGGGTAATAACTGAGGTTAAAGAAGATGTGGAAGCCGGGTCCGCCTTAAACCAGGCACTCCGCAAACATCCCAAAGTTTTTGATGACCTTTACTGTAACCTGGTGGCTTCGGGTGAGCAGAGCGGTTCTCTGGACGTTATGCTCAGGCGGTTGGCTGACTACCAGGAAAGTATGATGAAGTTGAGAGCCCAGGTGCGTCAGGCGATGATTTATCCTTCGGCTATCGTCACTTTTGCCATCATCGTAGCTATCTTTATGTTGTGGAAGGTCCTCCCGGTCTTTGGTGGTATCTATCAGGAACTTGGAGCAGATCTTCCCAGCCTGACCGCTTTTGTCCTGGCTTTGAGCCGCTTTGTCAGCCGCTTTATTGTTTTAATAATTATCGGGCTGATAGGCCTGGTCGTGCTGTTCCAGCAGTGGAAAAAGACGCCCCCAGGGAGAGAAGTAGTTGACAGAAGTACGTTGAAGATGCCCATTATGGGAAAACTGACGAGTAAGATTGCTCTTTCCCGGCTGACGAAGACTTTGAGCACTCTTATCTCCGGTGGTGTCCCGATGCTGGAGAGTTTGCGGATTGCTTCAACCACTACTGGAAATGTGATCATCGAAAGACAGATTATGCATGCCCGGCAGTTAGTTTCAGAGGGTAAGAGCCTTAATGATGCCTTGAAAGAAGCCGGTCATGGTCAGTTCCCGGCGATGATGGTTCAGATGGTTAATGTCGGTGAATCAACCGGTACCCTTGACGAGATGCTGGCCAAGTTAGCTAATTTCTTCGACGATGAAGTTAATGATTCTGTGAGTGCCCTCCTTTCAGCTCTTGAACCTCTGGTGCTGATTTTCGTCGGTGGCATCGTCGGTACCCTGGTCATCTCAATGTATCTGCCGCTGTTTAACCTGATCCAGAAATTCTGAGGGGAGAAGATAGCGGGTACCAAACGGGCTGAACCTGGTAAGGTGAAATCGATATTTTTGATTTGAAGGGCTACAGAAATCAAGAAAAAGAAAGAAAGCAGCCAGAAAAAAATAAGTTCTGGAAACCGGAAAGATAAAAGCTGGAAATGAAAGAAAAAATCGAAAGAAGAGACCTTCTCCATTACCTTCTTTTTCGCCTGCTGGTCATCACTTCTATTTTGATTGCCACTTTAATCATTCAGTATTCAACCGGAGCTGGTTTTCCGGTCGTCTTTCTCTATGCTATCGCCTGCTTTTATGGTTTATCGCTCATCTATCTCCTGCTTTATCTCTGGGGAAAATGGCTGATAGCTCAGGCTTATTTTCAGTTGATTATGGACTTACTGTTAATAACGCTTCTGGTCTATATTTCTGGTGGAACCACCACGGCTACCTACTTTCTTTACATTTTTGCTATCATTGCGGCCAGTCTGGTGATTTCTGAAAAGGCAACTTATCTGGCTGCGGCTCTGTCTGCCGTGCTTTTCGGCTTTCTGGTTGATGCTACTTATTTTGGCTTGATTCCTTATTTTAATCCCGAGCATGCGGTTAAACAGCCCTTCGGCTCGGTGCTGTTTAACCTGATTTTAGCCTGGGCAGTGTTTCTGGCGGTAGCCTTTTTTATGAATTATCTTTCCCGAAGTCTGCGGAAAACGAGATTGGCTTTACAACAGGCTGAGAAAGAGCTGATTCTGAGAGAGAGGCTAGCTGAGGCTGGTCGGGTGTCGGCTACCTTAGCTCATGAGATCAGAAATCCGCTTTGTTCGATTTCCAGTGCGGTGCAGGTTCTAAAATCTGAGCTGCAGCTCGACCAGGAACAGGAAAAGTTGATGGAAATTATCATCAAAGAATCGAACCGGGTGTCGCAGCTTCTCGAACAATTTCTGGACTTTGCGGCACCATTAAAAAAGATGTTTACTGAAGTTGATCTGGGGATGTTGCTCAATGAAACCCTGGAGATGCTGCGTTCGGGCGGTGACCTTGACGGAGAGAAGATCAGGGTGGAGGGCAACTACTTAGTGAGAAAAATTACCTATTACGGCAATCCCAATCATTTTAAACAGATTTTCTGGAATTTGGTTAAGAATGCCCTCAAAGCTATGCCTGAGAGCGGAAAACTCAGCCTTAATTTTTATAACTCTCACCGCGATGGATTGAAGTTTATTGTGGCTGACACCGGAGTCGGAATGAGCGAGAAGGACAAAGAGAATCTGTTTGTGCCGTTCTATTCGGGCTTCGGCGAAGGCCGCGGTCTGGGGCTGGCCACAGTCAAGAGGTTGGTGGAAGATTATGAGGGCAAGATTCAGGTTAATTCTGAAGTGGGTAAGGGCACGGAGATTATCATCACCCTGCCTTGGCTGAGCGGCAGAAAGTAAAAAATGAAAGCAGAAATCAAAAATTAAGGAAAACGCCAATGGATACTATTTTAATTATTGACGATGAAAAGAGTTTGCTTGATGTCCTGAGTCTGGTTTTTAAGAAGGAAGGCTATGAAGTTAAAACAGCCACATCCGGGGGTGAAGCTTTGGAAATTCTGCAAAACAACACCCTGGACCTGGTGATAACTGATATCAGAATGCCGCACATCAGCGGGATGGAAATTTTAAAGTATGTCAAAAGTAATATTCCCGAAGTGCCGGTGATTGTCATCACCGCTTACGGTAGCATCAAGCAGGCCGTGGAGGCTTTGAAGGTTGGAGCCCTGGATTACATCGTCAAGCCTTTTGATGTCGAAGAGCTGAAAATTCTGGTGGCCCGGGGGTTGGAGCGGAAGCACTTAGAGCTGGAAAATATCCTGCTGAAAAAAGACCTTAAGGAAAAATACCGCTTCGAAGATATGATCGGCAAAAGCCGGCTGATGCAGGAAATCTATGTGTTGATTGAAAAAGTGGCCGGCACAGATTCGACAGTATTGATTACGGGCGAGAGTGGGACCGGAAAGGAGATGGCGGCCCGGGCGATTCACAACCTGAGCCGGCGCAAGGACAAACCTTTTGTCACCATAAACTGTGCGGCTTTGCCCGAGAATTTACTGGAGAGTGAGCTTTTCGGCCATACCAAAGGGTCGTTTACTGGGGCGGTCTCGGATAAGAAGGGAATGTTTGAAGTAGCTCATAAAGGCACGCTGTTCCTGGATGAAATCGGGGAGATGTCGCCCTGGACCCAGGTGAAATTGTTGCGGGCCCTTCAGGAGAGAAAGATCAGGCGGGTCGGCGGGACAGAAGAAATCCCGGTCGATGTGCGGGTGATTGCCGCCACCAACCAGGATTTAAAGAAACGGATTGAGGAAGGAAGATTTAGAGAAGACCTATTTTACCGGCTGAACGTCATTTCTTTTGAGATGCCGCCGCTGCGGAAGAGAATTGAAGATATCCCGCTTCTGGTGAAGCATTTTCTCCAGAAATACTGCCAGCAGATGGGAAAGAAAATGAAGCGGCTGGCGCCGGAAGTGATTGGAATTTTTGAGACCTATCCCTGGCCCGGGAACATCAGGGAACTGGAGAATGCGATCGAGAGGATTGTGGCCATTGAAGACCGGGAGACAATCACGCCAGCCTGTTTGCCGTCAGAGATGCTGGACCTGGGGAGAAAAGATGAGCTGAAGGTGGAGCTGGGCCCAAATTTTAATCTGAATAACTATCTTGATAACGTGGCCAAAAAATACATCTTAAGGGCCTTAGAAACGAGTAGGGGAAGGTTGAAGCGGGCGGCCCCACTTCTGGGTGTAAGCTACCGGACTCTGCGTTATCTGATGGATAAGTACGGACTGAAGACTAAGGAAGAGTTACGGCAAGCGGGAGAGGAGCAGGGAAGGGAGGAAAAGAGCGAAGGGCGAGGGTAGACGGCCCTATAGAGTGAAAAAGGGTTAACGATGGATTTTAATAGTGGCAGGCGAGTAGTTTAAAGCATTGAGCATTTCAAGGGGAAAAAGCGTTTTGTTAAGGGGGAAATTGAGGAAGGCAAAAGAAGGACGAGTTAATGAAGGGACAAAAAATGTCGTTATTAGTTAACAAACATTGTCAAATTGTGACTGGGAAATAAGCCCTGAATTTTGTAATTTATTTATTATCAATATGATATGATGGTATAATTAGCTGGCACATTTCTTGCAATAATATAAGCGAACGTAAAAACATCTCGGCCGGCGGATAGTCGGCGAGAATAAGGAGGTATTAAAATGTTAAAAAAGATGAGAGGATTCACTCTTATCGAAATGCTCATCGTCGTGGCCATTATTGGTATTCTGGCCGCATTGCTTATCCCCAACGCCATGAGCGCCCTGCAGAAAGCCAAACAGAAAGGCACCCTCAAAGACATCAACACTATTGCTACTGGCATTATGGATTATGTCACAGATAAGGGAATTGCTCCTGATGGAGGAAAAGGGCAGTTAACTGACACAGGTAATACGGTTGTTCAGGCACTACAGGGATTTTATTTAAAAACTTTTCCAGTAAGAGACCAGTGGGGACATTTCTTTTATGTTTACACCAGGGCTACAAATGTACAAGGAAATGTTTTTGGTGTAACCTATCCTTCAGGTCAGACCCCTGGAGATGATGATTTTATCGTGGGCTCATCTGGAAGAAATACTGACGCCACCAATTATGGTACCTGGGATCCTACTAATCCATCAGCCGGGCTCTATGAAGTTAACAATATGTCAGATTTCGACAAAGAGATTGTCAACTGGGACGGCAGTATGGTTATCGGTCCGCGTACAGCTGCTGGTACCACTTGATGAAAGATTAAGAGCTCAGGAATTGAATTAGAAAGGGCGGCTGCAGCCGCCCCTTTTTTTAAATACATCATGCCGGGGCCAAATATACAACTGGGGTGGTTGTTGTAATTTTCAGTAAAATAGACCATTCGGCTAGAAATGAAAATCAGAGAAATTATTGAACGACCGATTTTGATAATCATCTTACCAACCTTTCTGATTTCCGCATTCATTATATTTGAAACTTTCCTGGCAAAAGGCTACATGCTCTGGCATGCCGGGTCATATTCCAATTTCCTGGATGTAATAAGAGTGAGTCACCAGGAACTCATTTGGGTGGCGGTGTTTTCAATATTAATTATCCTGGTTTACACACTCACTCATAAAATCTCCTATAAATTTTTTTCTGGCTTGTGGGCGTTGCTGGCCATAGTAGCTTCGCTTGCCCTTATTATCCATACTGTCCTTTTCCTGACAACTGGAGTCGGCCTTAGCCGTGATTACCTTCAAAATTATCTTAAAAATACAGTCGAAGTAAACAGGATGATCTTAGCCGAAGTGAAACCCCACTACCTTGCCCTATTAATTTTTCAAATCTGGTTCATCGTCTGGTTTTCGCGTTTTCCCGAATCAAGAGTTTACAGAAAACTCAGGGACGGAATCCTGAGAAAGAACAATGTGCTTAAGGTCAAAAAAGTCGTTATTCTCATTCTTTTAATTTTTGTTATCTTGCTTGAAGCCGGGGCGCTGATGCCACCCTTGGAAAGCGTCAATCAATCTATTAATCAATTTCCGTTATTTGAGCTGGCAAGAAGTTTTCTTCCAGAAAAGAAAGAAATCCGACCGAACATTGACATCAGACCTGAAGAAAGGCTTGATGGGAACATAGAACTTCAGGCTGGTCCTGATTTTAATAGAATGAATGTCGTCCTTATAATTTTTGAATCACTGAGCTGGAAATATTGTGATGTCTATAAATCGGGTCTTGGGGCCACACCCTTTCTGGCGGAGCTGGCAAAGAAAAGCTTGGTCATGGAAAGGCTTTATACAGTTGATCCCCACACTACCAAAGCTCTGATTCCCATTATTGCCGGAATCTATCCTTATCCAGAACCGGATGTCATGGAAGCCAGGCCTGGAATTTTGCCACAAAGATCTTTGCCGCACCTCTTAAAAAGATTTAGCTACAGAACCGCCTTTTTCCAGACAGCCAATAATTATGAGGAGCGACCGACAGTTGTGGCTAACTTAGGCTATGATGATTTTCGGGGACTTTATGAGTTGCCTCAGGAAGGTTTTGCCGATGTTAATTATTTTGGCAAAGAAGAAATGATGATGCTCAGGCCGAGTCTGGAATGGGTAGAAGCAGATAGCTCTCGACCTTTTTTCCTGACCTATCTGACTCTTTCAACCCATCACGAATATGGAGTTCCACCAGATTTTCCCCAGAAAGACTTTGGTGTAAAAAATAAAAATCAGAACAGGTATTTGAATGCTGTAAGATATACCGATTATTTCATAAGACGAGTATTCGAAGAGTTTGAGAAGCGAAACCTTCTAAAAAATACAATATTTATCATTATTGGCGATCACGGAGAAGCTTTTGGGGAACACGGCCGGGAAGGACATAATTACGCTATGTGGGAAGAAGGGTTAAGAGTTGCAGGTATTATTTATGCGCCCGGGCTTTTTAAGAAAGCTTGGAAAATATCCGGGTTCCGGTCAATCCTCGATATAGCTCCCACTGTTTGTGATCTGTTGGGGCTTGAGATCAAAGAGGGAAGCTTTATCGGCCAGAGTCTTCTTAAACCTGTAGAGGATGATAGAAAGCTTTATCATTTTGGCTGGTCTAAGACTCGAGTAATGGCGGCCAGAAAAGGGAGATACAAATATATTTTCAACATGGGTGATTTGCTTCCGGAACTGTATGATAATTTAAAAGATGAAAATGATGTGAATAATCTATTTAGTAAGAATTCAAATGTCAGTCGGGATTATGAAAATTTAAAGGCAGAGATTAAGAGATTGGGAGATGTGATTACTGCCCAGTACCAGGAGTGGAAGGTCAGAGCAGAATCTAATTTTAATAAAACCCGGCCAGAGTCATTCCTAAATCAACTTTCAGCCGATTTTGGAGGCCTTCTTTTTGTTTATGGATATGGAATTTTCCCTTCCGGGACAGAACCAGGCCGAACAGTCTGGATAAGAGTTGGACTGAGAACTGAGGCTAAGATAAAAAGGCCCTTAAGTATTAAAGCTGTTTTTCAGCATGCTGATGGAATCCATTCTTATACTCAGAATTTGCCCCCAAGAATAGCTTTAGAAAAACTCAACCCCGGAGAATATACGACAAGCGATGCTATTTTCCCGGTGCCTGATGATTGGCCTACAGGCAAAGTAGCAGTCTATCTTGGAGTGATTGACCTTAAACCGGGCACCTACCTTTCTCCACAAATTAATCAAACTATAAATGAAGAAGGACTGATTTACCTAACAGAACTTATCATTCATGCAAATCAGTAGAAAGGGAATCTTCAGTGGAGAGACGGGGCAATTTTTTCCTCTTTGGATCCGCAACACTATCAGGGGCTATTGATGCAATTAGAAAAAAGTCGGCTGGCATCTTTTATTTTTTGCTGCTGGCACCTTTTATCCTTGCTCTGTTTGCAGCCATCTTATCAGCCTGGCCTTTTACCACTGACGACGCCTACATAACATTGCGCTATGCTTCGAACTGGGCCAACTATGGCCAACTGAACTGGAATCTTAACGATCCCACAAGAGTAGAAGGATATTCCAGCAGCCTTTATCTGGCGTTGGCTTTCCTAGCCATCAAGCTCTCATTGAATCCAGTTGTTTTTTTAAAAGTTGTCTCACTTATAAGCCTTTGTGGGGCGCTAGCTGTAATTTTCCTTATGGCCAGAATGTTTTCAAATACGATGGGTGGCATGATGGCTGCCACTTTCCTGGGAAGTTACTACGGGACAATATGGTGGACTGTCAGCGGCCTCGAAACTGCTACCTATATTTTTCTAACCTTACTATCTTTGTATTTTTATTGTTTGAGCTTGAGAACGGCAGAAAAGAAATCATTGCTTTTATTAGGGCTTACTGGTGTACTTGTTTCCCTGACCGCGATGACCAGACCTGAAGGGCCGCTAATTGGAATAGTCATCGTCGTTGGCTTATTGATTGAGAGCCTGGTAGAAAAACGGCCCTGGAAACTTGTGTTTATCAAGGTCTTTTACCTGGCCCTTCCTTTTATTGTAATTTATGGAACTTATTTTTTGTTAAGGTATTCCTGGTTCAATGAGCTGTGGCCGAACTCTTATTACTGCAAAAAAGGATTTGCCAGAAATCCCTGGTCTCTGATAAATATGTTCCTGAGAGATTACAAAATTTATCTGCTGGTGGGCCTAATTGGATTTCTGAACAAAAAGGTCAGAGCATTTTTAGCCATTTCGTATAGCTATGTTTTTATTCTGATGGCAGGATTGTATGGGGTTGACCCTATCATAGCTCATTATAACAGGCATTTCTTAATTGCAATTGCCCTCAGTGCTATCATTTTAGTCGTTGCCCTTGATCAATTGGGCCGGATTAAACCGCTAATTGCCGGAGTCTTCATCTTAATTTGTATAATCTATAACATTCAGACGACCTTTCACCATCGGGAAAGACTAAAGGATGAAGCTGCCAGTTATGCTAAACGCATGGAAGCCAGAGCCAGACTGGCTGAATACCTAAATGGTCTCCCCATATTAAGTTATGCTATTGGAGACGCGGGACTTGTTCCATACCTGACGCCAGGGAAAAAAGTTTTTGACTATTATGGTCTGAACTCTAGGGAGTTTACCTCTAAATCAATCGGAAAGCAAAATAAATTGTATGCTAACTGGCTGGCGAACCAATGGCCAGATGCTGTAATTATTGTAAGTAATAGTGAAATTAGCTTTGTTTCGAAGAATCAAACCCAGATACTTTTGTATAATTTATTTACTCGCGACCGTGGCTATGGGGATTTAAGCCTAAGTTTCGGAGCCTCGGGTTCGATATATCATTCGCCTTATTATTATCGAATTCTTATTAGGAAAGGAGAGGAATCATCATATTGATTTATTTTTATTTTTACCTTCTTATGCTTCTGGCTGTTGCCGAACACCTTATTCCAGAACTTGTTCGTGAACCTAAAATGGCGAAAACCAGTATCGCTTTTAACCTCATAGAGGCTATAATCGTTTGTATCGTATTAATAAGTTATGGCCTTAAAACCACTCTAATCGCTGTAGTGTTTAACATCGCCGTTTATATAATCAGCGGGTTAGTTATCTTAAAGTTAAAGTTAATAAAAGAAAAATGAAAATCGAGCTCAGAAAGGCAGATTGGTCTTATTTCGGCCTGTTTATAGCCATATTTTTATTCCTGTTTTATGGCTTCTTCTTTCAGACGAGAACTTTTTATGAGCGGGATTCCACACTGCTGGAAACTCCGGTAAGGATGCATACTGCTCAACTGCTCAAAGAAGGAAATTTCGCTTTATGGACTGATTCTCACGGCCACGGACAGCCTTTTCTGGCCAACCCCAAGATAGCCATCTTTTATCCTACAACTCTTCTTTATTTATTTCTTCCCTTTTTCATAGCTTTTAAAATTCATTACTTAATTCATCCGATAATTGGCTGGCTGGGAATGTATCTTTTAGCAAAATCTTATGGCCTTTCCAGGAAAGCGTCCTTTCTGGCCAGCAGTCTTTTCTTTTTCAGTGGGATGTATCTTTCTTCCTTTGAATTTTATAACCACATAGCGGCCGTGGCCTGGATGATGTGGGTTCTTTATTTTCAAAGGTTAAAACGGCCTGTAAAATCGCCTGTATTTTTAATGAATGTGCTCTCATGGGTACTTTTGATTCTGGCTGGAGCACCGGAGTTCATCATAATTACCGGCATCCTGGCTCTTGGGCAGGCTGTTTTTGATTATGAGCATATCAGTGGCCATATATTAAAATTAAGCCTGGCCGTTTTTCTGGCGTCTCTGATTGCTGCCGCCCAGCTTTTACCTTCTTTTGAAATGCTGGCTCAAACGGAACGTTCACCCCAGGCAGAGATCTGGCCATTAGAACTCATTCAGCTTACAGACCTGACCTTTGCTCATATCTTAGGCGATGATAGGCAACCAGGGCATAATGACTTCTGGGGCGGACATCTTTTCAATACCTGGTATCCACTTTATTATAGCCTTTACCTGGGTTTTGGCGCTCTGCTTCTTTTCTTTCTATCATTATTTTTTTGGAAAGATAAAAAAATAAAATTCTGGGGAGCACTGGGGATTCTCTTTTTTCTTATGGCCTGTGGCAAGTATTCGCCCTTTTTTATAATATATCTGCATGTTCCTATCCTCTCTTCAATAAGATTTCCGGTAAAGTTTTTTATTGGCACGATATTCTGTCTGTGTTTAATGGCCGGTTACAGCCTGGATCATCTGAGAAAGGCGACACCTCCTGCCACTTTTAAGAGAGTTTTAGCTGGAACCTCTGCCATTATGTTGTTCTTATTTTTGATTTTTAAGAAACATATCGTCCAGGGCCTTAGCCAGCTTTTTGTCATAGACAAACCCAGCCTGAAAGCTCAGCTTTCTAATTCCATTCTATTGGGCCTTTTTATATTTGGTGTTTATGCTATCTTTTTTAATTTTATAGACAAAATAAAAATAAGACGAGATATTCTGCTGACGTTTTTGCTTATTTTTTGTTTGCTTGACCCAATTTATCATAACCGGTACATCAACCCAACAGTTGGTGAAGGTTATTTTAAGCCGCCCCAGATCCTACAATATGCTAAACCACCTACGACTATTTACCGGAATAAGATTTTACCCTTTACTATGGGGTTAGGAGGAATTGAGAAAATAAAGATAATGTCTTTCTACCGTCAAACACTTTTTCCTTTTTCTGGATTACCCTACGGTGTGAAGTATGTGTTTAATGGTAATTTTATGGCTACCTATTCGACGTATCGAATGAAATTGTATGAGAAAATAGACGGTCTCAGTCTTGAGGACAAATTAAAAATATTGAGATATCTTGGATGCGAGTATTATATCGGAAACCAGCCAATGTTTTTCCCTGAAGCTGCCCGCAAAATTGTGGTTGAAGGATTTACTCAGTATATAGAAAGAATATCTGATGAGCCGGCCAGACCAACGGTGGTTTTTAATGCTCTTCAGGCTGAAGGGCTTGACCAGAAGTTGAAGATTTTTATAAATCCTGAATTTGATCCGCAAAAAGAAGTAGTGGTGGATCAAAGCGTTAAAGTTCCTGAAAATTTTATGCTTAATGGGGTGCAGGCAAAAGCTGCGGGTGTCGAAGGTGATTTAATCACCGGCAATTATTCTATTGAAGTCCTGGAAGAAAAATCCGGCTTTGGCCGTTATAGAGCCAGCCTTGATAAAGATGGAATAGTGGTTATCCGATTTAATTGGGCTAAGGGCTGGAAAGCCTGGATGGATGGTAAAAGGACTCCTGTTTTTGAAGCTAACCTTTTTTCTAAAGCCATAATCGTTCCGGCCGGTGAGCACGAAGTGGTGTTAAGATACCGGCCTGATAGTTTTTTAATTGGTTCAGTTTTAAGTCTTGTTTCTCTTCTTGTGATAATTATAACCTGGGCCTATTTTTATCTGCGAACCCGCCGAAAATTGATTTGAGCTTTTGCTCTGATGGCCATAAGCATTAGGCTATTAAATTCCAGAATCAGTACTTTTGAAAAAGTTTCCCCCAATCAGTCTGCAGGATTTTTTTTGTCCTTCTCCGGCCGATAAAGGGATACCAGAGATAATCATGGAAAATTATGGAGGCTAAATAAGACCATGGGGTTAGAAAAGAGCGCAGAAGAAGTTTCTCAAGGGGTTTGAGCGGTCCCCAGTAGATTAATTTCTGCCCCCAGCTGGCCAGGGTATTTTTATCTTTTTGAAAATGAAAACTAACTTCAGAAATGTCTTCACCCACAATTTCTATTTCCTTGAGGTCGCCACAACCCAGCCCGGCCTCATGAGCTAAACGGATGAACTTAAGCTCCATCGGCTCAAAGCCCATCATCTTGGCGGCCACGGCGTCAATGGCTACCTGGTCGGCAGAAGCCAGAATATAGTTTTTGATATGAGGCACCATACATCTCGGACCTGGCCCATCGCCGGCAATTGTTCCATCCATCACGGCAAAGATTCCGGAATGAATTTCCTTCTGAACGGTCAGCAGGTCAACCAGAGTTTCGTGGATGACCGAATGAGTGTAATGACGCTTTTCGTTCAGCAACCCACCAAAGGCGTTTTTCATCGCCCCGGTCATCGTGGTAAAAACGTGAGTTTTCATCGTGGGCAGATGGATGATGCTGCTGCCGATGAAGCGTTTGGGAATCTTGATGCCATCCGGAAAAATATCATAGAGAACGCGAATCTTACCTTTGGGCTCATAGCGAACCCATTCTTCATTTTCATACAGGTGAATGTTTCTCAGGCCATATTTCTGGACGACCGGAAGATGTTTGTTATTTCGCTCGCCTCTTTTGGCTGAAACTACCACTGTTCGGTTATGGCAGGCATAAAGATTTTCTTTTGGATAGCCGTCGTCAAGGAGTGTTTTAATCACGCCTTCCAGCTGCCAGGGTGGAGTGGAACAAGCTGGATAGTAATAATGCCAGGAAATATTTATTTTCAGAGCAATTTCTTTATCTTTGGGCAAGTAATTTTGGTATTCAGCCAGATGCATCAGCCGGACATAATCTTCCAGCACTGTCTCTGGTGATGTTTTAAAAACTGCTACCTTCGGTCTGGTCATTGTGTCCTCCGCTGATTAATTTTAGTTCATTTTAGATATAAAATCAGGCCCACCGAGATTACCCATAAAATTATGTCAGCGAGTAAAGGTTTGTCTTTGAGCACCAGTTCTTCTGGCGTGCCACCCTGATTCTTCTGATGAACTAAATATAAATAACGAAATATGCCATAAAGAACAAAAGGTGTGGTTAAAATAAGATTGCGGGTATGGAATTTGGCCACCGTTTCTTCGGAAACAGTATAAAGGCAATAGGCGATGAGAGTAGAAGCAGTCACCACTGATATCATCTGGTCCAGGAGATATGGATTGTATTCTTTAAGAATCGGCCGATGAGCGGAAGCATTACCTGGAAGCAGAAAATATTCATGCCGTCTTTTGGTCATACTCAGAAAGAGGGCCAGAAGAATGGTACAGATCAAAATCCATGAGGAAATCTCTACTTTAATGGCTACGGCGCCAGCAATAACCCGGAGCAAAAAGCCAGTAGCCACCACAAAAATATCAAGAATGACCACGTGCTTGAGCCAGGAAGAATAGAGGACCTGGAGCAGAAGATAGCTGAGAATTATAAGAAAGAAGGTTCTGTTCAGTGACAGTGCTAAAGCTAAACCAGCGCCGCCTGAAATGACGATAATAGTGATGGCTGCTGCCTTAGATAGACGGCCAGAAGCCAGGGGGCGGTGGCGTTTGACGGGATGAAGGCGGTCTTCGTTTATATCAAAGAGGTCATTCAGGGTATAAAGAGCTCCAGAAATAAAACAAAAGCTGAAAAAGGCCTTGATGGCGATTATTAAGGAAGAAAGGTCAAAAAGTTTTACCGAAAAAACCAGCGGGGCAAAAACAAACAGGTTTTTTACCCATTGCTTGGGCCTTAAGGTTTTATAAATATCAATCGCACCCATTTTTTCCTTGATAATTATAACCCTTTATTAACTAATATCTTTTTTTTGCAAATTATGCAATCAATTATCTTTCGAGATATATATTCCCCTCTAAAATCGTCCTTTTTAAATCAAAATGAGGCAGCAGAGAAGCCATAAAACATTTTTGGACAATTAAAATTTCTGGTAGAGTATGAAGTTGATATAAACAATATTTCCCACGAAGAGCAAGAGGAAAATAGTCTGTCTCATTAATGCCATTTCTTATAGAAAGAATCAACAGGTTCCGATGGGAAAAGGCGAGGTGGAAATCCGAGCTAAGTTTTTATTTTTAGTGATATGATCTGCATTATTAATGTTGGTGATGTCATTTGTTAGCCAACTTATGATTCTGGGCCTATGATGTCCCAAAAAATATTCATTCAAAAAATATCAATAAGCCTGACTCTCTCAAGCACCTTTCAAGCGTAATATTTCATAATCTTATTTTTTCCTTTTCAATCCGTTTTTGAATGACCTGCCATGAAACCCCAAATTTATCACAGGTTATTCTCGCTACGGCTTCTGAAAGTTCAAATTTTTCAGAACAATATTTTTTGAACTCATCTATCTTAGGCCTTTGATTTTCTATTTGAACTTTTAATGCTTCCTTAGGTATTAACAGTCTCCCGGCGAACTCGTTAGCCTGGCTTTCAAACCAGTTCAAATCTTCTTCCAGAAAGTCTTCTCTGAAATGAATCCAGTCTTCAGGTGTTCTGAAATTACACTGCTGGATTTCATTTTTATGCAAGATTAGATGGCCCACTTCATGAGCAAGAGTAAAGCGTAAGCGGCTTGATCTTCTTGGGTCAATAAATAACTCGTAATCTACGCAGATGCTCTTTAAATCGTTTGTCAGGAAAGCATCTATATCTATCTTATTCTGGAGGCCAATTATGGGAATGATCTGGAGGCGAAGGTCAATTTCAACTATTTTTTCCATAGGGATCGGAAGTTGGTCGGGCGGATTGACATATTTCTTTCTGAATAGTTCAGCTTGTTCTCTGATAAAATCCCATTTTAAGTGCGGGGGCACAACAAATATCTCAGGCTTCCTTGTTTTGGCCACTTATTCTTCACCCAGGAGTTTTATCAATTCTTCAAGTTCTTTTTTGGTAGGTTTTTCACCTCTGATTGTTCTAAAGAATACAGGCAATTTTTCCATAACATGGGGGTTTTGTACGAGATTCGCAGGTATTTGTCCTATGGCAGCCAGGTCAAATAAAGTTTTATAATCTTCAGATTCATCTTTCAGATTCAGAGCGCGGGCAATCTCTTTAAGAACGGTACCACTTTTAGGCGGTGGCAACAATCCTCTTTCGGTCTTGCTCCAGTTACTGGGGTCAAAACCAGTAAGTTGGCAAAATTGACGTAATGTCAGCCCCGCCTTAAGTCGAAGTTCCCTGACAAATTCTCCAAAAGTTAACATTTTTTTACCTCTTTTCTTTTGTATGTGGTAAATATATACCACATTTGAAGATCTGTCAAGAAAGTAAATTGCATTGCCGGCAGCCTGCTAAGGTTGCACAACTCCAAGATGGGACAATATAAAATCTTTGGCATTTAAGTCTCATTGATAAGGACGTCGCGTTAAACTAAAATGTCTCATTGTGCAAAACAATATAAAAAATAAAACGGAGTAAAGAATTTAGCCAGAGGAAATAATTTTTTGTGCCATATGTGGTAAAATTTGGGAGCGATGGCGGTAATACGAACGATAATTCTCCTGATTTTTTATGTGGTGCTGGTGTTGCTGCTGACGCCGGTGCTGCTGCTGTTCTGGCCCTTAGGAATAAGAGACTCACTGCTGAGTGTGGGAAAATGGGCGATGGGTGTCAGCCGCCGGATTCTGGCCCTGAAGGTTGAAGTGCAGGGGCTGGAAAACATAGACCCGCATAAAAGCTACGTCTTTATGGCCAACCACGTGAGCTTTCTGGATGGGCCGCTGCTGTTCTATGTTATTCCGCAGAGGGTGCGGGTTATTCTCAAGAAAAGCATATTCTGCCTTCCGGTCGTAGGCCCTGGCATGCGCTTTGTCGGTTTCATCCCTGTCGATAGAAAGCGGGCCAGCGGCGGCAAAAGAAGCATTGATGAAGCGGCCCGACTGATGCGGGGAAAAGGCTATTCATTTTTAATTTTTCCGGAAGGCACCAGAAGCCGCGGCGGCCGACTCCAACCCTTCAAACGCGGTGGCTTTTTCCTGGCCATCGCCGCCCAGGCTCCAATTATCCCCATTACCATCAAAGGCACCTTTGAGCTCATGCCCAAAGGGAGGATTTTCGCCCGCCGGGGGAAAATTAAAGTAGTTTTTCACCCGGCCGTGGAAACAGCCGGAAAAAACGCCGAAGGCATCCCTGCCTTAATGGAAGAAGTCTTCAGGGCTATTGAAACCTATTAAAGCGGGGGCGTTAGATATAAATGTGGATCATGTATACCTGCCCCCCGGGGACAGAGGTTCACGTCCCCATCTATAAAAGATTCTTGAGCTGGTCGGCGCCGGCCACACCGCTGTTTACCAGATAGCACCTGACGTGGTCGAGCAGGCGGCTGAAGAAAGCTTTCTGGATAGCCAGCTTGTCTTCGTTCACCACTAAGAGATGCGGGTTAAAGTATGGTTGAGCCTTGGTCGAAAGCGACTTCACCGCACCCGATGGCTCACCCGCTTCCAGAATCCTCAACGCTTCATCCTTGCTCAGCTCCACCACTGCCGGCGATACCTGGTCGTTTCGCAAAATGATTAAATATTTAAGATTTGTCCGGCGGGCGAAAGCCTGCGGTCCGGAAATCCAGGTCGGGTCAAGCATAGTGTGGGCTTCAACTGATGCCCTGAAACAATACGGCGCACCTTTATCCAAGCGGCATTCATCCTGAAGCGGACAGGTCCGGTCGGTGCAGTCCTCCCTTCTCGTCACCACATTTTCGCATTTGCTGTGGTCAAATAATTTCGGCAGGCGGTCAAAAAGCTCGACGGTGTTGGTCGGGATGTAGAATTTCCGCTCAACACTATCAGCCACAGCTTTATTCCCGGAAAACCGCACGAACACGATCTCATTAGTCTGAGCCTGGACTTTCGGCATCTTCAGCAGCTCAAAGAAAAGGTCGGTTTTCTTCGTTCCAGGTTGACCTACCAGGATCAAACCGTTTCCGTCCAGCCCGACTGCCATACCTCGCACCGCGTTGATTCCCAGATGCTCTGATGAATCAAGCACTATGCCCAGGGCCAGCTTTCTAAGCGGTCCGTAATTATCCGCATTCACCAGAATACCACTCCTGGTCTCTGGATGATAATAGGCCCGCGGCTCTCTTCCTGGCACACTATCCACGGCATAAATCACCGCATGCGGCTCGAGTCCGGCTTCAATCTGTCCGGGATACCAGTTTTCCACCCAGAAATCATAAAGATGCCCGACATTGGTCCGCAACTGAACAATCGTTCCGTTGATGTTGGCATTCCACTCATAATAACTGTCGAATCCGAGATGGCTTTCCATCTCAGTCACCAGGGCATCGCGCCTCCGGCCCTCAACTACCACCTCCAGCGGCACCGACTTTTTCACCTTAGTCAGATAATTCTGGAGATATATCTTCTTTACTTTCCTGGCCGTTTTCAGCCTGGACATAGCTTCGGCAATCCTATCCATACCTTTTTCCAGGTTTTCCATGGAAGTGGCGTAGGAAATCCGGATGTAGTCGTCGGCTCCAAAAGCATCTCCGGGCACTATGGCCACTCGCGCCTCTTTCAGGAGATAATAAGCCAGCCCGTAGGAATTGCGAATCTGAATTCCGCCAGCTTCTTTTCCGTAGTATGAACTTACATTGGGGAAAAGATAAAAAGCCCCCTGGGGCTTAAAACAGGAAATTCCTGGAATCTGTTGCAGCCGCATCAGCACATAATTCCGGCGGCGCTGAAATTCAGCTACCATCCGGTTGACTTCGTACTGCGGTCCGGCCACAGCTTCGACGCTGGCTTTCTGTGAGATCGAGCAGGCGTTGGAAGTAGTATGGCTCTGTATCTTGGACATAGCGCTGATGATCTCAGCCAGTCCGACAGCAAAACCGATCCTCCAGCCAGTCATTGAGTAGCTTTTGGAAACTCCGGTGATGATAATGGTCTTTTTCTTAACATCATCACCGAGGGAGGCAAAACTAACAAACTGAAAACCATCAAAGACTAAGCGGCTGTAAATCTCGTCGGCCACAACATAGATGTCTTCTTTGAGAATGACTTCAGCTAAGGATTCGAGTTGCTCTCTGGTGTAAGCTGCGCCCGTCGGGTTGTTGGGGTTGTTCAGCAACAGCGCCCTGGTAGAGGGTGAGATGGCTGCCCGGAGCTCGTCAGGCGTCAGCAGAAATCCATCTTCTTCTCGAGTCTCAACTATAACCGGTTTGCCTTTGGCCAGATTAACGCACTCCGGATAAGTGACCCAGTAAGGCGCCGGGATGATGACCTCATCTCCTTCGTTGACGATAGTCTGAACGAGATGAAAGAGAGAACTCTTGGCGCCACTCGAAATCAGCACTTCGTTGGGTTTATATTCGAGGCCATAATCTTCTTTCAGCCTCTTACAGACAGCTTTTCTCAGCTCAGGAATACCGTCATTTTCGGTGTATTTGGTGAAATTCTGCTCGATGGCCTTGATGGCCGCGGCTTTAACGTTTTCGGGTGTGGGGAAATCGGGTTCGCCCACACTCAGGTCAACCACATCTATTCCCTCAGCCTTCATCGCTTTGGCTTTGGCTGAGATTTTAAGAGTGGGAGAAGCTCCTATTTTAGTTACTCTTTCTGAAACCATGGCAGTCCTGCTTTGTCCAAGCGATTATTTCTTCTCAGGGGTTTTTCCCGGGGTGGCAGAGCTGAATTTGTCTCTGAGAAACTTGCTCAGGTCAGCACCGGTAAGGGCTTTGACCACTTCGGGCATTTGAGCCAGGATTTCAGTGATCTCGCCGGTGATTTTGCTTGTTCCCAGTCCCCTGTCTCCGCCGATGACAACGATTTTGTCGACTTTGGCCAGCGGCTCAGCGATGGCTTTGGCCAGTTCAGGAAGGACTTTGATGAAGGTTTCAAGCAGAGCCGCTTCGTTGTATCTTTCCCAGGCCTGAGCTTTTTTCAACATGGCTTCAGCTTCAGCCAGACCGCGCAACCGGATTTCTTCAGCTTTAATCTGAGTTTCAAGCCTCATGGCTTCGGCCTTGCCTTTTCCTTCAGACTGGAGGCGGAATTCTTCAGCTTCGGCTTCAGCCCGAATCTGATACTTGCGAGCATCAGCCGGACGCAGGACATTGGCTTCCAGTTCTTTTTCCTTGCGCTTGATTTCCAGCTCTTCGATGCGGACAGCCTCTTGTTTTTCAATTTCCTTAACTTTGGCTTCTTCTTTCTTGATTTCCTGGGCTAACCGGTTGCGCTCAAGCTCATAGGAAAAGTCGGCCTGAGCCTTCTTCTGATTGACCAGGACCTGGGACTCAGCTTTTTTGGCTTCGTTATCCCACTGGGCTTTGGCAATCTGAGCATCGGACTGGAGTCTGGCAACTTCGCCTTCTTTTCGAGCCTGAGACGACTTGATAATAGCTTCTTTTTCGGTTTCAGCCTGGGCAATAGCGGCATCACGCTTGGCCGCAGCGATGACTGGCTTGCTCAGAGCCTCAATGTATCCCTGGGTGTCGCTGATGTCCTTCAGGGAAAAAGACAGCAGCACCAGGCCCATCTTGGCGAAGTCTTCTTTGGTGGTTTCAACGACTCTTCTGGAAAATTCCTGGCGACCACGGTAAATTTCTTCAACGGTCATAGTGCCAATGACTTCGCGCACTTTGCCTTCAAGGACATTCATAGCTACATCGCGGATGCCCTCTTTCCCGGTACCGAGGAACTGCTCAGCAGCTAAACGAATGGCCAGCTCGGTGGAATCAACTTTGACCTGAGCCGAAGCATCAGCCAGGAGGGGAATCCCGCCGTGGGTCAGGACTTCAGGTGTCTTGATGAAGAGAGAAATAACTTCGAGCGGCAGGGCGTAAACTTTTTCAATGAACGGCCAGACAAAAGTACCACCGCCGAGTTTGTATCTATAGCCAACTTTCTTTTTTGTCCCGTCTGGAAGAGTGATGGTTCTCTTACGGCCACCAGCAATGATCAGAGCCTCATTAGGACCAACTTTTCGATACTGGGTGCCTAAGAGCAGGCCCACAAGCCCCAGAAAGACGATGATTGCCCCGATGATAATAAGCCAGGTGGTTAAAGGCATAATAACCTCCCTCAGATTAACGTTATTCTATGATTATAGGATTGAAAAAAAGAAATTCCCTTCTTCTTCATTCTCTTTTACGTCTAACCTACCCTCGTCAGGCTATTTAGAAAGGATTTATTTATCAAGGAAAGATATTAATTCTTATCAAATTTAAAGTCAAGCCAGAAAATTAGGGGAAAATTGGGGGCACATTACATATTTACCTAATTTTTTTTGACACCTGTTTCGGGTTCCCCGTTCGCCAGGGGGAAGCAATTTGGGAAAAAGAACATCCAGGCAATTAAAAATTCTGTTTTCTGGATTTAATTTCTAAGTTTTCCCGGGATTCAATTACTTTTGACAAAAGTGCTATTCATTTTTGCTATCCATTTTTTGTAAAGTTATTTCCAGAAGATGTTATTTTTTACAAAACTTTTATAAAATAGGCGTTATTAGGAAAAGGAAATGTCGGTAAGGAGGACGTATGAAAAAGGGCAAATCATCTGAGCTCTGGAGGTTGAATCCGGGCAGGAAGTATTTATTGGAATTGAAAGAAGAATTGATCCGGGTTTTAGTGGAGGAAGCGAAGGATGGAATATACGTCATAGGTCAACGAGGGTTTGAATATGTGAATGGAAGCTTTGCCCGGATGACCGAATTCACTCAGGAAGAAATTATTTCGGGCGGGACAGAACTTATCTTCAAACAGGTTCACCCTGATGACAGAGAAATGTTAATTAAAAGGAAAGAGGCTCGAAACCGTGGTGAACAATTGTCACCCCTTTATTACCTTCGGATTTTTACCAAAACGGGTCGTCTGGTTCACTTCGAGTTTAATACTATTCCGATTTCGGGCAGAAGAGTGGTAGGGGTGATCAGAGATATAACTAAGCAGGTTAATCTCAGAGAGCAACTTAAAGAAAAAGAAGCTCTTAGTTCCCGCCTTATCGAGAATGCCGGGGAAGCTATTCTTATAGCCCAGGATGGCCTAATAAAGTTCGCCAACAAGGCGGCCTCAGAAATCTTTGGCTACAAGCTCGAAGAAATCATCGGTTCTAAAATTGATGGTTATTTGTCTCAAGATAAGGCGGAAGAAATTCTCGAGCTATATCGGAAGAGACTTTCAGGCGAATCCTTACTCAACCATTATGAACTGAACATTCGCCATAAGGATGGCCAGATGCTCTGGATTGAAGTGGAGGTCAGTCTGATTGATTACAATGGCTACCCAGCTACCCTGGCGGTAATGCATGACATAACTGAAAGGAAAAGAGCTGAGGAAAAACTTAAGGAAACCTTAGAGAAATTGCGGAAAGCTTTCGGGGCAACGATTAATGCTTTGAATAAACTGATCGAAATAAAGGATCCTTATACCGGCGGCCATCAGAAAAGAGTGGCTGACTTAGCCAGGGCGATGGCCACGGAAATGGGTCTCTCTTATGAAATAATCGATGGGCTCAGGCTGGCTGCCCAGATCCATGACATTGGGAAAATCGTTGTTCCCTCAGAAATCCTCAGCAAACCAGGACGTCTGAGCGAAAGCGAATGGGGACTGGTCAGGAATCATGCTCAAATTGGTTATGACTTACTCAAAGATATAGATTTCCCCTGGCCGGTGGCCGAGATTATCTATCAGCATCATGAAAGACTGAACGGCTCGGGTTATCCTAGGGGGTTAACAGGCGAGCAAATTATGATAGAAGCCAAAATTCTGGCGGTGGCCGATGTGGTTGAAGCTATGTCTTCTCACCGCCCTTATCGGGAGGCTTATTCTCTTGAGGAAGCCTTAGCCGAAATAGAAAATAACAAAGGCCGCCTTTATGATGAGACAGTTGTTGAAGCCTGCCTTCGTTTGTTTAGAGAAAAAGGCTATCGGTTAAAATAAGAAAAATCAACAAGAAAAAAATTTTGGACTACGGCTTGCCTTCCTATTTTTGCTCTTATGGCAGAAAATCAGGAAATATGGTTTGGGTCCCCATCTTTAGTAGGCGATGAAGACGGGGTGAATTTTCTTGAGAACGGCCCGCTGGGTTTCCAAAATTTCCCGAATGCCTTTATCAGCCAGTTTGAGTAACTGTCCTAACTCCTGCCGGGGAAAGGCAACTTTTTCTGCCGCCGCCTGGATTTCGACCAGCCGGCCGTTATCAGTCTCGATGACATTCATATCAACTTCAGCCTGAGAATCTTCAATATAATCTAAGTCCAGAAGCCTCTGTCCCTGAACAATCCCTACGCTGACGGCAGCCACCAGATTACGCATAGGGAAAGTCTCAATTAAACCTTCGTCGAGAAGCTTTTTCAGACAAAGGGCCAGGGCGATGCAACCAGCGTTGACGGAGGCTGTCCTGGTGCCGCCATCTGCCTGGATAACATCGCAGTCGATGATGATGGTTTTTTCTCCAATAGAGGTCAGGTCGGTTCCGGCTCTGAGGGCCCGGCCAATTAACCGCTGGATTTCCTGGGTTCTACCCGAAATCTTACCCTGAGTTCTTTCTCGCGGTGTTCTTTTTTCTGTCGACCTGGGGAGCATTGAGTATTCAGCCGTAATCCAGCCAGAACCGTTGCCCTTCAAAAACTGTGGCACTTTATCTTCGATTGAAGCTGAAGCCAGGACCCTGGTTTTACCCATCTCGATATAAGCCGAGCCTTCGGCAAACTCCAGATAATTTGGCTTTATCAGGGTAGGCCTGAGTTCGTCATAAGCTCGGCCGGAAGGTCTGGCCAAAGCCGGTTTTCTGGTTGATTCTTTTTTAGTCTTTACCGTGGTCACTTTTTACTCCCGCCAAGAATTTCAATGGGACAGAATTTCTGCCTCAATATTTTTATCATAGGGGATAATTGGCTTTTTGGCAATAAGCTCTTAAATTTAATAGAACTTTTTCAAGGAGACAAAAGTTATCAGACCAAATAATCAGTATCGTAGATGCAATTAAGCTGAAACAGACAGGCCGCGGCTGGTATTGATCTGTTCCGGCTGGCCGGCCTTTGATTATTGGCCCGTATTCATCTATAATCAAAGCTGCTTCTCTAGACTTGATGAATATAATGATTCCAGAAATAAATAGAATTTCTCTTTTAATTTCCTTTTTGGTTTCTCTTTTCATCCTGGCCAACTTCATCGCCTGCGAAAAGAAATCTCCGGTCAAAGGCCTGGTAGTTAACCCGGAATTTTCCGAGAAAACCCTCACTGACGACCTGGTCACCAAGCTCAGGATAAAATTCATCACCACCTCTTCTTTCGAACTGCTACAGAAAGATTACCGGATAGTGGCCGAAGCCGACTGGCAAGGGCGGTTTCTGTTTCAAGAAAGCCTTCAACTGAAGACACCAACCACCAAATGGCTGGCCAACCAAGTGTATGAGGTCAATAAATATGTTTATCTACCGGCTTTTATTAACCGCTTTGATCCGGAGATGGCTGGCGGGGCCAGGATTAACTTGAGTATAAGTTTTCAGTCAGAAGGTCAGGTTGCCCCGATAATTCTTTTTCAGAAAAGCCTCAAGATTTCTCCCCGTCCGCTCGAGGTCTCTGAGGTGGTTTACTTAGACGGCTGGCAAAAAATAATTAGGGCCTGGCCAGCAGCAGAACGGCCTTTAATTGACCTCTGGACTCAAGGGCAAGCCGTTTGCCTGCTGAAAAATCCAG
>Ga0315280_10002712_pt1 | contig 28343 bp, 24 predicted proteins | sample YL17G06_40_MG_FD_203697 | JGI IMG/M metagenome (GOLD analysis project Ga0315280, IMG submission 203697) | Sediment microbial communities from Yellowstone Lake, YNP, Wyoming, USA - YL17G06_40 | ecosystem: Environmental > Aquatic > Freshwater > Lake > Sediment | place: USA: Wyoming | collected... | reverse complement strand
GCAGGCAGGACCGTGCGAAACAGCCTCTGAATGGCCTGGACGCACTCCACGGCGCAGGTATCAGGCGCCTGCCCGTAGGGGCAGCGGTAGCAATAGGGATAGGGCACGTGATGCACGCCGGGAACCAAGGGGCCGAAGCCGCGCCGCTGCACGCTCTTGCTGGCCGTCAGCGACAGCGCGCCCAGGGTGCGGCCATGGAAGGCGCCCAGGAAAGCCACGAACTTGTGGCGCCCGGTGTGGTAGCGCGCCAGCTTGATGGCGGCTTCGACGGCCTCGGCGCCAGAATTGCCGAAGAAGACCCGCCGCGGGACACCGCCTGGCGCCAGCGCGGCCAGCCGTTCGGCCAGCTCGACCATGTTCTCGTAGTAGAAATCGGTGCCCGACATGTGGATCAGCCGGGTCGCCTGCTTTTGAATGGCCTCGACGACCTGCGGGTGACAGTGGCCGGTGGCCACCACGGCGAGCCCGGCGCTGAAATCCAGAAACCGGTTGCCGTCCACATCTTCCACGATGGCGCCTTCGCCCCGCTCGGCCACCAGCGGGTAGGATCGGGTGTATGAGGGGGAAAGGGCCCGTTGGTCCCGCTCGACCACCGCACGCGCCCGCGGGCCGGGCAAAGGCGTCAGGATCTGGGGCAGATCCGGGCGAACGGCTTCAAGGGTGGAACTCATATTGACCTCCCTGCTCGGACTGATCAAGCCCACAGCCGCCAGCCCGTGATCACGGAAGGAATTCGGGCGCATGGGCGGCTGAACAATTATCGGAGGGAGGGCGGGAACTAATCAGAGCCGAACAGCCCCGGCCTGGCAGCGGCTGGTAGCGGTTTCATGATTCCAATATAGCACTGTTTGGGGCGGATTCCAGGTTGCCTTTCCTGTTTCAATTGCTCCGTCCGAGCTCCCGGATGCGCAGGTTGCGGAACATGACCAGGCTGAACTGGTCGTGAAGCTGCAAGCCGATGGGCCCGGCTTTCGGCCGCTCGGGCAGGCCGGGGTGTTCGGCCACCAAATGTCCGTTGAGGCGCACCCGGATGGCGTTGCTGCGGGACTCGATGTCCAGGCTGTTCCAATCGTCGTCGAACTGGAAACCGGTCTTGGCTTTCACCAGGGCGTAGATGCTGCCCGTGGGCGTCGGATCGGGGTAGCCGTTGTTGATCTGGATCTCGTAGCCCAGCCGGGAGGGGGTGCGGGTGAAGTCCGCCGGGGTGGCGATGCCGAACTTGGCCCGGGAGGTGTCGCGGATCGAGACGCCGCTGTTGCCTGGCCGGCGGGCCCAGTATTCCAGGTGTAGGTCAAACTGCTCGAAATCCCGGAGGGTGTAGAGCCAGCACTGAGTGTCCCGCCAGGCCCGGTACTTTTCCCCGCTCAGGGGCCACTCCAGCCTCTCCATGCCGGATCTGGCATCACGCTGGCCCACCACCGTACCGTCCTTAATGACGGTCCAGATGCCCTCTCCTCGAACTTCCCAGCCGTCCAGGTTCTTTCCGTTGAACAGGTTTTTCCAGGGTTGTGCAGCCAGCATGGCGGCGCTCACGAGCGCCAGGCACAGAAGTCGTTTCATGGGAGTTCATTATACGCTTGGCACTTGCCAGCTTTGTGGCGCTTGCCAGGATTTTGACGCGCCGGCGCTGGGCAGCCGGCTGAAAACACACAGGATCACGGTGGCAGGAAACTTGCCCCTTGAGGCGGTGTCATGTTAGGTCCAATGGCCGGCCTTCTCGAACAGTACATGGACCTGCTGAGCGTGCGCCAGAAGCTGGTGGCTTCCAATCTAGCCAATGCCGACACGCCCGGCTATAAGACCCGGGATATCGACTTCCAGGCCGAGTTCCGGAGCCTGGTCCAGGGGGGAGCAGCCAGCGTGGTGGAGGTCGCCGGGCTGGAGGGGAAACACGACGGCAACAACGTGAGCGTGGACCGGGAGGCCCGGCTGCTGGCCGAGAATGCGTTGCGCTTCAATCTGGCTGCCAACCTGTTGCGCACCGAGATCCAGGTGGTACGCTCGGCCATTCAGGAGGGTAGAAACGGATGAGCCTCTTCTCTATTCTGTCGGTCAGCGCTTCGGGCATGGCGGCGCAGCGGGAGCGCGCCGCTCTGCTGGTCGAGAACTTGGCCAACGCTGAGACCACCCGCACGCCGGAGGGAGGGCCCTACCGCCGCAAAGACGTGGTCTTCGCCAGCGAGCCGGTGTCCACTCCGTTCTCCAGTGTTTTCCAGTCGGAGATCGGCACGGCGGGTATAGGTGTCCGGGTGGCGGAGGTGATCGAAGACGGGCGCGAACCCGAGAGACGTTACCTGCCGGGCCACCCGGATGCAGATGCGGAAGGCTACGTGGCTTTTCCGCGCATTAACCCTGCCGAGGACATGGTCGACCTGATGGGCGCCACGCGCAGCTACCAGGCCAATGTGGCGGCCATCGCGGCCGTCAAGGACATGATCCAACGGTCCATTGAACTGCTGCGCTAGCGGGAGCCATGCACATGCCTTCTCCGATTTCGCCTATAGGGATTGGCGGAACACTGCCTGGGATCCAACTCCCGGGCGAAACTAAGTCTCCGGGCGGGTTTCAGAACGTGCTCCAGGACGCGATCAAAAATGTGGAGGATTTCCGGCGGAGCGCCGATAAGGGCGTGGAGGCGTTCTTGTCCGGGGAGGGAGAGGAGTTGCACCAGGTGGTACTGGCGACCCAGCGTGCGGAGCTGGCCTTCGAGCTGTTCTTGCAGGTGCGCAGCAAGGTCGTGCAGGCCTACCAGGAAGTCATGCGCATGCAGATGTAGCCGCCGGCCATGGATCAGCTCAGGAAGCTCCTCGCCAGTTTGAGCCTGCGGCAACGCGTTTGGATTGTGGTTGCGGCGGTGGCGGTGGGGGCGGGCTTGTGGGGTTTTACGAGCTGGAGGAGCGAACGGGATTTTCGCCCGCTTTACAGTGGCCTGGCCGCCGAAGACGCCGGCGCGGTGGTCCAGAAACTGCGCGAGGGCGGCACGGACTTTCGTCTGGCGGAGAACGGCACGGTGATTCTGGTTCCCTCTGCGCGGGTCGCCGAACTGCGTCTTCAAATGGCCTCATCCGGCCTGCCCCGGAGCGGGCGGGTGGGCTTCGAGCTGTTCGACAAGACCAATTTCGGGGTCACCGATTTCGCAGAACATATCAACTACCGCCGGGCAGTGGAAGGGGAACTGGAGCGTTCGGTGATGGCCCTGGCGGAGGTCGAGCAGGCCCGGGTACACGTCACCTTTCCGAAGGACTCGGTATTTTTGGAGACCCGCCAAGCGGCCAAGGCCAGCGTGATGGTCCGTTTGAAGGCCGGTGCCAGGCTGTCCCCGCAAAACGTGCTGGCGGTCACCCACCTGGTGGCCAGCGCGGTCGAGGGGCTGAACCCGGAGGCGGTCTCGGTCCTGGACATGCGCGGGAACCTGTTGAACCGGCCGCGGCGGGTGGCTTCTCCGGAGGCCGAACAGCCCTCCGACGCGCTGCTGGAATACCGGCAGCAGGTCGAGAGAGACCTGCTGGCCAAAATCAACTCGACGCTGGAGCCCCTGCTGGGAGCGGACAAATTTCGCGCCGGTGTGTCGGTGGAGTGCGATTTCTCCGGGGGCGAGCAGAGCGAGGAGACCTTCGACCCGGCCAAGTCTGTGATGACCAGTTCGCAGAAGACCGAAGACATCAGCGGGGCCAATGCGGCCTCGGGCGTGCCGGGAACCGCCTCCAGTCTCCCCCGGCCAACCTCACGTCCCGGCACGACCGGCCTGGGCATGACGCGCCGGACCGAGAACATCGCCTACCAGAGCAGCCGGACCGTGCGACGCACCCGGCTGCCGCAGGGGACTGTGAAGCGCATCTCCGCGGCGGTGCTGGTGGATCATACGGTGCGCTGGGAGGGCACGGGCGCACAGGTGAAACGGATTGTGGAACCGCCCTCACCGGAGAGGCTGAAGGTGATCCGCGATCTGGCCGCGGCGGCCACCGGCCTCCTCACCGAGCGTGGCGATCAGCTCATCGTCGAGTCCCTGCCGTTCGAATCGACGCTGAGCCAGGAGCCGCCCCCGGCCGCGCCGCTTCGGGCACCGCCGCCGGCTTCCGCACTGCCTCCCCAAGTGGAACAGTTCCTGCGTCAAATCAATCCGCTCCTTCTGGGAGCCGCGGCCGCCGGTGCCCTGCTGCTGATTGCAGGCTTGTGGTGGTTCCTGAGGCGGCGGCGTGGGCGCAAGGAAGTCACGCTCCAGGGGGCCCTGCCCCCCGGCGCGCCGGGTGCTCCGGCGCTTCCATCGTCGGAGGCCGGCCAGCAACTGGAATCCAAGCTGGCCGAACAGGTGGCCCTCCGGGACCGCCAGGAGCTGGAAGCCTTGAACGCCATCAAGCTGCCTCAGGTGACCACCAAGAAAGCCGAGATTCTGACCAAACACCTGACCGAGACCGCCAAGAAAGACCCGGTTTCCGCAGCTCACGTTTTGCGAACCTGGCTGAGGGAGCGGGAGAGATGAAGGATTGAGTCATTGGGAAATTGAGTCATTGGGTCATTGAGTCATTGAATGATTGGACAATTCAGTGAATGTGAAGACGCACGACCAATGTGAGTGGCACTCCCAGCGACTCAATCCGCGATCGCTCAATGACCCAATGGCCCAATGGCTCAATGACTCAATTCCAGTGGGAGGCCGAATCAGATGATCGTGAATGTTGGCACCGAGCTGACCCCCGGCATTCAGAAAGCCGCCACCCTGCTGGTCATTTTGGGCGAACAGGTCAGCGCAGAACTCCTCAAGCAACTGGATGAGGACGAGATCCAGCAGGTAAGCCGCGAAGTGGCGCGGATGAGCGCCATCAGCTCCGAGCAGGCCGAAAACGTGCTCGACGAGTTCTACCAGATGACCCTGGCGCACGACTACGTGCTCAAGGGCGGTGTGGACTACGCGCGCAAGCTCCTGATCAACGCCTTTGGCCCGGAGTCGGCCAGAAAGCTTCTGGACCGTCTCATGAAAACCCTGGGCAGCGAGGTAGCCAGCTTCGATGAACTGCAAAAGGCGGACCCGCAGCAACTGGCCAAGTTCATTCACAGCGAGCACCCGCAAATGGTAGCCCTGATCCTGTCGCATCTGAATCCTTCCCAGGCCGCCGCGCTGCTGATTTCCCTTCCGCCCGAGTTGCGGGCCGATGTGGCCTGCCGGATGGCCAATCTGGACCAGATTTCCCCCGAGATTATCGGCAAGGTGGCCGGGATCATCGGGCAGAAGCTGAAGGCCCTCGGGGAGTTCAGCCGGGAATCCTACGGCGGCGTGCGGGCCGTCTCCGAGATGTTCAACCGCCTGGACTCGGGCACCAGCAAAGAGATCCTGGACAGCATCGAGCAACAGGACTCCAACCTGGTGGAGACCATCCGGCACATGATGTTCGTCTTCGAAGACCTGCTGTTGATCGACCAGAACGGGATCAAGGAGGTGCTTTCCCGGGTGGACCGCAAGCTGTTGACGGTGGCGCTGAAGGGTACCAGCGAGGAGCTGCGCAAACATTTCACGCAATGCATGTCCCAGCGCGGGGCCGAGATGTTGCAGGAAGACATGGAGGCCCTGGGTCCCATCAAGCTCAAGGAGGTGGAAGGCGCGCAGCAGCAGATCATCGCCGTCGTGCGGCAGCTCGAAAGTGAGGGCACCATCAGTCTGAAAGGCAGCGTGGCAGAGCAGTATGTCTATTAGAGTGCTGGCGGGTGAGGCGGGCGGGCGGGCTGAGCCGATGGTCTGGCCAAGGGTCAGGCCGGGCGCGACCGCCGAGGCGGTCCCGGAGGGCAGGCTGGTCGAGCTTCAGATTCGCATTGCGGAGCTGGAAAACCAGGCACGCCAGCGCGAAGAGCAGGCCTACCAGTCCGGGCTCCGGGAAGGGCAGGCGCTGGGCCAGGAACGAGCCGGGGCCTCATTGGAACCGGTGGTGGCGCGCCTGGCGCAGACCATCGAAGAGTTGGCAGGCCAGCGCCGCCGCATGCGACGCGAGGCCGAGGAAGATGTCGTCAAGCTGGCCCTGGCCATCGGCCGCCGCGTTCTGCACCGCGAGCTGAGCATCGACCCGGAGGCGCTGCTGGGGGTGGTCAAGGCGGCCCTGGCCAAGCTGGAGAGGCAGGAGGTGAACCGGGTCCGGGTGCATCCTTCGGACTCGGCCATGGTGAAGCGGCATTTCGAGCAGCTCGATCTGCCGGGCCCCATCGAGGTGGTGGCGGACTCCGCTCTGGAGCGCGGCGCGGTGGTGTTCGAAACGCCGCGCGGCAACCTCGACGCCTCCCTGGAAACCCAGCTTCTGGAGATTCAGCGCGGCCTCTCGGACCGGCTGCGAGGAGGCCGCCAGGATGGCTGACCGGCTGGACTTCGCAGCGCACCTGGACACGCTGGAGCGCTCTGAGACCTGTCGCTGGACGGGCGCCGTGACAGAGCTGGTGGGCCTGCTGATCGAATCGGCTGGGCCGGCCGCGGCTATCGGAGACTTCTGCGAGATTCTCTGCTCGGACGGGCGGCGCATCCGCACCCAGGTGATCGGGTTTCGGAACGGGCGCGTGCTGTCAATGCCCTTTGAGGAGACCGGGGGCTTGCAGTTGGGCGATGCCATCGTGGCCCGCAAGGAGGAGGCGCGCGTGGGGGTGGGCCCGCAGCTCCTGGGCCGCGTGCTGGATGGCTTCGGACAGCCCATGGATCCCGGTCCCCCCATCGAGGCGGTGGACTTCTATGAGTTGCACAAAGCGCCTCCCGGCCCGCTGGAGCGGGAACACATCCTCCAGCCGCTGGCGACTGGCATCCGGGCGATTGACAGCCTGTTACCCTGCGGGAAGGGCCAGCGGATCGGCATCTTCGGAGGCAGCGGGGTGGGCAAGAGCACGCTGCTGGGCTCGATGGCGCGCTACAGCTTGGCGGACCTCAGCGTGATTGCCCTGGTGGGAGAGCGCAACCGGGAAGTGCGCGCCTTCCTCGATTACGAACTGGGTCCCGAGGGAAGGAAGCGCTCGGTGGTGGTGGTGGCGACCTCGGACCGCCCGGCGCCCCTGCGCATTCGGGCTTGCTGGGTGGCCCTGGCCGTGGCCGAGTATTTTCGCGACCAGGGCGCCGACGTGCTGCTGGTGATGGACTCGGTGACCCGCCTGGCCATGGCTCAGCGTGAAATCGGCCTGGCGGCCGGTGAGCCCCCCAGCCAAAAGGGGTACACACCTTCCGTGTTCAACTTGCTGCCGCGCGTTTTCGAGCGGGCGGGCAACTTCCGCCGGGGCTCGATCACCGGCTTCTTTACGGTGCTGGTGGAAGGCGACGACATGAATGAGCCCATCGCCGATGCCGTGCGCGCCACCCTGGATGGGCACATTGTGCTCTCGCGCCAGTTGGCGGCCCTGGGGCACTACCCCGCCATTGACATCCTCAACTCGGTGAGCCGGCTCTCCCCCCAGGTCTCCCGCAAGGAGCAGTGGGAGTCGGCCCGCAAGCTGCGCGAGGCCCTGGCCACCTATCACCAATCGGAAGACCTCATTCAACTGGGCGCGTACGTCTCCGGTTCCAATCCCAAGCTGGATTCCGCCATCCGGGCCCGCCCGAAACTGCTCGAGTTCCTCCAGCAGGACGCCGCCGGCAAGTCGCCGATCGAGGAGACCATGGCGCGGTTGCAGGAGCTGGCCCAAACGCTCTGATCATGAAGCGCTTCCGATTCCGCCTGGAGAGCATCCGGGAATGGCGGCTGGTCCAGTTGGAGCTTGAAGAGACGAAATTGCAGCGGCTCTTCGAGGAGTTGCGGGAGATCGAGTCTCAGCGGGCCGGTCTGGAAGCCGCCCGAGCGGAGGCCGCGCGCACGGTGCTGTCTTTGGCAGTCCTGGAAGCCCAGCAGTTGGCGGCGCTGGAAGCCCACCGGCTGCACATCACGGCCGAGAAGGAGCGCCTCCGCAAGCAGGAATCGGACTGTACAGCCCGCATCGCCGCGCAGCGCGAATGCATCCGCAAAGCCGAGCGAGACCTGCGACTGCTGGAGAAGCTCAAACAGCGCCGGCTGGCCGAATGGGAGCACGAAGCCGACAAGGAGCAGGAGACCCTGGCCGCCGAAGCCTTCCTGGCCAAGTGGCGCCGGGAGGGGTGACGAAGGTTGAATTCAGCTCTTGGCCCTACCGCCCGGCGCCGGACTGCAAGAACGCCAGGAATTCCCGGGTGTCGCGGGTCAAGCCGGGGAAGGTGGCGATCACCTTTTCGCTGGAATCCAGAATGGCGTAGTAGGGGATGGCGACGGTGGAGAACTTGCTCTCCTGGAGGCTCTGGTTCTGGCGGGAGGCTTGGTCGGCGCCGTCGGTGTAAAGTTCCACCAGGACCAAGTCCTTCATGGCGGCGGCGATTTCCGGCCGGGTGAACATGTTGGCTTTCATCCAGTGGCAGTTGGTGCAGGCGTAGCCGGTGAACGCCACCAGCAGCGGCTTGTTGTCGCGGCGGGCGGCGGCCAGGGCTTCGCGGTACTGGTTCTTGATCCAGACGGGGCCGGCCTGGCTGGTGGCGCCCCCGGGCGCCTGCGTGGCCGCCGGAACGTAGGCGTCCAGTTCGCCCAGCCGGGCGCCGAACATTCCCGGCAGCAGGCTGATCGAGAAGATCAGGAACGCTGCCCCGATCAACAGGCGCCACAATCCCACCGGCTCGTCCGGCTTGACTCCCTCCAGTCGCAACCAACCCAGCAAGTACAACCCGGGCAGCGCCAACAGCACCATCCAGGCGGCCAGGAACCGCTCGCGGGTCAGCAGGTTCCACTGCATCACCAGGTCCACCGAGCTGAGGTACTTGAACATGGCGGCCAGAATCACGAAGCCCATGACCACCTTGACGCGCGCCAGCCACCCGCCGCTCTTGGGCATCCGGCGGAGGTAGGAAGGAAACAGGGCCAGGAAAAAGAAGGGCAGGGCCAGCCCGGCCGCAAACGACAGCATCCCGAGAGCGGGACGCGGGCCTCCGCCCTGCACCGAGGCGGCCAGCAGAGTTCCCACGAACGGTCCCACGCAGGCGAAAGCCGTCAGCGAAAACGTCAGGCCCATCAGCAGAGTACCCAGGATTCCACCCCGTTGGGAGGCTTGGTTCAGCCTGGTCAGCAGGCCCGAAGGAACCGTGATCTCGAAAGCCCCCAGCAGGCTCAGACCGAACAGCAGGAACACCAGCGCGATGAAGGAGTTCACCCAGACGTTGGAACCCAGTTGCACGACCCCGAAGGGCCCCAGGATCGCGGTGGTCACCAGCCCGAGCACCGTAAACAGCACGACGATGCCCAGACAGAACAGCAGCGCCTCGGCCAGGCTCTGGCGGCGCGACCCCGCAGGCTTGTTCAAGAAGAAGGACACCGTGATCGGGATCATCGGGAAAACGCAGGGCGTGAAGATGGCCGCCAGTCCGAAACCGAAGGCCACCAGGAGAAACACGGCCAAGCCTTGGGCCGGCACAGCCGCCGGCTGCCTTGGAGGCGCCGGGCTGAATTCGATGTAGCCGGCCGGGATGGCGACTTCCGCTGGCTTGGCCTGAGAGTCGATCAGCAGGCTGGCCGCGGCGGTGAGGCGGCGGGGCGGCAGGCACATCTTGTTGTTGCAGGTCTGAAAGCGGGCCTGGGCGGCCAGTTCGCTGGGGCCCGGCGGGGCGTTCTTGGCTAGCCGGACATCCAGCAGGAAAACAGCCTCGTTTTCATACATTTCCACATTTAACCCAAAGTTCTGGTCGAAGGTTGTGCGGGGCTTGGGCTGGAAGATCCTGAAGCTCTCGACCGCCGGATTGGGAGTCGGTTCGATGCTGGTGGCAATGATCGGCTTGGGAACCGTCAGGGAGTACAGGTGCCAGCCTGGCTGGATCCTGGCAGTGAGACGGGCCAGCACCGGGGAACCCGGGGGCACACCGGCAGGCTCGAGTTCGAGCCGCCACTCGACCGGGTTGAGTTTCTGTGCGAATCCCGGCCAGGCGCTTCCCAGCAGCAGCAGCAGCGAAATCGCTCGGCACTTCAGTAATGCCTCAGTCTCCGGGGGGTGTTGGCGCCCTTGTGGGATAAGCTTTAGCTTGTCTGGCCCATTCTCCACTACAGCGCGAGACAAGCTGAAGCTTATCCCACGCGGGTCCCCCAGAGACTGAGGCATTACGCGTTTCACGTTCCGGCGGTTGCTTTGGCCGTCTCGATGGAGGATGCCGAGCGATTCAGTTCGGTTTCGATGCGCTGGTTGATCCTGGCGCCGGCGAACTCCGCGGCCACGCGGATGGCATTCTTGATGGCGTTGGCGTTGGAGCGCCCATGGCAGATAATGCACACGCCCCTCACCCCCAGCAATGGGGCGCCCCCGTACTCCGAGTAATCGACCCGCTTCTTGAAGTCCGCAAAGGCGGTGCGCGAGAGCACGTAGCCGATTTTCCGGGTGATGGTGGCAGCCAGGGATTCCTGGAGCATCTGCTTGATCACCTCGACCAGCCCTTCACTGACCTTAAGCGCCACGTTGCCGATGAACCCGTCGCAGACGATCACGTCGGCCGCGCCGGTATAGACGTCCCGCCCCTCCACGTTGCCAATGAAATCCAGCGACAAGGTTTTCAGCAGCGGAGTGGCGTTGCGCGTGAGATCGTTGCCCTTGTGTTCTTCCTCGCCGATCGACAGCAGCCCGACGCGCGGTTTTTCCCTTCGCAGGATCACCTTGGCGTAGATGTCGCCCATGACCGCGAACTGCGCCAGCATGTTGGGCGTGCAGTCCACGTTAGCGCCCACGTCGATGATCACCGCCGGAGTGCCCTTGATGGTGGGCATGGCGGACGCCAGCGCCGGCCGGTCCACTCCCGGAACCACGCCCTGGACCATCTTGACGGTGGCCATGATGGCCCCGGTATTTCCCGCCGACACCAGACCCTGGGCCAGGCCGTCGCGGACCAAACGGGAAGCCACCCGGATGGAGCTGTCACGCTTGGCGCGGACCGCCCGGGCGGCGCTGTCCTGCATGGTGATTTGCTCGCTGGCATGCACCACCTGGATGGGCAGCGAGCGATGGCCGTCGTGCTGGGCCAATTCGCGCTTGAGGATCTCTTCCCGGCCTACCAGGATGACCTGCAAGCCCAAGCTCCTGGCGGCTCGGATGGCGCCTTCCACTTCAGCTTTGGGGGCGGTGTCCCCCCCCATTGCATCCACAGCGATGGTCACCATAGCTCGAACAAGAACGGGTTGTTATTCTTCAGCCACTTCGATCACTTCGCGACCCCGGTACTGGCCGCAATGCGGGCACGCCCGGTGGGGCAACTTAGGTTCATGGCACTGGGGACATTCCGATCTGGCCGCGGCTCGGAGGGCGTCCTGCGCCCGGCGCTTCCCCCGGCGCTGCGCAGAATGTCGTCGTTTCGGATTCGGCATAGCAACTTCCTATTCTACTAGATCGGAGATTGTGGATTGTAGATTGTGGAGGAAATCCGCTGTGGTCCACGATCCACAATCCACATTCCACAATCCTATAGACTCCTCAATTTGGCCCAGCGGTCATCCGGGAGTTTCTGGCGGCACCCGCAAGCGACCTGGTTGCGGTTCTGGCCGCACAGCGGGCAGATGCCCTGGCAGTCCTCCCGGCAAATCCTCTGCATGGGCAGCGACAGCAGGATCTGCTCGCGCAGCACGTCCGCCAGATCCAGGCCGTCGCCCTGGTAGAAACCCACGTCGCTGTCAGCGTCTCGGATTTCGATTTCCTCCCCCGCCAGGTTGCGGGCGGGCTGATAGAACAGCTCGAAGCTGGCGTCAACCGGCAAGGCGATCAGCTCCAGGCACCGATCGCACTCGGCCTCGATCTGCACCTTCAGGCGGCCTCTGATCCGGATCTCCATCAAGGAGGGCGTCAACTCGGCAGTGCCTTCGGCCTCCAGCGGCGCCACCTGCCGCAGGTGCTCGTCGAGAAGGTCGATGGCTCCCGGCTTGAAGGTCTCATGGAAGCGGACCTTACCCAGGTGCATCTCTTTGGTGCTGATGAACATGGCTGAGTTTCCCGGGAGTGTCGGCGGGGAAACTACAATTATAGCGCGGCGGCGGCTAGCCCAGAAAACGGCGGATCCCCTGGTCGTAGATGGCGCCGCCGATCAGACCGCCCACCAGCGGCCCGGCGATGGGAACCCACCAGGCAGGCGTCCCGTGCGTCAGCCCGTTGTTGGCGAAGCCGGCTGCCACCGTGAACAACCGCGGGCCGAAATCCCGCGCCGGATTGATGGCGTAGCCGTGCAGTCCGCCGAAGGACGTGCCGATGGCCACCACTACCAGGCCAATGAGCAGGGGCGCCAGGTTGCCCACCGGCTGATTGCGCTCGTCCACGATGGCGAAGATCAGAGCCAGCAGCAGAGCCGTGCCGATCACCTGGTCCAGGAATCCCGCCCAGGGGAATTGAGGGAATGCTGGAAATGTGGTGAAGATCTGGGCGGTGTGGTCGAGCAGCGGGTCGGCTTTTTGAAAGGCTGGCCGGTAGTTCCAGTAGACCAGGGCAGCGGCCGTGAAAGCCCCTGCAGTTTGCGCCAGGCTATACGGGAGCACCTTGCGCCAGGGGAATCCCCGGAACGCCGCCAGGGTCAGGGTGACCGCAGGATTCAGGTGCGCTCCACTGACCTTGCCGGCTACATATACCCCCATGGTGACCCCCAGCCCCCAGCCCAGCGTGATGTTGGTAAATCCCCCGTGTACCACCTCTCCGGGCACGCCGGCGCCGAACAACACCACCATGGCGACCACCCCATCGCCAAACAAGATCAACACCAGCGTGCCGAGAAACTCGGCTGACAGCTCGGCCAGCAAGCCTTTCTGCGTCATGGAGCGATTCCTTCGATTCGCAATTCTTCATTGACCAGCCCGGAGGCCGCGGTGGCGACTTCATAGCTTCCCGACCCCGACCGAAAGACCCGGCTGGCGGTCCGTAGCTGGTCGCCTTCCCGCCAGAGGTGGGTGATGCGCAACGCGCTCGAAGCCCGTGGACTGGCGCGAACCAGGCTGTTGGCGATCACCTTTTCGAGACCTCCGCCGGAGACGGCGATCCTCAAGCGTGAGCGATCCCCACTGAGGGCGCCGTTCCGAATCACGTGATTAAACCACATGTGGTTCATCTGGTGCTCAGGGTGGGGAGCGAAGCGCTCCAGTTCCCTCCAGCTTGTTCCCCCGTCCTCGGAAAGTGAGAGCGTCACCGCCACCCCTTGGGAACCGCGCAGCGCCCGCACCAGCACGGCCACGCGCAACTCTTCCACCACGCCTTCAGGTCCCACGGCACATGTGAGAATGCCCGGACGGCCGGGGTCCGCCGGACGCAGAAACGGGCCCTTGGCGGACACTTGCAGGTTCTCGGGTTGCTCACCGGGCAGGCCCTGGCCGCGGTCCCAGCGGCTGTGGCTGTAAAACGCTCTGAGCGGCTGAGTCGACAGCCGGAAGGTGTTCTTGCCGGGATTCAGGTGCGGCAGGGCCATGGGCGAAAGTTCGACCCAGGTCTTCAGCTTCAGGCCCTCCAGACCCGCCTGGCCGGTTCCCTTGCGGTCCAGCCACTCGAACTTGACCCGGTATCCGTACTCCCCTTCCACCCACCGCGTCAGGTCCACCTCGAAGGGCACTGCTCCCAGGTAGCGGTTCTCCCAGATCTTCTTCCAGGTCCGGCCCCCGTCCGTGCTCACCAGGATGCGGTTTTCGTCGGAGGCGTTCAGACGCCAGAACAGGCCGCTGACCACCGCGCCGCCGGTGTTGTCCTCGAAGTTGGTGAGGTCATTTTGCAGCCCGGCGATCACCCAGGGAGTGGTCACCTCCACGACCAGGGAGGCGAGCTGATCCTTGGCCGCGGCAGCCAGGGGAGGGAACTGCCTGCCCTTGCGCACCGCGATTCCCGCCTGCGCCGGATTCTCCAGGCGGAAGGCTTCCGAACGCAGGTCCGGCTCGTAGCTGATCACTCCGTTGCCGTACGAGGCGGGCGGCTTGTCGCACCACGCCAGGGAGCCCCGGCGCACCGGTCCCACAACCCAGTAATCCTTGTAGACGATGCCCAGGTCCGGCCGGAAGGCCGGGGTCAGAAAGTACCGGCCGGGTCCCTGGGGCCGGTAGTACAGGCTGGCGGACTCTCCGGTTCTCAGGCTCAGGTTCATCAGGTGCGCGTTGGCGTAAGGATGGTAATTCTTTTGCGCCCGCACGTTGCGGAAGGCGCTGGCCATGTCCTTCTTCTCGTCGAAGGGGTAGTAGGGATCGGGAGGCTTGGCCTGCTTGAGGAACAGGTCCGCGTCTTTGGCCAGCTCATCCACCGAGGCGATGCGCTTGCCGTCCGGCAGGAAGACATACCCAAACATGTCCGTGTCGATGTAGTTCCATTTGCCCTCGAACCACACTTCCGGCACGGCGTGGCCGGGCAGAGTGCGGGTGCGGGCTCTCAGGCCGGCGGCGTTATACAGCGCGTTCATGGCGGCGCTGTTGTTGCCGCACAGCGCGTAGCCGTAAACCCCGATCAGTTTCATGGGGTCGGTCACATATTCGCCGCGCTCCTCGATGGGTCCGTCGAAATGAATGAAGTGCGCCATGCCGAACCGGTGGAGCTCCAGGGCTTTCTCCCGGTCGGTGGCGGCGCCCTTAGTGACCTCCGCGACGATTTCCTCCACGCTCCAGCAGCTCGGCTGGGCCGCGCCAACCAGGTGAATCGAGTGCTGCTCGGCCCGCGAATGGGCGCCTAGCGCCAGGAAGATGAGCATCAGCCCTGCGTTTTTCATGGATGATTTCTCCAGCGTCTTCAGGATCGCAGAGAGCACAAAGCTGCGCAAATGTTCCCGCTGGCGGCTCTGGCCGGTGCTGAAGAAATCCTGGGTAGCCTTCATACCCCGCCGGGATGGGCAGGCCGGCCCGGCTGGCGCCAGGCCAACGTGATTGAAAGAAAGAGCAGCCAGGTGGCCGCGACGCCAGCAAATGGCTGGCTGTTATACTTTTCTCTGGTGTTCCATCAACTGGAGAAGCGCATTCGGGAGACTGTGGCGGCGCGGGTTCGCGAGCGGTATGGCATTGAGGCGCCGGTCGCCCTGGAGCCGCCCAAACAGCCGGAGTTCGGCGAGCTGGGCTTGACCGTCGCTTTTCAGCTTGCCAGGCAACTCCGACGCGCGCCCAAGGCGATTGCTTCGGAGCTGGCCGGGGGGTTGGGCGAGATCGAGGGCGTTGCGGCGGTCGAGGCGGCGGGGAACGGGTATGTCAATCTGCGGCTGGACCGGGGTTGGTTTGCGGATCACCTGTTGCATCCGGGCGGCCAGCCGAAACAGGTGCGGCCCGAGAAAATCATCATCGAGCACACCAATATAAACCCCAACAAGGCGGCGCACATCGGCCACCTGCGCAACGCGGTCCTGGGGGACACCTTTGCGCGCATGCTGCGCGCGCTCGGCCACCCGGTCGAAGTGCAGAACTACATCGACAACACCGGGGTGCAGGTGGCCGACGTGGTGGCCGCCTTCCAGCACCTCGAGGGGAAGACCCTGGAAGACGTCGAGGCGCTGATCGCGGACGGCGCGCAGAAATTCGACTACCTCTGCTGGGACCTCTACGCGCGGGTCTCGGCGCATTACCATCAGCATCCGGAGACGCTGGCCTGGCGCGAGCAGGCTCTGCACGCCATCGAGGCGGGGGAGGGAACCGCGGCGCGCCTGGGGCACCTGATCTCCGACGCCATCGTCGAGGCGCATCTCAAGACCATGTGGCGGCTGGGCATCGCCTACGACCTGCTGCCGCGGGAAAGCGAGATCCTCCATCTCAAGTTTTGGGCCACTGCTTTTGACCTGCTCCGCCAGCGGGGGGGCATCTACTTCGAGACCGAGGGCAAGAACGCCGGCTGCTGGGTCATGCCGGGCGCGGCTTACTCCGGCGAGGCTGAGACCGAGGACAGCAAGGTCATCGTCCGCTCCAACGGAACGGTGACCTACGTAGGCAAGGACATCGCCTACCAGCTCTGGAAATTCGGCCTGCTGGGCAAGGATTTTTACTACCGGCGCTGGCTGCGCTATCCAGACGGCCGCCAGCTCTGGGTGACCACAGATCAGCCCTGCGATGAGCCGGCGCCCGATTTCGGGCGCGGCGCGCGCGTCTATAACGTGATCGATTCGCGCCAGTCCTACTTGCAGGAGGTGGTGGTGGCGGGGCTCCGGGCCCTGGGGTTCACCGAAGAGGCCGAGCATTCGGTGCATTTCTCCTACGAGATGGTGGCGCTGTCACCGCGCTGCTCGGCCGAGCTGGGCCTGGCGCTGTCCCAGGAGGACCGCCAGCGCTCCTATATCGAGGTCTCGGGGCGCAAAGGGCTCGGAGTCAAGGCCGACGACCTGCTCGACAGGCTGATCGAGGAGGCGCTGGCGGAAGTGGCCTCACGCCATCCCGAGGACCCGCCCGACAAACAGCGGCTGATCGCCACCCAGATCGCGGTGGGCGCGCTACGCTACTTCCTTCTGAAATTCACGCGCAATTCGGTGATCGCCTTCGATTTCCAGGAAGCCCTGAGCTTCGAGGGCGAAACCGGCCCCTACGTGCAGTACGCGGCGGTCCGCGCGCGCAGCATTTTTCGCAAACTGGCCGAGCGGGGCGAGACCCTGCCGGACTTCACCCGCGAACTGGACGCCCAAGTCCTGGGGCGGCAACTCGCGTTCGAGGACTTCTGGCAGGTGCTGCTGGCCGCCTCCAAAGCGGACGCCGCCATCGAGCGCGCAGTGGCCTCGGGCGAACCCGCTCACCTGGCCAAGTACGCCTTCCAGTTGGCCCAGGCCTTCAACAATTTTTACCACCAATACCCCGTCCTGGCCGAGGAGAACCGCGAGACAAAGGTCTTCCTGCTCTGGATGACCGAGTACTTCCGCGCGCAACTGGAAAGCACCCTCAGCGTGCTGGGGATTGAGGCGCCGGAGTACATGTAGGAATTGAGCCGTTGAGCTATTGGGTCATTGAGCCATTGAGTCATTGAGTCATTGAAAAGACCCCGCCTTGCCAGAATCGTCCGTCAATGACCCAATGACCCAATGACCCAATGACTCAATGCTAGAATTTGTCCATGGCCTCGATCAACAGTTTCGGTTCGAAAAGCGCCCTGCGCGTGGGCGGTCGTCAATATGAGATTTATTCCCTGAAGGCGCTTCCTCAAGCTTCGCGTCTTCCCTACTCGATCAAAGTGCTGCTCGAGAACCTGCTGCGGCACGAGGACGGCAGCGCCGTCACGGCTTCGGATATCGAATATGTCGCCAACTGGAGCGGGCAGGGCGAGCGGGAGATCAGCTTCATGCCGGCCCGCGTGCTGCTGCAAGATTTCACCGGCGTGCCCTGCGTGGTGGACCTGGCGGCCATGCGCGACGCCCTTCAGGGAATGGGCGCCGATCCCAGCCGCGCCAACCCGCTCATCCCCGCCGATTTGGTCATCGACCATTCCGTGCAGGTGGACCATTACGGCTCTCCGGAGGCTTTCGGCGCCAACGCCCTGCTGGAGTTCCAGCGCAACCAGGAACGCTACGCCTTCCTGCGCTGGGGGCAGTCGGCCTTCCGCAACCTGCGCGTGGTGCCCCCCGACACCGGCATCATCCACCAGATCAACCTCGAGTACCTGGCCCCGGTGGTCTTCACGGCGGGCCCGCTGGCTTACCCCGATACGGTGGTGGGCACGGATTCCCATACCACCATGATCAACGGCCTGGGCGTGCTGGGCTGGGGAGTGGGCGGCATCGAGGCTGAGGCCTGCATGCTGGGCCAGCCCATCTCGATGCTGCTCCCTGCGGTGGTGGGCTTCCGCCTGTACGGCCAGTTGCCGGCAGGCGCCACCGCCACCGACGTGGTGCTCACGGTCACCGAGATCCTGCGCAAGAAGAAAGTGGTGGGCAAGTTCGTCGAGTACTTCGGCCCGGGCCTCAGCGCGCTCAGCCTGGCCGACCGCGCCACCATCGCCAACATGTCCCCCGAGTACGGCGCCACCATGGGATTCTTCCCGGTGGACGAAGAGACCCTGAACTACCTGCGGCTGACCAACCGGCCGCCGGAGCTGATTGCGCTGGTCGAGGCCTATGCCAAGGAGCAGGGACTGTTCCGCAGCGACTCGGCGCCGGAGCCGGTGTTCTCGGATACCGTCGAACTGGACCTCAGCAGGGTGGCGGCCTCGCTGGCGGGTCCCAAGCGCCCCCAGGACCGCATCAACCTGCCGGACGTCAAGAAGAATTTCCTGGCTTTCCTGGGCGCGCCGCCGAAGCAGGTCGAGGTCAGTCTCAACGGGACCAGCGCTGTGGTAGGGGACGGCTCGGTGGTGATTGCCTCGATCACAAGCTGCACCAACACCTCGAATCCTTCGGTCATGATCGGCGCGGGGCTGCTGGCCAAGAAGGCCGTCGAGCGCGGCCTCAGGTCCAAGCCCTGGGTCAAGACCAGCCTGGCGCCGGGGTCGAAGGTGGTCACCGACTACCTGGATGAAGCGGGCCTCACACCCTACCTGGAGGCCCTGGGTTTCCACCTGGTGGGTTACGGGTGCATGACCTGTATTGGCAACAGCGGGCCGCTTCCGGAGCCCGTGGCTGATGCCGTTCGCAAAGAGAAACTGGTGGTGGCGGCGGTTATCAGCGCCAACCGCAACTTCGAAGGCCGCATCAACGCGCTGGTGCGGGCCAACTATCTGGCCTCGCCCCCGCTGGTGGTGGCCTACGCGCTGGCCGGCAGCGTGGATGTGGACCTGGCCAGCGAACCGCTCGGAATCGACAAATTCGGCGCGCCGGTCCATCTGCGCGACATCTGGCCGGCGCCTCGGGAAGTCCGGGAGGCGGTGGCGCAGTTCGTACACCGCGGCCAGTTCGAGAAGGAATACTCGGAAGTCTTCCAGGGAGATGCCCTGTGGAGCGCGATGCCCACCCCGGCCGGCGACCTCTACGAGTGGGATGAGCGTTCCACCTACATCAAGAAGCCGCCCTACTTCGATGAACTGGTGGATCCCCAAACTTCCGTCGCCGACTTCCACGGCATGCGGGCGCTGGCCGTGCTGGGCGATTCGGTGACCACCGACCACATCTCGCCGGCCGGCTCGATTCCCGCCGACAGTCCCGCCGGCAAGTACCTGATCTCACTGGGCGTCCAGCCAAGGGATTTCAACTCTTACGGCGCGCGCCGCGGCAATCACGAAGTGATGATGCGCGGCACTTTGGCCAACATTCGCCTGCGCAACCAGCTTGCGCCAGGCACCGAGGGCGGCTGGACGGTGAAACTGCCGGAGGGTGAGACCACCTCGATCTACGACGCGGCCATGCGCTACCAGCAGGAAGGCGTGCCGCTCATGATCCTGGCCGGCAAGGAGTACGGCTCCGGCTCCTCGCGCGACTGGGCCGCCAAGGGGGTGCGCTTATTGGGCGTGCGGGCCGTGATCGCCGAGAGCTTCGAGCGCATCCACCGCTCGAACCTGGTGGGCATGGGCGTGCTGCCGCTCGAGTTCCTCCCGGAGGAGAACGTGAAATCCTTGGGCCTCACCGGGGCCGAGGTCTTCCACATCGAAGGTGTAGTGGAAGCGGTGGCCGGTTCGGGCCGGGCGCGCGTCCGCGCGCTGGCTGCCGACGGCGCCGAACGCAGCTTTGAGGTCAAGGTGCGCGTGGATACGCCTCAGGAAGCCGAGTATTACCGCTCCGGCGGCATTCTGCCGTACGTGCTGAGGCAGTTGGCAGGGGCCGCTGAGGCCTTGTCCGGATCGTGACCAAGAGAGCAGATTTTGAATTCACCGCAGAGGCGCAGAGAGCGCGGAGAAAACGAAGAGAACAAGCATAGTTTCTTCTTCTCCGCGTAATCTCTGCACGCTCGGCGTCTCTGCGGTGAGGGACCTTCAGCCCTCAGCCGGTGGAAGAACGCGGACGAACTCACCCAGCACTTTGTATTCGGCGCTCTGATCCACTTCGAGAGGTTCGAATTCGGGGTTGGCCGGGTGCAGCCCGATGCCGGTGTGGCGCCAGCCGTCTTCGGTGACCTCTTTCTGGCTCGTGTAGACCTTGATGGTGAATTCCCCGCCACTCTCGGAGGCGCCGCGCCGCCAGACCAGCACGGATTTGCCCTGGCGCGAGCCGGCCGGCTGGTACCGGAAAACCGCCAGGCTGCCGTCGGGAATCCTGGGTTCCATGGAGCGGCCAGTGACGTGAACCACGTACATATCGTGGCTGAGCCGCAGGTTGGCCGGGGCTTCGACCCAGTCCTCGGGCTCGACTTCCATGTCCTGGCCGAACCGGCTGGCGGCCGCTCGCAGAGAGTACAGCGGCAGGTGAGTGACCAAGGGAATGACCTTCGCCGGTTCCCGCACTACGCCCCGGACGTGCTCGTCATACAGGCGCCGCAGCGTCCAATCAAAGTTGCGCATTTCCACCGGGCGGCGCGCGCTGATCCGCAGCACGTTGGACAGGCTGTCTTCCAGATGTTCCAGAAAGCGCCGTCCGCCCAGCTCGCGAATTTTCATCGCGAAATCCTCAGCCAGCTCCCGAATGACCTCGGCGTCCTCGGGATCCGCCAGTGCGTCCGGGTCCGGCCGCAATCTCGATTCCAGCCGGTCGGTCGAGGGGTCAAACAGCAGCACGCCCAGATTGACGGGCGGACGCCCAGGCAGCGCCAGCTCGACCACCAGGTACTCCGCATTCCGGGTTGCTAGAAAAGCAGCCATGAACCTCCAGCGGCTGGCCTCGCGCGGCTGAGCCGAGAGCTAACAGCTTATAGCTTACCTAAGAAATCGGTTGCACAACACGGTTTGTTTAGCCTGTGGCGCCACTTTCCCCGGAAGGGCTAGCGAGGTTCCACCTCCGACCGGCCAGAGTATTCCACGCAGAGATCGCAGAGGAAACGCAGAGAAAACCATGATTGTTTTTTCTCTGCGAGATCTCTCGGTCCTCTGCGCCTCTGCGAGGAATCAAAACTTGACTCATTTGCACCATCTCTCCGGGGTCAAGGCCGCCAGCCGCTACGGCGCAAACGGGTAGTATCCCCTGCGCGCGCGAATCTTTACGTTGGGCAGGCTCACCTCGACGCGGATGCTGCGGTACTGCCTGGAAGAATCGAGGCTGTCGGGGATATAGCGCAAAATGTACTGGGTAGTGACTTCGCCGGCCACGTTGGAAACGGCTTTGAAGATCCCGCTGGCGATTTCGGCAGCGTACCCGCCGGTACCCACTTTCAAAGCGTAGTTGCCTTCATCCGAGGGAGTCGAGAGGTAGCCCGAGACGCTGGCATAGAGGCCCTGCAAGGGGTATTCAACCCGTCCGCCGGTCTCTTCCACCAGCCGCGTGAGGGTGCTCTCGCCTTCGCTGGTGAAGCCGAAAGCCACCGTGCTGACTCCGTAGATGGTGACCAGGTTGCGCTGGGCGATTTCGATCACCTCGTTGAGGCTCTTCTTGCTGGCGTTGTCGTTGCCGTCTCCGATGACGATCAGCACCCGGCGCGGCTCGATGGGTTCGCCTTGGATCAAATTGCGCCGCGTACAGGCCAGGTAGATGGCGTCGAACAGCGCGGCTCCCCCGCCCGGCTTCAGCTTGCGGATGCGCTCGACGATCTTCTCGGGATCGTTGGTGGTGTTAACCGCCAGCTCGGCGTCATTGCTGTAGGTGACCAGAAACCCGCTGAAGCGCTTGTCTCCGGGCAGCAGGTTCCAGACCAGCTCCAGGGCCGCTTCCTGGAAGTTCTTCCAGTGCAGGCGCGTGGAGTTGCTCAAGTCCAGCAGGAATCCCACCACCACGGGCTGCTTCTGCTCCCGGCTGAAATAGACGAGCTTCTGCTCCCTGCCCTGGTCGAAGATCCGGAAATCGCCGGCGTCCAGGTTGGAGACGAAGCGGTTCTTGTCGTCGGTGACGGTGACCGGGACGATGACCTCGTTGATCTGGACGCGGAAGGGCGCCAGTTGCGCCTCGCCCTCCTTGGCGGGGGCCGGAGCGGGTGGCTTCGGAAGCGCGGGCTGGGACTGCGCCAGGGCCGCGCTCGCGGCCAACACCAGAGCTACAAACCGACCCAGCATAGGCACCTGACAAGATTATACTAGATTGTGGAATGTGGATTGTGGATTGTGGAAGTCCACGATCCACGTTCCACAATCCTCTATCTCTGCACCCGTCCCGAGCCGCCCGCCTTGATCAACTGCTGGACTTCGCCGGCGCTCAAGCGGGCAAAATCGCCGGGGATGGAGTGCTTCAGGCAGGAGGCCGCCACAGCGAACTCGAGTGCGTCCTGATGCGTGGGCAGCGAGAGCAGTCCGTGAATGAGCCCGCCCGCGAAGCAATCCCCGCCGCCTACGCGATCCACAATGTGCGTGATCTCGTAATGCCGGCTGACCAGGAAATCCTGGCCGTTATGCAGGCAGGCCGACCAGCCGTTGTGCGAGGCGCTCTTGGATTCCCGCAGCGTGATGGCCATCATCTTCAGGTTGGGGAACTCGGCCATGACTTTCGCGGTGAGCCTGGCGTACTGTGAAACGTCCAGGGCGCCGGAATGCACATCCACTTCGGCTTGAATGCCCAGGGCCATCTGGCAGTCCTCTTCGTTGGCGATTCCGATGTCCACGGACTTCATCAGTTCCCGCATGACCTCCGGGGCGGTCTTGCCGTACTTCCACAGGTTCTTGCGGTAGTTCAGGTCGCAGGAGACCGTGAGGCCTTTTTCGCGGGCGGTGCGCGCGCCCTCCAGGGCCAAATCCGCGGCTCCCTGGCTGATGGCCGGGGTGATCCCGGTCACGTGGAACCAGCCGGCCTCGGCCAGGGCCTGGTCCCAGTTGATGTCGCCGGGCTTAGCTAGGGCAATGGCGGCGTAGTCACGGTCGTAGACCACCTTGGAAGGCCGCTGGTTCGCGCCGGCTTCCACATAGTACGCTCCCATGCGGCCCTTGCCGCGCACGATTTGGGAGGTGTCCACACCGAATCCGCGCAACTGGGCCACGACCGCGTCCGCGATGGGGTGGTTGGGCGGCAGCACGGTGACGTAGCGCGCGGGCGCGCCGAATCCGGCCAGGGCGACCGCCACATTGGCTTCCCCCCCGCCAAAGGTGGCTACCAACTGGGGGGATTGCAGGAACCTCTCGAAGCCCGGCGGGGCCAGGCGCAACATGATCTCTCCGAAAGTCACGACTGTCTTGGACATCAAGCCCTCCTTAAGATTTCGCGCCAAGGCGCAAAGTACCGCAAAGCACGCAAACTCAAATTATCTCCTAACTTTGCGCGCTTGGCGGACCTTGGCGTCTTTGCGCGAAAGGGTTCATTTTCTGACCACGCCCACGACGTCGATGGCGAAGGCCGCGTCCAGCGAGGGCAAGCCTTCGAAGGGCAGCATGGTGCTGGCGGGCGGCCTGGTCCGATTGAAAAACTCGCCGCGCACCTTGCCGGCCAGCCCGGCGATGGAACCGGATACCGGGTAAATGTCCGACATGGCCAGTTGGTCGAACGACGCGCCCACCTGCTCGAGCGCCTTGCCCAGGCGCTGAAAGGCCAGGCGGGCGTCGGCTTCGCTGTAGCCGAAGGCCAACTGCGTGCCCGTGAGTGCCACTCTGGGGGCGTTCACCAGGGCGATTTGCGCGCAGGCCGGCGAGGCGGCCAGTCCCGGCGGATTGAGGAACTCGAGAGCCGTGGCTGGGGGCGCTCTCAAGCGCGCCACCGCCTCGCATTCCGCCAGACTGAAAACCGGGGCCCGCTGCCGCTGGACAAAGTTGAGAGCGGCCTGGGGAAACTCCGCGATCAGGCGGCCCCGGACGGCGGCGAAGTCGTCCAGCGTGCTCAGGTAACAGGTGGCCCGCAGCACGTCTCGAGAGTCCAGACCGGCGGCCCCGAGCGCGGTGCGCAGTTGGGCCACCGACTTCTCGACCAGCGGGGCCGCGGGCAACAGGGGCCGCTCGGCCGAGGCGGCCTGTCCGGAGATGAAGGCCAGCCCGTGCGGGTTGACCGGCTTCTTACTTACCCCGATGGATTCCAGCACCACTTGGGCGCCTTCCTGGGGCAGAGCGCCCACCTGGATCACGCTCAACGCCGGCAGCGCCAGGTGGCGGTCCGTGAAAACTTCACTGACGATGGCCTGGACGCGGCGCATGTCGCCGCGGCCGGCCACAAACGCGCGCAGCCTGACCAGGGCCGCCCCGCGGGTGTTTTGCAGCAGCCATTTCAGGGCGTCGCGGACCTGCTGGGAAAGCAGGCCCCTGGAAGACAGGGGCGAGACATGAAAGACCAGCCGGGCGGTCTCGGCGGTCACGGCGCTGGGGGGATCTTTGGGGAGCTGGAGGGTTTGGGTGACCTCTTCCGGTTTGCGTTTCTTCCTCTTCTCGGCAGGCCAGGCGGCCAAGGCCACCGAGAGGCCCAACAGAACCAGCAGCGCCCGACGCTTCATGGGGTTTAGGAGTAGATTGTAGCAGATCGGCGAGGGCGCAAATTGGCTTGCCATGTCCGGTCCAATATGGTACGGTAAAAAGCGAGCGCATGTTCCCGAAGCCTGAACTGGATCCTGGTTCCGCAGTCCCGCTTTACCGCCAATTGTGCGATCAGGTCCGGGAGTTCATCCGTTCCGAGCGGTTGCGGAAAGGGGAACGGCTGCCCGCGACCAGAGAATTGGCTGGTATACTTGGCCTGAACCGGATGACCGTTACCGCAGCCTATGAACTCTTGGAACGGGAGGGCCTCATCAAAGGCCACGTGGGGCGGGGCAGCTTTGTCTTCGGAGAAGGGGCGCCGGAGGCTTCCGGCCTGAATTGGGACGAGCTGCTGCCGGCCTGGCAGACCTTGCCCGCGCCGCCGGCTTTCTCCTCCGATGAAGTGATCAGTTTTGCGACCTCCCGGCCTTCCGAGGCGCTGTTCCCGCTGGAGGCCTTCCGGATGAGTTGCCAGGAAGTGCTTCGGGATGCGCAGATCGCGGCCATCCTTCAGCTTGGTTCTCCGCATGGCTACGTCCCTTTGCGGCAATACCTGCTGGAAGAGGCGCGGCGAGCGGGCGCGGCGCGCCCGAGCGACGACATCGTGATCACCAGCGGGTGCCAGCAGGCCCTGGACCTGATCCAGCGGGTGTTGATCCGCCCAGGAGACCTGGTGCTGGTCGAGGATCCGGTGTATCCCGGCTTGAAAAACCTCTTTTTGCGGGCGGGCGCCCAACTGGCGGGCGTTGCGGTGGGGCCCGACGGCATGGATCTGGCAGAACTCGAGCGGGTTCTGGCGGCTAAGAAGCCCAGGCTGCTGGTGGTGACCTCGAATTTTCAGAACCCCACCGGAGCGACCTTGCCGGCCTGGTCGCGCCGGGAGATCTTGCGGATGGCGCGTGCTGCCGGGGTGGTGGTGGTGGAAAACGACATTTACGGGGAACTGCGCTACCACGGGGAACCCGTTCCGCTGATCAAGCAATTGGACGACGCCGGGGACACCATTCTGCTGGGCAGCTTCTCGAAGATCACGTTTCCGGGCTTGCGGGTGGGCTGGGTGATCGGCCCGAGGGCCTTTCTGGCGCGGCTGGCGGAGGCCAAGGAATGGGCGGACCTGCACACCGACCAGCTTGCCCAGGCGGTGCTGCTGCGGTTCGCGCAATCCGGCCGGATGGAAGCGCACCGCGCGCGCATGCGGGCGGCGGGCGCTGAACGGCTGCACGCGGTGCTGGCCGCGGCAGAGAAGTGCCTGCCCCCCGGAACCGTTTTCACGCGGCCGCAGGGTGGCATGAACCTGTGGGTGCGGCTGCCCGATCCGCTGGACGCCGGCGAGCTGCTGGCCCGCGCCCAGCGTGCGGGGGTGGCCTACCTGCCGGGAAGGTACTTTGAAGTGTCGCGCCGCCAGGCGGGCAGCTTGCGGTTGAGTTTCGCCGGTCTGGCGCCGGAGAAGATCCGCGCCGGGCTGGCCATTTTAGGCGAGGTTTTCTCGGGGGAACTGGAACGGCTGCGGGCCTTCGAACGCTACGAACCCACGCCGGCGATGGTGTAACAGAATTGAGCCATTGAGTGATTGAGCCATTGAGTGATTGAGCCATTGAGTCATTGAGTCATTGAGCCATTGCCTCGAGATCCAATCAATGACTCAATGACCCAATGACTCAATGAATCAATTCTGGAGGAAACACATGTATCTCGATGACACGTTTCGGGTGAAGGTGGGGCTGGCGGAGATGCTCAAGGGCGGGGTGATCATGGACGTCACCAATGCCGAGCAGGCGCTCATCGCCGAGAAGGCCGGCGCTGTCGCGGTGATGGCGCTGGAACGCGTGCCGGCCGACATCCGCAAGGAGGGCGGGGTGGCGCGTATGGCGCCCATCCGCAAGATCCGGGAGATCATGGAGGCGGTCAGCATCCCGGTGATGGCCAAATGCCGCATCGGCCACTTCATGGAAGCGCGCATTCTGGAGGCGCTCAAGGTCGATTACATCGACGAGAGCGAGGTGCTGACCCCCGCCGATGAGGAGCACCACGTTGACAAGCGCGGTTTTCAGGTGCCCTTCGTCTGTGGAGCGCGCAACCTGGGCGAAGCGCTGCGGCGCATTGCCGAGGGCGCGGCCATGATCCGCACCAAGGGCGAGGCCGGCTCGGGCAACATCGTGGAAGCCGTCCGCCACATGCGCACCATTCAGAAGGAGATGAAGCAGCTCACGGTCCTGGGAGCGGAAGAGCTGGTCGCTGAATCGAAGAAGTTGCAGGCGCCGCTGGAGCTGGTGGAATGGGTGGCCGGGCACGGCAAGCTGCCGGTGCCGAATTTCTCCGCCGGCGGCATCGCCACCCCGGCCGACGCGGCGCTGGTGATGCAGTTGGGCGCTGAATCGGTTTTTGTGGGCTCGGGGATCTTCAAGTCCGAGGACCCGGACGTGCGGGCCCGCGCCATCGTCAAGGCCACCACCTACTACAACGACCCGGCCAAGCTGCTCGAAGCCAGCGGGGATCTGGGGATCGCCATGTTCGGTCTGGACGTGGCGCACATGCCGGACTCCGAGCGGCTGGCGGTGCGGGGCTGGTAGGGGAAGAGCTTGTAGCTTGTAGCTAGTAGCCTGTAGATCCCGGGAAGAGCGGGCTCCTCCTACAAGCTACAGGCTACAAGCTACAAGCTGTAACTATGAAGAGAGTTGGGGTACTTGCCTTGCAGGGCGATTTCGAGGCGCACCAGAAGGCGCTGGAGCGCGCCGGGGCCGAGGCCCGGGCAGTGCGCACCGCCTCCCAGCTCGAAGGCCTGGACGGCCTGGTGATTCCGGGCGGGGAGAGCACCACCATGCTGCGGATCCTGCGGGACGAGGACCTGTTCGAGCCGCTGCGCCGGTTCGGCGAGCGCCGGCCCATCTTCGGCACTTGCGCCGGGGTGATTCTGCTGGCCTCGGAGGTCTCGCACCCGGCCCAGGAATCGCTGGGCTTGATCCAGATGAGCGTCGAGCGCAACTCTTACGGGCGGCAGCTTGAAAGCTGCGTCCTGCGCCTGGTTCCCGAGGAGGTGTTCATCCGGGAGGCGGGGGCCGGTGAACTGGAAGCGGTGTTTATCCGGGCGCCCAGGATCCGGCGGGCCGGCCCGGACGCGCGGGTCTACCTGTACCGCAACGGGGACCCGGTGCTGGTGGCCCAAGGACGGCATCTGGCGGCCACCTTTCATCCCGAACTCTCGGGCGACCGCCGGGTCCACAGGCTGTTCGTCGAGAGGCTGTGAGGATGCGCCGCTCTCGTGTGCTGTTTGTGTGCATCGGGAACTCCTGCCGCAGCCAGATGGCGGAGGGTTTCGCGCGCGCTTACGGCAGCGACGTGCTGGCGGCTTCGAGCGCCGGACTGAGCCCGTGCGGCATGGTTTCGCCGGTCACCCAGGCGGTGATGCTCGAAAAGAACATCGACCTGAGCGGCTGCGTTTCAAAGGGAATTGACCCGGCCGAGCTGGCCGGCTTCGACCTGGTGATCAACATGAGCGGTTGGGATTTTCCGCATCCCGATTCGGCGCCGGTCCGGGAGTGGAAGGTGGACGACCCGATCGGGCTGAGCTACGAACGCCACTGCCAGGTCCGGGACCAGATCGAAGGGCTGGTCCAGAGCCTGATCGTGGAGTTCCGGGATTTGACAGCCCGCCGCAACTCATAGACAATAAAGTTGTAGCCGCTGCGGATGTGGCGGAATTGGCAGACGCGCTAGATTCAGGTTCTAGTGGGGGCAACTCCGTGGAGGTTCAAGTCCTCTCATCCGCACCACACCTCGCCTTGCTCCTTGAAGTTTCCGGGCTCAGGAGGCCGCCAGGAACGGTTTCCGGATCTCGATCCCTCGGATGGTGCGCCCGTGTTGCAGGTCTTCGCTGAGGAGCACCGGGCAGTCCGCGGCTGAGGCCGAACTCACAATCAAAGAACCGTAAAAGGACAAGCCGGTCTCGTCCGCGATCGAGAGGGCGTGCGAGTACAGCGAGGCGTCCGGAAAGACGTCGCAGAGCGGCATCAGGACACGGCTGAGAT
>Ga0315280_10002711_pt1 | contig 28349 bp, 25 predicted proteins | sample YL17G06_40_MG_FD_203697 | JGI IMG/M metagenome (GOLD analysis project Ga0315280, IMG submission 203697) | Sediment microbial communities from Yellowstone Lake, YNP, Wyoming, USA - YL17G06_40 | ecosystem: Environmental > Aquatic > Freshwater > Lake > Sediment | place: USA: Wyoming | collected... | reverse complement strand
ACGATAGACGATTGACGACTTTCAACCGAGTCACGAAGGACGACTGCTTCGCTTGGACGATGGACGAGGTTCGTATTTCGTCTATCGTCCCTTCTTCCCTCATTCCTCGTTATTTACAGAACGAGTCTGCTTTTCTTTCCATCGTAATAAGCTGTGCAAAGACATGCTCGTACTTTTCGTCCAACCCTTTAAATATTTCTCGGTTAATATATTTGCACGCTAATGCGAATTCGAGCCATGTTTGAGTTTCTGCTGCTTCTTGTTCGGCATCTGTTAACTTATTGATAAACACAGCCTTATATCGGCGCTTACGCCAGGCCTCTGTAAGATTTGTACATACCGATCTTGAAGATCTACGCACCTGATCAATTAAGGAAAACTTTTCTTCAAAAGGAAAACTTTTTGATAACTCAAATATCTCCATTGCCACATCAAATGCAAGCCGATAAACATTTAATTCTCTTACGCTATTTATTCTCTTCGTTTGTTTCGTCACTCTTCCCTCGTCTTTCGTCCATCATCTCTTGCCCTTCGTCTCTTCGTCTATTATCCTTCATCCTTCGTCTCTCATCCCTCGTCTGTCGTCATTCATTGCGAACTCTACATTTCGAATTCTGCATTGAAAATCATTCCCCACTCTGCCTTCTGCTTTCTGCCTACTGTTTTTCCACAAGGTGACCGCGCTTTTTTGCCGGAGCGCCCTCGATCACCCTTGGCCGCTTAGCGGCATTGCCCCGGCTCTTTTGCAATGGAAGCCTCCAGCCTTGCCAATCTCTCCTCTACCTTGGCGAAGGAATCCGCTGGCTGTTCTTGACGGGCCCGGGAGCTAAAGGCCGGGTTGTTGACCCACCAATCCATGCCCATCTCTTTAGCCTTATCAACCGAGCAAATCACCAGGCGAATCTGGATGGTGAGCAGCTCCACATCCACCAGACTGATCCTGATATCGCCGGCGATAACGATGCCTTTGTCCAGGATCCTTTCAAGAAGATCCGCCAGGGTCGTACTCTCGATGGAATGCTGCGGGCTGCGTTGAATGGCCATATTGGATTCTCCTTTACAGTAGCCTTCCGAGGGGTCCGAGATCCAGATTCAAGTCCTCCTCTTCAAGGTTAAACTCTTTCCTGAGCCTTTCAATTTCCTGAGCTTGGCGCATCAGGGTTTGCCCAAGTCTCTCGATCTCCCCATCGCTGAGAGATCCTGCATCAATGCGCCTTAGGGCCTGACGTTCCAGAAGCTCGTGAAGAAGTTTCACTAACGTCAGGACCAGTTGTCCGAGTCCGTTTTTAACGTCATCCGCATCGAGGTTCAGTCGGCCGGCCGGCGGCTGCTCACCCAAGATCGGGCGAGACCGGAGAAGGGGGCCGGCTTGCATGACCTTGACAAAGTCGCTCACGGCTTCAGACTCTACCCTGGGCAGTTCGACTGGATTCATTGATCAACTCCAAATCCTTTATCGGGGTCAAAATTTCCCGGGCCGTTTCAATGGAGGTGAGGATGATTTGCAGTCCTAAGTAGAGCAGGTCAATGTTGGCTACCGAAATGGTCACTTCCCCCACCACAACGGCACCCTTGTTAAGGATACGGTCGAGAGCCTCGCAAAGCGAGATATGTTCCCTTTCGTCGAGTGAAAAATCAGGCATACGTTTTTCCTCAGCCCCGGAGATGGGCAAGCATACCTTCCGCTTTTTCTTTTCGGTGTCTATGCGGCCTCGATTCCTTCCCCATGGGTTGATATAGGGCCTGGCCCAATTCCCCAAGCCGTTTAAGGCCGCGGGGCTCAACCTGGCGATAAACCAAGGTTTGATGTTTGCCGGAAAAGGTCTGTCGAAACTTGTCCTTGACTTGCGATTCCCTCCGGTACAGGGCAGAGCACAAGGAACACGCGGTCTCTGGTGTGGCCAGGTTGAGAAAAAGCGCTGGCACGTTAACTCCTATCCGCTCGCAGGCTGCCATTAGATCTTCCGTCTCTTGGAAGGCCATCTCTGTTAGAATGCTAACGGCAAACAATGCGGATCGGCTTGGGTCGCTCAACAGGGTTCGCAGGCGCTTGAGATCTTTAGACATCTGCACTAAGCGCTGCGAGATTTTGGGGAGTCGAAAAACTCGCTTATATTTCAGGAAGAGGTCGAAGAAAACCCTGAGCCACTGGTCGATAAGTTCTGGAAGCTCCAAGAATCGGATCAGATGCCCGGTTGGCGCCGAGTCGAGGATGAAGATACTGTAGCTACCTTGGGCGAGAAACTCCATGATTCGGGTCAGGGCCATGACTTCATCGAGGCCGGGAGGCGAAAGATCCAGAATCCTCTCCATCACCTCGCGGTCAAATGTAAAGTCAAGATTAGGCAAAAAGGACTTCAGAAATCGCTCCAGTTCTTTTTGATACTGCATCTTCAAAGAGTCGAACTCCGCTTGGGCGTCAATCTCCATGGCTGTTAGTCCCGGGGACAGGCGGGTAGGCTTGGGGCCTATGGGCACATCCAGACACGCCGACAGGGAATGGGCAGGGTCTGTGGAAAAGAGAAGGACTTGCTTTCCTTTTAGGTCATGAGCCAAGCGCACAGCCGTGGCACAGGCCATAGTGGTCTTTCCTACTCCCCCCTTGCCGGCAAAAAGTAGAAGAATTGTCTCGGGCGAAGGGTATGGTGCAGCGGCCGTAACCCAAGGAGCCAGATTTACCGAGGTTTTGGGGTCGATTGGCGTTTCTTCGGTGAGCTTTTCGACATTTCCCCAGAACATATCAAGACTCTCTATTCCGCGAACTTCCACCGGATAAACTGGAATCCCCCAGAACAAATACCCAGACAAATTGCGATGGCCAAAGAGATTCTTCAGCTCCCTCATCTGATGGCTACGCCCATCCGCACATACCGGACAGGTGTTTTCCGGATAGAGCTTGTTAATCACGATGTCGACAAGCGGCAACTTTAAGCGTTCGAGTTCGGCCACCAACCTATCCGTCTCCCTAATGCTCAAGGCCTCGGCAAGCATTACGGGCACAAAACGGCAACGAATGGGATCCCGCAGCAGGATTTCTATCTTTTTTACAGAGAGAGATAGTTTCTCGAGGAAGATATCGATCTCGTCCCGACGATAGGCACCGGCGAAAACCTTTTTCATATAGCGGTGCTTAGCCAATAAAGCATCCAGCGCCTCCAGCCATTTCCGGAGGAACTCCGGCATCGCGAGAAGCCTCAGTGTATGTCCGGTTGGAGCCGTATCTACGATAATGCAGTCGTAACTCCGATCCTCCACCCAACTGGAGATTTCCAGAAAAGCCAGGAGCTCATCCATGCCGGGCAGGGAAAGGTCTAAAAACTGGTTGATATCTTCGTCATCCAGAAATGTTCCGCGGGCAGCGATCTGCCGGAGTTTCTGGTTGTGCTCCATCTTGAAGGTCGCCATGCATTCCTGGGCATTAAACTCGAGGATTTTTAAATTGGGAGGGGGAAGAAAGCCAGCCATACTGTCGGCCAGCGAGTGGGCCGGATCAGTTGACACCAGAAGGAAGGATCTTTGAGGTAAATTTCGGGCGAATCGGAGGGCCGTCGCTGTTGCACAGGTGGTCTTCCCAACCCCACCTTTGCCCCCAAAAAGTACCAGTTGCAGAGCTGGATCGTCTAAAAAAGATGGTGTAGCCACACTCACTTTTATGCATCCTCTTATTCTGCGTCTTCTTGATCCTCACCTTCCAGACCGGGTTCACTCTCCTGTAGCCGGTCCAGCCGGTCAAGGAGTTCCTTTTCTCGGGTATCAAACTCACCTGCAGCGATCTTCCCCGTCTCCAGCATCATATAGAGCTCGCTCAGTTCGGCGGTGATAGCCTCTGCCTCGTTGGCCTGTTCCTCCTGAGCAGCGTTGTGGATCTCCTGGAAAACCCAGAGGATACTTCGAACTGGGAAAAGCAAGATGTCGTCAACAAACAGCATTTTATCTTCTTCCTATATTTGATGGTCTCGTAAAAAGTCAGAAAAGCCGTCACTCCTGCGAAAGCAGGAGTCCAGACGCCGTCCCTGCGAAAGCAGGGAACTATTATTGACTTGGATTCCTGTTTTCACAGGAAACCCTGGATTCCCGCTCCCCGCTTTCGCGAGGACAAGCTTCGCGGGAATGACGAAAATGAGACAAAATGGACTTTTTACGATTTCATCATATTTCGCAGCTCAGGACTTAAGGTCTATATCCACGAAGTTGTGAGGTGCCCAGGGCCCATTGAAGTCGAATGCAAAATTGTTGTCGAACAGCCGGGCCGCTTCGAATATGGCGGCTTCGAATTCTCCTTGCGCTTCCCGCCCCACGAGACAAGTTAGGTTCATAACTTCCCGCTCATTCCGCTGCGGATTTCGTTTTATTTCAAAACAACGCGGAGACAATATCTCCTCCACCCTTTCGGTGTAATTTTCGCGATCCTCATTGAGGATGCGCTCAAACATCCGCCCTACTTCGATCTTGTCTTCCTGGGTGGGCTCGCGGTAGGTGCCGAAAAATCGATCGCGGGCCGCCCGCAGTTCGGGATGGGTATGGACGAAATATTCAAAGATGTTGGGCACGTCCCAGGCGACGCGCAACCCCATTTCCACTTTACCAGCCACGCGATTAAGTTGTTCGAAGAAGGCTTCCTGGTTGAGGGAGAGTATTTTACGGATTTCTTTGGGGCCGTCTGCAATAATGCCGAAAGTCATGGGCAGCGGGGTGCTCTTTTCCATGAGGTACTTAAGGACTTTCTGGTGGGCCGCAAGATGGCGGCGTTCCGGACGAATCTTTCTGTTTGGAAGATCGCTGACTACAGCTGCTACCCGGCCATCCGAGATGGTGTAGACCGTGCCCCCATCTATGCCGAAGTCGCCGTAAGTTTGGTCCTCCGAGTCAGCAACGACGGCGTAGAGGTATCTACCGCTTTCGATTTTAACTTTCCCTGGCATATAAGGATTGTTCCTTTCCGCGAGTATGTGTGACCCTGTTCCCTTTTCATTCATTTTGGTCCTCGGCATACTGGTTCACAGAGGCGAGAATGATTTCGATAAGCATCTCCAAGCGAAACTTGGCTGCTTCTGGCTCCGGGGTGAAAATTTTGGCGGTGATTTCTTGAGGTTTGAGACCAGAACTGTGAAGTTCCAAGATGCGCTGTAGTATGGTCTGGGTGGCATTCGTATGAACATTGTTCATGAGCACGGTCCCTCGCCGATACTCAGGTTAAGGGGAAAGATCAGGGTCCTTCTCTGCCACAAGGCGAGTAACGCTCTTCGCCAGCTTGACTGATTTGAGGTGGCCCTCGTCTATTTTGATCTCCAGGAGCGAATTGCAAACAAAGCACCTGACTTGGCCTACATAATCGCCATAGGCATCGTCAAGGTCCACTTTATGGCCGCAGAAAAGACAATTAATTTTCATTTCTTGTTCTCCTCACTTTGCAGACCTCATACAATGCCCTGCCCCTTGCAAAGGTTGCAGTAAAAAATTCCTTCTTCACCCGTCCCCTGGCATTGGGGGCAGATGGCTGCTTCTCGGCGGACAGACACTACCCCTCTTCCCCTGCAGGCCAGGCAGTTCAGGTCTCCACTTTCCCGACCCGATCCGGAACACCTTAGACAGGTGACCACGGGTGGGGTGACTTTGACCTTGCCGGTGGCCCCGCAAACGGCGCAACGGCCGGAGCCATACTTATAGTTCATGCCACTTCCACGGCAGCAGGCGCAAGTGACCACGTCCGCGAAGCGCTTTACCCGGGACCGTCTCCCTTCGATTTTGGCAAACTTGGCCAGAACTTCCTGAACATATTCCATGTTTTACTCCGTTTTCCTTAGCCGGCAGCGTTCCAGGTGTTCGCTCCACTGCTGGGCGAGCCAAGGGCGGCGGAGCGCTCGATTGATTAAGGCCATCTCTTCGCGACATGCCCGCTGGACATCCACATGGCTCATCGACAGGCCGGTGGAAGTTTGGCACGCGTGAAGGCTTTTGATATTTCGCCCCGTGCGAATATGGGGAGAACTATTCAGCATGAGCATCGGGTATCCCCCTCTTTAGTATTTAAACTTAAATCCACCAGGACTCCGGCGAAGCCCGGGCTTGGGCTCGACATCTGGGGCATTATCGGAATTGCCGCAATTTCGCTCCTTCAGAGTTTGCAAAAGCGCTGCCTTTTCGGCCTCGATTTCCTTGAAGCGGAGGTCGATATTTTTCACCCGCTGCATCGCGCTCTCCCTTTCCTTTCCGCGCCGCATTTTTTCCATCTCCAGGCAGCTAACTTTCATATATCCCTTATAGGGGATGAATGCTTTATCAACCCTTCCAGAGAGGGTGCGGATGTCTTGCAAGCCGCGGATAATTTTTTTGAGTTTAGCCATATTATAACTCCTCCCCTTTTCCTATACTTCGATTATGCCCCGGGGAGCGTTTCGTTGGGTGTCCACAGACATTCTGGATTATCTCTTCCACCTTCTGCATCATGACCGATTGGCCCCCCCGGGTGACTTTTGCGGTGTCCGTGTTGAGGACGTCCCGGCAGATCCACTGGAAGACCGGGTCGTCCCAGCGGGCCCGGCTGCCCTGGAGGGCGAGGACCCGGGCGATGGCAATACAGGCCCGGATCGTAGGCCGATTGTTGTTGACCCCCACGCTGCGCAGTTCTCTGACGATGTCCACAATGGTCTCGGCATCCGCTTTCGGAATCCCTGACTTGGCCCGCGTAATCTTAACTTCCGTTTCCCGATCGTAGTGGCCGAGGGAGATGGTAATAAGCCGGTCCATCAGAGCATCCTGAGTCTTGTGGACCCCGGCATACTCCTCCGGGTTCGAGGTGAAAATGGCATGGAAGTCCGGGTGCACCTCTAAGTAACCTTCTCCTGATCTGCGGAGCTTTGGCAGGTTGAGGATCCTCTCCGACAGAATGCTCAAGATGGCATTGTTGGCCTCGGGCCTAGAGCGGTTGAACTCGTCGTAAATGACGGTGTCGCCGTTCTGGCAAGCGGTAGTGAGACGGTTATCCACCCAAAGACTCTTCACCTCTTCTTCGGTCTTCAGGACGGAATGGATGAAGTTGTCGATGAGTTTATATTTGCGGTACCCGGCGTCGCGGCCCACCAAGTCGGAACTCCCGAGCTCATCATCCCCGTGGATGAGAGTAACCGGCTGGCCAAGTTTAGCGGCAACGTGAAAAGCCAGGGTTGTCTTCCCCGTTCCAGCCGGACCGGCGAAATGGACCGGGTAACCCGCTTTTAGATAGGCCAGGGCGCGCTCGGTCACTCGCTCGACATAGCTCGAGGAAACGAACTCTTCACTGGGCTCGGGCAGGACATTGTCGCCTTCGGTCTGGACCCGCACCGTGACTCCTGGGACGATTCTCAATACGTTTTCATCCGGCATAGCGTAATTACTCCTTAGGTGTTAACAAAAGTCCTCTGGCCGTGTCTTTATCAGTTTCTCTTCTTTCCCCGCAATCCTTTCTTCAGCGGCGTTAAAAGCCCCTCCTTTTCCTCCGTTTCTTCTTGCTTTTCTTCTCTGGCTTTGGCTTCCATGCGTCTTCGCTCTTCGCTTATTCTTTTTTCCTCGACCTCTTTTCGTCTCCGCTCTTCCTCTTCTTTCCTTTTCCTGGCTTCAGCTTCTGCCCGTCTTTGCTCCTTCAATTCCTTAGCCATGCGCTCAGCAGGAGGCGGGCCGAACCAAGCTTGACGGGCGCCGGCGAGGTCAGTCGCAAATTCCGTCCTCATGCCAAAGACCGTTTTCTTCAGGCTGGATACGAACCCTACCCGCTCAGCCTTCGTCTTCCTGGCCATCTCGGCGTGGGCATTGCGAAAGCCGGCCTGCATCCCCGACACAGCATCCTGCAGATCCTTCAGGAATTCTTCACGCGCGCCCCGCGAAGCACTGATTTCACCACACAAGCGCGTCATATCACTGGTTAAGATACCCATTATGGTCCTCCTTCAATCTCTTTGACCTTCCAAGTTCAGGCCCTCTGTCAGGCGGGAGGCCGCGCTACGGCTCCCGCCCAACAGGCAGCATCAGGCCTCTTTGCCGAACCAAGCTCGGTGGGCGCCGGCAATTTCAGCCGCAAAATCCTTCCTCATGTCAAAGACCGTTTTCTTCAGGCTGGATACGAACCCTACCCGCTCAGCCTTCGTCTTCCTGGCCATCTCGGCGTGGGCATTGCGAAAGCCGGTCTGCATCCCCGACACAGCATCCTGCAGATCCTTCAGGAATGCCTCCCGCGCGTCCCGCGAAGCAATGATTTCACCGCACAACCGTGTCATATCATCAGTTAACATACCCATAATGATCCTCCTTCTTCGATCTCCTTTGAAAATCTGAGTTCAGGCCCTCTGTCAGGCGGGGGACGGCGCTGCAGTCCCCGCCCAACAGGAGGAACCCTTCCACCTAACAATCATGTCATTGCCAGAAGCGAAGTAACATGACAATCCCGGCTTTAGATTGCTTCACTTCGTTCGCAATGACAAGCCATGGTAGGGGCAATTCATAAATTGCCCCTACTGATTGAACCCAAGTTGGTATTACGCCGGGGCAGCGGCACTGGCTGTCAGACCAATGGCTTCGGCGTACTTCAGGTAGGTCTCGACTGAAGCGATCACGACCCGGGCCTCAACGGACAACAGCTCGATCCCCACCAGGGAGACCTTCACCCAAGCATCGATCACGATACCTTTGTCCAAGATCCGGTCAACCACTTCCGCCAGACTCGAAGAATCAGTTGACTTCATAACCTTCGCCATGGAAAACACCTCCTTTTTAAATTGTTTGTTGCCAGCACTGGACAATCTTAAGGCATGCCTGCATGGCCTGGGATGAAGCGAAATTCGTGCCAGATTGAGAAAGATCGTCTCATTTTTGCAAGTGATGAAATTTCAAAGCAATTAAGAAATGGTCTGTAGGGGGTTGCCGCTAAAGGATGAGAGATTCATGAATTGATGCTATGGATTCCTTTCCTCACTTCAGAAGAATCCACTGCCCACTCGATGGAAGGAAGTCACAAAGAAGGCGCGATTTTGATATACTTGATAATTTCGTCGTGGCAGAAGGGTTTGTCGATGAAACCACAGATCAGCCCCTCTTCTAATGCCTTCTGTATGGCCACATCATCCTTGTAAAAGTAACCTGAAACCAGGACGATACGAATGGCCGGATCAACTTCCCGAATCCGTCTGGCTAATTCTAATCCCTCCATATCTGGCAGCTTGGCATCCAGAAAAACCAAGCGGAAGGAATTGGAGGCAACCAAGGCAAGCGCCTCCCCCCCGTTTAGGGCCATTTCTGAGGCAAACCCTTGCTTTCTCAGTATATATTCTAACGCCCAGCACATGTCCGGCTCATCATCGACGATGAGAAATACTCCCTCTTGATCTTTCATGGTTTTCTCCCCCTAACCGTTCAGCGCAGGACCTACCCCCCCGCAGGATTCAAAACCTGCGAGAAGGTTAGGGATTAAAGAGTGGGCAACCTTACAGTAAAGGTACTCCCCTTTCCTTCAACACTGTCCACCTCAATGGAGCCGAAGTGCTGCTTGACGATGGAATAGCAGATGGAAAGCCCCAATCCCGTTCCCTTTCCTATAGGTGACGTTGTGTAGAAGGGATCGAAGATCTTGTCAAGATTAAAATTGGAAATGCCCCGACCGGTGTCGCCAACCCGAATCAACACCTCGCTTCCCACAGTTTCCACGGAGATGCTTAAAACCCCGCCATCTGGCATGGCGTTGATGGCATTCAGGAAAAGGTTCATGAAAACCTGTTGCAGAAGGGTGGCAATGCCGCTGATCGACACCGGTTCCTTGGGAAAATAGGATAGCAGCTCAATCTTTTGCAGTTTGGCCTGGTTGCTGACCAAGGTCATCGTTTCTTTGATGAGAGGCAAGAGGTTTATCAGCGTGATGTCCGTCTTCTGCGAGGGGCGGGCGAACCTCAAGAGGTTCTCGATGATCAGGGATGCCCTCTGGATGCCGATGTTTATTTTTTCGGCGCACTCCTTGCTAAACTCTCGGGTGATGTCCTCTTCCGTAAGGAACTGGGCGGCCGACGAGCAGATTGCCAGGGGGTTGCGAATCTCGTGGGCAATGCCTCCAGCCATCACGCCCAGGGCGGCAAGTTTCTGCGACTGAAGAAGCTGCATCTCCAATTTGCGGCGCTCGGTCAGATCCCTCCCTACCACAACGATTCCCACCAATTGGGACAGGTCTCCCATCATCGGAGAACAGACCCAAGAGACGGGAATGGGGTCTCCATGCTTTGTGACCAGGTCCCATTCAGCCATGTTTGAGGTTTTTTGAGCCTCCAGGCTGGAAAAGATCCTCTTCACCTCTTCATGATATTCTTCGGCGCAATACTGGAAAAAAAGGCACCCCCTCACTTCATCAAAGGGGTAGCCGGAGATCTTTTCGGCCGCTGCGTTCCAGGTCAAAATCCTCCCGCTGGTGTCGGTGGACAGGAGGATGTCGCTGGCACTCTCCACGACGCTCGCCAGGTGGCGCTCTACCCGGTGCACCTCTTCGCTCAACCGCACCTGCTCGGTCACATCTTCCATTAGGAGCATCGCACTCTCGACGACCCCCTGCCAGAAGAAGGGGAGTATGTTGTAATAGTAAATCCGCATCGGAATCCCCGGAGCCCGATAAGTCATCCGCTCTCCCCTGGTCGGCTGGTCCTTATCAAACACCTGGCGAATTCGAGCCGTGAAGTTTATGTGGTCGAGAATGATAGCCGGGAATACTTCTTCCAGGCGAAAACCGATTGTGTTCGATATGGAGCGCCGGCTCTTTTCCAGAAAATTTCGGTTTGCCGAAATGATGCGCATATCCCGATCGATCAGCAGAACGGAAGAGGGAATAGCGTCTAGGAGCATCGAGTAGAGCTTCTCGTAACGTTCCGATGAGTCTTGGCGTGGAATCTTAACCCTTTTCATCTCCATTAAAGAGTGCCCTTTCGGCTTGCTGTCTGCCATGAATTCTTCCTATGACCCGTGCCCGTCATCCTGTTTAGGGTCGTCGGTAGGCAGAACAAAGTTGTACGGCGGCCATGGACCACTCAGGAGAAGCTTTGCCGATTCCTTCAAGCGCATGTATTGAAATACCTGGCGAAAGGTTTCTACCAACCTTCGCGGCACGAGAAAATAAAGAGATAATATGGGAATGCGCCATGGGGAACATTCCGTTTTGCATTTGACGAAGAGTCCGGAAAACGCCATCCGACACCGTTCAGCCAGTTCATTGATTTTTTTAGCGAACCGTTCCTCCTGTTCATAATAAACTTTCCGGACGGCCAAGTAAGCTCGCCCAGGAGTTAAGGATTCCGGATTTCGGATTTCAGATTGCGGATTCTCCATTCTCCATTCCGCATTCCCCATTCCGCATTCCGCAATAAGGATACGAATCCCCATCTCCACACAGCCCTCCAGTTCTTTGAGGAGCGCCTCATATTGCTGACCGCGTTCTTCAAGCAGCCGCAGGACTTGGGATTCTTCCGCAATCAGACACCCGTAACGCATGGGGATGACCCCGCGTATCGCCGGGTCCCGATGAAATGATTCAATGACCTTTTCGTAAGCTACAAGCTCCGATATGTCAGGGGTAGAGACGGAGCATGCTCCGTCTCTACCTGAAGGGGCAATCCCGGAGACGGCAGCGCTAAGGCTGTTATGCGTGACCAGGAAAACCGGCTGACCTTCAACGCCCAGAAGCGGTTCTGGCTTTTGCTGCTCCGGCCTGCCGGCCACGTCGAACGCGGAGCAGGCCAGACTGTGAAAGATGCAATAAAGCAGGGTTCTCATGCCTCTAACTCTGTTTCCAGAGAAGGAGAGAAGCTGTAGGGAGGCCATGGACCTGATAGTTCAAAGACCAGACCCCGCCGGGCGTGCTCTGCATTCGCCCGGTCAATCCTGGCCCGGAATTCCCCTACCATGCTTCGGGGTACCAGAAAGGCCCAATTCCAGAGAATATCCCGATTCTCTCCCGTGGCTCCACGGGAGAGCACCCTCCGTTCGCAAAAATTCTGAGCACAATGGTCCAGATCGTTGGCCATCTCTTTGCAGACTTCTTTCAGCCAGCCGTTCAATTCCTTCTCTACACCGGCCAGAATTCGTTGTTCTTGAAAATAACGCATCCCCGGCGATAAGGAGGCTAAGCGTCTTGCCTCCCTGGCAAGGAAGAAGGAAAGAAGCTCCTCCTTGGCCTTTGCCCTATCCAGCAGGCCCTTAACTGCCCATTCTTCCTTATCCACCACTTGATCCAGAAAATCAGATATCGCGCCATGGTGCTCTCGCAAACGCTTCTCCAGGCTTTCCAACGAAGAGAAAATGGTTCCAAAGCGGGCTGGGAGCACGGGAGAATGGCGCATCGCCTGCTCGACCACCTCTTCGTGACGGCAGGCCCGGGGACCCACCCAGGATAGATCCTGCATCCTGGTTTCCGCAGATGGCCCACAGAACTCCCCAGGGCAAACCGTGCTGGCGACTGCAGCGATGTCCAAGAATCTTTGAAGAAAAAGAGGGTTTTGGTCATCCAGGCCTGTTCCTTCAATGGTCGGCAGGAGACTGGAACGGGCAAAGCAGAACAGGTAAATGGCCTTGGGCATCTCTACTCCTGACCTACTTCCGCCAAAGCCATTTCCATGTCTTGGGGCTCGATGAGTACCTTTACCTCGACGGTAGGTTCGCCTCTTCCTTCCTCCACGGCCCGGCGGACGGCCATAAGAGCGGCCTTGTTACAAACCGAGGCGATTTCGGCTCCGCTGAATCCCTCTGTCTTAGAGGCCAGCTCATCGGGGCTGATCCCCGGGGCGAGCGGCTTGTTTCGAAGATGGACCTTGAAGACCTCCCTCCGGTCCTTTTCATCCGGCATTGGGATCTCCACAATCTCATCAAACCGGCCTGGCCTGAGCACAGCCGGGTCGAGCATGTCCAGCCTGTTCGTGGCTCCAAGTACCAGAACTCCTTTCAGTTCCTCGATCCCATCGAGTTCTGATAGGAACTGGCTGAGGACCCGCTCGGCGACATGTGAATCCGAGGAACCGGCGCTCCGCACGGGAACCAAGGCGTCAATCTCATCAAAGCAAATGATACAGGGGGAAGCCTGTCTCGCCTTGCGAAACACCTCTCGTACTCCCCTTTCTGATTCTCCCACATATTTGGAAAGGAGAGCAGGGCCCTTTACCGAGATGAAGTTTACCCCACTCTCGGTGGCAATGGCCTTGGCCAGCATGGTTTTGCCGCACCCGGGCGGACCCGATAGGAGAATGCCCTTGGGTGGATTGATCCCTGCTTTTTTAAAAAGATGGGGGTATTTCAGAGGCCACTCGACCGCTTCCACCAGTCGCTCTTTGACCGCTTCAAGGCCGCCCACATCCTGCCAGTGGACATCCGGAACCTCAACAAAAACTTCTCGGATGGCCGATGGCTCGACCTCCCGCAGCGCGGCCAGAAAGTCATCCATGTGCACCTCGAGCTTGGTGAGCTGCTCGTAGGGGATACTGGTCAGGGCAAAATCAATATCCGGCATGATGCGGCGCAAACAGATCATAGCCGCTTCCCGGCAAAGGGCCTCCAGGTCGGCCCCCACAAAGCCGTGGGTGATCTCTGCGAGGTGGGCCATGTCTACATCTTGAGCTAAAGGCATTCCCCGGCTGTGAATCTCCAGAATCTCAAGCCTTCCGTGGCGGTCGGGAATCGGGATGGAGATCTCCCTATCAAAACGGCCTGGCCGCCGTAGCGCTGGATCGAGGGCGTTGGGAATGTTTGTGGCGGCAATGACAATGACGTTCTGGCGTTTGGTAAGTCCATCCATCAGGGCGAGGAGTTGCGCTACTACCCGCTTCTCCACGTCTCCCACTACTTGTTCCCGTCTTGGAGCAATGGCGTCTATCTCGTCCAAAAAGACGATGCTCGGCCCCTTCCGGGTCGCGTCCTCAAAGATCTTGCGCAAGTGGGCTTCGCTCTCTCCATAAAACTTATGTATGACCTCAGGACCGCTTACAGAAAAGAAGTTAGCCTCCGTCTCATTGGCGATCGCCCGGGCGATGAGGGTCTTGCCGCATCCGGGAGGACCATGGAGGAGAACTCCTTTGGGCGCGTCAATCCCCAGCCGTTCGAATACCTCCGGATAGCGGAGGGGAAGTTCTATCATCTCCCGGATGCGGTGGAGTTGGAGCTTGAGTCCCCCGATGTCCTCATACGTAATCGCCCGAGCACCTTCCTCCTCTCGCGCCTTTCCAATCACAAGCTGGGTAGTGGGATTAATGAGCACAGGCCCCTTGGGAGTCGTGTTTTCCACCCTGAAATCGGCTGAACGACTGCCAAACAGGGTGGCCCGGATTCGATCTCCTTCGTGGACAGGCAAGCCATCTAACAGGCTGCCAATGTACTTTAAGTCACGCTCTGCAGGAATGATATTCGTTGGGGCGATCACCACTCGCTCTGCAGGCCGACAGGCTATCTGGCGAATCAGAACGAACTCATCCAGCCCGGCACCAGCATTTTCTCGGGCGATTCCATCCAGTTGAACCCGGGATTGGCCGCGGAATTCTTTATAAGCTGGCATTGCCTTGCAGAAGGTCTTCCGCTTCCCGGTAACCTCCACGATGTCGCCGATGGACACACGCAGTTTTTCCAAATCCTCCGGCCCTATGCGGGCAAAGGCTCGCCCAACGTCCTTACCGAGGGCCTCCGTCACCTTGAGCTTAAGCGTTAATTCGTCGTTCTTGGTCATCGCTCTTCCAGCTGTTGAACGCCCCCCACCCTCTCCCTTCTGCTTTCTGCCTTCTGCCTTCTGCCTTCTGCCTTCTGCCTTCTTTTACTTTAGGCACTTGATTTCCAGGATGCCGTTGTTACTGGAGGGGAACATTTTTTCTCTGGGATAGCTCCGGGGTAGGAGAACCTCTTTGCGATACTTCTTGTCTCCCTTCTCCGCGTAAATGGTCAACAGGTCATCCTTAACGTCGAGGCGAACATCCTCGGCACCGATCCCGGGCATCTCGGCCACGACTAAGGTATAATCCTTCTCATCGAAGACATCCACCATCGGCTCGCGGACCTCCTGGACGACAGACTGACCGGTTGTTTCGTCTTTGCGGATGTTCCCGAAGGGCTCCACCTTAACCCCTTCGCCTCCCAGGCCTACTTTGACGGAGAAACCATAGACACCCTTTAGACCCTTTTCTCTGCCCTTCCAATGGATTTCACCAGTCCTGGAGATCTTTTCTCCTTTCTCGGCAAGATCGCCGAGCTTTTCTACGATATCGGTGAGACCCGTCAGGATTCCCTCGAAGCCGCCCCTGGCTTGCCGGCCGGCACCCCTATCTTCTTTCTTTTTCGCCATAATCGCCTCCCTATGTTAGAATTCCGAATTTCTTCACCTTTGTGTGAATCGTCTTGTAATCTATTTGGAGTAACCGAGCCGCTTTGGCTTTGTTTCCCCCTACACTTTTTAATACCTGAAAAAGAACTTCTCGTTCGATAGCATTGTTGCTTTGGTGGATGATCTCCTTGAGAGATGAGTTTTTCCAGGGCATCCCTTGAACTTTCGGAATAAAGGCCAAACCAGGCACCGACACCCCCTTCAAATCAAGATGTATCTCGGTAATTATTTCATCGGCCAGGAGCGCGGCCCGGCGGATGACTGATCGAAGCTGTCGAACATTACCAGGCCAGTCATAAGCCAACAAGGCTTCCAGGGCTGACTGCGAAAAGCCTTTCAGGCCCTTATTTAACTCTATATTTGCGGTGTCTAAAAAACGTTTGGCGAGGTAGGGGATATCCTCCTTGCGTTCCCGTAAGGCTGGAATCGTTATGATGAACTCGTTCAACCGGTAGAATAAGTCCCGGCGGAAGGAATCAGAGTTTGTTAAGGCCTGGAGGTCCTGGTTGGTGGCGACAAGGAGACGGACATCAACGTTCACGGGTTTAGTGCCTCCTACACGGTAAACCTTCTTCTCCTGAAGAACGCGTAGAAGTTTGGCTTGGGAACCCAAAGGCATATTGGAAATTTCGTCCAGGAATAGTGTCCCTCCTTGAGCTATCTCGAATTTTCCGGACTTTTGAACAACTGCTCCCGTGAAGGCTCCCTTTTCGTGGCCAAATAATTCGCTCTCTAAAAGCGTCTCTGGAATTGCCCCACAATCAACAGGAATAAAAGGGGCTTTTGATCGACCACTGGCGTTATGGATGGCCCTGGCTATAAGCTCCTTTCCTGATCCGGTTTCTCCAATGATGATCACGCTAAAATCCGATTCCGCCACCCGGTTCACCTCGAAAATGACCCGGCCAACTGCATCGCTCGGTCCCATCATTTCCCTGAGGGGGATATTCTCTTGCAGCCGATTGGACAGGTCGTGGATCTTCCGCTTGAGCTCCCCTTCGGCCAGCGCCCGGTGTATCACTCGAATCACCTCGTGATTATCGAAAGGTTTGGCAAGGTAGTCATGAGCCCCCGCTCTAATCGCCTCGACAGCCCCATGGATCTCAGCATAGGCGGTGATCATGACAACTGGAAGGTCTCGATCCAGATTCTTCGCCTGCCTCAGCACCTCCATCCCATCCATGGTCGGCATCTTGACATCCAGCAGCATTATATCAGGCGCTTCCGACCGAATCATCTTTATTGCCGTATCCCCATCCTGAGACACCAGGGCTTCAAACCCTTCTCTTTTCATGAGAGAGGAGAGGAGCGTGCAGATATCTTTCTCGTCATCAACGATAAGAATCCGGGCCCGGCGTTCTTTCATCGGCAGATGCCTCTATGATCATAGATATCAAATGATCGGATAATAGATGAGGCGGACATCTTTTGCTAACCAGCTTTCCAGTGAGTGGAGCATCCCCAAAAACAGGATTCCCGTTTCCCCAAACCTAAGAGTGCTATTGATGCGATCGGCGATGAATTGATCCCGCCTCTTGAGTAAAGAATCACTTAATTTTTTTTGATGAGTCTCAATCTTGGCGGTTTCCAGGGTATCGCCGGCAGCGAGGATCTGTTTGTCGAGTTCGTATTCTTCAATTAGAAGATCGGGAGATTCGGTCCCCATGATTGTGGCCCCCCTTTCCAGCAAGCGGAGGAGGAGGCGATGATTACAACTTCCCGCCTTTGCCAGGTCGGCAACAATCTCAGCCTCCCGGCCGCAAACGGGCAATCCATCCTGGTAAAGGCGGACCTTTTCATAGCGCAGAGCCAGGCCATCGATGACCTTTTCCATGCTCGCCCACATTTTATCTATCAAGTTTACTCGGCGTTTCCAGGCTTTTTCCCCCAGCTTCCTAAGTGTCGCTCGCCGCACTGATTCACTGAAAGCACCCATATCGACCTGGCTGTGGATGATAGGAAAGTAGATCAGATTCCTTGTAAAAGGCTCGCGGTTGGCGCTTTTAGTCATTTTCTTTCGTCGGCATTTTTTCAATTATGGAAGCAATTCCATAGCGATAATTCCATATTTTTATGGCATGAATTCCATTTCCGGGCGATCTTTTCAGCATCGCCACGCAACACGCAACAACTCTCCCAGTTGAAAAATGTTAGGTCAGATGAATTTGATTTTCTTTGCTTGCAATTGCGTTTAACAGGCAACATTTATGCCAACTCCCCACCCCTATTCGAACTGTTGTCAAGCCTCCGGGCTGCTTCATCCTGAGCGACGGGCAGCCTCACACAAACCTTGGTTCCCCGCTCATCCTCACAATCAACCGTAATACTGCCTTTGTGCCGCTGGACGATAGAGCGGCATATGCTCAGGCCCAGGCCCATACCCTCTTTTTTGGTAGTAAAGAAAAGATCAAAAATCCTCTGGCGAAGTTCTTTAGGAATCCCAGGTCCATTATCAATCACATTTACCATAACCATATTCTCTGAGGCAAGATAGTGGGTTTGGACAATAACTTTTCCTTTTTTTGAGACAGCCTGAATGGCATTTAAGAAATGATTGAGAAAGACCTGTTCCAGCATCTCAGGATCGCCAATAACCTCTGGGAGGTTCTGCTCTAACTGCGCCACAAAGGAGACTGGGAAAGGAAGCATATCCCGCTTAGCCCTTTGCCACATCATGGTGACTACTTCGTTAAGGTTCACGCGTCTCCACTTCAAATCAGAGGATCCATCGAACTCTATTAAATTTCTTATCAGCTGATTGGCCCTCATGCTATTTTGGTAGATCATATGTAGGGTTTCATTCATTGGAGGGGTAAGATCTTTATTCCCCATGCAGAACTGGGCACAGGAACTAATGATCGCCAGAGGGTTTTTCAGCTCGTGGGCCAGCCCTGGAACCATCGTTGCCAATGCCTCCATCTTGAGGGTCCGTTGCAGTTGACCTTCCATTTCCCTTTGGGCTGTTAAGTCTCTGACAAAATTAAGTGTAGCGGGCCTCCCTTCCCATATGATAAAAACGGCATTGATTTCCACCCACAATTCCTCACCCGATTTGTGTCTTATCCTGAAAGAGCAGGTGCTGGGAAATTTCTGCCCTGCCAACTTTCTCTCAGGCTCTTCAAAGACTCTATCTCTGTCATCCGGGTGAATAAGATTAACGAAAGGGGTCTTGGACAATTCTTCCGCAGAATATCCTGTGAAGGCTAAGGTTCTCGGAGACGGAAATTTTATCACTCCATCCTGAATAATGAAGATTACCTCATTGGCATTGTCCACCAAAAGACGATACATTTTTTCAGACTCTCGCAGCGCCTTCTCCCCCCGTTTGCGCTCGGAGCTTTCCATAACCTCCCACTTGCCCTCACGCTTAATAAGAGCAAATTGATGATTGTTAACTACATCTATGACTTCGGATCCTCCACATTTATCAAGAGAATAGGCGCATAATGCTATCATCTGATATTTGCCGATACCATTGTTTACCTCTTCTTCATAACCAGTGAATTCTCTCCATCCCTTTTTCCCAATCCAAAATGTATTCCCGGTTACCCTGAGACCATCATAGCCCTTCTCTAAGGCCTGGCTGAGTTTATCAACCCAATCATTAGGAACCCTCTGACAGTTGAAAACACCGTCTTGGAGATACCATTGGGTATAGGGAATGATCTCTATTTGCCCTCTTCTTAAATATTTAGGGAAATTAGGCAAGGCCGTTTTCATTGCTTCTTTTGCTCCTTCTTCCCTAAGAGGTTCTGAAGTAATCCACAGGCAGAATTCATTATTCTCTAATCCGGCTTTAAAATAAGGCACCAGTATATCGAATAAATCTTCTTTGCTCTGGTAAAATTGACAGGCGTGTGTGCCCCAGGGGACATCCCCTATATTATCGATTCCCATTTTTCTAAGTTTCCCTTCCATTTTCGTTACTTCCAAATTTTCCATCCCCGGCTGTCGGCGATGGTCAAACGGAGTCTTCGGACCCTTGATCTAATCTAATAGTCACCTTAAGCCCTTGGAATAAATCAGCCAAACTCTCTTTTTTTTGTAGGACCTTGACGCAGTCTTTTGTGGGTTTTTTCTTACTTTATTATTGAAGAAATGTGAAAGGGAAAAGGGGAAAGGTATTTCACTCAACAAGTTTATTTTTTATGGCATAATGGATTAATTCAGCGTTCGTTTTCATTTCCATTTTTTCCAGAATCCGCGCCCGATACGTGCTGATTGTTTTTACACTCAGGGAAAGTTCTTCGCCAATCTCTTTTACCGTTTTCCCCGAGGCAATCATACACATCACCTCGTATTCACGATTGGAAAGAGTCTTATGAAGTGGTTTTTCGGCATCCCTTTCCAAATCAAAAGCTAATATTTCGGCAAGAGAAGAAGAGACATATTTCCTGCCCTGCGATACTTTTCGTATAGCCGCTATCAATTCTTCTGCTGCGCTTTCTTTTGTCAAATATCCCGAGGCACCCACCCTTAAGACTCGCGCCGCATAATGTTCTTCTGGGTGCATGCTTAGTACCAGAACGGGAAGTTTAGGTCTTTGATTTTTCAATTCTTTTAAGATATCCAATCCACTTCTGCCGGGCATGGAAATGTCTAACACAACCACATCATACCTATTTTTCCATACCTTCTCTAATACTTCCTGTCCATTTTTCGCTTCATCGGCTACAACCATATCAGACGTTTCGGCGATAATTTGCTTCAGGCCTTTACGAACAATGGTGTGATCATCGGCAATCAGGATTTTGATCATCTTTTCCCTTCCCTACGAGAGAGGATGGACGATAGACGATTGACGACTTTCAACCGAGTCACGAAGGACGACTGCTTCGCTTGGACGATGGACGAGGTTCGTATTTCGTCTTTTGTCCCTTCATCCCTCATTCCTCGTTATTTACAGAACGAGTCTGCTTTTCTTTCCATCGTAATAAGCTGTGCAAAGACATGCTCGTACTTTTCGTCCAACCCTTTAAATATTTCTCGGTTAATATATTTGCACGCTAATGCGAATTCGAGCCATGTTTGAGTTTCTGCTGCTTCTTGTTCGGCATCTGTTAACTTATTGATAAACACAGCCTTATATCGGCGCTTACGCCAGGCCTCTGTAAGATTTGTACATACCGATCTTGAAGATCTACGCACCTGATCAATTAAGGAAAACTTTTCTTCAAAAGGAAAACTTTTTGATAACTCAAATATCTCCATTGCCACATCAAATGCAAGCCGATAAACATTTAATTCTCTTACGCTATTTATTCTCTTCGTTTGTTTCGTCACTCTTCCCTCGTCTTTCGTCCATCATCTCTTGCCCTTCGTCTCTTCGTCTATTATCCTTCATCCTTCGTCTCTCATCCCTCGTCTGTCGTCATTCATTGCGAACTCTACATTTCGAATTCTGCATTGAAAATCATTCCCCACTCTGCCTTCTGCTTTCTGCCTACTGTTTTTCCACAAGGTGACCGCGCTTTTTTGCCGGAGCGCCCTCGATCACCCTTGGCCGCTTAGCGGCATTGCCCCGGCTCTTTTGCAATGGAAGCCTCCAGCCTTGCCAATCTCTCCTCTACCTTGGCGAAGGAATCCGCTGGCTGTTCTTGACGGGCCCGGGAGCTAAAGGCCGGGTTGTTGACCCACCAATCCATGCCCATCTCTTTAGCCTTATCAACCGAGCAAATCACCAGGCGAATCTGGATGGTGAGCAGCTCCACATCCACCAGACTGATCCTGATATCGCCGGCGATAACGATGCCTTTGTCCAGGATCCTTTCAAGAAGATCCGCCAGGGTCGTACTCTCGATGGAATGCTGCGGGCTGCGTTGAATGGCCATATTGGATTCTCCTTTACAGTAGCCTTCCGAGGGGTCCGAGATCCAGATTCAAGTCCTCCTCTTCAAGGTTAAACTCTTTCCTGAGCCTTTCAATTTCCTGAGCTTGGCGCATCAGGGTTTGCCCAAGTCTCTCGATCTCCCCATCGCTGAGAGATCCTGCATCAATGCGCCTTAGGGCCTGACGTTCCAGAAGCTCGTGAAGAAGTTTCACTAACGTCAGGACCAGTTGTCCGAGTCCGTTTTTAACGTCATCCGCATCGAGGTTCAGTCGGCCGGCCGGCGGCTGCTCACCCAAGATCGGGCGAGACCGGAGAAGGGGGCCGGCTTGCATGACCTTGACAAAGTCGCTCACGGCTTCAGACTCTACCCTGGGCAGTTCGACTGGATTCATTGATCAACTCCAAATCCTTTATCGGGGTCAAAATTTCCCGGGCCGTTTCAATGGAGGTGAGGATGATTTGCAGTCCTAAGTAGAGCAGGTCAATGTTGGCTACCGAAATGGTCACTTCCCCCACCACAACGGCACCCTTGTTAAGGATACGGTCGAGAGCCTCGCAAAGCGAGATATGTTCCCTTTCGTCGAGTGAAAAATCAGGCATACGTTTTTCCTCAGCCCCGGAGATGGGCAAGCATACCTTCCGCTTTTTCTTTTCGGTGTCTATGCGGCCTCGATTCCTTCCCCATGGGTTGATATAGGGCCTGGCCCAATTCCCCAAGCCGTTTAAGGCCGCGGGGCTCAACCTGGCGATAAACCAAGGTTTGATGTTTGCCGGAAAAGGTCTGTCGAAACTTGTCCTTGACTTGCGATTCCCTCCGGTACAGGGCAGAGCACAAGGAACACGCGGTCTCTGGTGTGGCCAGGTTGAGAAAAAGCGCTGGCACGTTAACTCCTATCCGCTCGCAGGCTGCCATTAGATCTTCCGTCTCTTGGAAGGCCATCTCTGTTAGAATGCTAACGGCAAACAATGCGGATCGGCTTGGGTCGCTCAACAGGGTTCGCAGGCGCTTGAGATCTTTAGACATCTGCACTAAGCGCTGCGAGATTTTGGGGAGTCGAAAAACTCGCTTATATTTCAGGAAGAGGTCGAAGAAAACCCTGAGCCACTGGTCGATAAGTTCTGGAAGCTCCAAGAATCGGATCAGATGCCCGGTTGGCGCCGAGTCGAGGATGAAGATACTGTAGCTACCTTGGGCGAGAAACTCCATGATTCGGGTCAGGGCCATGACTTCATCGAGGCCGGGAGGCGAAAGATCCAGAATCCTCTCCATCACCTCGCGGTCAAATGTAAAGTCAAGATTAGGCAAAAAGGACTTCAGAAATCGCTCCAGTTCTTTTTGATACTGCATCTTCAAAGAGTCGAACTCCGCTTGGGCGTCAATCTCCATGGCTGTTAGTCCCGGGGACAGGCGGGTAGGCTTGGGGCCTATGGGCACATCCAGACACGCCGACAGGGAATGGGCAGGGTCTGTGGAAAAGAGAAGGACTTGCTTTCCTTTTAGGTCATGAGCCAAGCGCACAGCCGTGGCACAGGCCATAGTGGTCTTTCCTACTCCCCCCTTGCCGGCAAAAAGTAGAAGAATTGTCTCGGGCGAAGGGTATGGTGCAGCGGCCGTAACCCAAGGAGCCAGATTTACCGAGGTTTTGGGGTCGATTGGCGTTTCTTCGGTGAGCTTTTCGACATTTCCCCAGAACATATCAAGACTCTCTATTCCGCGAACTTCCACCGGATAAACTGGAATCCCCCAGAACAAATACCCAGACAAATTGCGATGGCCAAAGAGATTCTTCAGCTCCCTCATCTGATGGCTACGCCCATCCGCACATACCGGACAGGTGTTTTCCGGATAGAGCTTGTTAATCACGATGTCGACAAGCGGCAACTTTAAGCGTTCGAGTTCGGCCACCAACCTATCCGTCTCCCTAATGCTCAAGGCCTCGGCAAGCATTACGGGCACAAAACGGCAACGAATGGGATCCCGCAGCAGGATTTCTATCTTTTTTACAGAGAGAGATAGTTTCTCGAGGAAGATATCGATCTCGTCCCGACGATAGGCACCGGCGAAAACCTTTTTCATATAGCGGTGCTTAGCCAATAAAGCATCCAGCGCCTCCAGCCATTTCCGGAGGAACTCCGGCATCGCGAGAAGCCTCAGTGTATGTCCGGTTGGAGCCGTATCTACGATAATGCAGTCGTAACTCCGATCCTCCACCCAACTGGAGATTTCCAGAAAAGCCAGGAGCTCATCCATGCCGGGCAGGGAAAGGTCTAAAAACTGGTTGATATCTTCGTCATCCAGAAATGTTCCGCGGGCAGCGATCTGCCGGAGTTTCTGGTTGTGCTCCATCTTGAAGGTCGCCATGCATTCCTGGGCATTAAACTCGAGGATTTTTAAATTGGGAGGGGGAAGAAAGCCAGCCATACTGTCGGCCAGCGAGTGGGCCGGATCAGTTGACACCAGAAGGAAGGATCTTTGAGGTAAATTTCGGGCGAATCGGAGGGCCGTCGCTGTTGCACAGGTGGTCTTCCCAACCCCACCTTTGCCCCCAAAAAGTACCAGTTGCAGAGCTGGATCGTCTAAAAAAGATGGTGTAGCCACACTCACTTTTATGCATCCTCTTATTCTGCGTCTTCTTGATCCTCACCTTCCAGACCGGGTTCACTCTCCTGTAGCCGGTCCAGCCGGTCAAGGAGTTCCTTTTCTCGGGTATCAAACTCACCTGCAGCGATCTTCCCCGTCTCCAGCATCATATAGAGCTCGCTCAGTTCGGCGGTGATAGCCTCTGCCTCGTTGGCCTGTTCCTCCTGAGCAGCGTTGTGGATCTCCTGGAAAACCCAGAGGATACTTCGAACTGGGAAAAGCAAGATGTCGTCAACAAACAGCATTTTATCTTCTTCCTATATTTGATGGTCTCGTAAAAAGTCAGAAAAGCCGTCACTCCTGCGAAAGCAGGAGTCCAGACGCCGTCCCTGCGAAAGCAGGGAACTATTATTGACTTGGATTCCTGTTTTCACAGGAAACCCTGGATTCCCGCTCCCCGCTTTCGCGAGGACAAGCTTCGCGGGAATGACGAAAATGAGACAAAATGGACTTTTTACGATTTCATCATATTTCGCAGCTCAGGACTTAAGGTCTATATCCACGAAGTTGTGAGGTGCCCAGGGCCCATTGAAGTCGAATGCAAAATTGTTGTCGAACAGCCGGGCCGCTTCGAATATGGCGGCTTCGAATTCTCCTTGCGCTTCCCGCCCCACGAGACAAGTTAGGTTCATAACTTCCCGCTCATTCCGCTGCGGATTTCGTTTTATTTCAAAACAACGCGGAGACAATATCTCCTCCACCCTTTCGGTGTAATTTTCGCGATCCTCATTGAGGATGCGCTCAAACATCCGCCCTACTTCGATCTTGTCTTCCTGGGTGGGCTCGCGGTAGGTGCCGAAAAATCGATCGCGGGCCGCCCGCAGTTCGGGATGGGTATGGACGAAATATTCAAAGATGTTGGGCACGTCCCAGGCGACGCGCAACCCCATTTCCACTTTACCAGCCACGCGATTAAGTTGTTCGAAGAAGGCTTCCTGGTTGAGGGAGAGTATTTTACGGATTTCTTTGGGGCCGTCTGCAATAATGCCGAAAGTCATGGGCAGCGGGGTGCTCTTTTCCATGAGGTACTTAAGGACTTTCTGGTGGGCCGCAAGATGGCGGCGTTCCGGACGAATCTTTCTGTTTGGAAGATCGCTGACTACAGCTGCTACCCGGCCATCCGAGATGGTGTAGACCGTGCCCCCATCTATGCCGAAGTCGCCGTAAGTTTGGTCCTCCGAGTCAGCAACGACGGCGTAGAGGTATCTACCGCTTTCGATTTTAACTTTCCCTGGCATATAAGGATTGTTCCTTTCCGCGAGTATGTGTGACCCTGTTCCCTTTTCATTCATTTTGGTCCTCGGCATACTGGTTCACAGAGGCGAGAATGATTTCGATAAGCATCTCCAAGCGAAACTTGGCTGCTTCTGGCTCCGGGGTGAAAATTTTGGCGGTGATTTCTTGAGGTTTGAGACCAGAACTGTGAAGTTCCAAGATGCGCTGTAGTATGGTCTGGGTGGCATTCGTATGAACATTGTTCATGAGCACGGTCCCTCGCCGATACTCAGGTTAAGGGGAAAGATCAGGGTCCTTCTCTGCCACAAGGCGAGTAACGCTCTTCGCCAGCTTGACTGATTTGAGGTGGCCCTCGTCTATTTTGATCTCCAGGAGCGAATTGCAAACAAAGCACCTGACTTGGCCTACATAATCGCCATAGGCATCGTCAAGGTCCACTTTATGGCCGCAGAAAAGACAATTAATTTTCATTTCTTGTTCTCCTCACTTTGCAGACCTCATACAATGCCCTGCCCCTTGCAAAGGTTGCAGTAAAAAATTCCTTCTTCACCCGTCCCCTGGCATTGGGGGCAGATGGCTGCTTCTCGGCGGACAGACACTACCCCTCTTCCCCTGCAGGCCAGGCAGTTCAGGTCTCCACTTTCCCGACCCGATCCGGAACACCTTAGACAGGTGACCACGGGTGGGGTGACTTTGACCTTGCCGGTGGCCCCGCAAACGGCGCAACGGCCGGAGCCATACTTATAGTTCATGCCACTTCCACGGCAGCAGGCGCAAGTGACCACGTCCGCGAAGCGCTTTACCCGGGACCGTCTCCCTTCGATTTTGGCAAACTTGGCCAGAACTTCCTGAACATATTCCATGTTTTACTCCGTTTTCCTTAGCCGGCAGCGTTCCAGGTGTTCGCTCCACTGCTGGGCGAGCCAAGGGCGGCGGAGCGCTCGATTGATTAAGGCCATCTCTTCGCGACATGCCCGCTGGACATCCACATGGCTCATCGACAGGCCGGTGGAAGTTTGGCACGCGTGAAGGCTTTTGATATTTCGCCCCGTGCGAATATGGGGAGAACTATTCAGCATGAGCATCGGGTATCCCCCTCTTTAGTATTTAAACTTAAATCCACCAGGACTCCGGCGAAGCCCGGGCTTGGGCTCGACATCTGGGGCATTATCGGAATTGCCGCAATTTCGCTCCTTCAGAGTTTGCAAAAGCGCTGCCTTTTCGGCCTCGATTTCCTTGAAGCGGAGGTCGATATTTTTCACCCGCTGCATCGCGCTCTCCCTTTCCTTTCCGCGCCGCATTTTTTCCATCTCCAGGCAGCTAACTTTCATATATCCCTTATAGGGGATGAATGCTTTATCAACCCTTCCAGAGAGGGTGCGGATGTCTTGCAAGCCGCGGATAATTTTTTTGAGTTTAGCCATATTATAACTCCTCCCCTTTTCCTATACTTCGATTATGCCCCGGGGAGCGTTTCGTTGGGTGTCCACAGACATTCTGGATTATCTCTTCCACCTTCTGCATCATGACCGATTGGCCCCCCCGGGTGACTTTTGCGGTGTCCGTGTTGAGGACGTCCCGGCAGATCCACTGGAAGACCGGGTCGTCCCAGCGGGCCCGGCTGCCCTGGAGGGCGAGGACCCGGGCGATGGCAATACAGGCCCGGATCGTAGGCCGATTGTTGTTGACCCCCACGCTGCGCAGTTCTCTGACGATGTCCACAATGGTCTCGGCATCCGCTTTCGGAATCCCTGACTTGGCCCGCGTAATCTTAACTTCCGTTTCCCGATCGTAGTGGCCGAGGGAGATGGTAATAAGCCGGTCCATCAGAGCATCCTGAGTCTTGTGGACCCCGGCATACTCCTCCGGGTTCGAGGTGAAAATGGCATGGAAGTCCGGGTGCACCTCTAAGTAACCTTCTCCTGATCTGCGGAGCTTTGGCAGGTTGAGGATCCTCTCCGACAGAATGCTCAAGATGGCATTGTTGGCCTCGGGCCTAGAGCGGTTGAACTCGTCGTAAATGACGGTGTCGCCGTTCTGGCAAGCGGTAGTGAGACGGTTATCCACCCAAAGACTCTTCACCTCTTCTTCGGTCTTCAGGACGGAATGGATGAAGTTGTCGATGAGTTTATATTTGCGGTACCCGGCGTCGCGGCCCACCAAGTCGGAACTCCCGAGCTCATCATCCCCGTGGATGAGAGTAACCGGCTGGCCAAGTTTAGCGGCAACGTGAAAAGCCAGGGTTGTCTTCCCCGTTCCAGCCGGACCGGCGAAATGGACCGGGTAACCCGCTTTTAGATAGGCCAGGGCGCGCTCGGTCACTCGCTCGACATAGCTCGAGGAAACGAACTCTTCACTGGGCTCGGGCAGGACATTGTCGCCTTCGGTCTGGACCCGCACCGTGACTCCTGGGACGATTCTCAATACGTTTTCATCCGGCATAGCGTAATTACTCCTTAGGTGTTAACAAAAGTCCTCTGGCCGTGTCTTTATCAGTTTCTCTTCTTTCCCCGCAATCCTTTCTTCAGCGGCGTTAAAAGCCCCTCCTTTTCCTCCGTTTCTTCTTGCTTTTCTTCTCTGGCTTTGGCTTCCATGCGTCTTCGCTCTTCGCTTATTCTTTTTTCCTCGACCTCTTTTCGTCTCCGCTCTTCCTCTTCTTTCCTTTTCCTGGCTTCAGCTTCTGCCCGTCTTTGCTCCTTCAATTCCTTAGCCATGCGCTCAGCAGGAGGCGGGCCGAACCAAGCTTGACGGGCGCCGGCGAGGTCAGTCGCAAATTCCGTCCTCATGCCAAAGACCGTTTTCTTCAGGCTGGATACGAACCCTACCCGCTCAGCCTTCGTCTTCCTGGCCATCTCGGCGTGGGCATTGCGAAAGCCGGCCTGCATCCCCGACACAGCATCCTGCAGATCCTTCAGGAATTCTTCACGCGCGCCCCGCGAAGCACTGATTTCACCACACAAGCGCGTCATATCACTGGTTAAGATACCCATTATGGTCCTCCTTCAATCTCTTTGACCTTCCAAGTTCAGGCCCTCTGTCAGGCGGGAGGCCGCGCTACGGCTCCCGCCCAACAGGCAGCATCAGGCCTCTTTGCCGAACCAAGCTCGGTGGGCGCCGGCAATTTCAGCCGCAAAATCCTTCCTCATGTCAAAGACCGTTTTCTTCAGGCTGGATACGAACCCTACCCGCTCAGCCTTCGTCTTCCTGGCCATCTCGGCGTGGGCATTGCGAAAGCCGGTCTGCATCCCCGACACAGCATCCTGCAGATCCTTCAGGAATGCCTCCCGCGC
>Ga0315280_10002710_pt1 | contig 28349 bp, 24 predicted proteins | sample YL17G06_40_MG_FD_203697 | JGI IMG/M metagenome (GOLD analysis project Ga0315280, IMG submission 203697) | Sediment microbial communities from Yellowstone Lake, YNP, Wyoming, USA - YL17G06_40 | ecosystem: Environmental > Aquatic > Freshwater > Lake > Sediment | place: USA: Wyoming | collected... | reverse complement strand
TATGAGACCAGACTGAGAATGGCGATGATGGCTGTGCGGAACCTGATCCAGGGGCTGAGGGGAGAGCGGCCGGACAATCTCATTAGCTGATTCCTTCAAGCTCAATTTCAACTATGAACCGAATATGCGCCCTAATATCTCGACCTATCCGGAACGGACGAGGCGAATAGGGACCGGAGACACTCTCAAAGACTTTGATTGTGTATCATTAATCCCCCTTATCCCCCTTGAACAATCAAGGGGGAAAAGCATGTAAGCGTCTCCAGAACTGTCGAAGCTTTAGCCTTCTCGAAATGCTCTTTGAGGGCACCCTTATGAATGGGCGAGGGACTGGTCATGAAGAAGGCCGTATGAGAGGCGAAGCGGGCAGGGTTCCCCGGGGGAACCGAAGGGGAGAGCGGAGCCTCGAATCGAGCAAGATTTCCTCGCTGGGGAAATCGCAGCGTGCCTTAGAATGACCAGGTCCGAGCCACGCGTTGAGAGAACGGCGTTAAAAACCTGATTGGGAGAGAGGCCATTCCGGATAGGTTCTTCCTAAGAGCGGGCTGCTTTTGTCTTGGCCCGCAGGGGTTCATTCAGGCTGCCTGTCCTGTACCCTTCGAGGTCCAAGGTGACGTAGGTATAGCCGAGTCTTTTTAGATGCCGCGAGACCTTGGCTCTTGTCTCTTCGGACATAACCTTTCGAAACTCCCCAGGCTCGACCTCTATCCGCGCCACCTCGCCGTGATGTCGGACTCTGACCTGAGACAGGCCCATCTTTCTCAATACGTCTTCAGCCTTGCCGACCTGGATGAGGGTTTTTCGCTCAACCGGAGTGTAATAAGGGAAGCGGGAAGCGAGGCAGGCCAGGGAAGGTTTATCCCACGTGGAAAGGCCATATTTTCTTGAAAGGAGCCTGATTTCCGCTTTGGTGAGGCGGGCCTCGCGGAGAGGCGAGCGGATTCCCAGCTCCTTCGCGGCCTTCGCTCCAGGCCGGTAGTCGATCCTGTCGTCAAAATTTGAGCCATCCAAGATAAAAGGAATAGACCGCCGGACGGCCATCTCTTTCAGCCGGGAAAAAAGCTCTTGTTTGCAGTAATAACAGCGCTGCGGCGAATTTTCGGCAAAGGAGGGGTTTTCAAGCTCCCGCGTTTTAATCACGAGATAGTCGACGCCGAGCCTCCGCGCCAGCGTCCGGGCAGCCTTGATCTCTCTTTCAGGATAAGTCTCAGAACTGGCAATGACCGCCAGGGCATTTCTGCCAAGCACTTCTGACGCTACCCTGAGAAGCAGCGTGCTGTCCACCCCGCCCGAAAAAGCGATCAGGACTTTGCCCATGGCTTGGAGGATTTTTCGGAGCCTCTGCAGCTTAGCCTGACTCATCCTGGAAATTTCATTTTTATTGAGCATGTTATTTTCCCCTTTCGGGTCTGCTCTCTTCAGCAGCCATCTTTTTCACTTCCTTGATAAGTTCAGGAATGATCCTCTCTTCCTCGATACGCCGGAATAGCCTCCCTTTCTTGAAGAGAATGCCCACTCCCCTGCCGCAAGCCAATCCTATGTCCGCTTCCTTGGCTTCGCCGGGGCCATTGACCATGCAGCCCATGAGTGCTACAGTCAGGGGAGCGCGAACCGCTCGAAGCTTCTTTTCGACTTCGGGAACAATCCTCATCATATCGACCTCGGCACGGCCGCAGATCGGGCAGGAGACAAAATTGATTCCGGTGGCGCGCAGGCCGAGGCTCTGGAGGATGAGGTAAGCCACGCGCACCTCCTCCTCGGGGGGAGCGGTCAAAGAGACGCGGATCGTATCCGCTAATCCCTCGCTCAACAGGATTCCCAGTCCGACAGACGATTTTACGGTCCCGGAGAAAAGGCTTCCGGCCTCGGTGATGCCGGCATGAAAAGGATAATCGACCTTTTCAGCCAGAAGCCTATAAGCGGCCACAGTGCGCTCGACATCCGAGGCCTTTAGAGAAACCTTAATCAGGTCGAAATCGAGGTCTTCGAGCAGCCTGATGTGGCCCATGGCGCTCTCCACCATCGCCTCGGGAGTGGCTTCTCCATATTTTCTGAGGAGACTCTTCTCTAAAGAGCCCGAGTTCACGCCGATACGTATTGGAATAGACCTTTCCTTGGCGGCTTTGACCACCTCTCTCACTTTGTTCCTGGATCCAATAGTTCCCGGGTTGAGACGCAGTCCATCCACTCCCGCTCTGAGAGAAGCTAAGGCCAGCCTGTGGTCAAAATGAACGTCGGCGATCATCGGGATAGCGAACCTTCTCTTTATCTCTCTTAGAGCTTGTGACGCCCGCTCATCGGGAACAGCCAGGCGCACGATCTCACATCCGGCTTTTTCAAGCCTCTTGATCTGGGCGATTGTGGCTTCGACATCGTGCGTGTGGGTTTTCGTCATGGATTGAACGACGACCGGAGCTCCACCTCCTATCGCCACCCCGCCTATCTTAATCTGTTTTGTCATTCTCCTCGGAAACACAGGCGTGATTTTCTTGTTATCAGTTATTTTTGGGCAACTAGGTTTTCTTTTCTTCTTCATAATTCTTGACTCTATATTATCAGCCAGCTGTCATCGTATCCAATTATTATTTCTAGTTTCGTACTTGGAATGGGTGGCACGGCGCCAGTCCCTATCTTAAAGATCGGGGCGAAGGGTTTGGGTGAGGAAGCCCCTCGAAGACTGAGCGGGCACGGTTTCTCGACCGAAGGGAGAGAAGAGCGAAGGATGAGTGGGAGCGAGTTTTCTGATTTGCGTTTAACGCAAAGCAGGGGGGTTCCAAGGGGGTGTGACCCCTTGGTCGAAGGGCGTATGCCCGAGAAAGGGAGGCAGGGAGCAGAGCGACCGTTGGAAGGGGGAAAGCGAAGCTGTTCCCCCTCCAAGAAGACGCCGGGGAAAACGAGCGTGCTGACGAATCCCAAGCCCGAGCCCATACGGGGACGCGCCGTGACAGGACCCATTCTTTATTCCTTTGTCTACCAAGGAATGAGACTTTGCCAGCCGTTGGGCATTCTCCTGACGATATCATTGAGGATGATGAAAGCGATGAGAAAGACGAAGATGACAAACCCGACCTGCATCCAGATCTGCCTGACCTTAGGGCTGAAATCCCGCCTGAAGAGGCCTTCCAGGGCGAGCACAAAAATCTGTCCGCCATCGAACACGGGAATCGGAAAAAGGTTGATGACTCCAAGCTGAAGGCTGATGAGACCGATCCAGTACATCATCGCCATAAAGCCCAACTGCAAAGCAGCGTAGGAAATATTGGCAATCTCCAGTGGACCTGCCAGCTGTTGTGTCGAGACCTCCCCGGCGATCAAGTTTTTGATGGTGCGGACAACGAGAAAAGCATTCCGGGTATTTTCCTCGAGGCTCTGGCCGAAAGCTGCGAAAAGATCGAATTTTTTGGCTACCGACTGGGGTTCCTGGTAAATACCTATTTTCCCAACGTTGCCTTCGCGCCTGGGCGTGACCCGGAGCGGCAAATTCTCCCCATTCCTGTCCACCAAGAGTTCAAGCTCGTTTCCGGCATTTTTTTCGATAAGCTCCACAAATTGATAATAATAAATGGGCTCTCCGTTGACGGCGAGGATGACATCTCCTGGCTTGAGCCCAGCCTTTTCGGCAGGTGAGCCGGGTTTAACCATCCTGACCTGGGTGAGAATTTTTCCTGTAAACCCGGCATAACCCAAAGCATAACGAGTCCTTTTTTCCGTTTTGAGCTGAAAAGAAAGAACTTCGTTGTCTCTTCGGACGTCGACGGCAATGATCCTGTCCGGCTTAGTCCCGACTGCCAACTCCGCATCATTCCAGGTCTTGACCTTTTCTCCGTCGATGCTCAGGATTTCATCGCCCAACTTGAGTCCGGCTTTCTGAGCCGGAGAGCCGGGCTCAATATAGCCGATCACGGGCTTCTGCTCCTGATAGACTGGAACGGTGACGCCGACCATATTGATGACCGTGAAAATGAAAACGGCGAGCAGGATATTCATCACAGAACCCATGACCATGACCAGGAAACGCTCCCATCTTTTTTTGGCCATGAAATGGTCGGTGGGAAGATTCCCCTTCCCTTCCATGCTCAAGTCCCCTTCGCCTAAAAATTTAACATAACCGCCCATGGGGATCAGGCTGATACGGTAATCTGTCTCTTTCCTTTTAACGCCGAAAAGCCTCTTCCCATAGCCGAAAGAAAACGTCTCCACCCGGATCCCGACCAGCTTGGCCACGAAAAAATGTCCGAATTCATGGATGAAGACGAGGATTCCAAAAACAATCAAAAAAGCTAAAATCGTGCCGAATAAAGTTCCCATTTTAAAACCTTTGCTTGATCAAATTTTCGGTTTGAGCGCGCGTCTCTCTGTCGACCTCAAACACAGCCTCAAGGCTCTCGACTTCTCTTATCTTGTGCCGATCCAGGATCTCGCGGACAACATCCGCTATCGAGGAAAAGCCAATCCGCCGGCTCAAGAAGGCTTCTACAGCCACCTCGTTAGCCGCATTAAGGGCGACGGGAAGACTTTTTTCTTCTTCAAGCGCATGCCGGGCTAACGAGAGCAGCGGATACCTTTTTTCATCTACCTCATAGAACTCAAGCGCCCTGACCTGGCTCAGGTCGAGCGGCGGAAGATGAGAGATTTCCCTCTCGGGAAAGGTCAAGGCATATTGAATCGGGATTTTCATATCCGTGGCGCTGAGCTGAGCGAGAGTCGATCCGTCCCGCATCTCCACTAAAGAATGAACGATGCTCTGAGGATGAATCAGGATGCCGAGCTGGGCCGGCTTAAAACCGAAAAGCCAGCGCGCTTCGATGAGCTCAAGCCCCTTGTTCATCAGCGTTGCCGAGTCGATGGTCACTTTTTTCCCCATTTTCCAGCGGGGATGGACCAGGGCTTCCTCCACAGACTTGTCGCCAATCTCAGAAAGCGGAGTTTTGAAAAAAGGCCCGCCTGAGGCGGTCAGCGTCACCTTCTTGACATTTTCTCTCCGCTCCTTGGCCAGGCACTGGAAAATCCCGCTGTGTTCGCTGTCCACAGGGATGATCTCTGAGCCGGAGGCTGCGGCCTCAGCTTGGAGGATGGTTCCTGCAACTACCAGCGATTCTTTATTGGCCAGGGCAACTCTCAATCCAGCCCGGATAGCCGAGAAAGTCGGCCTAAGCCCCTCTATTCCTATTATGGCGGAAACCACGATGTCGTTTTCCTCGAATGAAGCCACCTCTTCAGCGCCTTCCGGCCCATATACGATGCGAAGAGGGATTTCCTTAAGATTATCCTTAAGCTTTGAAGCTTCCTCTTTCGTCTTGAGGGAGACGATCTTTGGCCTGAACTTCTCGACCTGCTTCGCGAGAAGAGACGTGTTGGAACCGGCAGCCAAACCCACCACAGCAAAACGGCCTTTGAGTTTCTCCATGAGTTCGAGGGTGTTCGTGCCGATGGAACCGGTCGAGCCTAAAACGGCAATCTTTTTCATTCTTAGAAATACCTGATGAGATAGTAGAAAAAAGGAGCAGCCAGGATGAAGCTGTCTATCCTGTCCAGTAGCCCGCCGTGGCCGGGAAGGATTTTGGAGGAATCCTTAACCCCCACAGCCCTTTTGAACAGGGACTCTAAGGGATCGCTCATCTGAGCCACAGCGTGAACGAGCGCGCCGCAGACCAAAGCTTTCCACAGCTCTATATCTTTAAGGAGAAGTTGCTGGGCGGCCCAGGCGCCCAAAACTCCGAAAACGATGCCGCCTAAACTCCCTTCCCAGGTTTTATTGGGGCTGGCGAGTGGCGTCATTTTGTGCTTTCCGAAGAGCTTCCCGAAAAAATAGGCTCCTGTGTCTCCTAAAAAGATGATCGAGCAGAGGAAATAAATATAAAAGGCTCCTTTCTCGAGCCGGACAAGATAAAGATAATTGAGCGTGAAACTCAGATAAAGGGCGCCGAAGAACGTAATGGCTATGGACTGGGAGAAATAGGGAAGCTGCTCTTGGCGCTTAAATGCTAAAACGTAATAGACTCCGGTCACAAGGATACAGGCATAAAGAGCCAAGTCGAGAGAAATGGTTGATCTGAATAGAAAAGAGATGCAGAGGACCAAGGATAGAGAAACGCCGAGAAGCCTCTGAGGATGAAGCTTTTTTTTTCGGGCAAGATTATAGAATTCAAAGAGGGCGGCCAGGATGACAGCCTGGAGCACAATAAAAATGAAGATCAGCGAGCCATACTGGACGAGCAAAAAAAGAAGGCCCAGCAGCACGATGGCCGTGGGAAATCGCTTGTTGATATTCATAGATAGGGGCGGCCCAGAGAATTCAGGGGAATACGGCGCCAAACCTCCTTTCTCTTTTCTGGTAATCGACCAGGGCTTGAAGAATATGTTTTCTCCGGAAATCCGGCCAATAATCCTGGGTGATCCAAATTTCTGAATAGGCGATCTGCCAAAGCAGAAAATTGGAGACGCGGAGCTCCCCGCTCGTCCGGATGAGAAGATCCGGGTCGGGCAAGGAAGCCGTGTATAAGTGCCGGGAAAATGCCTCTTCATCAAGGCTCGCCGGGTCGATACCTCTTTCATTCAAGATTCTTTTCGCAGCGTCCACAATCTCGGCCCGTCCGCTATAATTGAGGGCGAGGACAACGGTGAGTTTCGAAAAATCCCTGGTCAGTTCTTCCACTCTTCGGAGCTCCTTCTCGGTGGATTCGGGAATTTCTTCTCTCTGGCCGATGACCATGAGGCGGATTTTATTTTTGACCAATTCCTTGTCTTTTTTCCGGAGATAGTCTTCGAGGAGTTTCCAGAGCCTGTTTACCTCTTTTTTTGGCCTTTTCCAGTTTTCTTTGGAAAAAGCGTAGAGGGTAAGAAATCTGACCCCTAACCGGGCGCAGGATTCAACGGCTTCCTGAACTGCTTTGGCCCCGGCCCGGTGGCCTTCAATGCGGGGCAGCCTTCTCTTCTGCGCCCAACGCCCGTTCCCGTCCATGATGATGGCCACGTGCTGGGGAAGCCGGGAAAAATCCAGCTGACGGGCAAGCTCCTCTTCCTCGCTTCCAGGCGCGATAAAACCTTCAAGCTCTTTGATCACGGACTCATTATAAGAAGTAGCCCCTGAATTGTCAAAAATGGTAGACCTGAGGCTGCGGATTTGCTAATCTAATATGTCCTCAAAAGGACGAGGCCAAAATGTGCTTAGGGATTCCTGCCAAAGTCACTCATATCGAAAGCTCCGGTGAGGGGAAAGTGGACTATCTCGGGACCAAAGTCAGGGTCAATTTTTCCCTCCTTGAAGACGTCAAGCTCGGGGATTGGGTGATTGTCCATGCGGGGTTTGCCATCTCGGAACTCGACGAGGAAGAAGCCCAGGAGACTCTCTCTCTTCTCAGAGAGATCGCCAAAGAACAGGGGGGATAGGAACTCTTGGCGAAGATGAAAGAGTTGCGGGATAAATCCATCACCCGTGCCCTCCTCCGGGAAATTGAGCAAAAAACGGGCTCCCTTTCTCGGCCTGTGCGCATCATGGAGGTCTGCGGCACGCACACGATGACCATTCACCGCTATGGCTTGAAGACCCTCCTCGAGAGAGCAGGGGTGGAGATGGTTTCAGGGCCGGGCTGTCCGGTATGCATTACTCCCAATGAAATTCACGAGGCCTGCCTGGACCTGCTGACGGAAAAGGAAAACATCATCCTAACCTCCTTTGGAGACATGACCAGAGTCCCGACTCGCAAAGGCTCTCTCCAAACAGCCGTTCCCGCCCGCAAGTCATGGGTGAAGATCGTCTATTCTTCAGAGGAATCGCTGGCTATGGCCAGAGCCCACCCGGACAAGGAAGTCATATTTTTCGGCGTCGGATTCGAGACCACCATTCCCTCCATAGCCCTTACCGTGAAAAAGGCTCATGAGGAAGGCCTCCAGAACTTTTCTGTCCTGTCTGCTCTCTGGCTCATTCCTCCCGCTCTCCGCGCCATTCTTCAAGCTGGTGAAACGGAAATCTCTGGATTCCTCTATCCTGGACATGTCAGCACCATTATCGGCGTAAAACCTTACCAGTTCGTCGCCGATGAATACGGCATTCCAGGCGCCATCGCAGGGTTTGAGCCAAACGATATTCTTCTCGGGATATCCGCCATCCTAAGTCAGATCAAGGAAGGACGGCCAAAGGTTTTTCTGGAATACCGCAGGGCTGTCAACCCTTCAGGAAACCCTTTGGCCATGGCTGTCATGGAAGAAATGCTGGAGCCTAAGGATGCCTTCTGGAGGGGCCTGGGACGAATCCCTGGAAGCGGCCTCAAGCTTAAAAAGTCTTATGCGGCCTACGATGCTCAGATCAAACATAAGCTCCGGATTAAGGAAGGAAGCGGAGACCTTCCAGGCTGCCGCTGCGGGGAGATCCTTCGCGGCCTCGTCGCGCCTCCCCAATGTCCTTTGTATCCCGAAAAATGCACTCCGAATTCCCCTCTCGGCCCCTGCATGGTCTCTTTTGAAGGAGCCTGCTATGTTTATTATAAATACGGACGGCAGTAATAAATATGAAGAAAATCAGTCTTGAGCTCGGAAGCGGCGGAAAGCTGATGCGGGATTTCATCGCTCAGCACATCGTTCCCACTTTCCGCAATCCCTTTCTCAGAGAACTCTCAGACTCGAGCCACCTCCCCCGCCGGGTGGCTTTCACCACAGACAGTTATGTTGTCGACCCTATATTTTTCCCCGGAGGAGATATCGGGACATTGGCCGTCAACGGAACGGTAAACGACCTCGTGGTCTCAGGCGCCATTCCACGCTACATGTCCCTCGCTTTTATTTTAGAGGAAGGTCTGCCCTGGGATGACCTGGAGAAAATACTAAGATCGATAAAACGCGCGGCCAGGCGCGCGGATGTCCAGGTCACGACGGGTGACACCAAAGTCGTCAGGCGCGGCCAGGCCGATAAGATCTACCTCAACACCTCGGGCGTGGGATTTATCGTGGCGAAACCCCGCCTGAAGTCCATCCGACCGGGCGATCGAATCATCCTCACCGGAACTCTCGGCGAGCACAGCCTCGCGGTCATGCTCGCACGCTCCGAGTTCGGGCTCGAAGCCAAGGTTAAGAGCGACTGTGCCCCCTTAAATTACCTTCTTCCCCTCTGGAAAAAGGGAGTCCTCTGGATGAGGGACATCACCCGCGGCGGGCTGGCGTCAATCCTCTCGGAGCTTGCGGAAAGACTCCCCTATTCTCTGCTTATCGAAGAAGAAAAAATTCCGCTCTCTCGCGCTGTGAGAGGAGCCAGCGAGCTCTTGGGCATTGACCCGCTCTATCTTGCCTGTGAAGGAAGGGCGGTCGTTGTTGTCCCCCAAAAACAGGCAGACCTCGTCCTTCAAAAAATCAGGAAGAATCCCCTGGGACGCAGGGCGGCTATTATCGGCCATATTGATGACAAGATCGGGAAGCCCTGTGAGCTTCTTCTCTCGACGGTGACGGGTGGATTGAGGCTTCTCGAACCTCTGACTTCAGAGCTTTTGCCGCGCATCTGCTGAAAATGGAACGATTGAGGAGCAGAACAACTTACCGTTCTTTTCCCGTTTTTGTGCTTTTTTTCCTCCTTCTTTTCTCCTCCTGTTCGGATAAAAATCAGTCTTCAAAGCGCGGAACAGCAAAAGCCGGTTATTCTGCAGTCCTGGAATCTAAACTCAAGGACTGCCGCTCGTTTGAGGGAGAGACTCTCGAAATCCTTCTTCGCCTAAAAAACACGGGCAAAAAAGACTGGTCCTCCGAGGAAAAGAATCCCTGCCTTCTTTCTTATCATCTCCTTGATGAAATCGAAAAAGTCCTCAAGTTTGATAACCCGCGGACGCCTCTTCCCCGGATTGTCAGCCCCGGAGAAGCGATAGAAATTTCCGTTAAGATAAAGACACCGCTCGGAAAAGGAAGATATATCCTCGAGTTCGACCTTGTTCGAGAAGGACTGTCCTGGTTTAAGGATTACGGCAGCAAGACTCTTAAGATTCCTCTTTTGGCGGAAGAACAAAGATGGCCGGAGGACGATGTTCCTCTTGGCCTCGCCTATGGAAAGTGCACCAAATTCAGTTCCAGCGTGCCCTCTTTCGAAACTCTCCGGAAACTCATCCGCATTACCCTCCGCCGCGACGAAGTGGAATGGACAGGAAAGACTGGAAAAATAAGCGGGTTCCGAGCTGGCTCCGGATATCCCCAGATATGGCTGAGGGACGCGGCCACGATCATCCCCGCTTCACGCTACTACTATCCTGAAAGCTTTCTCACTTCCTGGCTCGAAGAGCATCTGGCCTTCCAGAAATCGAACGGCTCGCTCGAAGACTGGATTGATGCGCAAGGCCGGACGGACAAAAACACGGTTGAGACAGACCAGGAGGCAAGCGCCGTCCAGTCGGCTTATCAGGTTTTTCTCCTCAAGGGGCCTGACTGGCTCAGGAAGGAAATAGCTGGAGAGGCTATTATCGACAGGCTCGAAGAATCGCTCCTGTTTCTTTTCAACGAGCGATTCAGCGAAAAATATGGGCTCATTCGAGGGGCTCACACCGCCGATTGGGGAGATGTCGAGATGGAGGATGCCGACCAGAGGGCGATTTATGTGAACGAAAACACTCACTGGACGGTGGACATCTACGACCAGAGTATGTGCTTCGAAGCCTGCCAAGAACTCGCCGAGATGTTCGCCTCCCTCGGAAGCCAAAAAAAGGCCGATTATTGGAGAGAAAAAGCAGAGGCCATCAAGAAAAAAACAAATGAGTGGCTGTGGCAGGAGGATAAAGGGTTTTACAAAGTTCATATTCACCTCGACTCTTTACGGCATGACTTTGACGAAGATACGATGTTTGCCATGGGAGGGAACGCCCAAGCCATTCTTTCCGGCCTAACCGATGTCAATAAAGCCGGACGAATAATCGAGCAGGCGCTTGAAAGGCAACAGCAATTCAACGTCTCCACACTGAGCGGGTCGCTTCTTCCGCCCTACCCGGCCGGGCTTTTTAAGCATCCCGCGTTGGATGAACCCTTTGAATACCAGAACGGCGGCCAATGGGATTGGTTCGGCGGCCGGCTGATCTATGCCATGTTTGAAAACGGCTCGAGCCTCAAGGCCAAGGAAAAAATTCTTGAGATCATCAAGAAAAACATCGATAACGCGGGGCTCTACGAATGGGACACGCGGGAAGGCACTGGCCGAGGGAGCGATTATTATGGAGGAAGCGCCGGGAGCCTGGCCAAAGCCCTATTTGAGGGCTATTTCGGGTTAAAAATAGGCGCAAGAAATCTCAGTCTGGAGCCGAAGCTCGGAGAGGATGAAGCCGCGCTTCACGCTTACCTTCCGGCAGCCGATCTTTTTGTGGCTTATGATTACAAGCCGGCCAAAGACCGGAAAAAAATCACTTTCCGCTACAACAGCAATTTCCCTCATCCCGGAAAAATCAAGATACTCATACCCTGGGCCTTGTTCAATTTTCCAGATCACAAGAAAGGAAGGAAAGACTTGGAAGTTTCAATGGACGGCGCTAAAGTCCCCTTCCAATGGATAAGTGTTTACAGTGATGACTTCATCGTCCTCGACACCGATTTCAAGAACCACACCTTGGAGATAAAGCCAGCCCATGACGCGCGCTGAAAATGGGTGACACGGCGCCAGTCCCCGCCCGCCCGCAGCGAATGGTGGCGGGTGGGAGGGTCTTCAGCGAGGACGGTCGGGGACGCGCCGTGACAGGGCCCCCGCAAAACTGGGGCAAGTTCGCGGGCCTTCGAGCCCACCTCCGAGCCTAGACTCGCCGTGATAGGACCTACTCAAACTTACAGTCTGGATGATTGTGCAGGTGGATAGGCTTCTGCTGGATATGAAAATCTATTTCCGGCCGATGGAATAGTATTCGAACCCGAGCTTTCTCACCTCTTCCGCCGCGAAAACATTTCTCCCATCAACGATGATCGGATTGGCCATGGCCTTTTTGACTTTCTTCAAGTCGAGGTTAGCGAATTCATCCCATTCTGTCAGGATGAGCAGCGCGTTGGCTTTCTCGGCCGCATCATACGGAGAGGAAAAATAGAGCAGGCGCTCCGGCTCTTCTGGATAGAGCTGCTTCATATTTTCCATCGCTTTAGGGTCATAAAGCCGCAGGCGGCCGCCTTCCTGAAGAAGGTCTCGGATGACCATGATGCTCGGCGCCTCCCTGATGTCATCGGTCTCAGGCTTAAAAGCCAGGCCCAAAATGGCAATCTTCTTGTCCTTAAGGATCCACAGCGCCCGCTTGATTTTTTCCACAAAGACCCGGACTCTGGCGGAATTTATTCTGTCTGCTTCTTTGAGCAGGCTCATGTCCACGCCCAGGTCCTCCCCGATCCTGGTCAGAGCTTTGATGTCTTTGGGGAAGCAGGAGCCGCCGTAGCCGATTCCAGCTTTCAAGAACCGGCCTCCGATGCGGGGGTCAAGCCCCATGCCTTCAGCCACTTGTTCAACATTCGCTTCTGTTCTTTCACAGATATTCGAGATGAGGTTGATATAGGAAATTTTCATGGCCAAAAAGGAATTCGAGGCATGCTTGATGAGCTCGGCAGTGTCGATGTTTGTGACAACGATGCGGTCTTTAAATTTTTCATAAATACCACAGAGGATATTCCTGGCCCGCTCCGTTTCTACACCGACGATGATGCGGTCCGGGTTGAGAAAATCGGAGACCGCCGAGCCTTCCCTCAGAAATTCAGGGTTGGAAGCGACGTCAAATTCTCTATCTGTCTTCTTATACAAGCTGATGGTCCGCTTGATCCAGGATGAAGTCTTTACGGGAACCGTGCTCTTCTCGACCACCAATTTATAACGATTGAGGTTCTCCGCAATCTGGCGAGAGACTTCCTCGATCTGGCTCATATCGGCGCTTCCGTCGGCATGCTGGGGCGTTCCCACACAGACAAAGATAACCTCGGCCCCCTCGATTGTCTCGTTCAAATCAGGGCTGAAAGAGATATTCCCTTTCTTGAGGTTTGACTCGAGAAGCTCATCCAGTCCCGGCTCGTAGATGGGCGCAACCCCCTGGCTGACTTTGGCGATCTTGTCAAGATCTTTGTCAGCGCCGATAACCTTGTGTCCTAACTCAGCGAGGCCGGCAGCCGTCACCAAGCCCACGTATCCGGTTCCGATAACAGCTATCTTCATCTTGACCTCCTTCTTTATGCTTTGATAACGTTTTTTCTTTTCTTTTTGACGGCATTCCGGGTGTCCACCACAATCGGGGCATTTTTGACAATCCAGTCATAGTCATAATCCGAATGGTCGGTGGCGATAATAACAGCATCGCTTCCCCTCAACCTCCGCGCGGTTAAAGGAACAGACCTCAGATCGAGGCCAGGATACTCTCTGTGCCCGGCAGAATGAGGAACGTAAGGGTCGTTATAGGCGACTCTGGCGCCTTTCTTTTTGAACAGGCTGATGATTTTGAGAGAGGGAGATTCCCGCTGGTCATCGATATCTTTTTTATAGGCTATCCCCAGGACCAGGACTTTGGCGCCCTGGATGGATTTTCCTCTCTTATTCAAAGCTTCGATGGCTTTGTCGACCACATAATAGGGCATGCGGGTGTTGATCTCTCCGGCCAGTTCGATGAATTTAGTCTGGTAATCCACTTCCTTGGCTTTCCAGGTCAGATAAAAGGGGTCAACGGGAATGCAGTGGCCGCCGTAGCCTGGTCCGGGGTAGAAAGGCATATACCCGAAGGGCTTGGACGATGCCGCCTCGATGACTTCCCAGATGTCGATCCCCATCCGTTCAAAGATGATCTTCATCTCATTCACCAAGGCAATATTCACCGAGCGGAAAATGTTCTCTAAGAGCTTCACGGCTTCAGCTACCCGGGGCGACGAGACGGGCACGGTCTTGACCACAATCTGGCCGTAGATCAAGCGGGCCAGGCGGAGACTGTCTTTCGTCAACCCGCCGATGACTTTGGGGATTTTCTCCGAGGAATAGACTTTGTCCCCGGGATTCTCTCTTTCAGGCGAAAAAGCGAGGAAAAAATCCTTCCCAGCCCGGAGACCTCTCCGCTCGAGGATGGGAAGCATTTCCTCTTCTGTCGTCCCAGGATAAGTTGTGCTCTCCAGGACGACGAGTTGGCCTTTCCTCAGGTACTTCGCAATGACCTCGGTTGTGTTAAGGACATAGGAGAGGTCTGGGTTTTTATGGGAGTCCAAAGGCGTCGGCACACAGATGATGATGACATCCACATCGCGGAGAAAAACAAAGTTGGAAGTGGCCTTGAACATTTTCTTTCCCAGGAAGGCCTTGAGTTCTTTGGTCGAAATGTGACGGATGTAGCTTTTTCCTCGGTTCAAAGAGAAGACTTTTTTCGGGTCGACATCAAATCCTGTAACGCGAAAGCCATTCTTGAGGAAAAGCTTGACCAGGGGGAGTCCCACATAGCCCAAACCAATAACGCCGACACGCGATTGTTTGTTTTTAATCCTGCCTTCGAGAGCGAAGAGTTCTCGGCTCATCTTATCTCCTTTTCCTGTACCAGGCGACGGTTTTCTTCAGGCCCAGCCTGAAACTCACCTTAGGCTCGAAGCCGAGGACCCTTCTCGCTTTGCTGATATCGGCGAAGGAATGTCTGATGTCTCCCAGCCGGGGCTCCGCATAGATTGGCCCGCGAGAAATCCCCACAAGCTTGTTGATTTCCCTGGCCAGGGTATTGACGGTCGTCCTCTCGCCGCAGGCAATATTGAAAACTCCGCCTGAAGCCTCGGGCGGCGCTTCAACGGCTCGCAGGTTGGCCTCGACAGCGTTGGCGACATACGTAAAATCTCTGGATTGCTCTCCGTCTCCAAAAATCTCGGGGCTCTCATTAGCCAGAACCTTGGTGATAAAAAGAGGGATAGCTGCTGCATATTGAGAAAAAGCATCCTGCCTCGGGCCGAAAATATTGAAGTAGCGGAGAGAAATCGTCTCAAGCCCGTAGATTTCCGAAAAAACCTGACAATATTTTTCGCCCACAAACTTGCTCGCTGCGTAAGGGGATAGAGGTATCCCCTCGCTCCCCTCTTTCTTGGGAAGGTTCGGGTCATCTCCATAAACAGATGATGAGGAGGCGAAGACAAACCTCTTGACTTTGGCCTCATGGGAAGCCAAGAGAAGATTCAATGTGCCTTTGACGTTGATCTCGTTAGTCAAAAGAGGGTCTTCGATAGACCGGGGCACCGAGGGCAAGGCCGCCTGATGCAAAACATAATCCACCCCTCCCAGGGCCTGCCGGCATGTCTTGAGGTTCCGGATATCTCCCTCGATGAGTTCAATGAGATCCCGGAAAGCGGCGATGTTCTCCCTTTTGCCGGTGATAAAATTGTCGAGAACCCTGACCTTCTCTCCTCGCCTCACCAGCTCTTCGACAATGTGAGAGCCGATGAAACCGGCGCCTCCTGTCACCAGATAAGCCATTGTCCTCTCATTTTTGTTATCAGAAAGGCCTAAAGATAACCCATCTCTTCTAACCTTAGGAGCACTTTTCGAGCGCTTTCCTCCAGAGTTTCCTTATCTGTCTCCAAAAGAATTTCGGGGTTCAAGGGCTCCTCATAGGGATCGGAAATCCCGGTGAATTCTTTTATTTCCCCTTTCATAGCCTTTTCATACATTCCCTTGATATCTCTCTGGATGCAAACTTCCAAGGCACATTTGGCGTAAACTTCAATGAAATTGCCGATTTCCTGCCTGGCCTGGGCCCTAATCTCCCGATATGGAGAAATGAACGATGTCAAGACGGCAACGCCGTTTCGGGTCAGGAGCTTTGCCACAAAAGTGACCCGGCGGATGTTTTCGTTGCGGTCTTCGCGGGAAAACCCCAGGTCGCGGGTGAGGCTCTGGCGGACGGTGTCTCCATCCAGCCTCTCCACCTTCAATCCTCGCTCCCGGAGAATCTCGGCCACCCGGTCGGCCACGGCCGATTTTCCCGAACAAGGCAATCCTGTAAACCACAAGGTAAACCCTTTCTGCGCGCAATCGCTTCTCTTCTCCATGGATGAATGGCTCCTTTTAGGTCGTGAGGACTTTTCCCTCTATATCTTTGGGGGCAGGAATTCCCAAAACACGAAGAATCGTCGGCGCAATATCGATAATATTTGCGTCTTTTCGCTTTTTGGCTTTGCTCCGGGGGTCATAGAGGATGTAGATCCCCTCCTGGGCATGAACGGCATCGTCAGGCCCGGTGTCGTTCTCCGACAAAAATTTGCTTGGATGTCCCAGCGTCCCCGCCGAGCGCCAGTAGAGGTCGTCAAAATAGATCATCAGGTCAGGGTATTCGCCCCGGGCTTCTCTAAAATATTCCTGGGGTTTAATAATCCGGGTCTGCCATTTCTCTCCCTGCGGACCTCGAAGATTGAGGATTCTCTCCGCGAGGAGGTCTCTTTCCTTTTCGTAATCCTCCGGCTTCACAATTCCCTGAGCCTCCCTCCCTTCAACATTGAGGAAGAGTCGGGCGTAGTAGCCGCCCCAGCCCCAGACTTTTGTCCTGGCCCAATCGACGTCCACTTTCTCCAGGCTCTCCGGCTTAGCCGGCTTTGATTTCACCACGAGATCGCCTTCCTCGATCAGCCATTCGTTGACACAAAATGCGCCCTTCATCCTCTTGGCGCCGTGGTCAGAAACCACGAGGACGACGGTTTCTTTGCCGCAGGTATCAATGAGCTCCCCAATCTTTTTATCAAGATATTTATAGTAATCCAGGATGACGTCCTCGTAGGGATTCCCTTTAACATAGAGGTGATGCTCTGGGTCCATATATTTCCAGAACCCGTGCTGGACTCTGTCCACCCCAATCTCCACAAACATGAACAGATTCCAGGGCTTTGAGCGGGCGAGGTCATTCATGACTTCGAACCTTTTTTTCGTCATCCCGTAAATTCCCTCTATAAGCTCTTCCTTCTTGTCCGTCCTGAACACTATATCAAAAATATAAGGCCCAAACTTTTCCTCGATTTCCTGCCGCAAACTCTGGGGATAGGTGTATTCTTTTTCGCTGTCGGGCGTGATGAAGCAGGAGATCAAGTTCCCGGGCACTGGCCGCGGAGGATAGCTCGGTGGCACACTGACGAGGCAGCTCTCTCCGCCATAATCTCCGATGATATCCCAGACCGCTCTTTCCTTGATCGATTGGGATGTGGCGATCCACATATCCTTGTAAGAATACCCCTTGCGGTGGCGAAAGCCGTAAAGCCCCAGCCTGCCGGCGTCCTTTCCCGTCGACATGACCATCCAGGCGGGGATAGTGATCGGCGGGTCAGAGCTCCGCAGATTCCCATGAAGGCCATATTCCATAAGCTCGCGGAGCACGGGAAACTGTTCCCGGCGTTCGAAAACGATTTCGCCAGGAGCCGAATCCAGGCCGACGACCAATATCTTTTTATCCATGCCCGGCCTCTTTCATATTGTTATTCCACAAACGGATCCTCGAAGGTCATAATGACCCGCGCCACTTCAGGCCGCATGAGCTCCGCCGGAGGGATCTCGCCTTTGACCAGCATATCCCTGATTTTTGTCCCGCTGAACTGGATGTGCTCGGAAGAAGGATGGGGGCAGATTTTCTCGTTCACCACAGATCGGCATTTCTTGCAGTAATAAAAAGACTTGAAGAAGAGCGGGGCGATGCCCAAGTCAGGGAAGTCCTCAAAGATGTCCTGGGCGGCGTAAGGAGAATAATAATTCCCAACTCCGGCATGGTCCCGGCCGATGATGATATGGGTGCAGCCGAAATTTTTGCGGATGATGGCATGAAAGATCGCTTCCCGGGGACCGGCGTAGCGCATTTCCATTTGCAGGATGGCCATGACCGCCCTCTCCTTGAGGTAATAATTCCTGATGAGCTCTTCATAAGAAGCCAAAATCACTTCGTCCTTGAAATCGCCCTTTTTCTTCCGTCCGATGACAGGATTGACGAAGATGCCGTCAGTGAAGGTCAGGGCCGTTTTCTGGACATACTCATGTCCGATGTGAGGCGTATTGCGTGTCTGAAACCCGACGACTGTCTTCCAGCCTTTTTCTTTAAAGAGAATCCTCGTCTCCTTCGGGCTGAGCTTGTACCTGTCAAAGGGCGTCGGAGAGACCTCGATCAAATCCACGGGGCCGGCAAGCAGGGTGTCTTTCATCTCCGAAACTTTGGCCACACCGGGATGAGCCTTATCATTGGTCAGGAAGACTTTTTCGGCCAGCTCCTCTTTGTTGTATTCATACTTTTCTTCAAGGTGCAGGATGGCGACCGGCCTCCCGCTCTCGCTCGAGAGGACGACCTCCTCCCCTTCCTTAAACTTCCGGGCATCCTCCCGGCCGGCATCAAGCACGATGGGGATAGTCCAGGGGAGGTCATTCGAAAGCCGCATCTCGCGGAGGACATTGAGGTAGTCAGGTTTTCTCATGAACCCCTCGAGAGGAGAAAAAACTCCTGCAGCAATGTTTTCCACGTCAGAGATCAATTCCTCATCGATTTTCAAGACAGGAAGGCATTTCACCTTCTCGAGAGCTTCTTCTCTTCGCTCTCCCTTAAGGATTCGTTCCACAAGTCTGCCTCCATGGGGTGCGATCATTTCTTCCTCCGGCTACTCGAGCTTATTTTACGCTTCTAATCGATATAGCCCAGAGCTTTCAACCTTTCTTTGACCTTTTCCTCGTCTTCTTTGCTGAAGACTTCTCCCGCCTCTTTCTCCTGGGAAAGCTTTTCCCTCAACACTTTTGTGATGTAGCTTGAAACGGATGAGACCTCCGTTCCCTTGATCATCTCTTCAATCTTTTTATAGAGAGAGGTCGGGATGGAGACTGTCATAAACTCTTTTTCCATGTTCTTGCCTCATTCGGCCGGAATAGTCTTTGGGGAGTATTCCGGCTAACTTCATAAAAATGAAATAAATATATATACCACCTCTCATTTTTTTTCAACCGCGATCTCTGGGCAATCCTCTCTGCGCAGCCAAACCCCGTTCTCTCCACAAAGGCTATTTATCTGGTGAACCATGGATCATGAGAAAGACTGGAAGTCAGCAAGGGAGTGTTTAAAAAAAGTTTTTGTTGACTTTCCCGGGAGCAGTTATCTCGCAGATTCGCTTTTCTGGCTGAGCTTCAGCCTCAATAAGCTCTCTGAGGCCGCGTTCTATTTTCCTTTTTCTTGGCTCTAAATCTGCGAACCTTCATTAGATTACCGCAACCCGTGTTCCCCTCGCACCACCGCCTGGAGCGATTTTTGCTTCTGTCATAGAAGACCCAAAGGCAATCTCGGTTATTGCAAATCTTGATCCTCGAGAGTTCTCCATTGACCAACGTTTCGCAAAAGCTGATGACGATTTCCGCGATGACCGCATTCAGGTCCTGTCCCAAGGGAACGAGCCTTATCGCATATCCCGTCTGAGCTTTTTCGAAGCGACGGACGATTGGAGAGGCCGCCAGAAGAGAGTTCAAATCCGCCCATAGATTACCGGGAACGTTTTTCCCAGCAACGATTCGGTTAACGGCCCGGCGGAGAATTTTTCTCAAATGTTTCAGGGCGGTCCGTATTTCACGGGGGGCGACTCCGCCGAGTTTATCCTTCCAGCGCGTGGTGTAGCGCTCAATCCAGGCTGCGTCATCTAAGCGGTCCTCCCGTCTTCCGCTTCCGCGGTAATCGTGCCAATCGCTGTTCAGAAGATCCAGCCAGATTTCCATGGTTCTGTAATCGGCAAACTCAAACTTGACAATTACATTAAAACGTGGCAAATTTCAAGACGTAACTGCCATAATATAAATTGGCCATTACATTAACAGGAGAAACGACATGGAAAAAGAGCTCACGAAATGGGCGGAAAAACGAGGACATCGAATCGCTTGGTTTGATGCGTCGATCCTGCAAATGGTCTTCGAAGAATTCGAACACTTGAGGAAGAAGCAAACCCTCAGCCAGCTTCTCTATGATAACTACCTCTCATGGCTCCAACGCCCGGAAATTTTGGCCCAGGCGAAATCGAATTCCATCATCCTAATAGCAATACGGCGCCCCGCTCACCTGGTCACCTTCGATTATCGGAATAAAAGCTACGATTTGGTCCTGCCGCCGACCTATCATAATTACGCGGGTCTTTTTGAGGAAATCAAGAAGGAACTTATGGATTTCAAGCAAAACAATATTCGCTTTGAGATCCTCAAGGCGCCACTCAAAACCATCGCCTCATGGACGGGTTTCACTAAATACGGCAGGAATAACATCGCCTACATAGAAGGTTTCGGCTCTTACTTCCAGCTCCTCGGATTCGTCACCGACGCTGCTTTGGGGGATTCCGCAACGACTTTGGGCTTGAAGCCCTCGGCCATGGACGAATGCAAAGAATGCCGTGTCTGCCGACTGGCATGTCCCACCGGCGCGATATGTGAAGACCGCTTTCTTCTCCGTGCCGAACGATGCCTGACATTTTTTTCGGAACTGGAAGGAGACCTTCCTGAAGCGTTCGGAGCGGTCCAAAGGCCTTGTCTTGTTGGCTGTCTCGCCTGCCAGGAATGCTGTCCAAAAAACAAAGGACTTCTTCGGTTCGATAACCCCGGCGTCCGCTTCTCTCCTGAGGAAACCGCTGCGATCCTGGGAGAAGACGAGGATACCTCATGTTTTAATGCGATCTCTGCAAAAATCAGCGGACTGAAATTAAGCGAGTTTCCAATGACTTCGGACGGCCCCAATTCCATATTAAAAAGGAACCTTTCTGCTGTCCTGAAATGCCGGGCCAGTCTTTGACAAACTCATACAAAATAAATATGGTTGCATGCATTTTTGATGTGATTTTTCGCTTCTCTCATCAAAAAAGATGAAATATTTTCACGTGAGAGAATGTCATCTCAAGACTAAGATCTCTCCCCCTTATCTTGACAAACAGCGAGCTTTAGTGTTTATAATCTTAAATAAATGACTGAAAAGCCGTATCCTGCCTCTTAGTTAGTATGGAGAAAATCAGCTATCCTTATATCCGGAAAAATGTCTTTTCAGGCGTTCTCGACAGAAACCTGAAAAAGCTCGAGAACAGGCTGGGCGTCAGCCTTTCGATTCGGGGAGATAGCCTGTTGGTCGACGGCAAGGCTAAAAAGGTCGAATTTGCTAAGTTTTATTTTGAAAAAATGAGCGAACTCGAAGAAAAAGGATGCTCCCTTAAGGAAGAGGACTTTCATATTGCCCTCGACCTGCTGGAAAACGGCTGCTCTCAGCCGCTCGAGAACTATTTCCCTTCCGAGGCCTTGAGCCTCTCCCGTAAATCTGTGAGCCCTAAGAGTCTTAACCAGCAGGAGTACATCCAGGCCATCCGCAACTATGATTTGGTCTTTGGCATCGGCCCGGCCGGCACCGGCAAGACTTACCTGGCCATGGCCATGGCTTTGACCTTCCTCCAGGACAAGATTGTCAACCGAATCATCCTCACCCGTCCTGCTGTCGAAGCAGGGGAAAAGTTAGGATTTCTTCCCGGCGATCTGTACCAGAAAATCAACCCCTATCTCCGGCCCCTCTACGACGCGCTCTTTGATTTGAGCCAAACCGACCAGGCCAACCGCCTCATCGAAAAGGGCATCATCGAAATTGCGCCCCTGGCTTTTATGCGGGGAAGGACTCTGAACGATTCCTTCATCATCCTTGATGAAGCCCAGAACTCAACCCGCGAGCAGATGAAAATGCTCCTGACCCGCTCCGGGTTCGGCTCCAAAGTTGTTGTCACCGCCGACATCACCCAAATCGACCTTCCTCAGCCCAAAAAATCGGGCGTCCTCGAAGCCATCAAAATCCTTTCGTGGATAAAAGAAATCGCTTTTATCCACTTTGACGAAAAGGATGTGGTCAGGCATCCTTTGGTCCAAAAGATCATCCTGGCCTACCAGAAGGCCGAAGCAAAATCCTCCAAAGAATCATGAACTTTATTTCTTTCAAGAATTTAAAGCTTTTCAAGGGCCCCGCCCCTCGCCAGAAGAAAAATAATGTCCCCCAGCCTCTGAAAAAGAAAGAACAGGCCATCTGGAAGCAGCTCTTCCAGAGCCCTTTCTTCTTTCTCTTTATTTTTGTTCTTATTTTAGCTTATTTTCTCTCTTATGTTCCTTCGAAATCGCTGCCGAAGCTTAAAGAAGGGGAAATCGCTTCCTCTGATATCACCTCGCCGCTCGATTTAACGATTGAGGATACAGAGACAACGGCCAAAAGAAAGGCGGAGGCCGAAGAGGCGGTGCTCCCCGTTTATTCTTTCGACGAGAATGCGTTCTTAAACACAGAGGAAAAAATTCGCCAGTTCTTCCAGTCCGGCGGAGAATGGCTCAAGAAAGCGCCTTCTCACCAAGACGCCGTTGATCTCCAAAAGGACATGACTGAAAAATTCGGATTGGAAATTCCGGCTAAGGACCTGGAGTCTCTCATCAGGTCACAATTTTCCCTGGACCTCGAGGAAACACTGATCAACCTCATCGGGAAAGTCTCCTCCCAGGGAATCATCATCTCTAAAAATCTTTTCATCCGGAGAGAGCCTGAGAGAGGCTTTATTCTCCTGCGAGGCCCGGGCAATGAAAAGCTGACCAAGGTGGAGGAGGTCCTCGAGCTCAAAGAGAGCAAGGAAAAGTTTGCCGCCGAAGTCGAAAAAATCGAACTTTCTTCAAGAAACAGGCGCCTCCTCAAAAGCCTTGCCGATGTCTTTATGATTCCCAATATCGCCTATAATAAAGTGGAAACTGAAGTTAGAAAGGAGCGGGCCCGAGCACGGGTGGAAACGGTCTTCTACAGGATAAAAAAGGGCAAAGTGATCATCCGCAAAGGGGATGAAGCGACGGCCGAAACTCTCAAATGGATCAGCATCATCGACCAGAATCTCCAGGAAAAACGAGGTTGGATGAGAAGTTTTGCGGGGACATTTCTTCTCTTTGCGCTCATTCTCGTCACTCTCTGGTATTACCTGAAATCGCTGCTTAAATTCAGATCGGCTCTGAAAATTTATCTGATGATGGGGACAACTCTTATCCTCAGTCTCCTCGGCTGCAAACTCTCCTATTTCCTGGCCTCCCTCTTCAGTGAAAAATCCAGCTTATCGTTCTTGGCCAATGTGGATCTTTATGAATACGCTTTTCCCTTTCAGTTCGGCGTCATCCTCTTTGCCTTTCTCACGACAAACACACTCAGCCTGATTTTTGCCATCCTTAACAGCGTGCTCGTCGGCTATCTCTTTCAGGCCAATTTTAGCCTCATGCTTTTCAGCTTCATCGGAGGATTGGCGGCGATCTATGGCATCAAGTATTACCAGAGACAAAAGCGAACCTCCACCCTGCGGACCGGGCTGCTTGTCATCGCCCCGACCAATATCTTCGTTATCGTCACTTTCGAATTGATCAGGGAAAGGGTGAGCGGCTTTGACCTCTTCGCCACAGAGGTCGTCATGGGTTTAATCGGCGGAGTCCTGAGCGCTTCGCTGGCGTTTCTACTTCTGCCTGTCTTTGAGAGCATGTTCGGGTTTGTCACTCAGACCAAGCTTTTGGAGTTGACCAATTCGGACCTTCCGATTTTCAGGCAGATGGCCATAGAAGCTCCCGGCTCCTATCATCACTCTTTGATTGTGGCGGCTTTGGCTGAAAAGGCATCCGAGGAAATCGGCCTGGATTCGATGCTGGTTAAAGCAGGGGCTCTCTATCATGATATCGGCAAGGTCAAGAGGCCCGAATACTTCATCGAAAACATCAGCCGCAATCCTGACATGCATAAAGACTTGACCCCGAGCTTGAGCACTCTCGTCATCGTCAACCACGTGAAGGAGGGCGCGGAGATGGCCAAAAAGCTGAAACTTCCCAGGAAAATCAAGGAAATTATTGAACAGCACCACGGGAGCTCGCTGGTCAGGTATTTCTACCATAAAGCCAAAGAAAAATACGACCCGGAAATACAAAAAATCGGGGAAGAGAGCTACCGCTATCCGGGCCCGTCGCCCCAGAGCAAAGAGGCCGCCCTGGTCATGCTGGCCGACTCTACTGAGGCCGCCTCCCGGAGCCTGAAATCGCCCACCCGTGAGCATCTGAAAAGAGTCATCACGGAGATCTTCGAGAGCTATCTCCAGGACGGCCAGATCGACGAATGCGATTTTTCCTTGCGAGAGCTAAGATCCATTGCCACTTCCTTCCACTCCACTCTCTACACAATTTATCATCCCCGAGTGGAATATCCGGGGTTCGACTTTGAGATGAAAAAAAAGAAAAAAGCCGATGATCGAAATAATAAACCTTCAGCATAAATACCAAATCAATCAGACAAAATTCAAAAATGTGCTGAAATTTCTGGTGGACCGCTACAAACTCCAGAACCCGGAGGTCAATCTTGCCTTTGTGGACACGAAGAGGATTAAAATGCTGAACAGGAAATTCCTGAAGAAAAATGCTCCAACCGATGTCCTCAGCTTCCCCTTCGGAGAGGAAAAAAGCATAGACGGAAAGTATTATCTCGGAGACATTGCCATATCAGTCCCTCAGGCCTTTAAACAGTGCTTTTCGAAAGCTCACGGCCTGGAGAAAGAGTTGGAAGGCCTAACTGTCCACGGGTTTCTCCATCTTTTAGGCTTTGACCACGGGAAAGGGATCGAGGAAGAGGAGGAGAAAATTCGCCGCCTCCTCGCTGAGGATTGCTGACGAATAAAATGGCTGCGGAATTCTGGAAATGGGCTGCCTTAGGCCTGATTTTTCTGGCCGCTTTTCTTTTTTCCCTCTTTCATGCCTCTTTGAGCACTTTTTCCAAAATCTCCCTGAGCCGCTTCCTTGAAGACAAAGAAAAAGAATATCGCCAGAAAGTCCTCGACATCTATGACGAGGCAAAAATCGCCGTCGAAAGCTTTCGCGTTATCTTCATCATCGCCTTTTTGATGTATTTTCTGACCCTTATTCCCCGGGAAAAGCTCTGGCCTTTGTGGTTTTTTCTTGTCTCCTTAGGCATCTTTTTTATTTTCTTCGATTATCTTCCCCGGCTCCTGAATTCCTTGAACAAAAAGGCCGTCATCCAATTCTTCCTTCCCTCCTTCAGGCTTGTCCATGCGCTCGCCGCTCCCTTGATCCTATTACTCAGGAGGCTGGAAGAAAAGGAGATAGAGGAGGAGATCCACGAAGCCTCCGAAGAAGAAATCGATACTTTCATCGACGAAGCCACTGAAGAAGGGATCATCGAAGAGCACGAGGGCGCTCTCCTGAAGAGCGTTGTCGAATTCGGAGACACGCTGGTCAAGGAGATCATGACGCCCCGGGTAGACATGATTTGCATCAAGAAGGAGGCGACGTTCGGCGCTCTCCGCGAGCTGATCCAGACAGAAAAATATTCCCGCATTCCAGTCTACAAAGACAGAATCGATAACATCGAAGGCCTCGTGATAGCCAAAGACCTGCTCCAATACTCTGACGACAAACACGGGGATAGGCCCATTGAACCGATTATCCGGCCCGTTCACTTTATCCCCGAATCGATGAAGGTCGCAGATCTGCTCAAGGAGTTCAAGAAAAGAAAACAAAAAATGGCCATTGTGATCGATGAACACGGAGGAGTCTCCGGCCTGGTAACCATGGAAGACCTGGTGGAGGAAATCGTCGGCGAAATTCAAGACGAATACGACCTGGACGAGGAGACGCGGATCATTGCGACCGGCCCTTCCGAATATGCTGTCTCCGGAGATGCGGAAGTCGAAAAGGTAGAGGAACTTTTTGACCTCGATCTGGCCGAGGATAATTATGTCACCGTAAGCGGACTCATCGTGCATAACCTGAGCAGGCTTCCCAGGCGGGGAGAGAAATTCGAGGTCAAAGGCCTCTCTTTTGAAGTCCTTGATGTGGGCCAGAAAAGGATCAAGAAGCTGAAAGTCAAAAAGGTCGCGGCAAAAAAAGAGGGGGAAGAAAGCGGCAAAAAATGAAAGCCGGCTATGTCGCCCTCATCGGGCGCCCCAACGTGGGCAAATCCACTCTTCTCAATACCATGCTGGGTCAGAAAGTGGCCATCATCTCCGAAAAGCCTCAAACAACAAGAATCAGCATCCTCGGCATCAAAACGACTGAACAAGGGCAGATTATCTTTATCGACAATCCCGGCATCCACAAGCCCCTCCATACCCTCAACAAAAGAATGATGAATTTCGTCTATTCAGCCCTTCAGACGAGTAACTTGATCTGTCTTCTCATCGACGTCACGCAACCATTCGGACACGGCGATGAGTTCGTTATCGAGACGCTGAAGAAGGTAGCCACTCCCCTTTTTCTGCTGATTAACAAAGTCGATATCATCAAAAAAGAAAAAATTCTTCTCACCATTGACAGATACAAAGATCTGCTGGATTTTAAGGAAATCATTCCCATTTCTGCCCTGAGAGGGACAAACCTGGATGTGCTGGAGAAAAAAATCTACGAATACCTGCCGGAAGCGGAAAAGCTCTATGGCGACGATTTCGTCTCTGACCAGTCGCTCCGCTTCATGCTTGCGGAAATCATCCGGGAGAAATTGCTCAAACATGTCGAGCAGGAGCTTCCCTTTGTGACCGCAGTCCTCATCGAGACGATGGAGGAAAGGCAGAAGGAGAAGGGCGAGAGCAAGGTGGAAGCGAAGGTCACCTATATCAGCGCCTCGATCTTCGTCGAACGCGATAACCACAGGAAAATCGTCATCGGCAGGCATGGCCAGGTCATCAAGGAGATAGGAATTGAAGCCAGGCGCGAAATAGAGGAAATCCTAAAATCGAAAGTCTTCCTTGACCTCAAGGTCAAAGTGAAGGAAAAGTGGCGGGACTCAGCCGAAGTCCTGGATCTCATCGAAGGCCAAAAGTGAGTCCTTTTCAATGCCAAAATTTCCGATTTCATCCCCGAATTTCATGTCATCGCGGACGAAGCGTGGCGATCACCCGATAACTAACTGAGATCACTTCGCTTCGCTCGTGATGACATGGTTCTATCGGCAATCCTGGGATTATCGCCCCATGTTGACAACTACCCCGAGAGATGCGAAAATCTTGACGCCTTCCCACTTGTGGTGAGTGTAGCTCAACTGGTTAGAGCATCGGACTGTGGATCCGAAGGTTGGGGGTTCGAGACCCCTCACTCACCCCACCTTATTCCCTGAATTTTCAATCATTTTCCCTGATTTTTATTTTTAGCCTGAGTCACTTAAACTGAGCCGTTTTAAGCGATTTTGTCCACAATTTGTCCACACGGATTTATGTTTCTTAGATATTATTGCTGAGCTTGATCATCTCTTAATCTAAGAACGATGGTCTGTCACGCCAGAGGTCGCGAGTTCAAGTCTCGTCGGCTCCGCCAGATAACTTCTTCATTTTGAAAGTTTTGCCTTGTTTTTCTCCTTTCAGTCCCTTTACTTAAATTTAAGCGCTTTTCAGCAAATTTTGGCACATATTTGGCGCACGGGGAGAAGTCCATTAATGAAAAAATTAGAAACAAGAGAATTAATCCTACATTAAAGCATATTCAGGGGTTGATAGTGCAGTGTCTCAATTAAAGCTTTACAATGCCCAATTTTTGCCAGGATTTGATCGGCCTTCTTATGCCAAACGAATAGCTTGGGTTGTTGATTATTGACGCGGATAACAAGTCCCGATCACCGTGCGCTCCAGTCCATTCAGAGCGGCCAGGAGGCAGATGCGAGAGCGCAGGACGTTTCTTACAGATGAAAGAAGCTGTCGCGATACTCTACTGGTGAGAGGTGCTCGATAAGAAACCCTTAGAGCTTGTTCTTCCTGGTATCCTTAAGCTCGGGAATACCTGGGGTTGGCGGCTTTCTGTGTATAAGGAAGCTATGCCTTTTGGCCTCTGGCTTCCCCCCGCGCCTCCAAGGCAAAGATATTGAAAATTAAGGTCTTATCTGGCGGGGGCCGAGCTCGAGACCTGGATCTCCCTGAATTCCTTGTTTTTCATCGCCTATTTCTTCTCCTGGGACGTAGTGTACGTGAACGCTTTGAGCAGCTCGAGGGGCAGGGGGAAGATGATCGTGGAGTTCTTCTCGGCGGCGATCTCCGTCAGCGTCCCCAGGAACCTGAGCTGGAGGGCCTGGGGATTCCTGGAAATGATATCGGCGGCCTGGGTGAGCTTGTCCGCTGCCTGGAACTCGCCTTCGGCGTGGATGACCTTGGCCCGGCGTTCGCGCTCGGCCTCGGCCTGCTTGGCGATGGCCCGGATCATGTTCTCCGGAAGATCGACATGCTTCATCTCGACGAGCTGGACCTTGATGCCCCACGGCTCGGTGTTCTTGTCGATGATCTCCTGGAGCTGGGTGTTGAGCTTCTCCCGCTCCGAAAGGAGGTCGTCGAGATCGACCTGCCCGAGGAGGCTCCTGAGTGTGGTCTGGGCGAGCTGGGAGGTCGCGTAGAGGTAATCCTGGACGTCGATGATGCACTTGAGC
>Ga0315280_10002709_pt1 | contig 28354 bp, 22 predicted proteins | sample YL17G06_40_MG_FD_203697 | JGI IMG/M metagenome (GOLD analysis project Ga0315280, IMG submission 203697) | Sediment microbial communities from Yellowstone Lake, YNP, Wyoming, USA - YL17G06_40 | ecosystem: Environmental > Aquatic > Freshwater > Lake > Sediment | place: USA: Wyoming | collected... | reverse complement strand
AAGGCGTGGGAGATTCATGAAGCCTGACAGTCGCAGGAGTGGAAGCTGGAGAATCTCTTTCAATCTTCGGGTCTTTGAGGATCAGCGGTGGATTTGGCTTCCGGCAACAACCACCGGAATGCGAAGAGTCAAAGACGGCTCGAGTCACGACGTGCGATTCAATCGCTCAGAGGCCTAGTTTCTTTTTGGCTGGCGACGCCGACGGCGGGGCAGCCACATTGTTGACCTTGGCTCTCTGCCGGCGCAAAAACTCGGCAATCGTTTCGAGCTGCTGAAGTTGTTCAGCCGAAAGCTGATTCAAGATCTGAATGCGCATCAGGAAAGTGGTGCGCTCGAGGCTGGTTCTTGCTTCATGAAGTCTGTCAAATGCCTTCAGGGCCGCGGTTTCATCAATCAGATCCTTGTCCACGAGTTCTTCGAAGTCCAGCGTGAGTTTGTCCACCTCCGCCTTCTCGTCGATCAAGGTCCTTCTATGCTGCATCCAGGTCGCCTCGATCTTCGACTGCTGATCCGGGCTGAGATTGAGTCTCTTGATAACTTGTTTGTTCGTCCACCACTTGCCCGGCGGAAAGTCCTTCAATGCTGCCTGGGCAAAAGCTCCCCCGGCCATGCATGCGGCTAGAAGACCCATCCACACATAGATGATCGGCTTTTTCATGATCGCTCCTTCTTCTTCGTTTCATTGAGCGGTCTCCCTTCTGGGAGTTCGAGGTTTGCGGCCTTGTTCGCGGCGCCGGGCCATGAATAGTATGCGGAAAGATATTCGGCATCCGAGCGCTGGAGCGTTTGTTCCAAATCCTGCAGGAACTGCTCATCCCAACGATCACGATCGGCCACCATGTTCAGCCCCTGATCCGGAGGCAAAGCACCGCGCCGGAGTTGCCCATTCCTTGTCAGAAGCACAGCAGCCAGCAGGAGGCAGGCCGCCAACGCTATCCATTGCCATCTGAGGTCACGCCGCCAGGTCCGTGCCGCACTCTGTGCAACCTGCTCGGCCCGAAGCCTGGCCTTGAGCCTGGGCAGGAAGTCCGGCGAAGGCTCCACGGACGGGTGGCATCCGAGCACGCTCCAGGTGCGCTCGAGTTGATCTTCGAGCCCTGCGCATTGGGGACAAGCGCTCAGGTGATCCGCCAGCAGCTTTGCCTCGTGCGGGCTGATTTCACGCGACGCCTTGCGCGCCAGCACTCGGCGCGCTCGATTGCAGCGCATTTATATCCTTCCTTTCTGCAGATAAGGGAGAATTCGATCGCGTATGTGGAGCTTACCCCGGTGGATGTAAGTCTTAACGGCCGCCTCCGTGCAACTCATAATCTCCGCTATCTCTTTGTAACTCAACTCTTCGTAGCGCCGTAGCACCACTGCTACCCTTTCATTCCGCGGCAGCGAGCGGATCGCACCACGAATTACCTCACCCAACTCAGCAGAAATCAACCGTCCTTCGGCATTCGGTACCGGATCGCTAAGGACTTCTTCCTCGCTAATGGGACCCTCGCGCCCCTTGTGGTTTTGATTCCAGAACCCCCTTCGCCGCTTACGCTCCGCTTCCTTTAGACTTAGATTCGTCGCAATCCTGTAAGCCCAGGCTGCGAACCTGGCTTTGGGCTGATAGCGATGCCGTGCCCGGTAAATCCTAAGGAAGACCTCTTGCGCCAGATCCTCAGCCTCAGCCGCGTTATTGACAAACTTGTAAATAAAATTGACAATATGTCTGTGGTATTTGTCCAAAAGCTGTTCAAATGCTGCGCCGTTATCATGCTGGACGGCAACCATCAGTTCCGCATCCGGGTCAATTGGATCCATGGGCGCATCATCCATTGACGAAAACCCCGGGTAGGTAAGAAAGTTTCAGCCAATGAACCTTTTGAGTCATAATTGCTTCTTTCCTTCAGGGCGTTTGCAGGTATGGGCGCCGCTCACTGTGCGATTCGAAAAGCATACAAGCGCACTGATGGGAATCATACAGTTTGTATAACCCGGGTTAGTATTCTATGCCGTTCCGAAGTCTGCGCAACAAGCTTCTGGTTCTGATGATTGTTCTTTCGCTGCTGCCTCTCGTAGGGATCTCCCTCTTTTCTTACTTTGTCGGCAGCAAGCAAATCGCGGAAGACCGGATCAAGCTCGCCCTCGAGAATAAGGCGCAAGACACGGCGGACAAGATCGACCTTGTGCTCCGCGGCCAGAAACAAGAAGTACCGTCCATGGCCAGTACCGTTTCACTCTTCTACCCTTCGCTCGGTGAGCAGGATCGCGGGAGCATGATCCGGCTACTGAACAATTATTGCATAAACCAGGAGGTCTATTATGACATCCTGGCAGTGCTTGACGACCGGGGAAGGATCATCGCCATAAACACGGTCGATCATTGGGGAGCGCCGCTTTCCGCATCGGATTGCAGCCGGGTTATGGCAGGAGACATCAGCAACTATCTCGGGGAAAAGGAGCTTTTCGACCGATCCATGCGCGGTGATTCCGCCCAATACGACTGGTATCAGTCGACGCTGGTTCAACAATTGTATGATTATCGGAATGCAGACGTCAGTCACCAGTACAACATTGCTTTCTCGGAGCCTGTGCGCAATCCCAAGACGCAGGAAATCATCGGGGTGTGGATCAGCATCATCAACTGGTCCTACATCCAGAACATCCTGGATACCGTGGAGACGGACCTGGCGAATCGGAACCTCAAGACCGGTTACGCGTTCATGTATGCAAAGGATGCCAACACGATCATCGCGCACAAGTACCGGAAGAACCGGAGCGAGATCGAGCCTCTTCGATCTTACCCGCAGGATGCGCAGAATCTCTACAATACCCGGATCGTCGAGAATCACGGGCTGAAGAACCTGCACGATGCGGTCCTGCAGCAGATCCGCAGCTACGCATATGAGTTTCCCAAAGGCAACAAGAAGATATCCGGGATTGCCCCGATCTACGATACTTCCTTCGGGTGGATCGTCGGAGTAGGCATTGACGAGACTGATATCTTTCGCCCGATCAAGAACATGACCTGGTGGCTGGCAGGAGCCACGGTGTTGCTTGCCGCGCTGGTCGTCATCTTCACATTTATCGTTGCCCAGGGTATCACGGTGCCTCTCAAGAATCTGATTCAGACGGCTCAGACGATCGCGCAGGGAAACCTGAGCCAGCGGGTGCAGATACGTTCGTCAGATGAGGTCGGGATTCTCGGAGCAACGTTCAACGATATGGCGCGCTCGCTCGCTGCCCGCGAAGATCAGCTTCAGGAACTTAACCGCAACCTCGAGGATATGGTTCGGCAGCGGACCCGGGAGCTGGAAAGCTCCCATGAGGCGCTCAAAAAGGCTTATCTGGACCTCCAGAACACGCAGGAACAGCTTGTCCAGACCGAGAAAATGGCCTCGCTCGGACAACTGGTGGCCGGGATTGCACACGAAATCAAGAATCCGCTCAACTTCATTTACGGCAATACCGGCTTTCTCTCCGACTACACACGCAGACTGCAGGCCCTGCTGGAAGCTTACGATCGTCTGCCGAGCCTCTCCGAGCAAGACCGCGCCAAGATCGCAGGCATGAAGGAAAGCTTCAACTACGAATTTATGCGTTCGGACCTGCCTACTCTAATTGAAAACTTCACAGAAGGGGCGAGCAGGATCAACAACATCGTTTCCGATCTGCGCACCTTCTCGCGCATGGATAGCGACACGATCTCGGAAATCGATGTGCACGCCTCGATCGAGATTTCGCTCAGTCTCCTTCGCAATCAATACAGGGAACGCGTCGAGATTCATCGTGAATACGGCGAGATTCCAAAAATCCACGGATACTCGGGGAAGCTCGGACAGGTGTTCATGAACCTGCTTTCCAACGCCTTCCATGCCATCGACGGCAAAGGTGATGTATGGATTCGCACGCGTGCCGACAATAGCTTCGTCCAAGTGGAAGTCGAAGACAACGGCCGTGGCATCTCGCGTGAAAACCTGAAGCGCATTTTCGAGCCCTTTTTTACGACAAAAGCGGTGGGACAGGGAACAGGGCTCGGACTCAGCATCAGCTACGGCATCATTGAACAGCACCAAGGAAAGATCTTCGTTGCGAATGCCCCTGCCGGCGGGGCGATCTTCACCGTTCGGCTGCCGATCCACCTGGAGAAAGCGGCAGAGTGAAAAAGTACACATTGCTTTTGATTGATGACGAGCCGGCGAACCTGCAGAAGATGCACCGGACCTTCGTGGACCAATACAATGTCCACCTGGCCCAGACCGGAGAAGAAGCTCTTCAGGTGCTGAAAGTCCATCCTGTCGATGCCGTGATCACCGATCAGAGGATGCCCAGGATGAGCGGCATCGAATTCCTCGATGCCGCTCGCAAAGAAAAGCCCGATCTGGTGCGGATCATTCTCACGGGCTATGCCGAGGTGAATGATCTGATTGAGGCCATCAATGCCAGCAAGGTCCACAAGTATATCACCAAGCCCTGGGAGCCGGATGAGCTGCGCATGGCAGTGCGCGAAGCGCTGGAGAAACGGGAACTGCAACGGGAAAACGAACGGCTCGCGGCCGAGCTCCAGGCTGCCAACGAACAGTTGCGCACGGAAAACATCATCCTGCGCCGGAAAGCTGAACTGGAAGACCGCGCTCGTGACATCATATACGGTGGCGCAGAGATGGAGAACATCCTCAAACTGCTACGCCGGGTGACCGGGACGGAAACCACCGTGCTCATCCAGGGCGAAACCGGGACGGGAAAGGAACTCATCGCACGCTTTATCCACAATGAAAGCAACCGCCGCGACCGGATCTTCATACCCGTGAACTGCAGCGCCATCCCGAAGGAACTGGTCGAGAGCGAGTTCTTCGGCCACGCAAAGGGAGCCTTCACCGGCGCCAGCCAGGAAAAGAAAGGTTTCTTCGAGATGGCGGATGGGGGAACCATCTTCCTCGATGAGATCGGGGAGGCCCCCCCCGAACTGCAGGTTAAGTTGCTGCGTGTGATCCAGGAAGGCGAGATCATGCCCCTCGGGTACCATCAGCCCAAGAAGATCGACGTGCGCCTCATCGCCTCCACCAACAAGAACCTGCGCGCCGAAGTCGAGGCGGGCTGCTTTCGTCAGGACCTCTACTTCCGCATAAACGTTTTCTCAGTGACTATCCCCCCGCTACGCGAGCGCACTCGAGATATCCTCCCCCTTGCCGATTTCTTCCTGAAACAGTTTTCGACCAAGCTGAACCGCAAGGTCGGCCACTTCAAGCTGGAAACCCGGCAGATGCTGGAGACCTACAACTGGCCGGGGAACGTCCGCGAGCTGCAGAACGAAATCGAACGGCTGGTGCTGCTCGCGGAACCGGAGAAGGAGATAGGTCCGGACCTGCTTTCCGACCACGTCCGCCAGCGCATGCGACCATCCCCCCCTCCGGATGGCAACCTGAAGGTCGCTGTGCAGAACCTCGAAGAAGAGATGATCCGCGATACCATGGAACGCCTCAACCATAACAAGTCGCGCGTCGCCCGCGCGCTGGGAATCAGCCGCCAATCGCTGCTCGAGAAGCTCAGACGCATGCACCTACCGTCCTGATTACACTTGGCTGTCTAGAAAGTCGTCACAGGTAACTCATTAATATAGAGGCACTTGTCCCGCAAGCCCTAAAAAGTGTCAACTTTGTGTACATTATGGTCTTTTCTGGGTTTTGGGGGCAATATCTGTAATCCTTTGCAGATAAATAACTTACTTATGATGTTTCGCTGGACTCATTCTGGCACTAGCATTGCTTAGGAAAAGCGTGTGTGTTTGTCGGACGATTCACGAGAGGGATTATGGAAACATTAGAAAGGCTGGATCAAGAGGAAGTGGGGTTGAATCTGCTGCGTCGCCATCGTAGAGACGATCCGGAAGCCTGCAACGCTCTGCTGGCGCTTTATAACCGCAGGATTTTCAACACTGCCTTTCGCATTCTGGGTGAGGAGACGTCGGCAGAGGATGCGCTTCAAGAAACCCTGATTAACATCTATCGGGGCCTCAATCGCTTTCGCGGAGCCTCCAAGATTTCAACTTGGGTAAACAGAATCACCGTCAATGTCTGCCTGGGCATGATCAGAAAAAGCCGCAACAAGCGCTTCGTCGCCCTGGATGAAGATGAGGCCGCCAAGGAACTTCCGGCCAGCCCCACCCCCAATATCGATCCGCTGCAGCATGTAGCTTCAAGCGAGCTGAGGGCGTTCATCGAGGAAACATTTGAGCGCATGTCGGAGAAGCAGGGAGCGGTCGTACGCCTGCACGATATGGAAGGGAACACGATACCGGAAATAGCGCATATCCTGCACTGCCCGGTCGGAACCGTCAAATCTCGCCTTTTCTATGGCAGACAGGAGTTCAAGGACATCTTCAACGCGCTGTTGAGCGAGCGGTCCCTCTGCCGGAACAGCGCCAACTAAAAGCGTCCCCCAAAATGCGAACCACAGAGACCACGAAGATCCCAAAGGATATTCCCAAGAATCTCCGGGGTCTTAGCGGTTCAATCTAAAAATCCCAGATCGTATTACGCTTTCTTGAGTGCCTCCTTGACTCTGTCCGGGACGAAGGGGAACCGGTACAGCCGTGCGCCGGTTGCGTCGAAGATCGCGTTGGCGATTACTGCGCCAATGGGCACGATCGCAGGTTCGCCGCCACCCTTAGGCGGCAGTTCGTCGTTCTTAACGAGGATTGTCTCGATTTGGGGCAAGATCGAAAAGCGTGGCAGCTCGTAGGTGTCAAAGTTGGTAGTGAATATCTGACCGCCCTTGAAGCTAATGTCCTCCGAAAGGGCATATCCAAGCCCCATGGTAATGCAGCCTTCCATCTGCATCTTGGCCCCGTCGGGATTGATGACAGTGCCCATTTCCTGGGCCATTACGATGCGGACGACCCTGACGTTTCCCGTTGCCTTGTCAACTCTGACCTCGGCCATTTCGGCAACATAGGTCTCGGAATCGATCCCGCAGGCGAGCCCATAGCCCCGACCGCTGGGAATCGCCGCCTTCTTCCAGCCAAATCGGTCGGCCACCGACTGGAGGACCCTTCGCATTCTCGCGTCGGAGGTATTGTTTAACCGGAACTCCAACGGATCGACTTTTGCCTTGGCTGCCATGATGTCGATCTGCGATTCACGAGCAAAAACGTTTATCGGCGCTCCCGGGGCGCGCCAGGCGCCTGTGGCGAACGGGTGCGGGCCGCCTCCGCCGCCCATGCCTCCGCCGTAAACCCTGATGACGTTGTTGGGCACATCGTAAAACTGCTCGGAGCTTCTCGATCCGGCGGCGTAGACGTTATAGTCCCACAAGCAGATCTTGCCTGCGCCGTCGATTCCCGACTTGATCTTGACGACGGCCGCCGGTCTGAAGGTATCATAGAAAAACTCCTCAGCCCGGCTCCAGGCGACCTGAACCGGTTTCCCTGTGATTTTCGCCAGCCGCGCCGCTTCCACCGCCTGTTGCGCAGGATTCTTGCCGCCGAATCCGCCGCCCACGAACGGAGTTATGACGCGCACGTTGTCTGGTGCAAAACCATAGGGCTTGAGGGCCTGCGCGATCTGATTCTTGTTCGGGAACGGACTTTGAGTTGAAATCCAGACCGTCGCTTTTTCACCTTCGACATTTGCGACAGCAGTGTGCGTTTCAATAGGTGCATGCGCTCCATAAGCTGTCAGATACTTGTTCTCGAAGAGCGTGGCCGCAGTTTTTTCTCCCACAGCAAGGTCGCCCCTCCTGTCGCTCTCCTGAGCACGAGGTGAAGAGTCGAGGATGTGGTCGAATATCGTCTCATTGTCAACGGTCGGCTTCGGGATATCAAATTCAGCCTTGATGCTTGCAAGAGCTTTTTCCACTGCCTCAGGATCCTGATGAAGCACGGCAACCATGCCGTCCTGATTGACCACCATTATCCCGGGCATTTTCTGGGCTGCTGAGGTGTCGACATTCTTCAGTGTCGCTCCGTGTGCCGGCGGGCGCAGGATCCTGGCGTACAGCATGCCCGGCACTCGTATATCCCCCGCGTATTGCGCCTTGCCGGTAACCTTCGCCATTGCGTCGACGCGTTTCGTAGGTTTACCCATCACGGTAAACTCAGATACGGATTTCGTCACCACCTTGCCCTCGAGCTTGCGCGTGATTTTCTGGCCCTTCGTGAGCTGTCCAAAAGTCACTCGAGTTTTCTTGTCCGCCGTGACAAAGACCACGCCGTTCTCGACGCCAAGCTTCTCCTTTGGCATCCTGAGCCGTTCCGACGCCAGTTCGAGCAGCACAGTTTTGGCCTCGGCGGCTGCCGATCTCAGCGCAGGACCGAAAAAGCGGGTAGACATCGAGCCATATGTCCCGCTGTCATACGGACACAGATCCGTATCTCCCATCACCATGTCGATAGACTCAAGTGCCACGCCGAGTTCGTCGGCCGCCTCCTGGGCAAGGGAGGTAATGACGCCCTGTCCCATTTCGATCTTTCCCGAATAGACGGTCACCCTGCCATCCTCACCGATCTTCAGGTAAGCGTTGAAATCGGTCGGGTAACTTGGCCCGCGCTGGCCGAGCAAAACCGACTCATCGAGCGTGAAGAATACGATGATTCCTCCGCCTACAAGCTTCATGAATTCGCGCCGGTCAAGTGAGAGCCCGGCGGTCGGATCTGACTTTTCGCTGACTGTGAATTTTCCGTCTGCCATGATATGCCTCACCTTTTGGCTACACTTTCAATTGCCTGGAGAATGCGATTGTGGGCTCCGCACCGGCACAGGTTCTGATCCATGCCGGCAATGATCTGGTCCCGGCTGAGTTTCGGGTTCTTCAGCAACAGCCCATAGGCGGTCATGATCATGCCGGGAGTGCAGAAGCCGCATTGCAGAGCACCGTGGTCGGCGAATGCTCTCTGCAAGGGATGGAGGTTGCCGTTTTGGGCCAATCCCTCGATGGTCATGACCTCTTTGCCGCGAACCTCTCTTACAGGAAACTGGCACGATCGCACGGCTTCCTTGTTGACGATCACGGTGCACGCGCCGCAGAGGCTTGCGCCGCAGCCGAACTTCGTTCCGGTAAGGTTTAGGTCGGTACGCAGTACCCACAAAAGCATTCGGTCGCCTTCGACCTCTAGCTTTGTAGGCTTGCCGTTGAGTCGAAAATCTATGGTTTCTTTCATGGGAGCGCTCTTCTCCGATAGATGGTTTACCTGGTACATAATTGTATCAAACAAATGTGGGGGCAAGCCACGAAATCCCGAAACTCACCTGTTGATGTGCCCGAAGATCTTGCTGCTTTCGCCTCGGATTGCGTACAATGGCAAAAATGATTCAGATTTGCGAATCGAGTTTTGCTTTGAAAATGGGCTGTGGTAGGGGCGCGCGCCTCGACCACCCTGAGCGCCAAATCGCCTGGCAACAGCGAGGGTGCCATCATCAACCCGAAATTCATTTGGAGGTTTTTCATGCGACGCTGCCTCTTTGCTGTTACATCTGTTGTTGCTTTTTTGATGTTAGCGGCCACGCGGCCCGGGCCCGATGCTCCTGTTCCCCCAGAGATCGAAGACGAGCAAATGCTCGGCATCAACAAGCTGCCGTATCACGCCACGCTCATGCCTTATGCAAACAGAGCCGAGGCGCTCGCCGCAAATCGAGACGCCTCCTCCTGGCGCCGCAGTCTAAACGGACCTTGGAAGTTCAACTATGTACCGCGCCCCGAACAGCGTCCCGTCGAATTCTATAGGCCTTCTTACGACGTGAGTTCCTGGAAAGAAATCCCCGTCCCCTCCAACTGGCAGGTGTTTGGCTACGGCACGCCCTACTACAGGAACAGCGGCTACATCATCAGGCGCGACTGGCCACGGGTGATGAGCGAGCCGCCCAAGAACTGGACTGCTTACGAGGAACGCGACCCGGTCGGCAGCTATCGCCGCGATTTCGACTTGCCTGCCAACTGGAACGGTCGCCGCATCTTCATCACTTTCGACGGCGTCGATTCCGCCTTTTTCCTTTGGATCAACGGTGAGAAGATCGGATTCAGCGTCAACAGCCGGAATGCTGCCGAGTTCGACATCACACCCTACGTCAAGCCGGGCAAGAACATGGTTGCGGTGGAGGTCTACCGTTTCAGCGCGGGCACTTACCTTGAAGATCAGGACATGTGGCGCCTCAGCGGCATCTTCCGCAATGTGACACTCTGGAGCGCTCCTCAAGTGCACATCCGCGATTTCTTCATCCGGACCGATCTCGATGCACAGTATCGCGATGCCAGCCTCGCCGTTTCTGCCGAGGTCCACAACTACTCCGACCAGCCTGCTCCGGCGCGTAAATTGACGGTAGACTTGTCCACGCGCGCAGGACGGCCGATTGCGGGCGCCTCCGCCACAGTCGATGTGCCGGCTCTCAATGCCGGGGAGGAGCAGGCCGTCTCGGTTGCGATTCCTGTGGCCAATCCTGCGAAGTGGACTGCGGAAATGCCGAATCTCTATACGACCGTACTCACTCTGAGTGGCCGTAGCGCCGGAGAACAGGAAATCATTTCCGCCCGCACGGGCTTCCGCAAAGTCGAAATCAAAGGTCCTATCTTCATGATCAACGGCGTTCCCGTGAAACTGAAGGGCGCCAACCGTCACGAGATGTGGCCCGACACCGGCCACTACGTGTCCGAGGAGCGGATGATCAGGGACCTGGAGCTTCTCAAACAGGTCAACGCGAACCATGTCCGCACTTCGCATTACTCCGACGATCCCCGCTGGTACGAGCTCTGCGACGAGTACGGCATTTATCTGGTGGCCGAAGCCAATGTCGAATGCCACGGTTACATGGGCGTGCTGGACCGCGAGCCACGCTGGGAAAAGGCCATCGTGGACCGGAACGTGGCCAACGTGGAGAATTTCAAGAATCACCCATCGGTGATCATCTGGTCGCTGGGCAATGAAAACGGCAACGGCAGGAACTTCGTCACCGCGCTCAGGGCCATTAAGGCCATCGATCCCGACCGGCCGTCCCACTATCAAGGCTTCGGCATCGGGCAGAACAATCCGGCCGACATCGACAGCCAAATGTACACGGCCGTCAACCTGGTGGAGAACGCCGGCAAGGATCCCAATCGCACCAAGCCGTTCTATCTCTGCGAATACGCCCACGCGATGAACAATTCCATGGGCGCGGTCGGCGAGTATAACGATCTGTTCGACAAATACCCGAACTTGATGGGCGGCGCCATTTGGGAATGGGAAGATCAGGGACTGTGGAACCGGCGCGATCCGAAGCGTCAGTTCATTGCCTATGGCGGCGGCTTTGGCGAGGTGCCGAACGATCACTACTTCATCCACAAGGGCGTCGTCTTCTCCGACCGCTCGCCCAAGCCCCACTACCCCGAACTGAAACGAGCGTATCAATGGATTGGCTTCGAGCCGGAAGACCTGGCCTCCGGCAAGATCAGAATCCGCAACGAGTATGCCTTCCTCAATCTGAACCGGTTCGTGGGAGGCTGGACTCTCAGCGAGGATGGCAAGGTCATCGGCCGGGGGTCCCTGGGCCGGTTGGATCTGGCGCCGGGTGCAACCACGCTGGTTAACGCGCCATTTAAGAAGATCGTTGCCAAGCCCGGCGCCGAGTACTTCCTCCAACTGTCATTCGTGCTGGCCAAAGATGAACTCTGGGCCAAGGCCGGATACGATATTGCAAGTACACAGTTCAAGCTGCCCGTGGTGGCGCCCGCAGCCGTTTCCAATGCGTCACTGATGAAGCCGGTGAAGGTTACCCAAGATGCGCGATTTGTTACCATCGAGGGCGATGCCTTCCGCGTGGTTTTTGATAAGACGGAAGGAGGCATTTCGCAAATCGCGCGCGATGGCATCTCGCTGCTTGTGCCCGGCAGCGGTCCGAAGATGTACTTCTATCGCGCTCCGCACCGCATCGACGACGAGTGGGCTGAGAGGGATTGGAAGGCGGCCGGTATCGATGCCCTTCAGCCAAGAGTCGTTAGCTTCAAGGCAGAACAGGCTGGTCCATCTGCCGTGCGCGTGGAGTCCGTGATCAACGCCGACGGCCGCAATGGCTGGTCCGCCACGCATTCCGCGGTCTACACCGTTTACGGCGACGGCTCTATCGTTGTTGCGAATGCCATTGCGCCGCAGGGACGCCGCATCGCGCTTGCGCGTCTGGGCGTGCGCATGCAACTGGACAAGCGCTTCGATCGGTTCACCTATCTCGGCCGCGGGCCCATGGAGAACTACGCGGACCGGAAGCGCGGCTTCGACGTCGGCCTTTACTCCAGCACCGTGCGCCAGCAACTAACGCCGTATGCCAAGCCGATGGAATGCGGCAATCACGAGGACGTCCGCTGGGCCGCGCTCCAGGGCGCCAATCTTCCCGGCTTGATTGCCCAGAGCGACGGCCCGATGCAGGTTTCGGCGCTTCCGTACGCCGACGAACAGATGGCGCCGCCTGAATACTCTATTGATCTGCCGGAAAGCTCCGCTGCGGTGGTGACGCTCAGCGTGCGCACGCTGGGCGTGGGAACGGCCAGTTGCGGGCCGCGCCCGCTGGATCAATACATCACGTGGTCCGATCCGGTGGCGTTCACCTACACATTGCGTCTGATTCCCCAAGGCGTGCGTGACCTTTCCTCAGTGGCCCGCCTGGCAGCTCCGCAAGATCAGGTAAAGCCAGTCCTCGGCCAACGCGACAACTTCGGGAAAGTCACGCTGGCATGCGACACGCCTGGCGCCCGGGTGGAATACTTCGTGGACGGCAGTACATGGCAGCCCTACACCTCGCCGTTTGAATTCAAGCAAGCGGGTGTGATCTCGCTCCGTGCGACTGCTCAGGGACTTCGATCCTTCAACGGAGCGATTGCGCTTGGTCCTTACGACCACCGATCTGCCTGGAAAGTCGTTTCGGCCAGCAGCTCTCTGCGCGGCGACGGCGATCCCGCCAACATGATCGACGGCAACCCGCAAACTGCCTGGCGCGCGCGCCCGCGCAGTGACGTTAGCCAGCCGCCGCACAACATCGTGCTGGATTTCGGCGGCGAACTGACCGTCTCCACCGTTCTCTACACGGCCCGATCGCAAGACCCTGGCGGCCGCGTAAGAGACTACGAAATCTACCTGAGCGAAGACGGCAAGGACTGGGGCCAGCCCGTCGCTAAGAGCGCTCTGCCGGCGGAGCCACTGCAACAGACCGTCCGCCTCGCCCAGCCTGCCAGGGGCCGCTACCTCAAGTTCGTGGTCCTGAGCGAGCACACGGCCGGCAACGGCGCCGCCATCGCCGAGTTGGACGTCCGGTAATGGCCGAGAAAAAAGGTGTCAGGCTACTGTGTCCCCTAAACAGACGCGGTAAGAGGACGAAATCAGAAAAAAGGGGACACAGTAGCCTGACACCTTTTCTTTCGCATGGTAAAATTTGAGGTTCAGCTGAAAGGTGGATTCCGATCTATGTCATTGAATCCTCAGGTATTCCCAGTCGAGCCCGGCCATCCTGGGAAGATCAAGCACCTGTTTTTCTGCGCCGCATCCTTCGGCCCGCAGGAGTACACGCCTCGTTTTTACGTAGAAGCCAAGATCGATTTCGCAGACGTTCGCTCTGGTTACCACATGACCTGTGGAATAAACAATATATTGGATATCCTCCCCTTCGAGGGGGATTCGCTCTGGACGCGCGACATGGTGCGAAGCGTGGATCCGGCGGCCATTCAGACTTCGAAACCTGAAACGGCAAAGCTCAGCAGCCTGCCCGAGTTCGTGACCGAAGACCTGTTGTCCCGGGTCGAAACTCAATATCTATCCTTCCTGCTTCGTCATGCCGAGGTGCGGATTTTCCGCAACTTCGCCCTGAATGTCTACTCCAATTCTGGCGAAACTCGCGATGATTTTCTTGACCGCTGCCTGGACGGATTCAATGAGCCCTTTCGCAGTGACCTGGAAGCATTTCGAGAGGTGATCAACCGGCGCCTTGAGTGCATCGAGAAGAAGTATGTGGCGGAAGACAGACCAGGAGGATTTGAGTCGGACCGCGCCATGGCTCAAGCGAGGGATAGACTGCACGATGTGGCCGAGAGAATTGCGGAGCTTTTTCTGCGGACTGAATTGACATTGGATGCTTGCGTCGAAGTGCCACCGTACCCGGACCCGGCGCGATCTGATCTGGAGCAGTGCCTCGAGACGCTTGAGGTGGACGTGCGCCAGGAGATCCGGCGGCTGCTGAACTCCTATCAGGAGAAAGTGCTGAACGTCGACGAATACATCATTCATCCGAACCTCAGAGACCTTCATCTGGTCAGGGCATGCATTCTGTGGATACCCGAGGGGGCGCTGGAGCGATGACTCGAGATCGGGTCGCCGTGGCGATGAGTGGCGGCGTAGACAGTTCCGCGGCTGCCGCGATTTTAAAAGAGCAGGGTTATGATGTCGTCGGCTTTTCCATGCAGCTGTATGATCAGAGGCGCAATGCGTCTGCTGAAGACGTGCGCCGATTCGGACGCTGCTGCGCCCTGGACGATCTCAATGACGCGCGGCAGGTTGCATCCCGGCTGGCAATCCCTCATTACGTCGTCAACTTCGAGCGTGAATTCGAACGAACGGTCGTGCGGTCCTTCGTAGAAGACTACTGCAATGGTCGTACGCCGTCTCCGTGTGTCTTGTGCAACTCGCGCCTGAAGTTCGATTACCTGGTGCGACTCGCGGAGGAGATCGGGGCCAGCCGTGTGGCGACGGGGCACTATGCGCGCGTCAGCCGGGACGATCGAACCGGAAGGCGCCTCCTCTTAAAAGGGCTCGACTCGGACAAGGATCAATCGTATTTCCTATTTGAGTTGAACCAGGAGCAGCTTGGGAGTGCCATGTTCCCGTTGGGAGAGCTTGACAAGGACGAGGTGCGCCGGATTGCGCGCCGATACGGGCTGAACGTTGCGGACAAGCCCGACAGCCAGGAAATCTGCTTCGTGCCGGACGGGGATTATGCGGGCTTTGTCGAAAAGTTTTTGCGTGAGGGAGGATGCCCGGAGGAATCCACGGCGGGGGCGGTCGTCGATCGCGGCGGCCGGGTCGTAGGAACTCATCGAGGCATCCACCGCTACACGATCGGACAGCGGCGCGGCTTGGGCATCGCACACTCGGCCCCTTTATATGTAATCGATATCCAACCCGGCGAGAAACGCGTGGTCGTGGGCGAACGGCCACAGCTGGCTGAGAGGTCCTTTCATGCCGTGCGCGCAAACTGGATTGCGATTCCTGAGCCGACACAAGCTTTACGGGCATGCGTGAAGATTCGATCGCGGCACGCTGAGGCGCCGGCCACGATCACGCCGCTTGCCGGCGGTTCTGTACGGGTCGACTTCGACGATCCCCAAATGGCGATCACGCCGGGTCAAGCTGCCGTGTTTTACCGGGGCGAGCAGGTGATCGGCGGCGCGTGGATCTCTCGTGATTCTTGACAACACGGAAAGAGGACATTCCGCTTTTCCCGCTACTAAGATGGCTTCGAAAGAACTGGAAATGCGGTGTGTCCCCTCTTTGCCCAGGTGCATTTTGTGACACAGTCAAACGTTAGACCGCGTTCTGTCCTTCTGGTAGTGGGGGAGACATCCGCGGATCGCTATGGCGCCCGCCTGGTCAGGAAGCTTCGAGCGCTTTGCGGGGAGGAAACGGTGTGCTTCTTTGGCACCGGCGGGGATGAGATGCGGGAGGCCGGAGTCGAGATTGTCTGCCACATCCGGGACCTTGCCAACATCGGACCGCGCGAGGCGATTTACCATCTGCTCAGATACTACCGGACCTTTCAGCTGCTGACGGATGCCTGCCGGGAAAGACGCCCTCACGTGGCCGTGCTGCTGGATTTCCCTGAATTCAACCTCCGGCTCGCGAAAAGACTGAAACGCTTGGGCATAAAAGTTATCTATTACATCAGTCCGCAACTGTGGGCGTGGCGGCGCGGGAGGATCCGAATCGTGCGTCAATATGTGGATCGGATGCTCGTCATCCTCCCGTTTGAGGAAGAGTATTACCGGGTGCGGGGAGTGAAGGTGGATTTCGTAGGCCATCCTCTCTTGGAAGACTTTGTAGTCGATGGCGATCGGGAGAGTTTTCTCCGCGATCTCGGCCTTGATCCCAGTCTCAAGACGATCGCGCTCCTGCCTGGCAGCCGGAGACGCGAAGTCGATTATATCCTCCCCATTTTGCTGGAAGCATCTCTGCTGATCCTGCGCTGCCTGCCGGCGCAGTTTCTGATCTCGGTGGCACCGGCGATTGAAAAGAGCCAGGTGATCCGAATCGCTTCGAAGGTGCTGGGACAGAACCGGCAGAGGGATTGCTTCCGCATCGTGCCGGCGGCGGCGCGGAGGATCCTGGCGAACTCGGACTTCGGACTCATTAAGAGCGGCACGAGCACTCTGGAAGCGGCACTGGTAGGGACCCCCTTTCTGATCACATACAGGATTTCGCCGCTGAGCTGGTGTTTGGGTAACATTCTGATTCGCAGTCCGTACAAAGGGCTGGTAAACTTGATTGCCAAAGAAGAGATTGTTCCGGAGTACCTGCAAAGGGAGGCGACCCCCGAGGCCCTGGCTCGCGCGGCCGTGCAATATCTGGAGATGCCCGAAAAGGCCGCGGCCATGAGAGCGCGCTTGGCCGGGATTCGTGACGTGCTTGGTTCGCGCTGTGCCTCAGATACGGCGGCTGCGTTGGTGGCAGAGTATCTGGAAGGGAACGAATGCTGATGCGAACAATACAAAAACGTCTGTTGCTGTCGGGACTAGCTCTCACTCTTGCCGCCAGTCTTCATCCGCAAGCGAGGAGGCAGGCCTCCGCTCTTCCACAGATCAGCATCGAAAACTACAACCTCCAGCTGACTCTCGATCCCGATCCTCATGAATTGAAGGCGGTTGCGGCTGTCACGTTCAAAGTGATCGAAACCACCGACGTGGTCGTTCTCCAGCTCAGTGAAAACCTGTCCGTTGTCAAAATAACGGATCTGCAGGGTACGAACCTGGATTTCACGCAGGATGATCCCGGCCCAGGAAGCGTCGCGGTCCACTTCCCCAGGCAGCTCAATGCAGGGGAGAGCGTCACAACTAAGATGGAATACGAGGGCGGATTTGACCTGGATCGCTTCAGCAGAAACTTCACCCGTGATGAGAACAGCGCTTATATCGGACTGGAAGGCAGCTACCTCCTTTATCCGGCTAAGTGGTTCCCAGTCAACAAACTGTTTGTGGATCGTCCCACGGCGACCGTCGAAGTCACCGTGCCTCTTGGCATGACTGCGGTTGGGCCGGGAGTGCAGATGCCGATCGTGACTCACGACATTACGGAAACATTCGGCTGGTCCGTCAAGCAACCCGAGACGGCGATTTCGATTGTCGCGGGGCGATACTTTGAACGCAAAGCGCAGTTTGATGATCTAACGATCGACTGTTATGCGCGCGAAGATCACATCGACGCAATTCGCAAGAGCGCGGAGGCGGTTGTAAAACCCTTGGCGTATTATCAGCAACTATGGGGGGACTCGGCTTCGGGAAAGAGCTACCGGCTCGTCGAAGTGGACGACAGACTTGCGTTGCAGCCTGGGACAGCAGGCACGATATTCGTGACTCACAAGGAATTGACCGATCCTACACCGCCCGTGCGCTCGCTCGCTCGCAGGGCCGCCTATCAGTGGTGGATGGATACGGTCGGAATCAAGAGCCCCGATGACCTCTGGCTGGCGGATGGCATGGCCTACTACTCAGCGGCTCTCTACCTTGGACAGAGCGGCGGCCCTGAAGCCATGAAGGAAGAGATCGACAATCTGGCAGTGCTCGCCCTGAAATTTGAGAGCAAGAGCCCGATCCGCACCGCAATTAGCCTCGGCTACGGCAACGACGCTTATGAGTCGATCGTTGCAGGAAAAGGTGCGTCGGTTTTGAACATGCTCCAGGGTATATTGGGCCCGGCGAAGTTTGCTGATCTGCTCCAGCAGTACGCGAAGCAGTTTGCCGGCAACGGTGGCTCCACCTCGGATTTTCAGAAGCTCGCAGAACAGCTTTACGGCAAAGAGCTGCGGTGGTTCTTCGCTGAGTGGATTGACACCACCGGTGTGCCGAAGCTGCAGGTGGACTACAAGATCTATAAGACCCGCGACGGCTTCCGCGTCTCCGGGAGCGTGAACCAGGACCGAGACCTCTTCCGCATGCCGGTGGAGATCGAGGCTCAGACCGAAGGGAGGAGCGAACGAACGATTGTCGAGCTCAGCGGAAAATCGACGCCTTTTGATGTCAACACCTTTAGTGAGCCGCAGACCGTGATCGTCGATCCGGACAACAAGCTATTGCGTGACTCCGATGAACTCCGGCTCAAAGTGCAGCTCACCCTCGGCAATGATCTGAAGCAAAAGGGCGATTATGTCGAAGCCATACGCGCCTACGAGGAGGCTCTCAAAGTCAACCCGAGGAAATCCATCGTGCATTTTCGGCTGGCGGAGGTGCTTTTCGAGCAGATGAACCTTCAGTCGTCGGCAAATACGTTCCGCGATGCCCTGAATGGAGACAGGGATCCCAAGTGGATTGAGGTCTGGTGCTACATCTATATCGGCAAGATCTACGACATCCTCGGTCAGCGACAGCGGGCGATGGCGGAGTATAACAAGGCCCTCAACACCAAGGACGACTATAACGGCGCCCAGGACGAGGCCAAAAAGTGGCTGGCTACTCCCTATACTCGTGACAGTACGACAGTGGGAAAGGACAACAAGTAGCTGGGCTGTAAATCCCGATACATGAAAGCGGACTGATTGCATGTCTTCCTGGGGAGGGATCGCACAAAGGATTCGCGTGCCTGCGGGCACCCTGCTGGGCGTGGTCTTTCTCATGCTCATGCACCCATCCCGTCGTTCACTCTTCATAGGGGGCATCGTGGCTGGCCTCGGCGCCCTGATTCGAGTTTGGGCGGCCGGGTACATCGAGAAGGGAAGGGCCCTGGCCCAGGATGGCCCCTATGCAATGACGCGCAATCCGCTCTACCTTGGATCATTTTTCATGGCGCTCGGAGTGCTCCTTGGTGGACAGGGATACTGGCTCCTGTTGCCCTTTGGTTTTTTTTTCGTCTCGCTTTACTATCCCGTCATGAAGAGAGAGGAGCAGGAGTTGTTGCAGGGTTACGGAGAGCAGTTTCTGGAGTACGCCAGACGCGTGCCGATGTTTTTCCCAAGCTTCAACGCTGCGGCAGCGCGCTCGTCCTTCTTTCTGTGGTCGCGTGTCGTCCGAAATCGCGAGCACAGGACGGTAGTGGGGCTTGCCCTTACCGAGATCTTCCTCATTCTGAGGAGCTTCCAGTAGAGGGCGGCGTGGAATTCCATAGACGGGACGCCGAAAAGTTGCTAACTTGACCCGCGCTATCCTTTGATCGGATTTGGGTTAGCCGAGCATGGGTCTCGGGGACATTCATGACAGAGACTGAATCCCGAGGGTGCGGTTCGGAGTAGGGTCGTATGTATACAGATCATATTGTCCGTGATGAAAGCAGGCGCAGCCCGCTGTGGAACTGGGCTGGATCATCCCTTGTCACGGGGGCGTCAGATCTTCTATGGCGCGCGTTCCAGGCGGTCAACACACGCATCCCCGAAGGCCAGCTGCCCCATCCCAGATGGGCCCCCGGTCGAATGCCCAAGAGCCGCCAGCGCACTGCCCCTCCGCTTGGATTCCCGAGAGTCACCGACTCACTCTGCCCTCGCTGCATCCCGGAGGCTCGTGCCAAGGTGGTGAATGGGGAGATTGACCTGTCGCTGCTCGCGCGTGGTCATCTCGGCGAGATTAAAGCCGAGATCGTCGAAGAGGACGGGCGTATCCTTATGCGCAAAGTGTGCGAAAGGCACGGTCCCTTTGAAGACGTGCTTTCGACGAATCCGGCCTTTACCCGCCGCATCGAAAGTCTTTTCTTCGGCCGGGACTTCGAGGTTGCGGACGACGAGAACATCCATCGCCATGGGTCTTCCTCGATCAAGTACGGGCGGGGCACGGTGCTTACGGTCGACCTGACAAATCGATGCAACATGATGTGTGGGCCGTGCTTCATGGATGCCAACCAGGTCGGCTATGTTCACGAGCCTAGCTTCGAGGACGTCAGGGCGATACTCGATCGGGCGGTGTCATTTAAGCCGCGGCGCCAAGTGATCATCCTCTTTTCCGGCGGCGAGCCGACGCTCTCGCCCTGGTTCCTGGATTCCGTTGCCTATGCCAGGAAGCTCGGCTTCTATCGAATTCTGGCAGCCACGAATGGAATCCGGTTTGCTCAGAGCGAGGAGTTCACGCGCCAGGCGCGAGCGGCCGGGCTGCATGGAACCTATCTGCAGTTCGACGGCACAACCAACGAGAAAAACCAGCACCGCGGCGTAGCCAACCTGCTCGACGTCAAGCTGCAGGCAATAGAAAACATGGCCCGAGTCGGGATGAAAACCACGCTGGTGACCACGATCATCAACGGGATCAACAATGACGCGATCGGACCCATCGTCGATTTTGCGGCCAAGAACGTCGACAAAGTGCAAACCGTCGTGTTCCAGCCCATCTCTTTCTCTGGCAGGGACGAGGAGATCGATGACGAGACCCGCTATGAGCAGCGCTACACCCTTTCCCAGATGGTCGAGGATTTGAGGACGCAGTTGCGCGTGGACTGGAACCCGATGAGGGACTGGTTCCCCTTGTCTACCTATAGCGCTTTCACAAGCGTGATGGATATTCTCCAGGGGCCGGTCGCGCCGTGGGGCTGGAGCGCCTGCAATTGTCATCCCGATTGCGGCGTTTTCAGTCTGATTGTGATCAACCGCAAGACCCATGAATGGACCCCGCTGTTCAAGTTCTTTGACTACGAGCGGTTCATCAGTGACGTGGCCGTTATTACCGACACCGCGCGGGGCAAGGCGCTGACCACGACCCAGCTGGCGCTCGCGATCCTTCGCAACTACAAAGCGAAGGAAGCGCCGCGCGGCTTTCCTTTGTCCCTGATCCTCAATCTGTTCAAGCCCAGCTCCGAAAGATCCGACAGCGACCGCAATGATCGTATGAAGACGCGCTCCGACCAGGACCAGTGGCGCGTGCTTTGCGTTGAAGGCATGTGGTTTCAGGATCTCTGGACTTACGATTTCCGACGCACGGAAATGTGCGTGATTCCTTACGGGACTGAGGAGGGAGAGATATCCTTTTGCGCCTATAACACGGGCGTGGGCTGGCGTCAGATTATCGAAAGCGGGCACAAAACTGCGACCCTGACCGAGTGGCACAGGACGAAGGGCCGTCATAAGATCTATGCCAAAGGCGCAGCCATAGAGCTGGAAAACTGAACCGCAAAGACCTCAAGGAAATAAAACTAAGAACTAAATCCTTTGAGGTCTTTGAGGTTAAGTATTTGGTGAAGATGAACTATACCGTATCCGAAATTGCAGCGTTATTGGGCCTCAAATTCCAAGGCGACGGCAGCTGTCGGCTAACTAAGGTATCCAATTGGGAGGCTGCCGACGACACGTCCTTGGTGTTTCTCGAACGAGAGCGGAAGGCCGATGCGCTCCGGGCGGGATGTCTCATAGCTCCCCCTGATCTGGTCCCGAGCGGCTGCAACACCATCTTCTCCAACAGTCCCAAACTGGACTTTGCCAGGGCGGCAGCGTTGCTGGCGCCCAGTGCGCGTGGTTGCGGCTCTCGACACAACAGCGCCGTCGTCTCTCCGGATGCTGATATCGCTGCCGATGTCGACATCGGACCGTTCGCGGTTGTCTGCGCCCGTGCCCGGGTGTCCAGCGGCTGCATCCTGCACGCCGGCGTTGTCGTCGGGGAGGATTGCGCAGTGGGGGAGTGCTGCACACTTCACCCGAACGTGGTGCTTTATCCGGGCTCCATTCTTGGGAATCGAGTCGTGCTCCATGCTGGTGTAGTGGTCGGCAGTGATGGTTTTGGGTATGTTTTCGACGGCAGCTCGCAGGTGAAATTCCCCCAAGCGGGGAAAATCATTATCGAGGACGACGTTGAGATCGGCGCCAACACGACCCTGGACCGGGGCTCGCTGGGCGTGACGCGGATCGGCGCGGGAACCAAGATCGACAACCTGGTGCAGGTGGCACACAACGTCCAGATCGGCCGAGGAGTGGTGATTGCGGCCCAGACCGGCATCTCCGGCAGTTGCGTGATAGAGGACTATGCCGTAATTGGGGGCCAGGTCGGGTTTGGAGATCACGTGCGAGTGCAGAGCGGGGCAGTGATCGGCTCGAAGGCGGGCGTCCTCCCCGGCAAGATCGTTCGCGGCGGCGAAGTGTATTGGGGCGTCCCGGTGCGCCCCCTCCGGGAATACAAACGGCTGAACGCCCTTTTCGGCAGATTGCCTGAGCTGAAAGCCGACATCGATTCCTTGAAAGCAGCTGTTACTGCACTCGAGAAGGTACTCTGGGACAAAGAGAAGCAATAGATTTTTTTGGGGAGTCAGAAGTCGTGGGTCAGAAGAGAAGCTGCGTGCGAACAGCCCAATCCAGTCTATGGGAGCCATCGGGTTCACGCGTTGCGGATATAGGCATGGGAGCGACCGCTGTTGTTCTGACTCCTGGCTTCCAGTCCTATGTCTGATGCCGCCAAACTCCAGGAAATATGCCGTTCGATCCTCCAGGCATTTTCTGGCTCCTTCCGCGACAAGGAAATTGTCGCGGGATTCTATCCCTATGTCGGTCTGACTCACACGATTCGGCGCCGCGGTGCATCTTGGGTGCTTCGCATCAGCGATCACTGCAGCCAGGCACCCAGGGTAGTACTGGAGTCAATTGTCATCCTGCTTGCATCCAAGGTCCTGCGACGCAAGCCTCCGTCCGAGGCGTTGCAGGTCTACGAGTGCTTCCGGCGCGATCAGGAGGTTGAAGACCGCGTCCAGGCGCGCCGCCGCCTGCGCGGGCGGAAGCATATCGTGGATGCGCCGGGAAGATATCATTCTCTGGATGAGATCTACCGCGAGCTGAACCGGGATTATTTCAATGGCCAGGTGGAAGTTCGAAAGTTAGGCTGGGGGGCTCGCAAGAGCTGGAATCGCCTGGGTCACTACGACCCCACCCAAAACACGATCACTATCAGTCCGGTCCTCGATTCACCCAGAGTCCCGAGGTCGGCCGTATCCTATCTTGTCTATCACGAAATGCTGCACACGGTGTTTGACGAGGCCGCTACCAGGATGGGGAAACGGTGCCACACCCCCGAGTTTCACCGGGCCGAGCGAGCCTTCCCGCACTATGCTGCGGTCAGAAGATTTCTGGACCGATTTTGTGCGACACGTGGCAGAGGTGGGCTGAATGCGGTCTAGACCGGCATGCCGGCATCGCGAGTTGCCCGGAGATGCTACCTGAAGGCCTGTGGATGTGGTATAAATTGCGCTCCGGTTTGGGCCGGCAATCGATGTAGAAAAGCAGCGTTGTGATGAAATGTATTCTATGCAATCGGCGGAAGGGCAGAAGATTCTGTCCAGCGAAGAATGCGACGATCTGCGCCCAGTGCTGCGGCGAGAAACGGGTGCTGGAGATCGACTGCCCGGAGAGTTGCGAATTCTTGAAAGTGGGCCGGGCACGCGAAGCAGACCTGGAAGCCCTGCGCCATTACCGGACGTCCGATCCGTTCGAGCAGGAGAAGAGAACCCGCGTCCTTGCGAACTTCGAGACCGTGGTGGCCCGTTTACAGGCGGTGATCGCAGCCGAGCGAGAATCCTCTCGGGATCTAAGCGACGCGGATGTAGCGGAGGCGCTGGATTGCGTCCTGAAGACGCTGCGCACCGAGGAACACGGCGTGATCTACGAGGCAGCTTCGAACAATCTGCGCGTGGAAAGCCTGCGGAGACGAGTCAGCATGCTGGTCGAGTCATGCCGCTACCCGAAGGAGCCCGGCCAGCAGCGTATCCTTTTGAAGGATGCTATTGAATGCCTGGAAGTGATGCGTGCGGTGATTGCAAGTCACTTGGAAGCCGGGCCATCCTCACTCAGCTTCGTTGACTTCCTCGTTCGCAACGTTCCCCGAGAGGCTAAGATGGGGCCGTCTCAGCCGTCTATCATTATTCCTGGCCGATAGCAGAGGCTCCCGGACTCTGCGGGAAACGAGTGTTGATCCCATGGTACTGGCTCGATTCAATTGTCATCCGGAAACTCTGGCAGCGGCGGTAAGCCGATTCCGGAAGAAGAAGATTCTGGTGCTCGGTGACGTGATGCTGGATCGGTTTGTCTGGGGTTCGGTCAGCCGCATCAGCCCCGAAGCGCCCGTGCCGGTTGTTGAGATTCAGAAGGAGACGACCTGTTTGGGCGGAGCGGCCAACGTAGCCGCCAACGTAAGGGCTCTCGGCGGGGAACCCTTTCCCCTTGCGATCGTCGGGAATGATGCCGAGGGGGAACAACTGCGCTCAGAGTTTCGCGGCATCGGAGCCGCGATAGGAGGCATTTTTGTCGACAAGGGGCGGATGACCAGCGTCAAGACGCGCATCATCGCTCATCAGCAGCAAGTGTGCCGCACGGACCGGGAGGACCGTACGCCGCTCACCCCCGAGCTGCAGCAGAAAATCGTGGACTGGTTCCGAGCCCACGTGGCAGCGGTCGATGCGGTGATCGTTTCCGATTATGCCAAAGGACTGATTTCGATCTCGTTACTGAAGAAGATCCTGCCGATGGCGCGGTCGGCGCAGAAGGTTGTCTGTGTTGACCCCAAGTTGAAGAATCTGGCGGCGTATCGACCGGCTACGGTGATTACGCCCAACCTCGCCGAAGCGGAGCGCGCCGCCGGCATGAGCATAGGCGATGAGAAATCCCTTGTGCGGGCCGGCAGAAAAATCATACAGCAGACCGGCATCGATCATCTGCTGGTGACGCGCGGCGAGCACGGCATGGCTCTCTTTGAAGCTGATTTCAAGGTCACCCAGATTCCGACGCTCGCCCGCGAAGTGTTCGATGTTACCGGTGCAGGCGACACGGTCATTTCCACGCTTGCTCTTGGCCTGGTCAGCGGGCTGTCAATCCTGGAAGCAGCGATCTTGTCGAATATCGCCGCAGGAATCGTTGTCGGCAAGCTGGGCACTGCTTCCGTATCCCCCGACGAGCTTCTCTCCCGCATCTTGGCTCAGACCTCCGACCGCCAATCCTAGCCCTCCGACCTCATTGACGGCCCGACAGGTAGAAGCGCTTGGCGACAAGATGGAAGAAGACGAGCACAAGGTGCTGGGCGACGAGGGCTTTGAAAAGAGCGTAGACAAGGTGGCGAGTATCGAAAAGGCGCTTGGCATTTACAACCTCTTGCAGTTCACGCCGAAAACGTGACCGATGAAAGGAGCCGCGATGAAGTGGCGAAAACTCCTTGCTTCCAATGCTTCCACCGCCGTTATCCTTGTTTGTTTGATTGTCGGCGGGGTGTTTCTTTCCGAAGGCGTACAGAAGTTCCTCTTTCCGGGAGATCTGGGCGTCGGTCGCTTCACGAAGATCGGCATTCCATTCCCTGAAGTCATGGCTCCCTTTGTGGGAGTGGTGGAGATTGTCGGCGGGGTGCTTCTTCTGGTGGGCTTTCTTACCCGACTGGCTGCCATTCCGCTCATCATAAACATGCTAGTTGCGATAACAACAACCAAAATCCCTATTCTTCAGAGGAGCGGTTTTTGGGCCATGGCGCATGAGGCCCGGGTTGATTACGCGATGCTCTTGGGCTGCATATTCCTCCTCATCGCGGGGGCAGGAACGTGGTCGCTCGATGCCGGGCTGACAAGGGGCGCAGAGCACCCGGATGGATAGCCCGCGACGCAATTGCTGGATTCCGTTGCCGTGGGCCAGATGACTCCCGGGCCGGTCTTCACAACGGCAACTTTCGTCGGTTACATCCTGAGCGGGCCGGTGGGGGCGTTTGTGGCAACCGTCGGTGTTTTCATGCCTGCCTTTGCGTTCGTTGCGCTCAGTGGGCCGCTCGTGCCTCGACTGCGCCATTCCCCTCTTGCCGGCGCGTTTCTCGTTCAGCTCCGTTTGTGGTCTCCAACCGCACCTGCAACCCGGTCGCGAGGATATTTCAGCAGACTTTCGAGCCCCACCTATGTTATTCTTTGCACCGTCCTAAAAAGCGATTTCCTATCATTTTTTGCCGCGGAGCAGTGCCAGAGGGTCAGGTCGCTGTTGCGATACCGATGTGCGGCGGCGGTGCGGTGGCGGTGAGGAGGCGTACCGATTCCCTAGGCCGGATGTCTTTTGCTCCCGCGTGCTGACTCCTGGAAAGCACTATCCTCACCTTTTCCGCGCGGGGTGCCGGATGTTCGAGCGACTTCTCGAGAGCATCGCCTCTGCCCGCGTTCGTCGCCTCGTGCGACAGTTCGTTCGTCTGGTGAACAGACCCCTGGGGTCTCGAGGTGCATCGAGGCGACGGCGTCTGGCCGATCGAATCCTCGGCGTCGGTGCCCCCGCGGTGGCGCCGCTCATCGAGATGTTCGATGCCATAAGTGATAGCTACCGTGGTCCGGATGATCGCCGACTCGAGATCCTCAAACTCGTGCTCCGGATTGGTGGCCGCGACGCGGTCGATTTTGTGTGTCGGGTGGCGCTCAGGGACCTCTGGCCCGAGGTGCGCGACAAGGCGTTGTACTCCCTTCGTCAATTCGGGGGTGAGCGGGCTGTCGTCGTGCTCGCCGACGCCTTGAGCGATCCGGCGCTTCGCTTGCGCGCAGTCAGCGCCTTGGAGCAGGTGGGCGGGCCGAGGGCCGTGGAGTTGTTGTGTCAGGCCCTTGGGGATCGAGACGAGCACGTGCGGTTCTGCGCGGTTAAAGCGCTCAGCGCTATCGGGAACCCGTCTGCTGCACCGGCGCTCTGCAAGGTGGCACTGCAGGATCCGGAAGGATTAAACCGGGCTTACGCGGCCGACGCGCTGACCCGGTTGCATGATTCCCGAACCGCCGACCATCTGTGGCAGGCGTTCTGTGGCCCTGACTCGGCGGTCAGGACCGCCGCGGCCTACGCCCTCGTGCGCTTGCAGGACCGGCGCGTGGCCGACTATTTCCTCACCCAGGCACTCACAGCGACCGACGCCGCGGCGGTTGAAAACGCAAGCGCTGCCCTGAGCTCCGTGGGAGCGCTCACGCACACGGACTCGAAGGCTGTGTTCGCAGCGCTCAGTTACGACGGCCACCGGTACGAGCTTCCGCACGGCGGGCAGGTCTCGCCCGACGCGCGACGGATCGTTGTTCATGCGCTGTCGCTGCAGGAACATCACGTCCGGAGAAGCGCCGCATACGTGTTGGAGAAACTCGGCGTGCCCGATGACCCGCCGGTAGAAGCGTGGTATGCAGTGGGCAAGGGCGACTGGGATCGCACACGCGCTCTTGGGAACGCCGCGGTTCCGGCGTTGTGTTTCGTTGCGGGCGATCAAGACGAGCCGTGGGAACGGCAACACGCTGCGGCTTCAGTCCTCTCGAGCATGGACGTGACGGCGTTCAGTGCGGAGTCGTGGCGGCTGATCGAGGCATCCATCGACAGCGGGAGCTGGGGCCGGGATGACGTGCACAAGCTCGCAGAGCGGCTGGTTGCGTCGCCCGTGGAAGCGTGCCGGATCCGTGCCATGGGCCTGCTCGAGAGGCACGAACTCGATCCTGGTCTCCTCGCGCAGTTGATGGGTGACGGCGTCACTGCGTTGCGCCTTCGGGCGGTGGTGCGCGCTCGGCATCTATGCGCAAAAGACGTCGCAGATCGGTCTGACCTGCTTTTCACTCACCCGATGGAGTTCACCGAAAAGATAGGCCCGCGCCTGCTCGAAGCGAGCGGCGATTCCAGCGCAGAGGTTCGTACGATCGCGGATGCGGCGATCGCGGAGGTGAGAACTGCGGTGCTGGCGCTGGCTCGTGGCTCGGAAGGAAGTCGGGCGGCCGAAGCGATTCGGATTCTGACCAAGGTTGGGCCGCTCGATCCCAAGCTCGCCGAGTTGCTGGGACCGCGGGCGTCTAAATGGCGATGCTCGTGCGACGCCGAGGATACCTCCCACGGGGATATCACGGACTGGCAGCGCTACGGCTCGTGGATCGAGGCGGCTGAGGCGTACGTATCCGCCTGTGCCGCGGCGCGTCATTCATGAGAAGAACCGCATAATAGGAAATCGCTTCTTAGGGCTTGGTGACGAATAACATGGATTGGGCGGCAAAACCTAGCGAAATATCCCTGCATCCCGGTCGCAGGGATATTTCAGCAGACTATCGAGCCCCACCTATGTTATTCTTTGGACCGTCCTAAAAAGCGATTTCCTATCATTTCTTGGGAATGCACTTTGCATCAATTAGGCGGCGTAAATATATTAACTTTACAACTGTTTCAGAGATTGCTTCGGTAGGATTGTATAGTTCCATTCCCCATGAAATGTATGACGCCGGATGTTGATTCGCGCGAATTCTTCGTCCGTCACC
>Ga0315280_10002707_pt1 | contig 28361 bp, 41 predicted proteins | sample YL17G06_40_MG_FD_203697 | JGI IMG/M metagenome (GOLD analysis project Ga0315280, IMG submission 203697) | Sediment microbial communities from Yellowstone Lake, YNP, Wyoming, USA - YL17G06_40 | ecosystem: Environmental > Aquatic > Freshwater > Lake > Sediment | place: USA: Wyoming | collected... | reverse complement strand
CGCGGTTTCCTTCGGATACGGAGGTGTTGAAGGGCCAGCCTCGATGTTCACGTTGTGGCGGGAACGTGCTGAGAAGAGACGACGATCTGTCTTGCCTTGCTTGTGGCTGTAGGTTCTGCCCGACCTGCGGGAGCCAACTAATCGCGGAATTGTGTCCTATATGCTCGGACAGGCCATTACGCCTCCAGTGGAATGCGGGACATTGAGGGAAGGGAAAGCGATGGGAACTTGGCGGCCAATAACTATTAAGACAGAGGATGGCGATCTGACAATTGACGCCCTTGTGGTCGCTCCTGGCCTGGCGGTTGACGGATGGGGTCGAAGAGATTTGCCACGAAGACGACGCTGGGTCATAACCCATATTCCTAGTGGTCTTATGGTTGGCATCCGCAATGGCTCAGAGGCAGCCTTTCCCACTCGCCATCAAGCAATCGCTGTGGCCCAACGGTTAGCTGAACTAACAGATTGGTCAGCATTGACAAAGAAGGATATATCCGAAGCCTTGCGCGAACAGATCAAGGCGATTCTGGATGCGAATGTTTAGAAAGCGGGAAGGGGAAGCGATGACCACGCGCCAGACAGCAGGCCGACTAGCCAAGAGGCATGGCCGCCAAACCGAATTGCACGGGTGGCAGCAGCTTATAGATGAGGGCTTCCGTGTCATCCTGGGAGGCAGTGGCAAGACAAGGGATGACGTGGTGGACGCCGTAGCCATCGGAAAGAATATCATCCGCGTCATATCCTTCAAGAATCGGCGCATCTACGGCAAGGATCGGGAGGGGCTACTGGACGAACTATTCCCCCTTGGGCGCTTCCCAGGCGTGTCCCGAGAACTATGGGAATGGAATTCCAAGACGCGACGATTTGAGGTCAGTCATGTCTAGGTTAGCCCGTCTCCGGCGCTGCGTCAGGCAGGCATGTCTGCCTTCGCCAAGTAGGATTGACCCCGTGCTGAACGGCGTGATGGGGGTTTGGCGCAGCGCTGAAGGCGGGTTAGCGGAAATGGCAGAAGAGTATATGGCGCGGGAATCCAGCCCGCTAGCCCGCCCAGAAAGGAGAGAGATGAGCGCTGAACCTGAGGATATAGCAGCTGTTGAGGGCGACAAGTTTATGCCCTGCCCGACGTGCGGTGGGCCATGCAGGAGGGTGCAGGTAGGCAAGCGTGAAGGCTTTGGCTACCAACACTATGTGACCGAATCGCTTGTCAAGGGCGAGGTGGTGGCGAAAGGATGGGCTGGGCCGCGACGTTGGCGTAGCCGCTGGGATGGGAAGACAGGGCGGCTAGTGAGTACCGATTTCATTCCCGTTTGGCTGAATTATCAGCCCAGGGCTGGCGAACCTGTCTGCGTGATTCGGGCCAGGGAGTAGGAGGCGAACATGCTTAGCGAAAGGAAAGGGTGCTGAGGTGCCCGGGGCGCTTGCTGCCGATGGTGGTGGTTTTGGGGCTGGTGGTGACGGCAAGCGTCCTAAGTGGGCCAGCCAAGATTCAGGAGGGGAACTATGGATTGGATACCGTGGGTAATGCTGGGAGTGAGTCAAGTATTTGTCGGAATTGGCCTGGCGACCCTGTTCTTCAGCTTGGTTGGTTGCCCCAATTGCAGGAAGAGGCCCTAGATGGCGGACACGATTCTTTGGCTGTGGATTCCCTCAGTCCTGACTTTCTTGCTCGTGGGAACCTGCCTCGTGGAGTTCGTCTGGCCTTGGCTGGCCTCGAAGAAAGCGGCGAGACGGTTGAGGCGACGGGTAGCGTTGCTCCCACGCCAGCAGGCACCGACAACGAGATATATAACCGCAGAGCAACAGGAGGAGATGCGGCAGATGGCGACGAAACGCGGGAGGTCATAGATGAGGGACTACCTTATTCGGCGGACTGCGGAGACACCAGCATCTGCCCTACTGCGGTGGCTAGATATACGGCGGATTCTGGAGAAACCTTCTGGCTCACCACCTACACCTGCGAGGAAGGCTACTGCGGACTCACGGCTTCGAATCTACAGGTTGCCCCTGGGATTGCAGCTTGTTCGGAGCACTGGGCCTTCGGGACTGAGTTCCTTATCGCTGGGCAATGGCTGGTGGAGTGCCAGGATAGAGGTTCGGGCGTTGTCCTTCGCAACCATCTGGACGTTTACTTCGACACGGTTCAGGAAGCCGCTGCGTGGCTCGCGCAGGTCGGCGACCACGCGAAAGTGAGGGTGATGCCATGAATAGGCGGCGTGACAATCTTTTCATCACAGACCCACCCAAAGAGATACTGAGTCCAGTAGGGCGCTGGTGGTGCGCTGAGTGCCATTGTCTTGCCACGTCATGTAAGGATTCCAAACAGCACTCCTGGGTTGTGCGCTGGGAGGAAAGTTTACCTGTTGGCTCAGATGAACCGAGGGCTGAGGTGGTGAGATGACAAAGGGGCACCCGCGTTTCGTTTGGTGGGGACTTGATTGTTGGGAGTGGTATCGCTTCCAACGATACCCGCGCCCAAACCCCTTTGCCTGGCACCTGAGCGTAGGGCCAATCAGTCTTGTGTGGGAGAGATGATGCGATGATGACACGCGAGGAGATGTGCGAGGCAATCCAGCAAGTGGATATGCTGTTGGAGCAACTCTCTGACTTGCATCCAAAGTTCTGCGATTGGGAGGCCATCAAACGGGCACGGGCCAATCTTGCGAACGTTCTCGCTGCCCTCGAAGCCGTGCCCCCCTGTGCCTGCGGCGGCAAGAAACCGTTCGACGTGTGGGATGGTTGGTTGGGTGGAAACCAGGGAGGAGGCTATCCACTAGCGAAAACACGATACTACGCCAGCGACGTTCCCGTTCGTGTCATTGTCCTAAAGTTACCTGTCCTGCCCGTCAAGGAGGAGGTGATGCGATGACACGCGAGGAGATGCTGGCGCTGGTGGAGAGCATGATCCAAGCTGAAGAAGCCCATAGTCCGCCAGGGCAATCAGGATGGGTGCTAGGGCAACTCAAGAAATTATATGCTGCCCTCGAAGCCGAGAAGCCGCTGGCGGAGGGATGGCTTTATGCCATTAGCCGCACTATCCCCGAGGGAACAATTTATGGAGCCACATTCTCGGCATACAACCCCGACTGGGCCGATCAGCAGCGCATCATCATCTTGGAGGAGGCTGCGCGATGATGACACGCGAGGAGATACAAGAGTTACTTTCAGCGGCTAACGTGACTTTAGCTAGCGCACGCTCTAGGACAAAGCCAGGAAAACTAAGGGTGGCAATAGGCGATGCCCAGGATTACATCTACCGTGCCCGGCGTGCCCTCGAAGCCGAGAAGCCGCTGGCGGTGGTTCACAACTTTTTAGCAGAAATAGAGCCTGGGGATGCTGAGTCGGGATATGAGGTTAGGCCGCACTTCTGGGCCAAGGCAGGATTGGGCGATTCAGTAGTTCGTATCATCATCATCTTAGAGGAGGAGCCATGAGTGACGGCTGGTGCCCCTTTGCGAGTCGTGTAGAATCACCCAACTTCGGCTATCCACGAGGAACACACGACCAACTGGTGAATCCACTTGCGGTTGTGGATCACATCATGTGCGGCACGATGTCAGGGTGCCGATCTTGGTTTCGAGACCCTAACTCCTGGGCATCCGCTACGTTCGGCGTAGGCAAAAATGGCGACATCGACCAATACATCAGTCTCAACGATTGCGCTTGGGCCAACGGCGCGGTGAACAAGCCCTACGCCATCGCGGCCCCGGTCTACACCGGCCAAAATCCTAACATGGTGACGTGGAGTATCGAACATGAAGGTTGGCCGCAGGACATCTGGACCGAGGCTATGTATCAGGCTGACCTCAAACTCAAGCGATGGCTGTGGCAACGAAAGTCGGGACTTCTCTTACTCGGACACTGTCACATAGACAGTGTGACCCGGTCTGGATGTCCTGGTCCGAACTGGCCGAGGGACAGATTGCTTAGGGATTTGAAGGAGGGAGACATGGACGAACAGCAGATTCGGGAGATCGTGCGGGATGAGACCAACTGGATTCGGGGATTCATCCTGACCATGCGCGATCTGGTTGGCCCGCTCGCTGAATGGCCCTTAAGCGATGAGGAAAAAGAGGACCGCGCACGGCAACAGAGAGAGACCGCTAAGTGGGACGACATCGACAACGCCCAGATGAAATGGCGTGGATATTAGGCTAATCATGGCGCATCGGGGGCCGGCAGGTAGGGAGTGGCGCGGGCCGAGTTCAAGGTCTCGGCGCTTAACCGGCCCCCGGCGCCGCCAAGGATGAGTGATGAAGGCCAAACACACCATGACGCCCACTGAGGAGGCAGCATGGACCCGCATGATGCGGCATGAACCTCAATGGCGCGACACACAACTCAGGGCATCGCAGTATGTCGCCCGCGTTGCCCAAAGAGAGGCAGGAAGGCTCGCAGGGCTGATAACATTTTTGGGGTGGTTTGGCCTGTGACTGACCTCTACCACGCCGCCGGACGTGCGGGCGCGAGGCAGGCGGTGATGCTGTGATGAGCAAGACATGGAATCAACTCGCGGCTGACTGGTTGGAGGCACACCCAGGCTGGCACGAGACAAATGAAATAGCAGAGGCCATCGATTATCCAAGTCCCCATCATATGTCGGGGATACTTCATCTGGCACGCGGGGTGGAAGAGAAATGGCGGGGTCCTTTAATTCAGATGCTATGGCGATTCAAGGATGATCGCTAACAACGCCCACTGCCCGCCGCATCATTGGCTCTTGCCGCGTCCCGATGGCCCTACCTGTGAGGGCATCTGCAAATTCTGCGGAGCACACAAGACCTTCCTTAACTCTTACATGTGGCATCAGGAGTGGCAGGTGCGGGGCGCGGCGAAGTTACCGCCGATTGTGCTCAAGAGGGCACCCCTATGAAGTTCCCTTACGGTGCGAAGGTGCGGATCATGCGCCTGCTAGACCGCTACTCGCCTCCCTCCCTCGTGGGTAAGATAGGAGAGGTACGCGGGGTTAGCCCCCACGGGTATCACGTTGTCTTGGACGATGATGGGGCCGAGGCCACACTCTTGGAAGCCGAACTGGAGGCGCTAGGTGTTCGGAATCGTGAAGGATAATTGGATGCGGGAGATAAGCCAGGCGTTGAAGGAAAGCCGATGCACGGCATAAGTTTCGGCATGGCGATCTTTGAGTTGGGCCAAGATTATCTTGGGCAGCCGGATCGTGTAGGCCACCGCCTTGAGGTCGGCGACCGTCACGGGCATCTCTTCCATCCTCTAATCCTCCTCTGGCGCGCAATACTCGCCGTGCAGCGGGCATCCATCATCCGGGGTGTAATGGGGGCAGCGGCCCCGCAATGTGTTTTCAGAAATTGGGGAGGTGATGGGAGGCTGGCCCAGGGTGATCGTTTCAGGCTGGCCGCTAACGATCACGCGCCTGACCGCTGCTTCCACCTCAGTTTCATGGTCGAGGCTGATGAGGTCGCCCCCATCAAACGATCCGTCAGCATCGTAGCGGCTGCACAAGGAGCCATGGAAGACCACCGCCCCATCCGAGTCGTACTGCTGGCCCTTGCTGATTTCATAAGTCTTCATCTCATTACCTCCATATGCAATATACACAGTGCAACTAATGTTGTCTAGGGGTTGGGGCAACTATTTTCAAAGAATCTTTTGGAGGCGCTAGGTGATGCCTAACGCCCACTGCCGCATTGTGGCGGGACTCTGAGAAGTGGTGGGTTGATAGAATAAAGGAGGGTGACAAGTGACTCAGCAGGAAGCATTGAAAAGATGGCTCATACGCGCCTATTGGAAGGGATTAAAGGTTCGCGAACTTGAACGGAAAGTTGAAAAGGGCTTGTCGGTGGAGGAAGCCGTGAGAGAGTTCGAGAGGCCCGAAGAAGAAAACCCTTGGACTTGCGCCATTGAGCAGGACTCTTGACAATTCCATTTAAGCGGGTTCTAACGCACCAGCCCCTCAACTGGTGGGCTGGGAGACTTGGCTACTTCTTGCGTTCGTCAAGAACCCGCTTGATCACCTCTGCGTATCTTTGGTGCCAATCGAGTTTCCTTTTCAACGCTTCGTCTGACATCTCACGGAAGCGCCGAAGCATCTGCGACTCTGCTGGCTCAGGCATCGTTGCTCATTCTCCCTTCCGTTCGCCCTGCAGCGGATCGCGCCATTTGTAGGCTTTCAATGCGAGAGCATCTAAGTTAAGAGGTTCCGCCACCTCCGTCGCTGTCGCTGCCGCCGCCCACACCACCGCCGCCGCCGCCCCCCTCTCCGCCGCTGCATCCGTCGCCGCCGCCGCAGCCCACGCCGCCGCCCGTGCCGACGCTGCCACCGCCCACGCCGCCGCTCGCGCCGACCACGCCGTCCTATCTTCGCCTGATAGCCATGCGTCGGCCCAGTTGTTCCAGGCTGCATTTTTACAGGTAGTCTTCGCACAGAAGATACTGAAGGCTACCCGCTGTTCGATACTGTAGCGTGGCAATCGTATTCGTTTGGTGGTTGTTCCAGCTTGTGACCCGTGCTTTAGGCCATCGGTGCAGGTTTCCCCTTCTGGGATAAACTCCCATGCCAAGGGCCGACTGAAGTTAGCATGGATAGGATTCAGCAATATGGCAAGATAGCGGGACGAGTAGTAGTGGATCACGTACGGGGAGCACAAGTCCTTCGGGGTAAGTCGGCCCTTCTTTTTACGCGCCTCGTGCCGAATGCCAGGCCCCCACTGGATATTGCCATTCGTTCTCCCATCGGCTTCCGTCAGCTTTACGAACATGCTGTCTCCTTTCTCTTCTACCACAGGCTCGGCTCGACACCAGTCAGTTCGATGTAGCGGACTCGCGCCCGCTCCAGTTTCTCGCTCGCCTCGTCAGCGAATCCCTGAAACCTGGCGGCTCTCTCCAGAAGGTCCTGCCGCTCAAGTTCCCCGGCATGAAACTGATGTGCCCGACGCTCCTGGTGCCAGAAGCGGTAACTGTGCAGGCACCTGGTGGCTTCCTTCCGCTCTTCTTGTTTCACCACTCCCTCCTCCTCCTGGGCGATGGAGGCTAGGACGCAGTCTTAACCCGTTGCCGGAGGCGCTGAATCAACTCGTCCAGTTTAGCCGTGCCCTCCTGCGTCCCTGGCAGTCGTCGCCAATTCTGTAGGCAACGGATAGCGTCTGCTATAGGGCGTTCGCCTCGCTCGGCTGCTTCAACAATATGCTCCCAACGTTCATACTCTCCCGCCATCTCCGTCTCCTTTCATGCTACTCTCGCCGTCTCTGCCGGCATGGGAAGACTAGCGGGCCACTACTGCCGTTGTGGGCAGGCACCGCCGCGTGTAGACTTGACCGTCCTCACTAAGCAGGCTGAACCTAATGGACTTGTCGCCTGGCGTGATGCCTGTGACTGTGTAGGAGTAGCCATAGTTGTAAAACCACGTCATCCCAACCTTTACATCAGCAGCATCAATCGCCTTGCACCAGCCGATAGCTTGGAGCCGGATAAAGCGCTCTCCACACTGGTTGCAACGCTTACCCATTTCAACGATGGCACCACAAGCGCACTTGGCTATGTTCATCTCCGTCTCCCTTCTGAACATTGCCTTCCGATACCATGATCCTACACCCTTACTTTATATTTTCTCAAGGGGTTACACCGTCTGTTTTCAGCCTATGGTCAAAATAGCGGTGAATTACATCACAATCCTTGATTGCCTCCCCCTCTGCGTGCTATAAGGGAGGCGTGAGCACCAAAGACGCGATCAAGATGATTCTGATAATGGCTGAGGCCGACAACGGCTGCCCTCAATGTGTACAGAGCCTTGTGGATGATGTGATAAGCACGTGGCCAGAGGTAGACTGGGAGGCCGTTGTTGCAGCGCTTCGGAAATCAAGTAACTACGCGGGGGAACGTGGCGCTGAGCACCTCGAACATGCCATCAAGGGGGAACCCTTCAGGTGGTAAGGGCGCAGGCTGCCAAACGCGTGACTGTGAGGTGTTATGAGGAAGTGGCTTCATTGGTGGATATGCTTGCCCTGGCTGTTATCCAACTGGAAACGGCCAGGAAGTCGTAAACTGGCTCTCGTACAGTTGAGGTTGCTCTTTAAGCGCAGGCCACCTAAGCCCCCTACGCTAGGCACAAAACTAACGAAGGACGATATCGACCGCGCCTTGCAATCCATCTATAAGGACGGCCGCCCTCACTGGTATGATGATCAAGATACGTCATAGCATAGCGCAGGCTGTCAAACGCGAGGCCGGGAGGGTCGATTCGCTTGCCCCTTTGATGAATAGCGATCCGATCGACGACTTCCGCCGCCGATGGCTAGCATTCTCACGCGGCTCATGGGCGTCCATTCCCATTCACGTTGACAAAGATGGGACTCTGACAACGGGCGTTAGCCGCACAACCAGCATGGTGAGCGTCATGACGCACGGCGGCACCAGGGAATATGAGCCGCGCTATAAGGACCTCCCCCGTCTCCAGGCCCAGGCTGCCCTTGGCTGCGTGGCCCGCAAGCATAATTTCGCGTACATGATTGCCTACACCTATGACTTCGTAGGCAGGAGTAAACACCCAGAGCGTGTGGCGCATCGCTACGGGATGTCCGTGCGCCAACTACACCGGCTCGTGCGCGAGTTCTGGGAAGCGTTGTATAATCAGTGCCAAGGGTACTTCCCGGGCGAAGAGCCAGAGGAGGGATAATGTCACTTTTGGCACTTTTGGCACTTGACACCTTAAAAACGGTATGATATAGATAGACTGGTAATACCTTGCAGGGGGAAGCCCCGTCCACACGGCGGGGCTTTTTCTATTGATGACGATGACTACAGCACCGAGACCCGAGGAGGCTGTAAAGCACAAATGAACCACAATCCAGTTACCAAATGGAAGAAAGGCCAAAGCGGTAACCCCAACGGCCGGCCCCGTATCGGTCACACGATGACGGAGACCTTGCGTCGGCTGCTAGAGGAGAAGCGTGAGGATGGCCAAACCTACCGCGAGGCCATTCTTTTGAAGATGCGAGATCTGGCTATCGGTGGCAACCTAGAAGCCGCCAAGTACGTCATAGATAGACTTGAGGGCAAGCCAGCCCAGGCGCTCGAGCTCTCGGGCGACCAGCGCAGGCCACTGCGAATCGAGTACGTGCTGCCGAAGGAGCCTACATGACAGGGGAACCGTTCAAATGGTAGCGACGGTTGAACGCGCTCCCCCTGAAGAGAAGCGCACGATCACGATGATGCCCGGCGGACAGTCGGGCTTCTTCATGTCAAAGGCCAAGTACCCTGGCCTGTTCGGGGGCGTTGGCGCTTCCAAGACCTTCACAGGCTTGCACAAGGCCATCGTCGTCGCTGAGACCTACCCTGGCGCTCGGTTCCTCATCACTGAACCTACGGCCCGCATGGTCAAGGACGTTCTCGTACCTACGATCCGACAAGAGATCGGGAGCGTTGAGGGTACGGCCTGGACGTTGCATGGAAGCCCTGGCGATTATGACGTGAACTGGTACAACGGTTCGGTCTTCCTTCTGCGCTCTGCGCTGCTCATGTCGCCTGACATGCTCTCCGGCCTCTTCTTAGCTGGCTTCTGGATGGACGAAGTGGCACTGGGAGACCAGGAGCCCACCTTCAAGAACCTCCAAGAGCGTTTGCGGCAGCCGGGCGACTACCCACATCAGGGACAGGTAACGGGCACCCCAAGGGGCCAAAACTGGTGCTTTCGGTTGTGGGGGCCTGAGCACAAGCCAGCCTTTGAAGGCTTCCACGTCAAGACGCATGATAACCCCTACCTTCCAGCAGGCTACTACGAAGACCTGCTGGGTTCATTCGGGGACACACCCTTCGCCCGCCAGGAGCTAGAGGGCGAGTTCGTAACCTTTCAGGGCCTCATCTACCCGATGTTCAGCACTGCGCTGCACGTCCAGGAGCCGCCAGCGAGGGGCGAGTTCGTGCGCGTAGTGGCAGGCGTGGACTTCTCGGGCGGCACGAGCCCATCCGTCATCGAGGTGTACGGGCGTACACGTTCTCGGCATTGTGCCGGCCTGGGCGAGTTCTATGAGCGTGGGTGCCCCATCGAGCACCTGGTGGAGGCAGCCGGTGAGTTAATGCAGGAGCACAAGATCAGCCGCTTCTACTGCGACCCGTCGGGTAAGGACGAGATCGCGACGTTGGTTGGCGCTGGCATACCAGCTTGCCCTGCCCCGGTCAAGGACGTGAACCTGGGGATCAAGCTCGTGAGTGGGCTACTAAGCCGCGGGCCTGGGGGTGAACCTGGGCTCACGTTAACGCCTCAGCAAGTCCAGCAAATCAGCGAGATGTATCAGTACCAGTGGCGCGAACAGAAGACGACAGGGCGATTCTTTGACGAGCCGGTGAAAGCGAATGACCACGCCTCAGATGCTACCCGGTATGCGCTCACGGCCCTTGTCGAGCCACCTGCATCAAGGCCAAGGATAGGGACGGCGGGGATACGAGTATGAGGCTAGTCAGGTCGATTTACTCCCAGGAGGGCCGTCTGGTAACTACCGAACCTACTACCTGCGCCATGTACCCTCAGCAGGCCCTAGCCTCAATGACCATTCTACCATATCGGAGCACACCATGAAGAAGCCCGAACTCAGCGACATTAAGGACCTCTACGAGACCCTGAAGAGCGAATACGGCGACCTCATGGCTCAGGACATCGAGATGGCCGCTCTGGACGCCATGACCTACGACGTGCCTCACTGCGAGCCGGACATCGCCAACTACACGCCACACGTCATCCGCTCGGGCTGGACGCGACATGCGATCAAGGCTATGGTCGCCCTCTTCCCCAGGCCCGAATACAGGCACATGGCAGGCATGGGAACCACAAACCAGCGTCTCTCAGAGGACATCGAGGCGTTCCTTAACAACGTCCCCTGGGCGATAGAGGCCAAGTATGGGGCCTTCTGGACACCTGGCGTGGAAAACGCGGGTGTCTTCGGGCGTGGGTGGATCGAGGTGCTACCCAAGCGGAAGCGTTGGGTAAGCGAACCCGATTACCCGAAGAAGGGCAAGGGTATCAATCCTAAGACCGGGGAACCCGTAGCGTCTGACGAAGGTGCCGACGCTTACAAGGTCAGGCGGGAGGAGTGGAAGAAGGACATGCTCCCTCCTGTCTCTATACGCTTCCTGCCAGCGGATCAAGTCTTTGCTCTCGTCACAGAACAGTATCGGGTTCTGAAAGCTGTCAGGTATGCCGAGATCACGTTGGAAGAGGCTAAGACCAAATGGCCGGACAAGTTCGGCGACGTCGAAGGTGATCCCACCGACGCCGTATCCGTCTACGAATATGTGGACGAAGAGTGGGTGGCCCAGGGTGCATCTTATTCCAACGAGGACTCCACCACTGAGGACTTTGTAACCCCGCCGTGGCGTCACGGGATGCGGGTGTGCCCATGGGTGCTAATGGAAGCGCTCACCACTGCCTCCACCGACCCTAACAAGCGCTGGGAGCCTTGGCTGCGTGAGGCCAAGGAAGTCGGCATAGCGATGGATGCCCAGCTTACCCGCAAGGCCATGATCACCGAGATATGGCCCATGCCGCAGCCGCATCTCAACCTCAAAGCCTCAGCACCAGACGGTGTCGAGAAGGGCTACGAGATGATGGAGTTGGCCCCACCTAAAACCCTCGTGACCTATGACGACGCCCAGTTCCAGATTCACCCGTGGTCACAGTCAGAGCCAGGGGCTGAGGAGTTGTGGGCAAAACTCCGAGAGGCGATGGACCGTGCCCTGCCGAATGTGGGGTCTGAGATCGCTGAGGGCAGCAGCGGGACCCCGGCCTGGACATGGCGACTCCGGGGCCAAATGCTCGACCGTGACATGAAGACGGTTGCGGATAACCTGAGTCTGAGCGCCAAGCGCGTCGGGCAAACATTCTTGCGGGCGCTCCTGAGTCAGTGGATCAACGAGCCGGTCTACTTCGGCCACAAGACCAAGGAGGGCTCACGGGTTATCAAGCTCAACCCGAAAGAGGATATCGCAGGCCAGGTGAACCGCATCGAGGCGACAGTCAGGGCCTCGAAACTCATAGACCGCAACTCTAACCTGGGCGCGATGAAGCTGGCGGTTGACATGGGGCTGGGCAAGCGCTGGGCCTTGCAGGAGTTGGGGGAGTACGAGAACCCGCAGGAGATCTTGGACGAGGCTGAGTTTGAAGCGGTGGAGTATTCTGAACCCATGCGACAACAGCGCATCTTAGACATCATGAAGCGAGCTGACTTACTGCAAGCACAGGATAACACGGTTTCTCCTGCCGAGGTTCAGAGACTGGGGCCACTCATGCCGCCAGGGATTCAGGCAGCCTTGGGCCTACCGTCCATGACTGGGTTAGGGACGACTGGAATACCGCAGGGAGCCGCGCCGACTACCTTGACGAGAACTGGCGTAGGGACTCCCCAGCAAGGCGGCCCGACGCCATTCGCGCCAGGGCCAGGCGAAGCGGAGGTCGTCCCAGGGCCATGAGCCGATTATTTGAACGCTATCAGGAGTTGGTAGAGAAAGGCGCTCAACGCGAATTAGAACGCCGCTACATGATGGAGGAAATGATGGGCGAAGGCGGGATCGCCCTGAGTCGCGAGGAGAAGATGATCCTGTTCAAACAACTGGCGATGGACCCGACTGGCGTGGCGATGAGAGACACGCTTGACCGGCGCAGGGCGGCTGACAAGGTGGGGCCAACAGCCATTCCCAAATCGTGGTGGGTATGGTGCCTGAACATGACCGAGAAAATGCAGGGTTATCCCGTAGGGGAGTGACAGTGAACTACGGGCCAATTACGGGCGAACTACGTGCCACCTACGGGCAGTTGTCAGCGATGGCCTGGATCATGTCGACATACGGACCGCAGTTTTGCCCCATTCTACAGGCGCGGCCAAGTAAACCAGCCGGAGGGTCCAACTGTGCTCGTGCCGCTTCGCACTCCGCCTCCGACCATATCTGTGTTGTTACCGGCATAAGAACGACGGACTCACCGTCGTTAAAGGTTCTCACGGTGGCGAACCCGCTGACGCCAAGAGCGCTGAGGGCCAACACAAGAGCAATTATCGCTAGCTTTAGAGACATAATGACACCTCCTAAGTCTCAGATTATATCACAGCAGAACAGGTGGTGAGGAAAATGCCGACCACGAAAAACGACCTTATGATGCTCCTGTACCGATTGGCAGACGAGTTAGCGCCAAACCTCGGTATCAAGGACACAGAGCGCTTTGTTGAGGCGCTTGCCAGCATTATCGGCTACGAAGACCCATCGTGGGACCCCGCTGCCTCTGGTGACAATGGGCACAGCATCGGCCTTTTCCAACTCCACGACCAGGGTGAGGGAGCCGGTATGAGTGTTGCCCAACGCAGCGACGCAGAGACGAACATCCGAAAGGCCATCTCTTATCTTGGGCCAATTTGGGCAAGTAGCGAGACTCAGGGCCTCACTTTCGAGGGGAGCGTTCAGCGCATGATCAGTGAAGGGCAGCAACCAGCCGATCCCGCCCTAGCCTACAGACGTGCGATGGCAGCTCATTCGCAGGTCGAGCGGGAGTTGCCAGCCGCAGCACCGGGCGCAGGGACGCAGCAAGATGGCAGTGAGCAGGACTTCATTGCGTGGTTGAAGTCTCATGGCTTTGGCTCGTATGTCGAGACCGTAGGCGGCAAAGAGTACGCTATCGATCCTGGCACTGGTGGCCCAGTCCCATCTTGGCTCGGGCAAGCCTTTGTCGAGGACACCATGGGCACCACCACTGGCCAGACACCCGAAGAGGCTGGGGAGACCATGGCGCGCACTGGACTCTACCGCGCCCAGACAGGCGAGATAGCGCAGACGCAGAAGAACTACATAAGCGAGCAGGAACGCAACGACAAACAGCAGGAGTTCGAGAACAAGATCGAAGACGGAACTCTCAAGTTGAACGAGGCCATCGCTCAGTTCAACGCCTGGTACGACACGACGCAGGAGGCCCGCCTACGTGCTGAGACTGAGTTCACTGAAGCGAACAAGCGGGCGGTGTGGACGACGCCAGAGGAATACTACCCTGGCACGGAACCAGGCGGCGTCAACGCCCAGATGTACGAGAAGGCTGGGCTTCCAACCTACCCATCGGCCAAAGGCGTTCCTATTTCCCAGATGCCGAGCCTAGAAGACACCTATGCCAAGTGGTCACAGAATCTCGGCGTCTCTCAACAGGCCCCGCCGATGGGGGCCGCGACCACAGGACCGACGGCAGCCCAGGCGTTCATTCAGGACTTGCTGGCGAAGCATCAAGCGCGAACCCAAAGTCTTCCAGCTATGGCCGGTGGAGGCTGGATGCCAAGGAATAAACCCTTCATAGCAGGGGAGTTAGGGCCAGAGGTTATCCAGCCTGGCGCGGCTGGCATCGCGGTGACACCAATTGGTGCAGACGCCGGATTTCGCCGTTACGTAGGGGACAGGACGCCCTATCCAAGACCTGCTCCTACCTCTCCAAAACCAACGCCAATTGGTACTCCTACCTCTTCAATCCGCGCTAAACCTTATGCCACTGAGTTGAGCGATTTTATAGAGACCTTCAGGCAACAGTATGGACGTCAACCTGGTGCGACAGAAGTCTACGATTGGTGGCAGACCGCAAAGTACGGGACAGGGGTAGGTGCATCATATCCAGGGCCAACACCAAGGTCGCCGGCAACCCCAGTGTCTGTGAATCCTCAGTTTGCAGCGCAGGCATACCGTAACTGGTTGGCTTCAAGGAGGGTAGCCTGATGGCGAACAGAATCTTATGGGCAGCAGACCAAGCCTCGGCTTACCTTGTTGATGACCAAGGGAACTACGTCGGCAAGTGGTTCGCGAACCACCCCGAACTCAGCAACTTCGATCCGTTCACCTATGGAGGGGGGCCGTCTGCCTACGGAGGTTACGGGGGAACGGCCGCGGGTGCCACGGGGCAGCCTGGGTACGTTTATGGTGGCGGTGGCGGCGGCGCGGGTGGCGGGCACTACCAAGACCCTGACCGCCTGAAGTTCGACGAGGGTGTGCGCGAGTTCAACCTGACCTATGACCAACTTAACGACCTATACGAGGCGAACCATGCGGAAGCTGAGGAGAGGCTAGCCCTCGACCATGATCGACTCGAACAGGATGCGGCTAATGTCCGCGCACAGATTGCTAGCAGCGAGGGGATGCAGCGCGAGCGGTTGCAGGCGGAGTTGCAGCAACTACAGATGCAGATTGCCAGCAACGAGAGCATCGCCAATCTCGATAGGGCCTCCCGTGACCGGATCGCTGATCAACAGTTGATCATGCGCCTGAAGGAGATACAGTCGAACGAACGACTACAGGCGGCCCAGACCTGGGCTAACCCCATCGACTACCTGGCGTACAACAAGTGGCTCCAGGGGCAGCAGGCGATGACCACCGAGAGTGGTTTGCCCGTAGGCGCGCCAGGATGGGACACTGGCCTACCAGGGGCGACGCCTGGGCAGCCAGAGGCGGCAACCGTGGGAGCGGGAGGTGCGGCTACAACTGATGTGTACGGTCAGCAACTAGGTGCTGGCGGGCGCGTAGCCGAGTTCGGGGCCTGGGGCGGCCCGACACCGACGATAAGTGGAGTACCTTGGACGATGCCCGAACAGACAAACCTCACGCAGTTTCTCAACACACCTGACCAAGCACAGCAGATGGCCTACGCTCGCTGGCGGCAAGGCGGGGGAATGACCCCTGCGACGGCAACGCAGAGGATGTACGCCGCAGCTCCCACAGGCACGGCGAAGGGAACGGTGGCCTACGGATGAAGACCTGGGCTGACTTCCTTCCCGAGCCAGAATACCGGCGCATCTTCGACACGCGCAAATTCCGTGAGGCTACCGAGCCATCGCCTGAAGAGAAGCGCTCGTGGACTGCTGACGCCATCCGCAAATTCCGTGAGGCGACGAAGGCCAAGGAACTTCAGCACAGAGCGCAGGCGATGGCCGTGAAACGCCAGGCCGAACAGCGACTCGAACTCAAGAAGCCCGCCATCGCTGAAGAGACGCCGTATGAGAAGCGTCGCAGGCGAGGCCAGGTGCCCGAAGTACCGACCATCGTGTCCCCTGGCCTGCCCCCAGAAGAGACTGCGATCCAACGTCGGTATCAGGCGGCGGGCGAGCCAGGACTTCTCTCGATGGGCTTTGAACCCCTGTTGCCTCAACCAGCGCGAGAGGCTATCAGAAGGGTGCCAGTTGTTGGGCCTGTAGCCGAGCCGATGATCGCTGGTCTGACAACTCCCGTGGGGTTGGCGTCACTCGCTGCATGGCCTGCTGTCACCGCTCGGATGACGGCTGGTGCGATTATTGGTGGTGTCGCAGGGCAGACTGCCGAACGAGCAGGCGCACCAGTAGCCCAGGTCGGCCCCGTGCGTATCGGCCCACGAGCGGTCGGGGAGGCTATCGGCACGGTTGCTGGCCCCGTGATTGGTCCGGCAATAGAACGTGCGGCTGTGCGTGGCGCGGCGAAGGTCGCCGAGGTCGCCGTGAGTCCAGAGATCGCGTCCTTCCGCAGGGCCATCGGCGCGACGGTGGCAGAGGAGGCCGGGGGACTGAAGCCGAGGGTGCCAGAGGAGCCGAGGTGGGTTTTGACCAACGACGTTCCCACGCCCGCTGAGATCAATAAGAGGATGAACCAACTTGCCAGAGTCGAGAAGAAGACCGCCAAGCAGACGCGGGAATACCGCACACTGCTGGCCCAGAAAGACCTCAACACACTCCGAACCACCGGCACCCTTGATGAGCAGATGGACGCCCTAGACACTGAGATCAAGGACATCGGGCAGGAACTAGAACTACGCGCTGCCAGACACGAATACACGCCAACCAAAGCCCCAAACTTCGGCACTCCCGAACGGGCTGAGTGGGAGGCTGCAAGGAAAGGCACGGGGAGAGTCAAGTGGCCTGGGATCGGGCGTGAGGACATCGAGGTTCTGCGAACGCGTCTCAAGGTCTTCCAGGAGTTCCGCGACAACATGGCCATCATGCCAGCACAGCCAGGCGAAGCGGCATTCGCAACCCAGGCCGCCGAGGAGCCACTTGTGACACGGGCAAGGTTCACCGAGAAGGGCGAGGTTGTGCAGGAGCCGACCTTCGCCACCGAGCGGGAACTAGCGGGCATCCGAGAGCAACAGATGGGGCTTGGCATCGGTGCTGGCGAGCGCCCCATCGAGACGGCGGGGCCGCTGTTCGCCAAGCCCGAAGGCGTTACCCGCATACAGCCCGAAGCCGTCTCCGCCGACATCGCCTCCTTCCGCGCAGCGACGGAGGCCCCGGCACCCGTCACCCCTGGCATGTCGAAGGCCGAGCGCCTAGCTCAGTGGAAGGCAGGGTACAAGCCGGAAGCCCCCGCAGCGGCCCCACAAGCCCCTGTACGTGGCCCGCAGCCCGTGGGCAAGGAGGCAGCACTGGCGCGATGGCGGGCAGGATACGAACCAGAACGCCTAGCGACCCCTGAGCGACCTACCGTTGAAGTGCCGATAGAAGATCGGCCTATCCCCCCTGGTACAGCTCCTCCGACTGGCGGCCCACCTACAAGTATTGGGGATGCCATGAGTGGCGAACCTTCGACTCCTGGTGGACTCCTGGCGCGTTTCCTTGACCGGATGCCTGGACGTGATGTCGGGAAGTCGGACTGGGCCAAGTTCGAGGGTGGTCTGGGTGCCGAAGGCAAGGAAATCGAACTCTGGACGAGGGAGACACAGAACCTAGAGCGCAAGTTAGGGATCAAACCTGGCCCTGAGCGCACACCGGAAAAAGAAGCAATTATCAAGGCCCTTCATGGCGAGGGAACTGTTGACCCAAGGTATCAACCTTTGGTGGATCGCCTCAAGGCTTTTCTCGCTGACCATGAACAACGAACGTTGGCTGATGTCCCAGCATTTGAGAAAAAGATGCTGCCTCAATACTGGCCGCGAGGATGGCGCAACCCTGAAGTTTTCAGTGGTGGTGAACCACTGACCACGCCAACCGTCCGCACGGGCAAACTAGGCCCTGGGCAAATCCCTGGCACCTTGCGGGCAAGGACTCTTCCCAAGACATTCACGGAGGCGGTTGAAATGGGCGGGCAACCTATTTCCTGGGACCCCGCCCAGCAGATCGGCCTACACGCTGCGGAGTTGGCGGACTATCGCTATTCGCAGGTCGTGGCCGAGTTGTGGAAGATGGAAACGCGGGCCACTCCCAAGTCCGTCGCCCCGAACAGTTGGCAGACTCCCGATTACCCAGCCTTCCAAAGCCGCCCGTATGTCACCAAGGAAGGTGCGGTAGGTTGGAGTGAACCCCTGGTTGTCTCACCTGAAGACTTCAGTCTGCTCGAGAATATGCTAGGCAGACGCCCCCCAGGTATGGAGGACGCGGCGGCCTACGTTGCCAGTGTCTTCAAGCGCATCAAGGTGGCCGGTGGCTTCTTCCAATATTTCGACCTTCAGAACCGTGCATTGTGGCGGTCGGCAACCCGAGGCGAACTAAACGCCCTTCCCGCTGCGGTGCGAGCCTGGGCGGGTACATTCATTCCGCCACTACGCCCGAAACTATGGAAGGCGTTGATGGCTGATCCCGTCGTGAAAGAGGGCACGGAGGAGGGTCTACAGCTCGTCGGCGGTCTAGACACGTGGAAACGTACCATGCGGGCTGCCATCGAACCTGACCTTGTCCTCAAGTTCCCTGTCCTTGGTGAAATCCCAACGGGCAAACTGCCTGTTGGCGTTGCAAACAAAGTCCGCGCAGTCCAACGTGGCCTGAACAGCATTGAGGGCTATCTGGCTGGCGGACTCTACGATTCAGCCCATCCGCAGTTCGTTTCAACGGTCTACAAGAGCATACGGGCAGAATTGGCGAATAAGTATCCCAACTACACATCGCGTCAACTGTCGGCCTTGGCTGCTGACCACGCGAATGTTCTCATGTCTTCGGTTCCTGATTGGGAGAGTGTTCTAGGGCCGCGCCTCCGGCAACTGGGGCGGGCGACGGCATTCTCTATCAACGAGAATGAAGCATGGCTACGCCAGATCACCCGACCTGTTACCAGCGCAAATCGCAGTCTCTACCTTCGTCAGTGGTCGGGGTATATCTTCGGAACCTTGGCAACGGCTGAACTTATCAACTACGGCATGACGGGGAAACTGTTGGGCCAAGACCAACTGGCTCCCATCGTTTTACAGAACGGCAGGCCGACCTACAACACACGCTTTGCCCGCCCGCAGTTGGATGGTTTGGGGCCAGTTGGGAAACTGGTCGGCATTACTGGACCACAGGGGAGGCACATCTATCTCGACCTCATGGGGCAGGCGGACACACCGTTTCGTCTCTTCGCCCCGCAGTTTTTCGTGATGAGTCGACTTTCCACACCCCTGTCTGTGAGCGTCCAGGAACTTCAGAGTCGCACGTTCTTTGGGCAGCAACCCCTCGAAACGACCGGGGAGAAGGCAGGGTTTGCCGTCGAACAAGGACTCATACCGATACCCGCCGTCGGATTTGGTGAGGAACGTGGGCGCATTGGAACTGGCGGTGCGGCTATTCAAGCTGCTGGCTGGAATGTCTCGGCTGAAAGCAACGCACAGTTGCTCAAACGCCTTGTCCCTGGTTGGGGGGGCATGACCAAGGGCCAGAAACAAGACGCTGCTGACGCCAATCCGCAGGTGGCCGCTGTGTGGAATCAACAGTTGGAGCGCGGCCTAGAGCGCGGCGAACAGTGGGCTGAGACGAAGCAGCAAGCCCAACAGGATGCCGACGAGTTTGGGGCGAGTGTGTTAGCGGCATACAACAAGCCTGGAATCACCGGCGCGGACATTATGGACTCGGTTACTGACTTCCTTCAGAAGCGGGCGCATCAAGCTGAGATTCGTTACGCGGGTGTGACGTTCAAGGCTAACAGTGACGACCAGAAGTTGCTTGACGCCTACTATGAGATCACGATGCCAGATGTGCCGACGGCGGCGGAGCGCAACGAGTTCTTTGACAAGCAGGACGCCTTCATTACGGCCAACCCACGAGTGAAGGAACTCATCCGGCAGAACCACCAAGCCATCTTCTCCGATCCGCAGATGAAGGCAGTCATGGCTGAGATCGACGCCGCCCGTGACGTTAGGAGCGAATACTACAGCATCCCCGCCAAACTGGGGTACTCTGCTGAGGAGGAAGCCGAACTCGCGCCCTGGGCTGCTCAGGCAGCGGCCATGAAGTCCACCTACGGATACTCCCCCAGACGAGCGCTGGACGCACTGGGGCTCGATCCTGATCTGACCACCCGTGTTCTCAGGTACATGAATCGCTCTGACAATCCCGCCCGCGCCCGGTACTGGCGGCAGAATCCCGACAAGAAGGTATTGTTCAAGCAATTCTACAGCGAACTGCCACTTTCAGTACCCGCCGAGGAGATGGAAGTAGCGGGAGTGCGATAGACAATTCTTACACGGTAACAGGTAGGCCAGGCCCGCCGGAAGGTGGGTCTTTTCATTACACAGGAGGTAGAGCCAGTCATGGCAAAGCCGAAACAAGCCGCGACTCTTGACCCCGAGCCCGAAGTGCAGGAACAAGTTGTCGAAGAGACTCCTCCTGCGGAGGTCGAGGCCGTAGAGCAACGGGGCGAGGAAATACCCGAACTGCCTGAAGGGGTTACCTTCCAGCAACTTCAACAGCACCCACGCTTCAAGGAAGACTGGGACAACCTCACCCGTGCCCAGAAGGAAGAGCGGGAGAAGGCGTATCGGGAGGGACAGAGTGCGGCGGGCAAGCAATTGGAGGCCGACAAGAAGAGGTGGTCTGTCGAGCAACAGGCCCTGGCAACCTTCGACCACTGGGAAGCCAAGCGGCAGTCCGAGGACCCCTACGAGACTCAGGAGTATGCCAAGGCGATAGGCAATCCCGAAGTGGAGGCGGCTTACCAGATGGGCAAGAGGCTGCGGCAAGGCCCCTCTTCGCAGGACATCGCCGAGCGAGCCCAGTTCGAGGTCATGACCAACGTGAACAGCCATCTGGATGAACGGCTGAGTAAGCAAGGCGCACTCTCCGACGAAGAGAAGGGTCGCGTCGATCCGGCCGCCTTCAAGACGATTGGCGAACTGACAACGGCCAAGGTAGACCTCGCCATCGAGCGGGGTATCGCCGCTGGCCGCATCAAGGACGACGCCAAGCGCCTTCAGGACGCCCGAGAGGAAGGCCGACGGGAAGCCTACGACGAGGTGGGCCTGGAGTACCCGGGCGAGCCCGTCGAAGGCAAGAAGCCTAAGCCTGAGAAACTACCAACGAAAGATGAGGTCGGCAAGATGTCCATAGACCAGGTTCGCAAACTCGAACGCGAGGGGAAACTGGACAAAATACTTGCTGGCCCTGAGTAAGGAATAGGAGAGACCTATGAGCGTTGACAACTTTAAGCCCCAGATTTGGGCGGCGAAACTGCTCGAGAATCTCGAGCATGATCATGTCTACGCCAAACTGGGGAACCGCGACTACGAAGGCGAGATCAAAGCCCTTGGCGATAGCGTCCGCATCAACTCCATCGGGGACATCACCGTTACGGCCTACACCCCCAACAGTACGAGTATTAGTTGGCAGGAGTTGCAGGATGCTTCGCAGGTTCTCGTCATCGACAAGGACTATTACTTCGCCTTCTACATCGAAGACGCGGATAAGGCCCAGACCAAGCCCGATCTGATGAACCAGGCCATGAAACGGGCGTCATGGAGCTTGGTGGAGACGGCGGAGGACCTGATCGCCGCTTACCTTCACGCCAACACAGCTTCGGACAACATTCTGACGGCCGTTACCGTCGGCACGGGTGCCGACGATGGCGACGCCTACGAGACGCTGGTTGATCTGGAGGTCGCGCTAGACGAGGCAGATGTGCCTGGTGGCGACCGGTGGTGTGTGGTTCCACCCTGGTATCACGGACTGCTGAAGAAAGACCCACGTTTCGTGTCCTTCGGCACCCCTGAAAACAGAAGAATACTCCGGGGTGAGCCGATTGGTGAAGTCTCCAACTTCACCCTGTATAAGAGCAACAACGTCCCCACGAGTGGCAGTGCCTACTACGTGCAGGCAGGCTACCCTGGTGCTTGGTCTTACGCCGAGCAAATCCTTGAGACTGAGGCCATGCGTCTCCAGACCGCTTTCAGAGACGGCATCAGGGGTCAGCATGTCTACGGCTACAAGGTCACGCGCCCGCAGGGGCTAGCTTACGTCCTGGCGACACCGGCGTAAGGAAGGAGAGATAGAACATGGCTGTAACTACCATTACACCCGAGGTTCTTACCCTAGACACGCGCTCTAGCGACCTGCCAGATGCTTCTGGTGTAGTCGCCACGACACCTGCCGACGGTTGGGACATTGACGTCACTGGGTACAAGGCCAACCGCATCCTGCTCAAGTTCCTGGCTGACGCCAGTGGCGACACCGTGTACGTTGACTCTGGTGACTATCCACCGGCGGCGCGGGCAGGTCTAGGCGATGTGAGCGTGGTGCTTGCCGCAAGCGACGTGAGGTTCATCTGTGTCGAGGCGGCTCGCGTCATGCAGAGCGACGGCAAGATCCACGCCTATTGCGCCGACGCCGGCACGATGTGTTGGTGCTTCATCCTGCCGCTGGCAGTCTAATGCCAACCAAGAAGAAGGCGGCAACCCGACGGCGCGGGCGTAAGCCTTCTAACTCGTCAAAGGCGAGGCCGGTGGAGTCACTCCCTACGGCCTCGCCCGCGACGAGGAAACGGCAGGCCGTGCGGCCTTTGCTGCACGGCTTGCCTGCTCCCAAAAACGGAAGGCGGTTTTAGACATGGGATACAAAGACCGAGTAAGACCACTGCCTATTCACGGCAAAGGGCGGTTTGCCAAGGAGGGCATCTATCCCTACACCAGCCCCACTATCGCCCTTTCGGGTACTTGCTCCCCAGCCTGCCTAGAGTCCGAGGTTGTGACTGGTGGGCAAACCATCATCCTCACCATCGCGCAAGGTTGCTGGAACAAGAACACCACAGCCTTCAACGCTGCAAGGCAAGCCATGATCAACGGCCTGGACTCAGCGCAATCAGAGGCGCATGGCTGGGATGTGGAGGTCAAGGGAAAGATCGCCGTCACCGACGTGGTGCGTACTAGCGACACAGTGGTCACGATCACCCTGGACGCAGCGGCAGCCTACGCTACCACGGCCAGCGAGACCATCACCGTCACCGTCCCCGCAGCCGCGATGGAAGGCCAGTATGTGCCTGTCGTGGCGGGCACGTTCACCGTGACGACGGGATCGTAAGGAGGTAGATTATGGGAAAGCCATCTCGCTATTACACTGAGGCACCCTACCTCGTTACCAAGACCATCGCCTTCACCGGTGCCGCAGGGAACGGTGCTGTAGGAACCGTGACGATCTTCAACATCACCGGCCAGGTGCTACTCCTTTACTGCTTCGGCACTTGTTCTGAGAGTTTGGCTGGGGCCACTGCAACCATAACGTTAGAGACATCTGATGGCCGAGACATCATTGCGACGACAACCGCTACTGATCTTCTGATCAACGAGATATGGACTGACGCCACCCCTACTGAATTGGGAAGTCCATTGGAGACAAGCCAGAAGGACATCGGCCTCAATGGGGGGGCTAGCGGTCAAACAATCGTGCTCACTGTGGGGACGGCGAATGTGACTGATGGGACGCTAACCATTCACGCACTCTACTATCCGATGTCATCCGATGGCGAGTTGGCGGCTGCATAGGAGGTTCTTTATGCCTGTGAAGGTTCGCAGAACAAAGAAGGGAAAGTATACCGTCTCAACCCCCGGCGGCACGAAAAGCAAGGGCACCACAAAGGCCAAGGCCCAGGCTCAGGCCAATCTCCTAAGAGGCGTGGAGCATGGGTGGAAGCCCACCGGAAAGCCCGCACGAAAGAAGAGGCGCACCAAGAAGTCAGCCAAGAAGTAGGAGGAGGCACCTATGGCAAGCTTCGTCAGCCTGATCCGTGCGGCTCTGGAGGAACTCAACGACAGCCCATTTCCTGTAACAGGCACAACGACCGCTGCTGGCGATGCCGATAGTTTGATCGACACAGTTCTCCTAAAGGATACGTCCTCCAAAGCTGACACCTCTCGGTTCGTTGGTTGGTGGGTGCGCGTCTGGGACTCAGCGACGCCCTCAGTAGAGAATATCCGACTGATCAAGACTTACACGCCTTCTACGGGAATCCTCATCCCCGAAGCCAGCTTTACCGCTGCCCCCGGCACGAGCAAGGCTTATGAACTGCACCAAAGGCTACACCCCACGCGGCTCAAGCAGTGCATTAACGACATCCTGGCCGAGTTGCGCTATCAAGACATTCTGCCCCTAACCCTCGTGGCCGACGGCGACATGGTGGGCACGGTGGTGGCGACGTACTGGGGCAACAGCAACGCTACGCCTGCCTATGACACCACCAAGGTTCTCTTCGGCACCCAGTCCCTGTCCGTCGCCGCTACTGCCGCCAACGGCTATGCCTACCCCAAGACGAACCTGGCCGTCACTCCTGGCGAAACGCTGCTTGTCTGGGCACCGGTCTACGGTGACCAGAAGCAGGCCGAACTCGTCCTCTACGATGTGACCAACAGCGCGGAGATAGAGACGGCTCGGCATGATGAGGAGGGCTGGGCTCTCCTACTGTTCACAGCGACTGTCCCCGCTGACTGCTACGAGGTTCGCCCGCACCTACGAACGAAGACCAACGCTGGCACGACCTACTGGGATCACGTCGGCATCCTCAAGGTGGCAGACAAGGTTTACGATTCTCCCTCCTGGCTGACCAAGGACCAGGACTTCATTCAACTGGTTTCATTCCCCATTGGAAACGCCCTGACTTCCGACAATGCCGACAACGCCTACAAGTTCTGGCGCTACGGCCCCGAGAACCGCAAGGTGGTCAACACCATCCCCGCCCAGCGCGGCGTGGTTCCCCTGCGGCTAGAACTTCAGGAAGCACCGTCAGAGCCACTCTTCGTCATCGGCAGACGGCGGTATCCGAGTCTGTCCGCCGACACCGACGTGACCACCGCTGACGACACGACCGTGAAGGCTGGCGCGTTGGCTTTGGTGTATCGACGTCTAGGAGACGACTACGCAGGCAGAGCCGCTTCGTGGGCCAAAATATTCAATGACCTCCGGCGGGGCGACGAGCCGCCGTTCTCGATCAGACAGAAGAGTACGTGGGTGCGATAGATGGCAAGAACGCTGGCCGAGAAGATCACGATCAGCGATGCCGACGGCGCTAACGAGAAGCCGTACCCGCTCCTGGACTGGTCGGAGGGCGGCGAATCCGATGATGGGGTAGAGGCTGGGGCAAAGGTGCGCCATGTAAGGAGATTCTGGAGCGGCATGGGTGAGACGACGGAGATGGGGCGCGGGGGCTACTACTACTCCGAGAACGCCTACCACGGCGACCCCTTCGCCCTGAAGCTGCGGCCCACCATCGGCACCGTCACGCTCACAGGGAACACTACACCCGTGGAACGCTTCTTCGAGGCGCTGGACGCGGCGTCGAGCAAGTACGTCTACGCGCTGGCCGGAGCCAAGAGCTTCAAAGTCAAACTCTCCGACCGGACGCTGGCGGAGACGAAGACGTTTACAGGTGCCCCAACGGTTTTCGCGCAAGGAAAATACACAGGAAACGGCACAAGCAAATCGATCACTGGGGTTGGTTTTCAACCAGCAATCGTAGTTGTCAAGGGCGACACTGCCCAGTACCCCGTCATTAAGACGGCGAACATGCCCACCACATACGCCAAGGTGTGGAATAATCCCTGGCCTGCAACTGCGATCACGAGCCTTGACGCTGATGGTTTTTCCGTCGGCGCACACGCTACTGTAAATTCCAACGGCGTTATTTATTATTGGCAGGCGTGGAAGGCAGAAAGCGGCCTCGTAGCTACTGGAACCTACACTGGAAACGGCGCGGATGATAGAAACATCAACGGCGTCGGTTTTCAACCCGCTTTCGTGCATGTTATGGAGGGTGCTGCAACTACTGTCATTGCCACGCGGTTCTCGACGGTTGTCGGAGACTACACCCAGTTCCTTCACTTAGACAGCCTTGTGCCGATGGCCGATGGTATCCAGGGGTTCAACGGCGATGGATTCCAGGTCGGGACTCATGGGACGGTGAACGCTAACGGCGTGACTTACTATTGGGTCGCTTGGCGTTGCGCCTCTGGCGTGCTGGCTACGGGCACATACGATGGTGACGGTTCTGATAGTCGGGCCATAACGGGTCTACCTTTCCAACCGGTATACGCCATCATCAACGGAATCACGCCGACCTACTCCTTGGCCCGCCGAGCTGGGCACAGAGGAAACCAGCATACTGGCGATAGTAGCCAGGTTTTCGCGAACCTGGCCGACGCTGCAAACCGCATCCAGAGCATGGACAGCGAGGGTTTCACAGTAGGTACGGATAATTCCACCAACCTTGCAGGGTACACCTATCATTACGTCGTCTTTGGTTCAGGTGGTGTTACGCCGCAGGTGGGTAAGTCCGCTCAGTGGGTTTCGGCTTGGCGTGTGCCGATGGGAGACAGCGCCGACGCCCAGACCCTGACCACGGTCGGCGCTGCCCCAACTGCGGACACTTGGACGGTCAACTATGGTCTTGGCGCTCGCCACTTCTGTGTCAAGGGCAACAAACTGGCCCGCGCTCTCTCCAAACGCTACGTCTCGCTGTGTTCTGCCGACGATATCGGCAACCTGGGCAACTGGGGCGCGGAATATCCCGTTGGCCCGCCAGACTGCGTGATCACCGACCTCGTGGAGTGGAGCGACGAGCTCGCCGTCTGTGCCACCGACGGCATGTATATGTTCGACGGCGTGGCGACGAGCAAGCAGCAACTCCCTCTCCTGGGTGGCCTCAAGGACGATGACAACGGCAAGAACACCCTACGCATGGCATCATTCATCTTCTACCCCAGCGCCGACGGCTTCTGGCGCTGGCAGTACGGGGCGCACAAGCGGGTAGACCCTGACGCCGACCGCTTCTACGTCAAGGCCGTTGAGACCACGAACGAACCCCTGAACCTGAAGCACTACGGTTCGGCCTTCTGCGGCGACCACGTTTACCACGCCTGCTATGACGGCACCAACTACCTCCTCCTGCACGGCAAGTTGACTGAGGAGGGCGAACTCGTCTGGGACTGCCTGCTGTCCACCACCAACGCTATCAAGACGGTCTACCTGGACTCCAACCGCTACCTCTGGTTCGGCTACGGGAACAACCTGGCCTACATCGTCCTGAGTCAAGGTGGTGAGGCCGACGGCGGGAACTTCGGGCAAGCATCGCTGGTGACGACCATCTACGAGCGCGAGATCATCCTGGCGGAAGAGGCCGATGTCCGACTACGGATGGTCAAGGTCATCACGCGCAACATGCCCGGGGCGACGTTCAAGTGGCAGGTGTTCGCCAGTCGGGACGGGGGAACATTTGCCCAGGTGGGGTCGGACATTAGCACCGATGGCGTGATCAGGTGCTACTTCACGGCTGCCAGCAACCTGACGGCCCGTCGCATTCGCCTCAAGTATATCGGCACGGCGACGGCCGGCTTCACGCCTGACACCACGCCGCCGGAGATCATCTTCGCTGGAGTATACGGCGAGGCGAAGCCTGACGACGCCGAGGAAATCAAGGCGGTGATCAACCTGGACGGCGACAGATCCGCAGAAACGGTCTACACCGAACTGAAGGCACGAGAGAACGCTGGCGTCGTCAAGGTCAGACACCCGATAAATAACACGCCGACTAGCATGATCATCCACAGGGTAGAGACGACTCAACTCCGCCAGAAGGCCCACGAGGAGCCGGTGGCCGTCGCGCTGGTCTACATGCGTCGGGGGGACGTGGCGTGAACGGCGTCGAGACTCAGCGGCTCACGAAACTAGAGGCAGCCCTACGTGACCTCGCAGTCCGTCTAAGTGCCTTTCACCCTACGGCTGAAGGCTTTGTTCTCGGCAGTACGCGCCTGTTCGAGAAACTGGTCATAGACGAGTACCATCTGCACCAGCGCGACTCCGACGGCACTGAGAGCGACCTGACAGGGGCTAAGAGTCTCCAGGGTGTTCCTGTCTCCGACACGGCCCCTACCGCTGGCTACGTTCTCGCCTACAACTCGGCGACTGGTGAGTGGGAGCCTACCGCTAGTTCCACGCCTGGGGCACACGTCCTGGCCACCACAGCAGGGCTAGGGGCATCTCACACAACATCGGGGTTAACCGCAGGCCAGGTTCTACGGGCGACGGCTGCGGCGGCAGCGGCGTTTCAGGCGATCCAAGATGCTGATGTGCCTGCGACCCACTCAGGGTCAGCCCACCACGCCGCCGTCACTATCGGCGCTGATGGCGAGCACTCGCTGGCAGGCCAGGTTCTCTCAGGGGTAGCCGCTACTGCCGCACAAGCGGGTCATGCCACCACTGCCC